>JACCDJ010719162.1_pt1 | contig 18593 bp, 20 predicted proteins | sample 7444481 | NCBI WGS metagenome assembly JACCDJ01 (sample SAMN15323435, study PRJNA562643) | freshwater metagenome | isolation source: river surface water | place: USA:Blue River Watershed | collected 2017-08-15 | reverse complement strand
CGTCGGCGGGCTTGTAGAAGGCCAGGGTGGTGGCCTGTTCGTCGGTAAGGGGCAGGTTGAAGCGGTTGCGGAACTCGATCAGCGCGGTCTCGTCCAGCTTCTTCTGGCTGTGCGTGGTCATCTTGCCCTGACCCGCCGAGCCCATGCCGTAGCCCTTCTTGGTGTGAGCCAGGATGACCACCGGTTGGCCGCGGTGTTGCGCGGCGGCCTGGTAGGCGGCATAAATCTTCACCAGGTCGTGCCCGCCGCGCTTGAGCCGGTCGATCTGCTCGTCGGTCATGCCTTGTGCGAGTTGGGCGAGCTCGGGGTTCTGGCCAAAGAAGGTGTCGCGGTTGAAGCGGCCATCCTTGGCGGCGAAGGTCTGCATCTGGCCGTCCACCGTGTTGGCAAAGGCGCGGGCGAGAGCCCCCGTCACATCGCGCGCAAACAGACCGTCCCAGTCGCTGCCCCACAGCAGCTTGATGACATGCCAGCCAGCGCCCGAGAACAACTGCTCGAGCTCATCGACAATGCGGCCATTGCCGCGCACCGGACCGTCCAGGCGCTGCAGGTTGCAGTTGACCACCCAGGTGAGGTTGTCCAGGCCTTCACGCGCGGCCAGGGTGAGCGCACTCATGGATTCGGGCTCGTCCATCTCGCCGTCACCAAACACGCCCCACACCTTGCGTCCGCTGCAATCGAGCAACTGACGGTGGCTGAGGTAGCGCATGAAGCGCGCGTGGTAGATGGAGCTGATTGGGCCGATGCCCATCGAGCCGGTGGGGAACTGCCAGAAGTCCGGCATGAGGTAGGGGTGGGGGTAGCTCGAGAGGCCGCGCGCACCGTGGCCAGTGATGGCGTGCGGCGCAGTGAGTTCCTGGCGGTAGTAGGTCAGGTCTTCTTCGGTGAGGCGCCCTTCCAGATAAGCCCTGGCGTACACGCCGGGTGCACTGTGCGGCTGGAAAAACACCAGGTCGCCCCGGTGCTGGTCGTTGCGCGCGTGAAAGAAATGGTTGAAGCCGGTTTCAAACAGATCGGCTGCGCTGGCGTAGCTGGCGATGTGGCCGCCCAGCTCGCCGTAGGCCTGGTTGGCACGCGCCACCATGGCCAGTGAATTCCAGCGCATCAGGGAGGCCAGGCGCTCTTCAATCGCCAGGTCCCCTGGGAAGGCGGGCTGACGCTCCACCGGGATGCTGTTGACATACGGCGTGCACAGGTCCGGTTGCCACCCCACCTGCCGCTGGCGTGCGAGGCGGACCAACTCGTCGAGCAGGAAGCGGGCGCGGTCCGGGCCATGCGTGGCCAGCAGCGCGTCAAAGGCTTCACGCCACTCCTGGGTTTCGGCGGGGTCCACATCACCGGTGGGCTCGCCGGCTTGCAAGAGAGAGAGAGGGAAAGGTGCGTTCATGGGTTAAGACGATAAACGTCCGGACGCCAAATAGGATGCCAATCTGAAGCAATATCAGGGGATTTGGAAGCATAATATGCGTCAAATAATGATTTTGTTGGCATATGAAGCTGGATACGATTGATTTGCGCATTCTCGACCAGTTGCAACGCGATGGCGCGCTGTCCAATGTGGAGTTGGCTCGCCGCGTCCACCTGTCCCCCTCGCCATGCCTGGCGCGGGTGAAGGCCCTGGAGTCCGGCGGCGTGATCCAGCGCTACGTGGCCCTGGCCAACGCCTCGGCCCTGGGGCTGGGCTTGAATGTCTTCATCAACATCAGCCTGAAAACCCAGAGCAAGGAAGCCCTGGCGGACTTTGAACGCCGCATTGCCGAGCACGACGAGGTGATGGAGTGCTACCTGATGACGGGAGACTCGGACTACCTGATCCGGGTGGCAGTGTCTGACATCGGCGCTTTGGAAAAATTCATCCTCGAACAGCTCACCCCGATTCCCGGTGTCGAAAAGATCCGATCCAGCTTCGCCCTCAAGCAGGTGCGCTACAAAACCGCCCTGCCCTTGCCCCTGGATGGAGGACGCGCATGAACCTCTCACGACTCGACCTCACCTCGCTGCGGCTGGCTCTGGCGTGTGCGCGCACCGGCAGTCTGACTGCGGCGGCGCAGGACATGCACCTGGCCGCAGCGGCGGCCAGTCGACGCTTGAAGGAGCTCGAAAACACAGTGGGCAGCGCTTTGTTCGAACGGCATGCCCGGGGCTTGCGTGTCACCGCGGCCGGCGAAGTGCTGGTGCGACACGGACTGGCCTTGCTGCAGCACCTGGAACGCCTGAGCCACGAGGTGACCGATTTGCGCGAGGGTCACACCCGCCATGTGCGCCTGTGCACCAGCACGGCGGCACTGAACCAGTTTCTGCCGCCGCTGTTGGCGGGATTTGCGCAATCGCATCCCGAGATTCGTGTCGACCTCGAGGAACAGGTAACCACGTCGGTGGTGAGCGCCTTGCGAGAGGGGCGCTGTGACCTGGGTATTTTTGTGGAGGGTCCCGCCGCTGACGATTTGATGCCGCAGGTATTCGCACACGACGAACTCGTGCTGGTACTGCCGCGCACGCACGCGCTGGCGCGACATCGCAAGCCCATCTCGTTTGATGACGCACTGGATCAGGATCTGATTGGCATGAACGCAGGTGCCGCCCTGCTGCAGTCCTTGCAATGGGCGGCGGAACAACGGGGGTTGCCGTTGCGTGTGCGCATGCAGGTGCGCAGCTTCGACGCGGTATGTCACCTGGTGGCGGCGGGTCTGGGTATTTCCGTGCTGCCGCGCGCAGCGGTGGAACCCCTGGCGCAGGCCATGGGACTCACCTGTCGCGCGTTGACCAATGACTGGGCACGACGACGCCTGCTGCTGGCTGCCGGCGCGGGGCGGCAAGAGGACGAGGCGGTACGGGTGCTCATGGCGTATCTGGCCCATGCGAGCCGACGCACCGCCATCGCGGCATCGAGTGCATCGAGTGCTAGACGCGAGCGTTCGCCAAATGCGAAGGCTCGAGCTCAGCAATAGCAATGGACAGGGGTGCTCACCCTGGGCACACTCTCGTCCATGACTGCAACCCAACACTTCTCCTCGTTGCCCACCCCATCCAGCGGTCCTCTCGCCGGTCTCAAGGTGCTGGAAATGGGACAACTCATCGCTGGCCCGTTTGCCGCCAAAACCCTGGCCGACTTCGGCGCCGAGGTCGTCAAGATCGAACCACCCGGCAGCGGTGACCCGCTGCGCAAGTGGCGTCTCATCAAGGACGGGACCTCGGTGTGGTGGCAGGTGCAGTCGCGCAACAAGCAATCCCTGGCGCTTGATCTGCGCCAAGCCCAAGCCCAGGCCATCGTGCGCGAACTTGCCCGCGAAGCCGACGTGCTGATCGAGAACTTCCGCCCGGGTGCGATGGAGGGCTGGGGACTCGGTCCTGATGCCTTGCAAGCCCTCAACCCCAAGCTCATCATGCTGCGCATCAGCGGTTACGGCCAGACCGGCCCCTACCGGGATCGCCCCGGCTTTGGCGTGGTGGCCGAGGCCATGAGCGGCCTGCGCCACCTCACCGCCGAGCCTGGCCGCGTGCCGGTGCGTGTGGGCGTGTCGCTGGGTGACACGCTGGCCTCGTTGCACGGCGTGATCGGCATTTTGATGGCGCTGCAAGAGCGCCATCGCTCGGGTCAGGGCCAGGTGATCGACGTAGCCCTGTACGAGGCCGTCTTCAACTGCATGGAAAGCCTCTTGCCCGAGTACAGCGCCTTCGGTGCGGTGCGCGGACCGGCTGGCAGTGCTCTGCCCGGCATTGCCCCCACCAATGCGTACCGCTGCGCGGATGGCGGCTATGCGCTCGTGGCTGGCAACGGCGACAGCATCTTCAAGCGCCTGATGAGCTGCATTGGCCGTGACGACCTCGGACAAGACCCAGCCCTGGCAGACAACACGGGCCGCGTGGCCAGGGTGGACGAACTCGACGCGGCCATCGGGGCCTGGACGGCCACCCGCAGCGTCGACGAGGTGCTGGCTGCGCTGGAAAAAGCCAGCGTCCCCTCTGGCCGCATTTACACGGTGGCTGATATTGCTGCGGACCCTCATTACGAGGCGCGCGGCATGCTGCAACACGTGACCCTGGACGACGGCAGCGACATGCTGGTGCCAGGCATCATCCCCAAACTCTCGCGCACACCGGGTGAACACCGTCGCAACGCGCCGGTGCTGGGTCAGGACACCGACACCATCCTGCGCGGCATCGGACTCACCGATACACAGATCGAGCAACTCAAGGCCCAGGGCATCGTCGCCTAGGCCGCCACCGGAGCATTCCCATGAAACGCATCTATTTCAACGAAGTGGTGACCCGCGACGGGTTTCAAATCGAGCCCAACTTCATCCCCACCGACGACAAGGTGGGGCTGATCGACGCCCTGAGCCAGTGTGGCTACGCCAAGATCGAAGTCACCTCCTTCGTCTCCCCCAAGGCCATCCCCATGTTGCGGGACGCCGAGGAGGTCATGGCACGCATCCAGCGGGTGGCGGGCGTGGAGTACACGGTGCTGGTGCCCAATTTGCGCGGCGCCGAGCGCGCCATGGCGTCGCGTGCGGATGAACTCAACCTGGTCATGTCCACCTCCGAGACGCACAACCGTGCGAACCTGCGCCAAAGCCGGGAGGACAGCTTCGCGGGACTGGCCTCGGTCATTCAGTGGGTGGACGGCAAGACGCCGATCAACGTCTCGCTCTCGACCTGTTTTGGTTGCCCGATGGAAGGCGATGTTCCGCTCACCGAGGTGATGCGCTTTGCCCACCGATTCGCCGACCTGGGTGTGCGCGGCCTCACGATCTGCGACACCACCGGCATGGCACATCCGGCGCAGGTGGAAGCGATGGCTGAGGCCATGCTCCAGGCCTTTCCGCAGTTGCAAATGACCTTCCACTTTCATAACACCCGAGGCATGGGGGTCGCCAATGTCATGGCCGCCGCGCGCTCGGGCATCGACCGGTTCGATGGCTCGCTGGGGGGGCTGGGCGGATGCCCTTACGCGCCTGGGGCAAGTGGCAACATTTCCAGCGAGGATGCCATCCACCTGCTGATGTGTCTGGGCTATGAAACCGGGATCGACCTGGACCGGCTGTTAGCCATAGGACGCGGCCTGCCTGAGGTGGTGGGCCACAGCGTGCCGGGCCAGATGATCAAGGCCGGTCGCATCACGGACTTGCACCCAGCACCGGCCTGATCGGCTACGCCAGGTTGTGGGCGTGCTGGGTCACGCATTCGGCTTTGGCACGCGGCTCTGGCACGCGGTTCTGGCACGCGGCTCTTGCGCGCGGCGCACGCGCTCTGCTCTCGCTCTCGGCACCTCGACGGTGCCGGTGGTTCAGCCCTGGGCCTGCTTGCGCATGAGGCCTTCCATGGCCAACAGATAGCCCTGCACACCAAAGCCCACCACGATGCCCGCTGCAGCCGGCGAGACATACGAGTGGTGCCGAAAGCTTTCACGGGCGTGCACGTTGGAAATGTGGATCTCAATAACCGGCAGACCATCCACCCCCTTGATGGCATCGTGCAAGGCCACGGACGTGTGGGTGAACGCGCCGGGATTGAACACCACCCCCACCGCCTGCCCTGCCTTGAAGAGGCGTCCGTAGTCATGGATCTTGTCGATCAGGGCGCCTTCCCAGTTGCTCTGGAAACACTCCAGCTCAACCCCGTGACGCTTGGCCGCGTCTTGGCACATGGCCTCGACGTCGGCCAGGGTGGTACGCCCGTACTGCTCCGGCTCGCGCAAGCCCAGCAGGTTGAGGTTGGGTCCGTTGAGTAGCAGCATCTTTTTCATGCCGGCATTGTGACATGAAGGCCGCCGCAGGCCCTCCTCCTCGGGCTATGATGAATGTTTTGACGCCTGTTTGCCCAAGGGCTTGTGACTCAACGCCTGCCCCCTGCCACAGCACTTCGCCACCATGACCTCACCCTCCTCCCCCGGCGCCGATGTGGTCGACCTCCTGGTCGGTCTCGCCCCCGGCATGCCACTTCATGCGGTCCGCCACCAGCGCGACAAGGTCGTTCAGGCCACCCAGGGCAGTTACGAAGCGTTACTGAGTCCGAGCGTGGAAGGTCTGAGCGTGCAAGAGCGCTGGCTGGTGGGCTGGTATGCCGCACGGCTCACGCCCTGCCCGGCACTGGAGCTGCATTACCACGCACAACTGGATGACAGCTGGTCGAGCGATGTGCTCACCCTCGTGTCTGAGGATCGTCTGGCAGACTTGCAGGACACGCGGCTACGGGCCGTGTTGCAATTCGTGCGCGCCTTGATCACCAAGCCCATCACCGGCGACCAGGCCCTGCTCCACACCTTGCCTGCGGCAGGTCTGAGCACCCCCGCTGTGGTGGCCCTCGCCCAATGGATTGCCTTTCTCTCCTACCAGGCACGCCTGGTCTCGGGCCTGCAAGCCCTGAAGCGCTGGCGCGCCGCCTGACCCGGAGCCTGACATGACGACCTTGCTCGAATCCCACGGCTTCACCAATGCCTCCCTGGAGTGGAAGGCCTGGCTGGACACAGTTCAACTGGACCACGCCACGCCACAACAACTGCAAGTGCTGGAGAGCAGCCACCCCAAGGCCAAGGTATCGGACTATTACCTGTTGCTGGTGCACCAGGCCGAGATCCTGGACCAGCGGTCAACCGCGTTCAATGCCATCATGTACGCGCCCGGGGGCTTGTCCCGCGCCGAGCGCGAGTTGGCCTCGACCGTGGTGTCGCGCGTCAACGGCTGTGTGTACTGTGCCTCGGTGCATGCGCAGCGGTTTGAGCAACTCGCCAAGCGTCAGGATGTGATTGCACAGGTCTTTGCAGACCCCGCCACGGCCGGCACCACCGAACGGGAGCGCGCCATCGTCGCGTTCTCGATCGACCTCACGCTGCAGCCCGACCGACTCGCCGACAGCAGCTTGCAGCGTCTGGCCGATGCAGGCTTGAGCGACGCGGAAATCCTGGACCTGATTCACGCCATCGCCATCTTTGCCTGGGCCAACCGCCTGATGCTGAACCTGGGCGAGCCCGTTTTCCCTGCTTGAACCTCACCCGGGCGTCGTGCAGGGTACTGCGCAGCCCGACCGCCCGGCCTAGAATCGCGCCCCATTCCGACACCACTTCAGGAGACCCCATGGACCTGCAACTCGCTCAACAACACGTTTTGATCACTGGCGGCAGCAAGGGCATTGGCCTGGCCTGCGCCGAAGCCTTCCTGCAAGAAGGCGCGCGCGTCACACTGGTCTCGCGCGATCCCGCCAATCTTTCGCAAGCTGCCGCCAAACTCAACACCAGCGCTGACCGTGCGGCGCGCATCTTCACCGTCTCGGCCAATCTGCGCGATGCAGCCGATGCCGTGCGTGCGCTGGACGCGGCCGAGAAGCATTTCGGACCGGTGGAGGTGCTGGTCAACTCGGCCGGCGCGGCCAAGCGCACCCCCGCTGCCGAGCTCACCCCCGAGGCCTGGCAAGACGCCATGCAAGCCAAGTACTTCACCTACATCCACATGATGGACCCCGTGGTCAAGCGCATGGGAGCGCGCCGGCGTGGTGTCATCGTCAACGTGATTGGCCAGGGCGGCAAGGTGGCCAGCCCGATTCACATGCCCGGCGGCGCAGCCAACGCAGCGCTCATGCTGGTCACGGCCGGCATGGCGGCTGCCTACGGTGCACACGGTGTGCGCGTGACAGCGGTCAACCCGGGCCTGACCTTGACGGATCGGCTGCAGGAAGGCCTGAACGCAGAGGCGCGCGGGGAAGGCATCAGTCCTGAGCAGGTGCTGGCCCGCTCCAGCGCCAAACTGCCGCTGGGTCGCATCGCACGCCCTGAGGAAGTTGCCGACACGGTGGTGTACCTGGCCTCGGCGCGTGCCAGCTATGTCACGGGTGCCACGCTTGCCATGGACGGTGCGGTGACCCCATTGATCTGACCCTGACGCCAGGCCCTGGCGTGTTGGCCAGCTTGCCACAACACCGGCCTCGGGGGGAGACTCAGCGTGAACGCGGTTTGAAGGCGGCGCGAGGACCGGCTGGTTTGCCGTTGCTGCGAATTTGCATCGGGCCCCGGCGCTCAGCGCCCTGACCGGGTGCACGGCCCACGGTATCGGCGTGACGCGCAGGCCCCTCGGCTTTGCGCTTGAAGCCGTCGGTCTTGTGCCCAAAGCCCTCGCCCTGGCGCGACCCGCCTTCATGACGGCGCTGGAAGCCGTCGTCGCGACGTTGGAATCCCTCGTCTCTGCGTTGGAAGCCTTCGTCACGGCGCTGGAAGCCCTCGTCTCTGCGCTGGAAACCTTCATCGCGACGCTGGAAGCCTTCGCCGGCAAAGCCCGCGCCCTTGCGAGCAAACCCCTCGCCCGCACGGGCAAAGCCATCAGCGCGAGGCTTGAAGCCGTCACCCCGTCCTTGCGATGAACGCTGTTGCCCACTCCCGGCACCCCAGACGTTGTTCGGGCGTTGATCCGATCGACCCTTGCCACCGCCACGGCGGTCCTGCATTTTGCGCGCAGGCTGCAGGCGTTGGGTCGGCTCCAGACCCGGAATGACTTCGGTCTGCAAGGGCTGGCGTGTGTAGGCTTCGATGCCCTGGATCTTGCGCTGGTCACGGAACTCGGCCAGCGTCACGGCCAGGCCGTCACGACCGGCGCGGCCGGTGCGACCGATGCGGTGCACGTAGTCCTCGGACTTCATCGGCAAGCCGTAGTTGAAGACGTGGGTGATGCTGGGCACGTCGATGCCGCGTGCCGCCACATCCGTGGCCACCAGAATCTGCACCTGGCCGTTGCGCAGGGCCATCAGGCGACGGTTGCGCACGGCCTGGCTGAGGGCACCGTGCAAGGCCACGGCCGCAAAGCCGGTTTGCTGCAGGTCTTGCGCCAGGGCATCGCATTCGATTTGGGTGCTGGCAAACACGATGGCTTGCTCGATGCTGGGTTCTCGCAGCCAGTGGTCCAGCAAGCGACGCTTGTGGTCACGGTTGTCCGCCCAGAACAGGGTCTGACGGATGTTGGCGTGTTTTTCTTGCGGCGAGTCGATCTGCACGTGTTGCGGCGTGCGCATGACACGGGCGGCCAGTTGCTGGATGCGCGGCGCAAACGTGGCGCTGAACATCATGGTCTGGTGGCGCTCCACCGTCAGCTGGTTCACTTCGGCCAGGTCTTCGGTAAAACCCAGATCGAGCATGCGGTCCGCCTCGTCGAGCACCAGGAACTGCACTTGCTCGAGTTGGATCTGCCCAGAACGCTGCAAGTCCAGCAAACGACCCGGTGTGGCCACGACCAGATCGGCGTTTTGCAAGCGGGCGATCTGCACGGCATACGGCATACCACCCACCACGTGGGCAATGCGCAAACCCTTGGCATGACTGACCAGGCCGATGGCGTCATGCGCCACTTGCTGGGCGAGTTCGCGGGTGGGACACAGCACCAGCGCACCCGGCACACAGGGCCTGAAATTGCGCGGGTGGGTCGGGTCCTTGCGCTTGGGACGACGCGGCGTGGGTTGCCCTGCGGCAGCGGCTTCGGCCACTTTGCGGGCCCATTCCTGGGCTTCGATTTCCACACGCGCCTGGCGTTGTTGCAACAGCGTGTGCAAGAGCGGCAGCAAGAAGGCGGCGGTCTTGCCGCTGCCGGTCTGGCTGGACACCATCAGGTCGATGTGACCGTGGGCGCCTTGGCTCTGGGGCAAGGCCATGGGGATGGCCTTGGCTTGGACGGGGGTCGGCTCGGTGAAGCCAAGCTGGGCCACGGCAGCGACCAGCTCGGGGGCCAGACCCAACTCGGCGAAGGGGTTCGGTCGAGCCGTGGGCGCGGCAACAGCCGGCTCCAGTTGGGCTGCGTCAGGGGCGAAGCTATCTGAGGCGGCCTCGACGGGCTCGGGCAACACAGCGACAGCATCGTCGGTGTGGTCGACGGACACGGGCGGGGCAAGTTCGCCCACGGGAACATAGGAATCGGTCATGCATCTCACCGCCTGGCAAAGCAGGTCGGTGTCATCTGAAGGTTGATAAGACAACATCAACCTGCAGACAAATTCAGCGTTGACGTGATCAACGCGACGGCCAGAATGGCCTCAAGGCGTGAGGGTGATGCGTTCGGATTGCTTGGAAGCAACACGCGGATTATCGCACAACACCGGGTTTTCCCTGAAATTCTTTCTGATGCGTGGAAGCAGAACAACAGACTCAGGGCAACAGGAAGTGCTGCCGGTAGTGCACCAGCTCGTCAATCGACTCTTGCACATCGGCGAGTGCCGTGTGTTTCTGCTGCTTCTTGAACGCCGCGTACACCTCGGGTTTCCAGCGCCGCGCCAACTCCTTCAGGGTGCTGACATCCAGATTGCGGTAGTGCAGCCAGGCCTCCAGGCGGGGCATGTACTTCACCAGAAACCGTCGGTCCTGGCTGATGGTGTTGCCACACAAGGGTGAGCTGGCCTTGGGCACATACCGCTGGATGAAGGCCAGCAACTCGGCCTCGGCCTGGGCCTCGGTCAGGGTAGAGGCCTTGACCTTCTCAATCAGACCACTGCGCCCGTGCGTGCCCTTGTTCCAGGCGTCCATGGCGTTGAGGATCTCATCGGGCTGATGGATGACCAGCACCGGGCCTTCAATGCGAGGCGTCAGATCGGGACCGGTGACCACCACGGCGATCTCGATCAGGCGCTCACGCTCAGGATCCAGTCCGGTCATTTCACAATCGATCCAGACCAGGTTCAGGTCGGATTTGGCCAGTGTCGGGGAGGTCACATCAGGTGCAGTCATGCCCGGATTGTCTCGCATCGCCAGAGGCCTCCCACCTTCGCCTACACTCTGGCGCCATGAATGCTTCCTTTCTGATGACCCTGAGCCTGGCGCTGCTGCTGCTGGCCAACCTGGGCACCAAGCTCTGGCTGGCCACCCGGCAGGCACGCCATGTGGCCCAGCACCGCCAGGCCGTGCCCTCTGCCTTCCAACACGCCATCACCCTGGACGCGCATCAAAAAGCGGCGGATTACACGCTGGCCAAATCGCGGCTGGCCATCTGGGATATTGCCCTGGATGCGCTCGTGCTGCTGGGTTGGACCTTGCTGGGCGGGCTGGATTGGCTCAACCGCACCCTGCTGGACGTCATGGGGCCAGGCATGTCGCAACAACTGGCCTTGGTCCTGAGTTTTGTGCTGATCGGTGGTCTGGTGGGGCTGCCGCTGTCGCTGATCCAAACCTTTGTGATCGAGCAGCGCTTCGGCTTCAACAAAATGACCTGGGGTCTGTGGATGACAGATTTGGTCAAAGGTGTGGTGCTGGGCGTGGTGCTGGGTCTGCCCATTCTGTGGCTCATCCTGTGGCTGATGGCGGCCGGGGGTGGCATGTGGTGGCTCTGGGCCTGGGTCGCCCTGGTGGTGTTCCAGGTCTTTGTGATGTGGATTGCGCCCAATGTGATCATGCCGCTTTTCAACAAGTTCACGCCGCTGGAAGATGAGTCGCTCAAGCAGCAAGTCAGTGACTTGATGGCTCGGGCCGGTTTTACCGCCAAGGGGTTTTTCGTGATGGACGGCAGCCGCCGCTCGGCCCACTCGAATGCGTTTTTCACCGGCTTTGGCGCCAACAAGCGTGTGGTCTTTTTCGACACGCTGCTCAAGCAACTGTCCCCGGCCGAAATGCAGGCCGTGCTGGCGCACGAGCTGGGCCACTTCAAGCACCGTCATGTGCTCAAGATGATGGCCACCAGTTTTGCCGTCACCCTGGTGGGCCTGGCCTTGCTCGGCTGGCTGAGTCAGCAGGTGTGGTTTTTCACCGGCTTGGGTGTGACGCCCCAGGTCGCCATCAGCATGGGCGAGCATACCGCCAGCTTGGTCTCCAACGACGCCCTGGCGCTGCTGCTGTTCATTCAAGTGGTCCCGCTGGCCAGCTTCTTCATCACGCCGCTGTCGAGTTCGCGCTCGCGCCGCTATGAATTCGAGGCCGACGCCTATGCCATGCAGCAAACACCGGCACGTGACCTGGCCAGCGCCCTGCTCAAGCTCTACCAGGACAATGCTTCCACCCTGACGCCCGACCCACTCTATGTGGCGTTTTATTACTCGCATCCGCCAGCCTCGCAGCGGCTGGCGCGCATGGCGGCATGAAGCAACGCGGGCTGGTCATCGCCAGCCATGGCCGACATGTGGTGGTGGAGTCCGACGATGGCGCCAGGCGGCTGTGCCATCCGCGCGGCAAGAAAAATCAGGCGGTGGTGGGTGACCGCGTGTGGTGGTTGCCCAGTTCGGATGAAGGCAGCATCGAGGCCGTCGACACGCGACGCAACCTGTTTTACAGACAGGACGAAATCCGCACCAAATCGTTTGCGGCCAACCTGGACCGACTGCTGGTGCTGATCGCCGCCGAGCCCGAGTTTTCGCAAGAGCAACTCACGCGCGCCTTGATCGCTGCCGAAGCCGAAAAAATCCAACCACTCATTGTGTTGAACAAGCAGGACCTGCATGCACCGTTTGCGCTCGCCTGGGAGCGTCTGGCCCCGTACCGCCGCATGGGCTATGAGGTGTTGCCGCTGTCGCTGACATCGAACGACCACGCCGGTCTCGCCACCTTGCGTGAGCGTTTGACGGGACACACCACCCTGGTCCTGGGGCCCTCGGGCGCAGGCAAAAGCAGCCTGATCAACCGCCTGGTGCCCAACGCAGGGGCGGCCACGGGGGAGCTCTCGCTGGCGCTGCAGTCTGGGCGACACACCACCACCACCACCACCTGGTACTGGGTGGACCGCTCGAACGCCACCGCGCTGATCGATTCCCCGGGCTTTCAGGCCTTTGGCTTGCATCATCTGGAGCCCACCGCCCTCACGGGCCTGATGCCCGACTTGCGCCAGCATGCCGGTGAGTGCCGCTTTTACAACTGCACGCACCGCCACGAACCGGGTTGTCACGTGCAAGATGCGGTGGCACGAGGCGAGATCAGCGAGTCGCGCCATCGCCTGTACCAGCAGTTGTTTGAGGAACTGTCTCAGCCTGCTTACTAAGACCGAGTACCGCAGGGTGTCCCACACACCCTGAGGACCCCGAGGACCCTGAGTGCCCTGCGTGCCCCGCTCTGTGGGCCTTAACCCAACAAGCGTGCCAGGGTCAACAGGGCCAGCAGCACCAGCCACATGACCACCGTGCGCCACACCAGTCCCACAATGCTGCGGAAGTGGGCCAGCTCGGGCTCACGCCCGGGGGTGCTGGGGCTGTCCACGCTGTCGTCATCGGCCATGGCATGGGTTGAACGCAAGCCTTCACCGCCCAAGCGGACGTTGACGGCTCCCGAGGTGGCGGCCAACACCACACCATCGTTGTCGTCGGGGAATTGCTGGGCATGGGTGCGCCAGCAATCGATCGCTTCTTCAAAGTTACCCACCACCGCGAAGGACAAGGCCGTCAACCGGGCTGGCACCCAGTCCACCCAGTGCCAGGCCCTAGCGGCCACGTGGCTGAGCGGCTGGCTGGCCAGCGGCGTTCCATCACGGTGCACACCGCCGGTACGCCAGAGGCGACTGGCGTATTCGGTCATGCGGTACAACACGGCACCCGCGGGGCCCAGGCCCAGCGCGGCCAGCACAGAAAACCAGGCCAACACACCAAACACATGGCGATGCGCAGCCACCACGGAATGCTCGATCACATGGCGAACAATTTCCTGGCGGGGCAGCAAACTGGCGTCCACCTGCTTCCACTGCGCCAACAACTCGCGGGCACGGGTTTCGTCGCCGCTGTCCAGTGCCTCGCGAATGTTGGTGAAATGGTGACTGAACTGACGAAATCCCAGCGTGGGATACAGCAAGGCGATGCTCCACAGCATGGCCACCGGCCACCCCAACCAGGTCAGCAAGGCCCAATGCACCGCGCACGCCAGCAGGGCTGGTCCCACCACGCTGAGCAGCCAGGCGGTCAGCGCATGGCCCTGCAAACCGGCGTCCAGCGTGCGCTGCATCCAGCGCGCGTACTGCCCCATGCCCTCATGGATCGGGTTGCGCTCGGCCAGCGGCCGGGCTTGTTCGATCAGCAGGGCAAACAGCAGCGCAAGAAAGCTCATGAGCGGATGATAGCGCCCGTCACGCCATCAAGAAGCGGTAGAAATTTCGGAGCATGCCCGCGGTGGCGCCCCAGATGAAGCGCTGCTCCTCACCGTCCTGATACGGCATGGAGAACCACTCGCGACGACGCCCCTCGGCCTCCAGGGCATGGCGTCGGTGATACGCTGGGTTCATCAGGAAGGCCAGCGGGACTTCAAATGCCGAGGCCACCTCCTGGGGGTTGGGTCGGAGGGTGTGATCGGGCGACACCAGTCCGACGACTGGCGTCACCACAAACGCGGTGCCGGTCACGTAGTCTGAAATCGTGCCCAGCACCTGAACCTGTTCACGCTCCAGGCCCACTTCCTCGTGGGACTCACGTAAGGCCGTGTCCACCACATCGCGGTCTGTCGCGTCGACCTTGCCCCCAGGAAAGGCCACCTGGCCCGAGTGGGTGGACAAATGGGCCGTGCGTTGGGTCAGCAAGACCGTGGGCTGCTCGCGCATCACGATACCGATCAGCACCGCCGCCAGGGCCGGCTCTCGCTGGGAAAAACTGCGTTCGCGCACGATCTCGGGGGTCCAGTCCCGAGGTTGCAGAAAACGCTCCCGCAGCGCCTGGGGCTGCAACCGCTCGGGGGGCACTGCCGGCAGGTGGTCGTCCACCCCCAGCACAGGCATGCGCAACGGATCAAAGTTGGGCAACTGGGTCAGCGGCGTGAAGGGTTTGGACATGGAAGGTGGCGCAACAGCGGGACATGAAAAAAGCCGCCTCTGGACACCAAGGGCGGCTTTTCGGGACTGCAGCCAAGCCAGCAGGCTGGCTTGCAGACGGGGCCTGTCTTATTGAGCAGCCGGTGCAGTTTTGTACACCAGCTTTTCCTTGATACGGGCCGACTTGCCGCTGCGCTGGCGCAGGTAGTAGAGCTTGGCGCGACGCACATCGCCACGGCGCTTGACCTCAATGCCAGCGATCAACGGGCTGTAGGTCTGGAACGTACGCTCGACACCTTCACCGCTGGACATCTTGCGCACGGTGAAGCCGCTGTTGAGGCCGCGATTGCGCTTGGCAATCACCACACCTTCGTAGGCCTGCACGCGCTTGCGGGTGCCTTCCACCACGTTCACGCTCACGATGACAGTGTCACCGGGGGAAAAGTCGGGGATGTTTTTGCCCAGGCGGGCAATCTCTTCTTGCTCGAGAGTCTGAATCAGGTTCATAAATGCCTCAAAGGATCATGGTCGCGCTGCACTAAAGGTCCGGCTTGATAGCGCATGCGCATATCGCCAGACGGCCGACCAGAGGATCGAAAGCCCATTATTGTAACCCAACCCAGACCCCCTCCCGTCAGGGCCCGGCCGCCCGACAGGGGGTCACGATGGGGATGGGCCCGAACGGGTGAGAGGAGCAGCTTGCAACACCCGCTCATCCGCAGCATCCAGCCGGCCCTGGGCGCGGGCCATGGCCAGCAGATCAGGCCGATGCCGCGCTGTCAGCAGCAGGCGCTGATCCCGACGCCAGCGCTCGATCTGGGCGTGGTGCCCCGACAACAGGGCTGCCGGCACGCCCTGACCTTCCCAGACCTCAGGCCGGGTGTAGTGGGGGCAATCCAGCAACCCATCCAGTGCGGGGTGAAAACTGTCGAGTTGGTGGCTGGCGTCGTCATGGAGCACGCCGGGCAAGAGACGGGTGGTCGCGTCCAGCAGGGCCAGGGCAGCGATTTCGCCGCCAGACAGCACAAAATCGCCCAGGCTGAGTTGGGCATCCACCTGCTGGTCGATAAAACGCTGGTCAACACCTTCGTAGCGGCCGCACAGCAAAATGGCCCCCTCGCCCGCCGCCACGCTCGACACGCGGTCGTGGTTCAGCACCGCGCCAATGGGCGAAAACAGCCACAACGGCGCTTGCTCACGGGTGTGGCCACGGTCCTGCCGGATAGCCTCCACACACAGGCGCAAGGGCTCGGCCATCATGACCATGCCGGGGCCACCCCCAAAGGGGCGGTCGTCCACGCGGCGATAGCCCCCCTGCGCAAAATCACGCGGGTTCCACAGACGCACCACCACCTGCCCCGAGGAGAACGCACGGCGCGTCACGCCATGGGCCAGAAACGGCTCAAACAACTCGGGAAACAAGGTGATGACGTCGAAACGCATGCCGCGCCTCAGTAGTCAGGCTGCCAGTCGACCAGGATGCGACGGGCATTGAGATCGACACTGTCGACATACGCGTTGACAAACGGGATCATGCGCTCATGCACCGTGTCTTGTGCCTGCCACTGCAACACCAGCACGGTGTTGGGACCGGTGGACATCAGATCCGTCACCGTCCCCAGCTCGACGCCCTCGCGGTTGATCACCTGCAGGCCCATCAGGTCGACCCAGTAGAACTCGTCGGGCGACGGGGTGGGAAAGCTGGCACGGCTGATGAAAATACGCGAACCCTTGAGCCGCTCGGCCGTGTTGCGGTCGGGAATGTCTTCGGCACTGGCCACCACACTGTCCGAATGCTCCTTGGCCTGCAGAATGCGCAACAGCACCGTGCCCTCGAAGGGCCGGGGACCGCGTTCGGTGGGCTGGAGAAACCAGCGTTTGGAAGAAAAAAGCGCCTCCGGAGAAGCGCTATGGGGCTGGATTTTGAACCAGCCCTTGATGCCCCAGGCATCGAGAATACGCCCCACTTCGACGGCATCGTCAGGCAGGGTGGCGGGCTCCAGAGACAAGGTCGTGTCGATGACGAACTCCGCTGGAGCGCCAGCCGGGCGCAGCTCAGGCGGCCTTGGCAGCAGCCTGCTTGATGAGGCGCAACACGGTGGGCGATGTCTGGGCGCCAACGCCCTTCCAGTACGCCAGGCGGTCCTGGGCAATGCGCAGGCCCTCTTCGCCTTTCACGGCGATGGGGTTGTAAAACCCAATGCGCTCGATAAAGCGGCCATCGCGGCGCACGCGTTTGTCAGCCACGACGATGTTGAAAAACGGGCGGGCCTTGGCGCCGCCGCGGGAGAGTCGAATGACGACCATGTTGAATCCTTCGGGTGGTGAAATTTTTCCCGGCGTTTGAGACACGCGACATGGCCACCCGGCCAGCGACACGCTGGAAAACCGCTGATTATAACCAGACTTCTATCCCATCATGGTTTTTCCCGGGCTACGCTGTACCGCGGTTTATGATCGCGCCATGAAAAACAAGACATGGGCGGCCTGGATGGCATTTCTCGGTGGGCCTTTCGGTTTGCACCGCTTTTACCTCTTCGGCAAGGACGACTGGCTGGCCTGGCTGTTGCCCGTGCCCACCGCGATAGGACTCTACGGTTTCGAGCGCATCCAGGACTACGGGGTGGACGACCCGCTCAGCTGGGCGTTGGTGCCCCTGCTGGGCTTCAACATCGCCGGCTGCGCCCTCAACGCCATCGTGTTTGCCCTCACCAAGACCGAGGACTGGAATCAGCGGTTCAACCCGGGGCAGGATCCCAACGCCATTGCCGGGCAGACCCGTTGGTCGACCATCTTTGCCATTGTGGCCTCGCTGCTGATTGGCGCAACCGTCTTGATGTCCAGCATCGTCTACAGCTTTCAGCGTTACTTCGAGATCCAGATCGAAGAGGCCCGCAAGATTTCAGAGTGACCTGCCACCCTCGCCGGGCGTCTCGCTCAGCCAGAGGGTCACGTGAACCACGCCCATGAGGGGGGCTCCATCCCCGGTCATGGGCAGCGCTCAGTACAAGGACAGGCTGATCCAGTAAGCCACGCCAGCCACAAAGGCGCTGGCCGGGATGGTCAGCACCCAGGCCCATATGATGTTGCCGGCCACCCCCCAGCGCACGGCGCTGGCCCGCTGGGTGGAGCCCACCCCCACGATGGCACCGGTGATGGTGTGGGTAGTGGACACAGGAATGCCCATGGCCGTGGCCAGGAACAAGGTGATAGCACCGCCCGTTTCAGCGCAGAAGCCACCCACAGGCTTGAGCTTGGTGATGCGTTGTCCCATGGTCTTGACAATGCGCCAGCCCCCGAACATGGTGCCCATGGCAATGGCGATGTAGCAGGCAATGATGGTCCAACTCGGCGGTGATGCATCGGTGCTGGAAGCGTAGCCGGTGGCGATCAGCAGCATCCAGATGATGCCGATGGTCTTTTGCGCGTCATTGCCCCCGTGTCCCAGGCTGTAGGCACCCGCAGAGACCAGTTGCAAGCGACGGAACCATTTGTCCACGCGTGACGGGGTCACGCGCCGGCAGGTCCAGGCCACGACCAGCATCATGAGCGAGCCGAGCAGGAAGCCCAGCATGGGCGACACAAAAATGAATGCCACCGTGCGCAGAATGCCCGTGGCAATCAACGCGCTGGCGCCGGCCTTGGCCAGCACAGCGCCCACAATACCGCCGATCAGGGCGTGCGAGGAGCTGCTGGGAATGCCGTAGTACCAGGTGACCACGTTCCAGGTGATGGCGCCGGTGAGCGCGCCAAACACCACATGGGTGTCCACCACCCCCGGCATCACAATACCCTTGCCCACCGTGGCCGCCACGCTGAGGTGGAAGACGAAGATGGCGATGAAATTGAAGAAGGCAGCAAACACCACCGCCTGGGCTGGGCGTAGCACCCCGGTGGACACCACGGTGGCAATGGAGTTGG
>JACCDJ010477611.1_pt1 | contig 18602 bp, 34 predicted proteins | sample 7444481 | NCBI WGS metagenome assembly JACCDJ01 (sample SAMN15323435, study PRJNA562643) | freshwater metagenome | isolation source: river surface water | place: USA:Blue River Watershed | collected 2017-08-15 | reverse complement strand
CAGAAGAAAACTTATTAAATGCATGTCTTGGTTTAGCAGGTGAGACCGGAGAATTCGTTGATATCTGTAAGAAGAAATTTTTTCATGGGCATGAATTTGATGGTACTGAGCTGGTAAAAGAGCTTGGAGATATTCTTTGGTATATTTCTCAAGCTAGCTTTGCACTTCAATCTTATTTTATGGAAGTGGATAAATTCACACTAGAAGCTATTGCTAAGGCTAATATTGAGAAATTGGAAGCAAGATACCAAGGACAGTTCAGTAGTGAGAAAAGCATTAATAGGAAAGACTAAATGAGTTCCGATGCAATCTTGAATAGTGGCTTCTTTTTATTAGGCGTCACCTTTCTTATCGCTCTAATTATAGGTGCTACGCTCATTATTAGAGATGTTGTTTGTTGGTATTGGAAAATCAACGAAGTAGCTTCTTTACTACAAGAAATGACTCAACTTTCTAAAGATCAAAAAGAAATTCAAATTCAATTGCTTGCTTTCATAAAAGCGGCCCAAAAGGAAGTATGAAACAACGGATTACAGGAATTCAAGCTTTCTTCCTAAGTATCGTTCCAGGTTTAGGGCATTTTGTAAAAGGTGGTATTGCAAGTGGCCTATTATGGTTTATTTACATGTCTTTGTTCTATTATGTCTCTTATTTTCTTGTCCAAGAGTTGAATGTTGGATTACCAATGGTTTTCTTGATATTTTTACATTTTTGGTGTGCAGCTAATGCAGTAGATCTTGGTAGAGATCTGAAAGAACAATGAGTCCTTCTTTTGGCCGCAAATTTTGCGGCCAAAAGAAGGAACAAAGGTAGAAAATGTCTAAGTATAAAATAGGAGATGTTTTATATAGTTATGGAGATAAAGGGGAATTGAAGAAATGTGAAGTGACGGCAATTTCTTATGATTATTTTAGTGAAGAATGGACAATAGATTTAAAGAATGTAGGTACGGATTTTGAGTGGTTTGACGTAGAAAGATGTATTGACGATATTTATTTTTATACTCCAGAAGAAGCTCTAGAGGACCTTAAAGGAAGACTACAAGCTAAGATTTCTTATAACTCACTAGCACAACAACGAATGGATCGAGAAAACATAGAGTTAAAGGAATTACTTAAAAAACTTTAATTATGCAACTGGAGTTGGGCTTCTGGGTGGTTTTATGGACGCAAGTTCTTTTGAAAGCAGATTTTCCTGAGATCCGGTTCTCTCATTTTTTAAGCTATTAACTGCCATCCATAATTGAGGATCTCCTAATTTTAGAGTATTCATGGCATTTTGCTGGTCTAAACTTGACATCGATTCGATGTCAGATAAAGCAGCACTTGCTATGTCTTCAGAACTCATTTCTGCTTCTTGTTCTTGATTAGGAGATTGTAAAGCTTGAGTCGGATCTTGGCCACCTTGGGCCGCATTTTGTTGTGATTGTTGCTGAGTTTTTGCTTGAGGTTGAACAGATGCCATCATCTGAGCTTTCTGAGCTTGACCTTGGTATTTGGCTTGGATGACTAATTGCTGGCCCTGGATTTGAGATTGTGACAGCATTGACGATCTTTGGATCGAGACTAGGTCTTGTCTTTCTCTAGCTATACGTTCTTTCTCCTTGACGAAATCATGGTCTACGCCTTCAACTACTGTCTCTCCTGATAATAATTGTTGTTGATAAAGCTGATTTTCTAAGGCTGATCTTTGTAAATCATCTGCCATCTTAAATTTAGAAAATTCAATCTTAGGTCGGTTTTTACCAAGATAGTCCGCAATATTCCCTAATACGAAATCTTGGCAGAAATTATGAAGCTCAACTCGATCATTGATAAAATCCTGTTGCATCAATCGTAATGACATATTACTGCCAGACCATGATAGCCCACCTTTATAAAACTCCAATGGTACTCCCATTCCGTTACAAATTTCATTTCCTTGCATCTCTAATTCTTGATATAGAGTCAGAGCTTTTCCATCTGCACCAACTACTTGATTACCAACTGGAAGCGGAACAATTCCAACGTGGTTAGGATCACGTCTCCATTTCACAAGCTCAGTCTTAATTGTATTAGTCCATCTTAATAGATTGACGTTGTTATAAGGACTAGATTGTGAATCTCCAGCTTGTGGAAATACGAATCTTAAAGGAACAATCGAAGAATGCATAACAGCTTCTTGAGCTTTTCTCAATATCTCTGTATAATAAGAACTTTTTAAGACAGGACCAATTAATGGTTCTCCCCAACCATTTGAATCTTGCTCACTGATAGAAATGCGCTTGAAGTGGTAAACTTTGCCATCTGACAACCTCAATCTCTTTTGTTTTCTCAAAGATTCAATGAAAATATCAGGTAGCCTTTCAATTATGTGACGTTTACCGATTGTAATTTCATTTCTTAAATAACGAGGAATTGTATAAAAGTAGTCAGCTTGTCCAGTCAAAGGACAGACTTCAATATCTATTAACTCTGGATTTAACCTTATCAGCTTTATTTCTTTTTCACTCTTCTTAGCAATATCCTTAACAATAGCTGCTCTATTAGTTAGCCCACATTTAGTACAAGTAATCTCATAATTCATAGCTCTCCATTTGTAATAACCATGCATATCCTCAATACGCTTTTCAGTCTTACAATTTGGACAACATAAAAGTTTTTGAATTGGAAAATGTGTGTATGCAAAGGCATTTCCATAGACGCTTAAATCTAGCCTTGTCCCAATGGCAAAAGATCTAAGATTAAGCTGATAATTAATGTAGTTATCCCAATATCCCTTAATATCCGGGTCTTGCTCGATCACAAAAACTTCAGTTACTGGGTATCTTGCGACTGCTCTTACGATTGGGTTAATTATTGGGGAAGTTCTATAATAATATCTACAATAGTGAAACAGCTCTTTTACAGTCCTAGGCAGGTATTTCTGGGCACTAGAAAAGTACGGGCTGGGGTAGTCAAGTGTACGATGATGTAATGCTTGCTTACCACCCAATCCAAAGGTTCCTAGAGAAGTTCCTACATCATTATTAATTCCAAAATCAGACATTTATTTCTTGTCCTTTATTTGTAAAGTTCATTTCTTAGTAAACCCTAACATACTTCTTCAACCTGTTCATCTTTTTGGCCGCGAAAAAGAGTGAAAGGGTGAAAATTACAACTGGAACTTGGAATAAGAATTGTAGGAGGAAAACATGCGTGAAAAACGATTTGAAGTTGAGGATTGTGGTGGCACAGATTCATTTTTACTTTTAGATGCCCTGACAAACAGTAACATCAAGAAAGATTCTGTCGATGTTTTATGGCTAAAACAGAAGCAGGCTAACTTTTTAGCGGCTGTAATGAATCATTTGCATGATGATTACCAAGGGAAAATAGCTAAGCTAGAACAACGTATTGAATACTTAGAGAATAAATTAGGAGTTGGAATTGAATAAGGAAGAATTGCTAGAATTACTAAGAGAGAACTTAACAATCTCCATTACAACAGATTATCAATCAGGCTACTACAACGACAATTACCACAGAATAAAGGTAGAGATTAAGTTTGATGACGAAGTTATTTCATCATCAGAAGACACAATTAGAGCATGAATGATGCAACTGTAGATGAAGCAAAGGCTTTTGCTAGAACTTTAATGCAAAAGCCTTATTCTGAAGCTATAGGCCAGTTAATGTTAACTTTTGAAGGAATGGACTTAACATCAGCAAAATCATTGATGATGTTAGTTAATCTAGAAAAGGACAGTAAATGAAAGAATATCCAGTTCTATACAGGAAAATTAAGAACAAAGTTCGTATGTGGAAAATTTATGTAATTGACTCTACTATTCACACTGAATATGGAGAAGTTGGAGGAAAAATTCAACATACAGAAGATCTCATTCAGGCTGGCAAAAACATTGGTAAGAAGAATGAAACTACCAAGGAGCAACAAGCTGAATCAGAAGCCTTAAGTAAGTGGACCCATCAAATTGAAAGAGGAAATTACGTCCAGAACATTGGAGAGGAGTCTTCTTTGATTTCTCCAATGCTAGCCCATTCTTTTGATGATTATGGACATAAGGTAAAATTCCCTTGTTTAGTACAGCCTAAACTTGATGGAATCCGCATGCTATACCAACAATCTTCCCTCTTTAGCCGCAAAAAGAAAGAAATTGTAAGTCTTCCTTATATAAAAGAAGCCCTTAAAGTAATTTTTGATAAATATGGTTACAGTTTTTCCCTTGATGGAGAGGCATATAACCACGATTTGAAAAATGACTTTGAACAAATTACTGGTGCTGTACGTAAAGATGATCCTCTAACATATGAAGAGGCCAAAGTACAATACCATCTTTATGATATCGTTCATCAAGATGAACAAGACTTTAGAAATAGACAATTGATGGATCTGGCCTATCAAATTCAGGTAGAAGGATTTTCTGAGATTCTTAAAGTAGTACCTACAATTATATGTAGGAGCCTAGAAGATATTGAATATTGGTATAATGAATTTGTAGAGCAAGGTTATGAGGGACTCATCATCAGAAATATGGATGGGCTTTATGAACAAGACCATCGCTCTTTCAATTTGCTCAAATATAAGAAATTTGATGAGGAGGACTTTGATATTATCAATGTTATGGAAGGCAGAGGCAAATTAAAGGGTCACGCTATATTTGTTTGCCAAACTGAAAATAAGAAAGAATTCAAGGCAAAATTAAAAGGAGAAACTGCATATTTAAAGGAGCTGTTTGAGAATCCAAAGCTCTGGCAAGGTAAAAAAGCAAGTGTAAAATTCCAAGGATTTAGCAAATACGGAGTTCCAAGGTTCCCAGTAGCAAAAACTATCCGTGATTATGAATAGGTGTAGATGTGGGAGATTCTTAGGTTTTAATGGATGTGGCAAATGTTTGGAATTTATTTGTCAGGACTGTAAGAAACATACCAAGCCTCCAGAAGGAGGCTCAGACGATAATCGCTGTGATACTTGTTGGTGCATCTTCAATAAAGTAGCGTATGAGGAGATTAAATGAGTAGGAACATTGAAATCAACGAAAAGCAAGCAATTATTTTAGAAAAAGCTAATGGTGGAAATAGATTTGTAGAAATAGACGGCTTAATACTTGATAAAGATAGTCTCAGCTATTATAATGAGTCTTGTGCTGCTTATTTGAATGAACCAGTTGATGTTTTAAACGCCATCAATAAAATGCTGCAGGAAATGAAAGAAGGTATTGAAGCAAAAATAAAAGACATGAAACAGGAAATTGTAGATGAATTGACTCCAAGAGGAGCTAGAGATAAGAATTGGTAATCAGCTAACAGTTTGTCCTGGCATTGACATTTGTGGAGCTGATGTTGAAGGTTGTGTATTGTAAGATTGAGTTGGAGAACTGTTAAAGGCTTTAAATGGTGTCTTAGCTGCAGCTTCCCCAAGCAACGAGCCCGATAACCCGCCTACAACTGAAGCTCCTAACCCAAGAGCTTTTCCTGCGAAGCCTGGCAATTTTGTAGTTACTTTTTTAGCTAGTTGATTTCCTAGTCCAGTCCCGGCAATTCCCCCAATTATATTCCCTGCGGTAGAAGACAAACGATTTGCTCTGGAATTTCCCATCTGGTCCTTCTTATTAAATAAACTTGGAACTGTAGTTGCTAAAGGTAAGCCTACAGTTAGTGTTTTGTCAATTCCTGACAATCCTTTCCAAGAATCTTTCAATAAATTTTTAGCTCCACCAAATGCAGTTCTAGCTAGGTTTCCTGTCACTGGTTTAATTGCTGAAATTGGATTTATAAAGGCAGTTTTCTCAGTCTCATCTTCTTTTTGCGGCCAATGGAGGAGACTGTTGTAAAAAGCAGAATTAAGCATAAAGAAAGTATACAACTGAAAATATGAAGTAAAAGTTGGAATAATAATTGTAAGGAGAAATTATGAAGAAGGAATACAGGAAAGTAAAAGTCTGGTATTCATACTTTGACTATCCTCATTTTATGGATCATTCACCAGGAAAAGATTGGAAATACGTAAGTTTATTCAAGGAAAAGATGGCTTCGCAGTTTAGTGGAGCTAAAGATGGGTTTGTAATCTTCAAGTATGAGAAGGAGAAAATCTAATGTTACATGAAGTATTTAATGTTGTAGCTCCATTAGTCTGTGGTGCAATCATTGTTTTTCAAGGTTTTAAATACAGACAACTTAAGCAGAAGTTAAAGATCGCTCAGATTACACCAGGTACAGTTGGATATTTACGAGAAGCTCGCCGGAAACAAGACGACAGATATAACGTTGTTGTATTAGTATTAGAAGATAAAGAAAGTTATGTTCTATATGGAAGAAATTCTGAAGAGGACAAACTTGTACAAGAAATACAAAGGTGTAGCCTAGTAAACTATGGATTTTATAAGTTGCCCTCCAAAGAAGAGTTTCTAGTAAAAGAAAAACAAAATCTCATCGAGGAGCGCAAAAAGTTGCTGTTGATGGAAAAATCTCTAGCTAAAAAGGAACAGGCAATTATTGAGATGGAAGTTCAACAGGAGCTTGATTCATAGGTTGTTCTATCAATTTATAGATAGCTAACTCTTCTTCGAGTTCTGCCAATTGGAACTGAGTAAATTCATAAGCTAGTAATAATTTTCCACACTGAATATCAGTTTCTGTCTCTTCTAATTGGATATCTTCATGCGAAGTATCCAATTGTCTTTTTAGCTCTTCATACCTTTTTTGTATGTCTCCAATTGGATATTCTATATGTATACTTACGTTTGTAGTTTCAGGGCTTATTTCTGTTGGTTTGTGATTAAAAATTTTATCTTTCTCTTCTAAATTATAAGCTCCACCACAACTTTCACAAACGAATTGAAAGGGAGGTAAAGCCGATCCTTCTTTTCCACAGTTGTGACAAGTATAAGTAGGTTGTGAAACAAATATCTGGGAGAATTCTAAAGGTGAAGCACAGTAATGAACATTTTCATGTAGAAAGATAGCAGCACAGAATCTCTTAATTTCATTGGAGAACTCTTGTTTTCTCGACATATTCATAATTTCAACTGTGTTGTAAAGATAAGGAAGAGGGTGATCTGTAATGTAGAGCGATTCTTTATTAAGAGTCAATGAATTTAAACTCTGCATTATAGAAAGGAAGAGATTCCAATGTTCCCATACAGCATCTGTAGTATAAAGGGTTTTCATTGCCATAATTTTATTGAAGTTTTCTTTAGTTAGCTTGTTGGGCTTAATAAAATCGTTAATTTCTTTGGCAATTACTTCTGACTCCCATACTTTCCAGTTCTCTCCTGAATGTTTCTCACTCATCATCTTTTCGGCGGCCAAAAAGAGACTGATGGGGTGTGAATCTTTAATAAAGACTTGTTTCATTAAGTAAGTATAGATGAAATTTTTATTGAAATTTTGGAATAATAAATTTGAAGTAAAACCCGTTAATAAGTGAGGAACACATGAGTGATTTTGGGCAGATTGTAAATAGTAAGTTCGAGGAAGTATTTGGTGCTCTTCGTCTACGAAGTGTTAAGAAGGACCCAGTTCTTAAGGAAGCAGCCAAACGAGAGATGCTCGAATCTTTCGTAGCAGCTGTAGGTTCCTGGAAGAATCTGGAAGAGCTAGTAGAGCAAAAATTTTCTTGTAAGTGGAATGAACTGACCGCACGACGGCAAAAGACTTATTCAGCCGTCGTTTTGCTTTCACAGAAGATTTCTCCAGAAAATGTATCACGTCAGATTTCGATGCCACTGAACACAGTTCGTGGCTGGCACAGCATTTACATCAGTAAGGGATTTACGGGAGTGAAGCAGCATCTTAACTCGGTAGGTAGGAAGTCAGCTTAGTTAGCTTTGGACGTGTAGAACACGTCCTTTTAGTTATTTAAGAATTTCTTGATAAAAAGAATTGTAAGCTAGCTTTGATAAAACTGGAGCTGCACCTCTAAGTTTGTTTACCACATTACCAATTCCTTGGCCTGCTCTTTGAACTAACCCATTCCCTTGCCCAGGAACTCCTTTTATGGCATTTACGGCAGCATGTCCTAATTCGTAAGTTGGATGTGCAGCAAGAACGCCAAGTCCTCCAACTTCAGCCATCTCCTTAGTTTTCTCTCCCATAGGATGACCTGCAAGTCCAGCTACAGAAGGAGCTGCTAGAATTCCTAATCCTAGATTTTCTAATGCTGGAACAGCTAAAGAAGCTCTTTTAATAAAATCGTGCTGAGCTAATATTTCTCCGGCATTCATGCTACTTGATTCTCCATTGCTAATCTTGCAATTATAAATTTCTTATCATTATCCAGCTTCATGAACTCTTTTTTAGGCGCGAAAATAAAACGTTGAGCTATTTCACTTCCTAGAATTGGTTTTACATCATGAAGCATCAATTTATTAAGATTCTCTTCACTAATGTAAACATCTCTGTAATTGTATCTCCATTCAGTTTCTGCTTTTTTATCCATACCAAACGTTGTTCTGTAAGGATCAGTTAGTTGAGAATTCCAAAACCTTTCTAGTTGAAATTCCTTATCGAACGTTTCTAGTGCTTCAGCATACGTTTCAGGTTCTACTTGGGCAATTTTCTCCACTAGAGACATTAGAATTGGCCATTCGTTTTCATGAACGAATTGTTTTCTGTGTAGTGTATGAATTTCACAATCATTGGCATATTTAGCTGATCCTAATTTGGAAATCTCGTATGGAATCTCCATTGCCAAATCTTCCATTCTAGACGCTAATTTAGTACAGTACTCATGTCTTTCTTTTGGTGAAAATTCTCTCCAATTATCTTTGAAATAATCACAAGCAGTTTTTACTTGATCAAACGTGTTAATCGGATAGAAGTCCATTAATTTATAATTTGAAGAGGCAGTTTTCTCTGTATCAAACCTGCTTCTAGCAGCATTGTCAAAAGAGGAGTCTCTATCTTCTGGCTTAAATTGCTGCTTGTTAGCCAGAGTTCTTCCTGCATCGCAATCACCTGTATCATCCATCACATTACCAAGATTGTCATAAGTTCTCCAATTCCTTTCTCTAGTTACAACTTCAACACCTTGTGATCTTAATTTATCAGCCATTTCTTTTAGTTCTTTTGGAATTGGATCTTTTATACGTGTGATGTTGGTCATTAACTCAGCAGCAGCTTCTTTCTGAAGTTCTTCTGGAAGTTTATCCTTATTGTGCGCGAAATATAGAAGAGACAGCAAAATGTTACCTTCATCATGCATTGCAAATTTCTTAAAGCCATCAATATCAAGTGCGTATTGATGATTCTTTGGCGGGCTTAAATTGGCTTTCTTAATTGCTAAAGGAACCTCATCTAAAGTTTTCCAAGTCTGACTTATTAAAAGACCTTCATCATCTTGAACGTCTAAAATTTCACTAGCGAGTTTATGCATAGGACAACAGTAAAAGATTTCAAAATTTATTGGCATAAGAATATTAAGAGAGAATTTAACTTTCTTTAATTCTTAAGGAGACAAATGCAAAAGTGAAAAGAAACCCCTTATTAACCGATATCAACGGTGTACCAATCTGTTTCGGCAAAAGTGACGAATCTGATACTACGTGTATGGAAGACTGCCCTTCTGATCTTCGTGACAGATGTATCGATGAAACCTGCATAGATGGAGATAGAAACCCACTAGACATAGATCCAAACAGTGAAAGGCCGAGCTGCTTCGGAAAAGGCTATTCCCAATTCAGTAATTCCTGCCAAGAGGAATGTGGCTTCAGTAATGATTGTAGGCTTGAAACTAAATTAACTAACAAAGAGGAAAATGATTCCAATCCAGTTAAAACATGGCTTTCAGAAGCAAGAAAAGATGCTGCAAGTGACAGAATTAGATTACCTGTATTACAATCTCAACCAGCTCCTTCTGTGATATCTCCGCCAGTGAAAGCTCCGCCTCCAGTTAATTATTGGGAGACTCAATATAATAAACCTTACTCAAGTTATTCTCAACCTACAGCTACAAATTCTAATTTACAACTCCCAATTAATAGGCCCAACTTAACAGAAGAACAGTATTTACATTTCTATGGGCATAAACCAGCAGCTAATCCAATAATTCCTGGACAATTTGAGGGAGAATCTTGGTGGGAAAGATTGTTAAAAGAATTTGTAATTCGCTCTTTGATGTACTCAGTGCAAGTTGCAGGGCAATTAGTTGTAGAAATGGTAGGAAGAATAAGATGGGCTCCAGACAGGGAAAACTAACATGATTGACTTTAAGTTGGCAGAAAAACTAACTCTGGATATTGAAGAATGGCATCAGCTTAGAAATAAACAAAATAATCTCCTTATCCAAAGTATGCAAGAACAAGCCGTACTTTTAGGTGGCAACGGTTACTCAGTGGCTGTTCCAGAGGAATTAAAGGAAGAACGTACCAAACAAAATGAAAAACTTCTTAAAATAATGAAGGGACTTAGAAATATTCGAGATGAACTTTCTCATTATTTGTATGTGGAGAAACATCTTCATAATATAAGCATATCAACAATTTTGGAGGACTTATGAATACAGAAATTGAGCATGAAACAAAGTTCCTTCTTTCTATAAATAGGAATGGAGGATGGTCAAGAATTGCTATGGAAATTCTTACTGATAAAGCTATTAGACAAGATGGTGTTGGAGACCATCTTATCACTTATTACGATGATGAAAACGATTCATTATTAAAGGCTGGACATACATTTCGTCTTACTCTTAGAAGAAAAGATGGAATCGATAAACACAGAGCTACATTAAAGTTGAATCGTTCAAATACTGATACAGTAAGGACTTGTGAAGAGTTCCATTGGCCGCTTTCTAAAGAATTAAGTCCATTCTTAAATTCCATCCATACTTTTGACTTTCCCTTAGATATGAAAATTATTTTCTGCAGTGCTTATATTGCAAACATAACCTTTGAAAAGAAGTGTTGGATCAGAGTTAAACGTTACACATTGGATATTAATGGGGTCAATTGTAACTTGGACATTTGCAAGACTAACAAGGGAGTTTATTTCGAAGAGCTTGAAACAGAAGATCCAATTACAGAAGAATGGATAGACTTTTTGCGGGCTAGATATGGAGTAAACTGGCTATCAAATGTAAATAAATACAAGCGAACTCGCTTAGTAAATGAGATGTAGATGCTAAAGGATGGACCTTACAAATGATTCATTTCACCGGGGATTCTCATTTTGGTCATAAGAACGTAATTCGATATACTGGCCGCCCTTTTGTTGATGTTGAAGAAATGAATGAGAAATTAATAAAAAATTGGAACTCTACGGTTTCTCCTAAAGATACAATTTATCATTGCGGAGACTTCGCTTTATCGCGGCCTGAAGTGGCAATTTCTATCATTGCAAGATTAAATGGAAGAAAACATTTGATTTTTGGCAATCATGATAAATCTTTAAGAAAGAACAAAGAATTCCTTTCTTATTGGGAATCTGCTCAAGATTTGCTAGAGATTAAAATAGAGGATGAGACCGCAAAAGACAATATTAGAAGAATTACGCTTTGCCATTACGCAATGAGAATCTGGAATAAGTCCCATTATGGAAGCTATCAATTATATGGGCATAGTCATGGGTCTCTGGCTGATGATCCTCACTCTTTATCATTGGATGTAGGAGTTGATTGCTGGGACTATAAACCAGTAGACTTTCATACAATTCGAGAAAGAATGTCTAAAAAGCAATGGCAGCCAATTGACCACCATGATGGGGAAAGGGATTAATGAAACAAAGTCTGTCATTAGAGTTCTTAAGGTCTGTTTCTTTATTAAGAGAAGTCGTAACTGATGAATTAGAGAAAAGATGTGAGGGAGTTTGTGATCACGCTCTTTACGATCCTCATTCAACAAAAGAATGCTTGGAGACAAGAATTGTAGATTTCTTAAAGTTAATAGATGAATAAATTAGATCCTGATAAAGCTTATGTAGCTTCAGACTTGTATTTACCTAAATCAAGAATTAATGAACAGCACATTAGGAATTCTCTAATTCTTAAAGAAGGACGTAAAAAGCACAAGCTATACAGTGAAACTACGACTCATATTATTGTTCCTCGTTATCATATTCCAACTGAACAATATGACGAACTAGATTGTGAATTTATCAAGTTACCAAAACCTAAGTTTCCACATGTCAGTTTCACTTCTAGTATCTTATTAAGAGAGAATCAAAAGTTAGCTTGGGACAGATTAAAAGAGCAAGATGACGGCATTCTAAATTTAGCACCTGGAAAAGGTAAAACCATTCTTGCTCTTCATAAAATGGCCCAATTAAAAGTACCAACTCTGATAATTGTTAATACAGGGCCATTAGTTTCTCAATGGACGAATTTCATTCGTGAATTCTTAGGTTTTCATGACATCGGTTATATTGGGGATGGACTATTTGATTGGGAGTATCCAATTGTAATTGCTCTGATTCAATCTTTATACAGTAGACCCGATAAATTACCAACGGGCTTTAAAGAGTGGTTTGGCTTTATGATTGTTGATGAAGGGCATCATCTAGGTGGAATTGAATTTGGTAAGATAGGACCAATTTGTCAAGGATCTCGTTTATTATTGTCTGCAACTTATAAAAGAGCAGATGGCAGAGAAGATATCTACAGACAGTATTTTGGTCCTATTATTTACTCAGACAAAGGTTTTGATCTAAAGCCAACAATTAAAATTGTGGAACTTGACACGAGAATTGTTGAAGAGGAGCACCCAGAAAAGGTGGCTACTCAAGTTGCTCAAGATAAAAGAGCCAATTTACTAAGAGCCAATTGTATAAAAAAGTATTCACAAGATAGAAAATCAATTCTTGTTTCTACTAGAGTTGACCAATTAAAAGCTCTACATGATCTTTTTCCTAACAGCGCCTTGATAGTAAGCGATACACCAAAAGAAACTAGAATTCCTTTATTAAAGAAGTCCAAGCTAAGTTTTATCATTGATAACTTTGGAATTGAGGGTCTGGATTGCGAAGAGTTAGATACCTTGTTTATTTTGTTACCAATCTCAGTTAATAAAATGACAAGGCCAGATGGAACAATGTCAATGTTAGGAAATGATTTGTTACAAATTATGGGAAGGATTTTACGTGTGTGTGACAGTAAACAAGAACCATTGGTAATTATTTTTGACGATATTCACGTAGAGCCACTTCATAAACAAGTCAGTTTCATTAAAACATGGTTAAAGACCAATGATTATCAATTCGAGGTTGTCAAATGAACGCAGATACCTTTGTTGATAGAGAATGGCAAGATTTAGCGTCTGAAGCTACGTATAGAGAGTCTCAGAAGAAATCTCCTTGGTATTTACCTGCCAAAGAGATTTTTGAAGAAGTAATGCAGAAAAGTTCTTGTTCTTATATCTTCAATTGCGAAGCTAAGAATTGGGATGAACTAGATATTGCTGAAATAGATGCTTTTCTTTATATAGCTAAAACAAGTTTTCTCCTTTGGCGCCAAAAAGAGAAGAAGACATGTGAAATTTGCGGCCAAGAGGGACATTCAATATGTGGAAAGGAGTAATTCATGATTAGTGAAGAAGCAGCTAAATGATACTAAGAGCAGAAGAAGCTTTAAATAGTACGAATGCTAGGACTAGACAGCTTATTCAGGAGTTAGTAAGTAAATTAGCCGATGGTTGTTATGAATCTGTCGATTTGTCTTTTATAGGAAATTTCTTACTTACTTATTCTGAAGAAGAGCTAACTGGTTACACCTTTCCTAAAGATATACTAATATCTCTATGCTCCATCTGTTATAAACTCACAGAATGGCAATGTCCTAAATGTGCGATCGATAAAGGATTACGTTATCCAGTGTGTGATAATTTTGCTTGTGAAGCTCGACATGGGGCAATTTATAAGTGTGGATTGTAAAGAAACGAAAGATGGAAAGAAATGATTGATTATGCTGCGATTCGCCTAAAAGAAACTAATTTTGAGACAAGGGAAATAGTTGAAGAATTGATTGGCAAAATAATCGCTGATCCTCACCAAACTATCGATCTGACCTTTATTTCAAGCTTCTTCGAAGACTTTGTTCATGAAGATCTTATGGAACGTACATGCGGAATTTGCAGGGACAGAACTGACAATTGTAGACATGCTAAGGTAGGAAATTGATGAATACCCAAGATACAATCCTGTATTGTAGAGCCGGTTCTCACGCTTATGGAACCAACTTACCAACTTCAGACGAAGATTTTCGAGGTGTGTTTATTCCATCTGAAGATTACTATCTCGGGTTATTAAAGGTAGAACAGGAGATTAGCAACATCGATGGGAAAGATGTTGTTATCTACGAATTGAAGAAGTATATACAGCTAGCTGCAGATTGTAACCCTAATATCTTAGAGCTTCTTTTTTGCGCCCAAGATGATGTTTTATGGCAAACAGAAGAAGGTAAAATTTTAAGGGATAACCGAGAGAAGTTCTTATCTAAGAAGGCCAGACATACATTTTCTGGTTACGCAATGAGTCAATTAAAAAGAATTGAGTCTCATCGAAGATGGTTACTAAATCCCCCAACTCATAAACCTTCAAGAAGTGAGTATGGGCTTCCTGATCGTTCAGTTCTTAATACTTCTCAATTAGGAGCCGCACAAAGTTTGATGAGAGCAAAAATTGACTCATGGGATATGGATTTAGAACCATTATCAGAAGCAGCTAAAATTGAATTTGGAAATCGATTGGCAGAAATACTAGCTGAAATGCAACTTTCATCCATTGAGGACAAAACTCTAGCTGCTGGCAGGGCAATTGGCTTCGATGAAAATTTCCTACAGTTAGTTAAAGAAGAGCAAGCTTATGAATCGCGGCTTAGAGAATGGAACCAGTATGAAAATTGGAAAGAAAACAGAAACAAAACAAGAAGTGAGTTAGAGGCTAAACACGGGCTTGATACGAAACATTCTGCTCATTTAGTGAGACTTATGAGAATGTGTGGTGAGATATTGGAATTTGGCGAGGTAAGAGTTAAAAGAGAAGACGCTAAAGAACTTCTAGAGATAAGAAACGGTGCTTGGTCTTATGATAAATTGATTAGTTGGGCAAAAGAACAGGACCAATTAATGAATGAGCTTTATACAAAGAGTGCATTACGACACAAACCAGATACTAAGTATCTAAATAAACTGTGTTGTGAACTAGTAAAAAGGAAGCTATTTAATGACTAATCCAGTATTCAAAGAAAACGACGAGTGGTTTTTCTCAGATGAAGCTTCAGAAAAGCATGGTCCTTTTTATACAGAGGAAGAAGCAAGTCAAGAATGTAACCTGTATAACTGGATTGAATTAGAAGGCTCAGTTAAGAAAATCGACTTTCCTAAATTTAAAGACCCAGTAAACTCTGGTCTATCAAAGGAAATTTGGGATTGGTATGACGGTCCTTTACTTGGTACTTATGAAGATGAACAAGGAACTTGTTTATTCTGTATGTGGAACCAAGAAACAACGAGGACATTTCTTTCTTTCCGCGATTTAGATGGTCTGTCTGAGAGAATAAAAGATTTCTATGAAAATGGGTATAAGAATGATGAAGCTCCACCCATCATTACTTACATTCTAAGAACGGAGAAGCCAATAGCATGGTTCGAATTATCCTGATTCTACTGTTGTTTTCAGCTTGTAATGGAGATTGTAATCGTCCTTGTAAGAAGTATAAAACAGAATACCAAGCTGGACTTATCGGCAAAACTGTCATGATGAGACCAGTTTCTGTTTGTGTTGAACGATGAAGAGATTATTAAGGAAGGTCTTTCGTTATCTTTTTGCGGATAGAGAAATGATAGGTTGCAGTTCACATTTTGTAATTAAAAATAAATGGTTGGGAATTTTTCCAATCAAACCAAGAACAAAAATCGTTGTAACCCCAATTTATAAGGAAGAGCTATGAAAAAATGGATAGTTATAATTGCTGTGTTGGTAACACCTTTTATCTTTGGAATGTCTATTCACAAAGTTTCAACTGATAAATTCGATGAACAAGCTGCAATTAGAACTGCTAAAGAAGATGGTAAAGATTGTTTTGTAAAAGAGAAATTTGTAGTTCCAGCTCTACATAACTGTTCTAGAGAAGATCAAGTAGCTTATTCTATGGTCTGTACTGATTTATCAACTCCAACTGTTTGTTGCGGTTTAATGAAAGATTGCTCAGTGAGCTTAAAATGACTAATCTTTCTGAGAATACTGAAATTTATCTTCTCCTATGCGCGATTTGCTCACTTGGAAGCCTCTTATTATCGATTTTCTGGACTGCAATTGAGTATTCGACCTCTATAAAAAACAGAAGAGCTGCCGCTATATTATTCTTAACCAGCCCTTTATGGGGCTGGTTCACATGGATTTATTATGTTGGTTTTGGAGTTCGTGTACTTGCAAGTATCCCTTTTACATGGGCCAAGCTAGTAATTGAAGCAATTAGAGAGTTACTAAAATGAATAAGGAGCTTAAACTTCAGACTCTCTACGAAGAATATACAAATTGTCAAAGATGTCCAAAGTTATGTGAATCAAGGTCCCAAGTTGTATTTGGTTATGGTTCACAAAATGCCAGTATTTTGATAGTTGCTCAAGCACCAGGTGACACTGAAGATAAGACAGGTCTTCCATTGATAGGTGCAACTGGAAGAATCCTTGATTACTTCTTGGCCAAGGCTTTACAAGGTACAGACGATAGATTTAAGAGGCTAATCAAAGATTTCAAGCTAACCAAAGGATTTGGCAATCGTACTAATTTTACTTGGGGCCAAGTTGATAAAAACTCTGGTGTTCATTCAATTCACTGGACTACAAAGCAAATTCTAGCTGAGAAGGTCTTTTATACTAATTCTGTCTTATGTTTTCCAGAGAAAGATCGAACACCAGAAAAAGCTGAGATGGATAATTGTAAGGATAGGCTATTAGAAACTATCTATACAATTGACCCAATTATTATAATTGCAGTTGGTGGTGTTGCTTTAGAGTCTTTGGCGGGCAAAAGGGGACTCAGTATTAGTAAATATAAAGGTCAATTACTAGATTTGTCTTTTCCAGGAAGACAAGTAGAAATTAAATATCCAGTAATGCCCATTTATCATCCAAGTTATTTAATGAGAAGTCCTTCAATGGAAGAAGGCGGAGATTGGGACATTACTGAACAACACGTAGCAAAAGCAGTTAATTTAGTTGAGGAGTACATAAAAACCAATGAAGTATAAGTTAGTTTCTGATATTGAAAAACTATGGCTAGTACGTATTATTAGTAAAGTCTTAAAGATTGATAGCTGGCTATTAGCAAATCTCCTTTATGAAGAATATAACAAGGCTCTATACTCAGAAATCTGTGATCATATCGATAATGATAGGAATGAGCTAGCTATTGAGCTATTGAAAGAAATGGATAGTGGGTGTACTAGATCTGTTTATTTAAACTCCATGATTTATTGGTATGGTCGCAAATAATGAGATTTCTTAGAATTCATTATAAAGACGAGCCAATTATGTGGCCTGAAGTTTCTAAAAGTTGGAAAAGTGAGGAAGATTCTTCATGGATTACCGAAGGTGGACCTAGAAGTGGACGAGTTCTTCCACGTTGTAACCATGTAGAATTACAAAATCTAGACTGTACACACATTGATGTACCAATACAGACTGTTCAGATAGCTGACGTTATTGTTTGTGGCGATAGGGTATTAAAGTCAAGGTGGTAATATGACGGATCAAGAACTGAAAGAGCAAGTTAATGTGTGGTTTTCTGATATTGACCTTTTAGTTAAGTACGGCGATGAACTTAAGAAACTGCCTACTAAAGAGGCACTTACTGAAGAATTACTTACAGGGACCATATTAAAGCGATTGAGTGGAAAAAGTTTTTCTGAAGAATTGAAAAATGCTTTACTAACCAGCTTTTTGGGCTTCGCTCAGGATGATTTAAAAAATTAAATGGAAAAAATATTAATGGGAGAAAGTTAAAGCTGATGTCTGATTTAGACCTTCTACGACAAGTCTTCTATATGCGAGTTAACTTGCTAGGCCAGCGTTTTGATGAATTTATATTAGAAGAGAATGAGCAGCTCTGGAGAATTATTCATTCTCGATTAAATGGTGGCTCTTACTTCGTATCTGAAGAACCTAAAATTTCGTATAAAGACCGATGTAAGAAAATTGATGATCAAATTGATATAGGAAACTGGAAATTAGCTAGGAAGCTATTAACAGAACTTGAAGCTGATTACCCTGAAGGATTAAATGAAAAAGAATATTAATCAAAAACCTACTATTGATTCTGTATTTCTAGAATCTATTTCATTTTCTGATCTCTTCATAAACCAAGAGAATCTTCTTTTTGCGCCGTTTAATCTGTCCTTTCAATTTGGAGATAAAGAAAATTACTATCTAGGACATTATGATGCTAGTCCTGGCAAATTCTCACCTTCAATAGAATCACTTAAGAAGCTCAAGGAATTAGTGTCATCATTAGAAAATGACATGGCTACTTATCTTTTCGGAGAAAGTAAAACAGTTTCTCTAGTTGAAGAAGAGGATAAATTGCCTCCTGAGATTAAACAATCTCTTGAGTACCAAGCAGAGGAAGATCCTACTTTCCAGCTCTAACTGATATAAAGTTTCTTTTAGCTATTGGTATAACAACTTTATGATACAT
>JACCDJ011610965.1_pt1 | contig 18607 bp, 20 predicted proteins | sample 7444481 | NCBI WGS metagenome assembly JACCDJ01 (sample SAMN15323435, study PRJNA562643) | freshwater metagenome | isolation source: river surface water | place: USA:Blue River Watershed | collected 2017-08-15 | reverse complement strand
GTCTCACTTCTCTGGATCATGATTGTTGCCTCACTTCGTGTGATTCAAAATGAAGGCGCATCTCGCACAGTTGCACTCGCATTTGCTCTAGGTATCGTCCTTATCGTGATGGCAATCAGCTCACTCTTTGAGAAGTCAAAGCAGAAGTCACGCGCTCCACTTCCAGAAGGAGAGGCGCCAAACTTCCCTGTGCCTAAACTGCCTGGGATCTCTTCATTTAATGTTTCATCTCAGAGCCACACTGGAGGCAACAATGAGTAATTCACTCGAGCCAAAGAAGTCTGGCGCAGCCAAGAACATCGATGATGTTGCTTTCGTTGAAGTAAAGCAGCCAGGCCCTGCGCCGCTTACTGAACAGGCAAAGGGTTTCTGGGTCACTTTCCGCACCATGTTTAAGAAGAACCTCAGCGTTCAATACCCAGATGTTGCACCACCTATTGAGCCACGCTTTCATGGTCGCCACCAACTCAATCGTCATCCAGATGGTCTTGAGAAGTGCATCGGTTGCGAACTTTGTGCATGGGCATGTCCTGCAGATGCAATTTATGTTGAAGGTGGAAATAACACTCCAGGAAATCAAGTATCTCCAGGAGAGCGCCACGGAGCTGTCTATCAAATCAATTATCTTCGCTGCATTTTCTGTGGACTCTGTGTTGAAGCGTGCCCAACTCGCGCCCTCACAATGACCAATGAGTTTGAGTTGGCAGATAGCACTCGCGAAAAACTTATCTTTGAAAAGGAAGATCTTCTTGCACCACTTCGTGCAGGAATGGTTGCACCTCCTCACCCAATGTATCCAGGAATGGATGAGAACAATTACTACCGCGGTGAAGTAAAGGCAGCAGATCCTTCACAGGGAGCAATCGTGGGGGAGGATAAGTAAATGGTGATTCAAACTCCAGAAGCGATCATGTTCTGGTTTCTAGCCCCTCTTGCTGTTCTTTCAGCTCTTGGAATGCTTCTAGTGAAGAAGGCAGTCCATTCAGCCTTACTTCTTGCATGGGTAATGATCACTCTTGCAATTTTCTACATTGCACAGGATGCACTCTTCCTTGGCATTGTTCAGATTGTTGTTTACACAGGCGCAGTCATGATGCTCTTCCTCTTTATTTTGATGCTCGTCGGTGTAGATTCTTCAGATTCACTTACTGAAACGATTCCAGGACTTCGTCCTATTGCCATCACGGCCGCTATTGGTTTCGGCGGACTTCTCACATCTCTTATTGGTCGCGCAACACTAGGTCGCAGCCCAGTTGGTTTGTCCCAAGCAAATGCTGAAGGAAATGTTCAAGGACTTGCAGCACTTCTCTTCTCAGATTATGTCTGGCCATTTGAAGTCGTCTCAGCACTTTTGATCACAGCAGCTCTTGGCGCAATGGTTCTGGCTCATCATCAGCGCACAGTTGCTCGCCCAACACAGCGAGAGAGCTCAATTGCTCGATTCCGCCTTGGAAATCTATCGAGCGCTGCAGGACTTCCTGGCCCTGGTGTTTTCGCTCGTCACAATGCTGTCGATGTTCCAGCGCTACTTCCTGATGGAACTCCAGCACCAACATCAATTTCCGCAACCCTCAAGGCTCGCGGCGACATGCTTGAGTCTGGACAATTCCAGCTCGATGTTGTTGATACAACAGTCGTGGAGGAGAAGTAATGAATCCATATAACTACCTCTATGTCGCAGGCCTCCTCTTCACAATTGGCGCTGTTGGCGTTGTGGTTCGCCGCAATGCAATCGTTGTCTTTATGTGTGTTGAGCTGATGCTCAATGCAGCAAACCTAGCTTTTGTTACCTTCTCACGAATCAATGGAACTCTTGAAGGACAGGTCACCGCCTTCTTCACGATGGTCGTTGCAGCATGTGAGGTCGTAGTTGGTCTAGCCATTATCGTGGCGATTTATCGCTCACGCCGATCAGCATCTGTTGATGATGCTAGTTTGTTGAAGCGATAAATATGAGCACTTCATCATCACTTGTTTATCTGATTGCACTTCCACTCTTTGGTGCTGCAACGCTTCTCTTGGGAGGACGCCGCACCGATAAATGGGGACATCTCCTAGCAACAGGTATGGCTGCTAGCTCCTTCGGAGTTGGCCTCTATCAGCTTTCTGAAATGCTCGGACGCAGTGGCGAAGAGCGTGCTGTGACTCAGAAACTCTTCTCTTGGATTGCAGTCGGCAATTTCAATATCGATGCAGCTCTCCTGCTAGATCAACTCTCCATCTGCTTTGTTCTCTTGATCACTGGTGTTGGCACGCTGATTCATATTTATTCAATCGCCTATATGGAGCACGATGAGAATCGCCGTCGCTTCTTCGCGTATCTGAACCTCTTTATTGCATCCATGCTTCTTTTGGTTTTGGGTAACTCATATCTCAATCTCTATGTTGGTTGGGAAGGAGTGGGTCTTGCTTCCTACCTCCTCATTGGTTTCTGGAATCAAAAGCCTGCTTATGCAACAGCTTCAAAGAAAGCTTTTGTGATGAACCGTGTGGGAGACATGGGTCTTTCCTTCGCAATTATGATCGCCTTCGCAACTCTTGGAACCACAACCTTTGAGGGCGTACAAGAGGCCTCACATCACGCATCAGAAGCAGCGCTCACAGCTATTGGAATTATGTTGCTCGTTGCAGCCACAGGTAAGTCAGCACAATTTCCTCTCCAGGCTTGGCTTGGTGATGCAATGGCAGGTCCAACACCTGTTTCTGCACTTATCCACGCAGCTACCATGGTTACAGCAGGTGTCTATCTCATTGTTCGTTCCAACTTCATCTTTGATGCGGCGCCAACTGCTCAATTACTCGTGGTTATCGTTGGTGCGATCACATTGATCTTCGGTGCCTTGATTGGTACTGCTAAAGATGACATTAAGAAGGCGTTAGCTGCCTCAACAATGTCGCAGATCGGCTACATGGTTCTCGGAGCCGGTCTTGGTCCTGCAGGATATGCATTTGCAATCATGCACCTTCTAACACACGGTTTCTTCAAGGCAAGCATGTTCCTTGGTGCAGGTTCTGTAATGCACGGAATGAATGATGAAGTGAATATGCGTAAGTTTGGTAACTTGCGTAAATTCATGCCAATCACATTCGTGACCTTCGGGCTTGGATATCTAGCAATTATTGGTGTTCCACCATTTGCTGGTTTCTACTCTAAGGATGCAATTATCGAAACAGCCTTTAATGCAGGTGGAGTTAAGGGAATTATCTTGGGATCAGTCGCGCTACTTGGTGCCGCGATTACTGCCTTCTATATGTCTCGCGTCATGATTCTTACATTCACAAGCAGAGGTCGTTGGGATGACAATGCACATCCGCACGAGTCACCTTGGTTGATGTGGCTGCCAATTGCAATTCTTTCAGTTGGTTCTGTAACAGCCGGATTTCTCTTCCCCCGCGGTGATGCCCTTGTTCACTGGCTCGAGCCAGTAGTGGGCGGACATCATGGTGAGCATGAAGAGTTCTTGCCAGCACTCGTTGTTTCAGGTCTTGCCCTCACAGCAGTGGCCATTGGAGTTGCAATCGCAATTGTGAAATATCAGCTCTCTGATGTTGATTCAGTTGCGCCAGAAAAGGTTTCTGCACTCACTCGCTTTGTGCGTCGAGATCTTGGCCAGGATGCATTTAACGAAGCAGTGTTCATGCGTCCAGGCCAATTTCTCACCAAGCTCTTAGTGGCATCTGATGACCGCGTCATTGATGGGGCAGTAAGAGGTATTGCTCGAGTGGCAATTGGTTCTGGCTCAGCACTTCGTAAGACACAGACAGGCTTTGCTCGCAGTTATGCAGCATTCATTCTTATTGGTGCGATCGTGTTGATCGCTGGAATCTGGGTGGTCACACAATGAGTTCAGTAACAGTTCTTGCCCTGCTTCCATTGATTGGAGCCCTTCTCGTTGGAGTTCTCCCTTCAAGCAACACGCTTCGCATCAAGCAAGCAGCTCTTGCTGTCACAATTGTGACTGCGGCTTTTGGTATCTATATCGCAATACAGTTTGTTGCCGCAGACACAGCTCTTCAATTCGTTGAGCGACATGAGTGGATTCCATCATTTGCTATCAATTACTCAGTAGGACTTGATGGACTATCGCTTGTACTCATAGTGATGTCTGTAGTTCTAACGCCAATTGTTCTACTTGCTTCGTGGAATGAGTCAGAGGGTGGCCGCTGGTCAGCGAAGACTTTCTACCTTCTCATCCTTGTTCTAGAAACTATGATGATTGGTGTTTTCGCAGCAACAGATGTCTTCTTGTTCTATTTGATCTTCGAAGCAATGCTGATCCCCGTTTATTTCCTCATTGGTGGATATGGCTCTGGAAATCGAGCTGCAGCGGCTGTGAAGTTCTTGATTTATAGCCTTGTGGGCGGCCTGTTGATGCTCGCCTCCATTATCGGAATCTATGTTGTCTCAGGCAACGCTGGGCGCCATAGCTTTGATCTGACTGAGCTTGCAGAGCTTCATAACTATATGAGCCCAACAACTCAGAACCTTTTGTTCCTTGGCTTCTTCATCGCCTTTGCTATCAAGGCTCCTCTCTGGCCACTTCACACTTGGCTTCCAGATGCCGCTCACTCAGCAACACCAGGCACATCAGTTCTTCTTTTGGGTGTGCTCGATAAGGTCGGAACATTCGGAATGATCCGTTTTTGTATCACACTCTTTCCTGATGCAAGTAAGACATTTACTCCCGTCATAATCGTTCTCTCAGTGATTTCGATTATCTACGGAGCATTCCTTGCAATTGGTGCCCGTGATCTCAAGCGCTTGATTGCATACACTTCGATTTCGCACTTCGGCTTTATCACAATGGGAATTTTTGCAATGACTTCTCAAGGACAGTCAGGTGCAACTCTCTATATGTTTAATCACGGGTTCTCAACAGCTGCCCTCTTTATCGTGGGCGGCTGGATGATTTCACGCCGTGGTTCATCCACGATTGCTGATTTCGGAGGCCTTCAGCGAGTAACTCCTGTGATGGCATGGATGTTCTTTATCGCTGGAATGTCCTCACTCGCACTTCCTGGACTTTCTAGCTTCGTCAGTGAATTCCTCGTTCTTGTCGGCACCTACACCCGCTATCCAGTAGCGGCAGTGATTGCGACCTTCGGAATTGTTCTAGCAGCCCTATACATCTTGATTCCTGTGCAGAAGGCCCTTCATGGTCCTACTGCTCCAGGGAATGAGAACCTGCCTGACCTTAATCTGCGCGAGAAGATTGCTATCGCACCAGTAGTTGCAGTGATTGTCGCCTTCGGCTTTTATCTATCGCCCCTTCTGAACATTATTAATCCAGCCTCTGCTCATGTGATTGAGTCTGCTGGCTTTACAGATCCAGCTCCAACAGAGAATGCAGGTAAGTAAATGACATTTACAGCTCCCGTACTTGAGTATGCGCTCCTTGCGCCAATGCTGATTGTTCTTGCTGGTGCTCTCGCTGGCGTCCTTGTTGAAGCATTCGTTAAGAGCTCAGCGCGTTTGTCTGCTCAGCTCTTCATCTCGGTCTTATCTATCGTCGCATCATTCGTTCAGTTGATGCGTGTCCGCAATCAAGGTTCAGTATCGGCTGCGATGGGATCAGTGACTTTTGATGGCGCTGGAGTACTCCTTCAAGCCTCAGTACTTGTTATTGCCCTCCTTTCAATCTTTCTTATTGCAGATCAAGATAACTTCACAGCAGCAGCTGCAGCTGTTCCAGGATCAATTGAAGAGCGCCAAGCTGTTCAAGCACAGACCCGAACAACTGAAGTATTCCCACTGACTCTCTTTGCAGTTGCTGGAATGCTGCTATTCCCAGTTGCCACAGACCTCATCACATTATTTGTGGCCCTTGAAGTTCTCTCACTTCCGCTCTATTTGATGGCAGGTCTTTCACGCTATCGTCGACTTGCATCTCAGGAAGCTGCACTTAAGTACTTCCTCTTGGGAGCTTTCTCTTCAGCATTCTTCCTCTTTGGCGCAGCTTTCCTTTATGGATATTCATCATCGATCACATTTGCAGGAATTCAGGCAGCTGTCACAGGGGGAGCGGGCAATGATGTCTTCCTTCTCCTTGGAGTCGCATTTGTCTCAGTGGGCCTTCTCTTTAAGGTCGGCGCATTCCCATTCCACGCATGGTCACCCGATGTCTATCAAGGTTCCCCTACTGCAATCACAGCATTTATGGCGGCAGCAACAAAGGTTGCAGCTTTTGGTGCAATTCTTCGCATCTTCTATGTCGCACTTGCTAATGCGGAGTGGGAGTGGAAGCCAGCACTGGTCATCATTGCAATTGTGACGATGTTCTTTGGTTCACTCGTGGCGATTGCCCAGAAGGATGTTAAGCGCATGCTCGCTTATTCTTCGATTGCTCACGCAGGTTTCTTGCTCTCAGGTGTTATCGCTCTCAGCAAGTCAGGTCTAGACGCAACAATCTTCTATCTCTTCGCTTATGGCATTGCGACTGTGGGTGGATTTGCAATCGTGACTCTGATTCGCGACTCATCAGGTGAAGTCACTGACTTAAACCGTTGGAGTGGTCTTGGGAAGCGCTCACCAATTGTTGCATCCACCTTCGCCTTCTTCCTTCTGGCGTTTGCTGGAATTCCTCTTACCAGTGGATTTATTGGAAAGTTCTCTATCTTCTCAGCAGCTTATGAATCAGGAAGCTTGGCGATCTTGATCTCAGGTGTTCTTGCATCTGCCATCGCTGCCTTCTTCTATATCCGTGTGATTGTCTTGATGTTCTTTAAAGATCCAGTTGAAGATGGCACAAGCGTTGTGATTCCATCTGCTCTCACAACAATCACAATCACAGTTTCAGCTGCACTTACTTTGATTCTTGGAATCTTCCCAGCGCCTTTGGTGAAGTTCATCGAAGATACTGCGACACTTCTTCGCTAATGGCATCTTTCGGAATACCAGGAATGGCTCCAGCCTTAGAGGCTGAGGTCACCGCTGGTATGGCGCAGGTTGAAGCGCTTCTCCATAGCCATATTCAAGGTAAATACCCATTGGTGGAGGAGACCTCTCGCCACCTTGTTGCAGCAGGTGGCAAGCGCCTTCGCCCTCTGCTCACACTTCTCGCCTCGCATTACGGCGACAAGAACAGAGCGGGCATTATTGAATCAGCTGCAGTCTGCGAGCTAACACATGTGGCAACTCTCTATCACGATGATGTGATGGATGAGGCACCTCTTCGTAGAGGTGTGGAGAGTGCAAATAGCCGATGGGGCAACACTGTTGCGATCCTTACAGGCGATTATCTCTTTGCAAAGGTCTCTGCTCTCTTGGCAGATATTGGCCCTGAGGCTGTTCGCCTTCAAGCCCACACCTTTGAGCGACTTGTTATTGGTCAGATTATGGAGACTCAAGGTCCTGTTGAAGGACAAGATCACCTCTCCCATTACCTTGGAGTCGTCGCCGATAAGACAGGTTCTCTAATTGCAGCATCTGCTCGATTTGGCGCAATGGTCTCTGGTGCACCAGATGAGATCAAAGAGACTTTGACAGTCTTTGGTGAAAAAATTGGTGTTGCATTCCAACTCGTAGATGATGTGATTGATATTGCGAGTGAATCATATGAATCTGGAAAGACTCCAGGCACAGATCTTCGTGAGGGAGTTCCGACTCTTGTCACACTCAATGTGATTGCAATGAATCGTCCAGAAGATAGAGAGTTGATTGCTCTCCTTCAAGCACCGATTAAGAATGAAGAGACTGTTGCAAGCGTAATCAAGACTCTGCGAGCACATCCAGCTCTTGAGCTCTCTCGCCTTCAAACTATTCAATATGCACAAGATGCTCGCACAGCGCTAGGCCCACTACCTATCAATGATGTGACAGCGGCGCTTTACTCGCTATGCGACGCTATTATCGACCGCACGCGTTGATCTGACGAGATCAATTGCAAGGGTCACAAGAGCGAGCCAGATAAAGATAAACCCAATCCAGCGAGCAGTTGGCATTGCCTCATGGCGGATCCACACACCAATAGAGAATTGAATTGTGGGTGTGATGTATTGGAGAAGTCCAATCACTGTGTATGGAAGACGAGTAGTTGAGCCATTAAAGAGTAAGAGTGGAATCGCAGTAATTGCGCCTGCGCTCAGCAGAAGTAGAGAAAGTCCCCAACTGTGGCCGAACTGACCCGTGCCTTGAGATTCCAAGAAGATTAAGAATGTGGCATAAGGAATCAGTGAGAGCATCGTCTCTATTGTGAGCCCCTCAAGTGCCCCTAAACCAAGGACTTTCTTAATCACTCCATAGCTACCCCAAGACAAAGCCAGTGCGAGGGCAATCCATGGCAAGCGTCCGTAATCGATAGTAAGAACTGCAACACCTGTCGTTGCAATACCAACTGCAACCCACTGACCTATTCTCATCTTCTCTTTGAGAAGAAGGACTCCAAATGCAATGATCACAAGCGGGTTGATGTAGTAACCCAATGATGCCTCCACCACATGTCCACTATTAGTGGCCCAGATGTAGACAATCCAATTCACCGAGATCAGCGCAGAAGTTGCTGCAAGTCCAAGAAGAGTACGAGTATTACGAAGCTGAGAGATTGTGTGACGCAACTTCTTATGAAATGCCAAGACAACGAGACAGAAGAGAAGTGTCCATACGGCTCGATGGGCGACAATCTCATATGCGCTGGCAGGTTTGAGTAGTGGCCAATAGAGAGGAAAGAGACCCCACAAGATATAGGCGCTTAGCCCAAAGATAAGCCCAAGCGATCTCTCGCTTCTATTTGCCATTTACTTCTTAACGATAGTTAGTAAATTGCACGGCGAAGTCAAAGGGACCTTCCTTGATTTGAGCGATTGCATCTTGAAGATCATCACGGCTCTTGGATGAGACACGGAGCTCATCGCCTTGAATCTGTGTCTTAATTGATTTTGGTCCTTCATCACGAAGGAACTTTGCAATCTTCTTGGCATTCTCTGTTGAGATGCCCTCCTTGAGAGTGCAGGAGATTTTGTATACCTTGCCTGAAAGTTGTGGTTCACCAGCATCAAGGTGCTTGAGTGAGACTCCACGCTTAATCATCTTCTCTTTGACTACTTCAAGAGCTGCCTTTGCTCGCTCTTCTGTGCCAGCTTCAATCTTGATCACATCACCAGATAGTTCAACAGTGGTGCCAGTGTTCTTAAAGTCAAAGCGGGTATCAATCTCACGAATCGCCTGATTAATTGCGTTATCGAGCTCCATACGGTCGATCTTGGAAACTACATCGAAACTGCTGTCAGCCATTGCTTGTGGCCCTCTCTAGTCGGGGTTTAAAGGCGATTTTTCATCCTTATGAGCCTAAGGTATCCTTTCCGCTCGTACTACCAAAGCGCCGCAACGCTTGAAATCACAACCTTGGCGGGTTGCCCGAGCGGCCAATGGGAGGGGACTGTAAATCCCCCGGCTCTGCCTTCGAAGGTTCAAATCCTTCACCCGCCACCAAGGCCCGTCTCATATGAGGCGGGTTTTGTTCTTTCTAGCTTCGTGCAATCAGATTTTGGTAATCGACTTTGATGCAGCGATCCATGACCACAGACATCCCTGCCGCCTTTGCAGCATCTTCAACTTCATTATTGGTGATGCCGAGTTGGAGCCAGATTGAATTAGCTCCGATCTTGATCGCCTCATCTGCCACGGGCAGACAATCTTCTGCCCTCCTGAAGACATCGACGATATCGATATGCACGGGGATATCTGAAAGTGATGGATAGACCTTTTCACCAAAGAGGCTCTCCACGAGTGGATTGACGAAGAAGAGTTGATAGTGGGAGTTCTCATGAAGATATCTAGCAACCTGATAACTGGCGCGATCTTCTTTGCTGGAAACGCCTACTATCGCAAGAGTCTGTGCTGACTGCAAAAGAGCCTTAATCTCATTTTCTGTGGGCGTATGTGAACTCATAGATGGGAGTCTATCTCGCATAGAAATGCAGAGTTATCTGAAAGCCCCTAAAGTTGGGGTATGGAGAATATTTCAAACCCCGCTCAACTCGATGAGAAGAAGCTTCAAGAGACTCTCGATCCACTCTCATATGAGGTTCTCCGCAAGGGTGCAACTGAGCGCCCCTTCACAGGTGAATACACCGATACCGACACAGTCGGTTCATACCGCTGCAAAGCTTGTGGCAATGAACTCTTTAGATCTGAGACCAAGTTTCACTCAGGCTGTGGATGGCCATCTTTCTATGCACCAACATCTGCCGACTCTGTGAGATTGCTCGAAGATAGATCTCTTGCGCCTCGCATCAGAACTGAAGTGCGTTGTGGCAAATGTGATTCTCATCTTGGACATGTCTTTGAAGGTGAGGGTTATGACAATCCCACAGATCAGAGATGGTGTATCAACTCCGTCTCGCTCATCCTTGAAGCCAAGTAATGCTCTCTAAAGCTCTCTGGTTGCGACAGATCGCCGTTGCCAGCCTTTCAGGGGCCACAGCATGGTTGATTGGAAATCAATTAGGAACCAATGGGGGAGTAGTAGCCGCCATTGTTTCCACTCTCACTATTCGCATATCACTTCATCGATCTCTGCGTGAGGGCATAGGCCAGATCATTGGAACGGTTATCGGAGCAGGCGTTGCTCTGGGGGCCGTCAGCATCTTTGATTTTGGCTTTATTGCAGTTGCGCTGACTATCTTCTTCTGTGCAGTGCTAGCTCGACTTCTTCGCCTTGGAACAATTGCTTCAGTGAATGTGCCAGTTGTTGCGATGATCATTATTGGTCCGGGGCTATCGGAGAGCACTGCCGTGCATAGATTGCAGGCCACCTTTGTGGGAGCTGCTGTTGCAATCGCCTTCTCATATTTCTCACATCCTAAAACTCCCATTGATCGCACCTACGAATTCCTCAATACGCTTGGGATTAAAGGCGCTCAAATCTTGGCTGAGATGTCAGAAGGTGTGGCATCTGGATATACCCAAGAGGATGCTGGTCATTGGTTAGCCAGATCTCGTGCCCTTGTTCGTAAACTTCCGGAACTACGGATGCAGACCAGTGAAGCCAAGGGCTACACCCGTTGGATTCGTATTGGCCAGAGAGATGAAGCTGAGCGAGCAAACTTAGAAAGCTTAGCTATCGAACACACTCTGGTTCAGATTCGTGTGATCGCTCGAACAATATTTGATGCAGCAGTGGAGGGTGCCATTGCAGAAGGTGCTCGCAAAGAGATTGCAGTGGCTCTCTCTGCTGCTAGTTACGCCCTCACGGCACATATTGAAGATCCTGAGGAGATTGTGGGGGCGAAGCAGAGCCCAACTGATGACTTGCGCGATGCAACAGCAGCTCTGACTCAGATGCTCACAAGTCAGAAAGTTACCCAGCAGCAGTTAGTGAAAGGTCTTTCGGTGGTTTCTAACTTAGAGATTGTGGCCGATTCGCTCGACTATAAGTCTCCTGCTCTTAATGAACAGGTAGAGGAAGTTTAGATAAAAAAAGAAAATCCACCCAGCGAGGGAGAGATTCTTCGCTGGGTGGAAATCCTGCTTATTAGTTATGGGAGATTGACATGCCCACCCTTCATCTTCCAGATGAAGTACTTCTCGAATGCGAGCTTTGCAAGGTGGTTTTGGGGACCCGGAATGAGTACTCCATGTTTTCGTGGTGGCAGCATCTTGTCTGCAAGGATCAAGACTCCGTTGTTGCCTGCATCCATGATGCAGACAGCTGGAATATCACCAAACTCCTTCTCGTGGCGTGGCTCTTCTCCGCGAATCTGTGCTGCGATGTTCTTCCCTGCAACATGGGCCATCTGCTCGGTTGGAAAGCCGGTCTTAGGTACTCCAACTGGTGTTGGTGTGCTCCACGGAGCCGTGACAGCAGCAGCAAGACCGACAGCATAAATATCGTCCCACTTCATACTCTGATAGGTAGGGCGAACATCGACAAATGCGCCAGCATTGACCAATCCATCTGTCTTGCGGAGGAAGTCTTGTCCCACGAAGGGAGGAATTGTCATAGACCACTTAAAGTCATGGTGAGCTCCTTCGGTTGTCACCATTCGACCTTGATCGACATGATCGAGAGCAACATTTGTATAGGCATCAATCTTCTCTTTCTTCAAGAAGAGTCCAAGTAGTTGTTCACCATGATTGAGTCCGCCGATACCGAAGTGACCTAGAAAAGGCTCAGATGTCACATAAGAGAGCTTGACCTGCTTCTTCAATCCAGCTTTCTTGAGTTGGTATGAAGTATTAAAGAGGAATTCATATGCAGCGCCAAAACAACTTGCACCTTGCGTTGCTGCAATCACAATGTCACCAGGATTATCAAGGAACTTCTTCCATTCGCGACCAGCATTTTCTGCATCTGTGAGCGTGGTAATTGTTGAAGTGTTCTCTAATAAACCAGAGACATGTTCTGGCTTATTGCGAGTTCCAGTTGCAATCACTAGATAGTCGTATCCAATGGATTGTCCATTCTCGAGTTCTACTTGATGAAGCTCAGGCTTGATCTCTTTTGCCGCCGTATTAATAAAGTGAACTCCACCTTTTTCAAAGGTGGGTGCCACTTTAAATGTGACGCTACTTTCATCGCGCTTTCCAAATGGGAGCCAAATCAGCGATGGATTAAAGAGGAAGTAGTCACGATCGCTTACTACGGTCACTTCAACATCATTCTTCAACTCTTTCTTCAGTGATAAAGCGGCTGTGAGGCCACCGAAGTTGGCACCTAAGACCACTACTTTCTTGGTCATTTCTCTCTCCTAACTGTTACACCAGGGAATCTGGTATGGTTTGAGCATACCCCCAGGGGTATGCTATGTTAAGTCAGCTAGCAGGGGCTAGCACTCAGAAAGGAAATTTCCATGTGTTCACGAGTTATCTGTGATCGTTGCAAGAAGTACACCTGGTCAGGTTGTGGCCAGCATATTGATGATGCGCTCAATGGTTTGAGCGAAGACCAGATTTGTAAGTGCTGATCTACTAATGGCTAAGCAACCCACCCATGTGCTCCAGGATGAGGAGCAAGTAGAAGCGATCACTAAACGCCTGAAGCGTGCTCATGGTCAGTTGGCTGCAGTTATCCGCATGGTTGAAGAAGGTCGAAACTGCGATGAGATTGTGACTCAGATGGCTGCTGTCAGCAAGGCGGTCAATACCGCGGCATTTACTCTGCTTTCCACGAGCCTTCGTGAATGCATCGTTGATGATAAGAACGACAGTAAGGCCGTGCAGGAAAAATTACAGAAGCTCTTTTTGAGCCTGGCTTAAAAATTAAGGGAAAAAGAATGAAGAAACTAATTGCAGCACTCTTTGCAACCACACTTGCACTGACTTCATGTGGATCATCTGCCGGAACTAACCTTGGTGCTGGAGATTTCCAAGCGAAGACTCAAGAAGCAGGGGTTGTAGTGCTTGATGTGCGCAGCTCTGGTGAGTACATCGGAGGTCACATTGAAGGTGCTATCAATATTGATGTTGAAGGCATGACATTTGATGGAGATATTGCAAAGCTCGATAAGACTAAAACATATGCCGTTTACTGCCACAGTGGTCGCCGATCAGGAATTGCTGTGGGAAAGATGAAAGATGCAGGATTTACCTCACTCTTTAATCTTGATGGAGGAGTTGAGGCCTGGCAGAGCGCAGGACTTGGCTTGGTCACACAGTAATGAGAGTAGTAATCGTTGGGGGAGTTGCAGGCGGTATGTCTGCAGCGACCCGCATGCGACGATTGGATGCAGATGCTGAAATCATCGTGCTGGAAAAGAGCGGCTATGTGAGTTATGCCAATTGTGGCCTTCCATACTATGTAGGAGGAGTTATTGAAGAAGAAGATGCCCTTCTCCTTCAAACTCCAGAGTCACTCCATGCGCGATTTCGACTCGATGTCCGAATCTCAACTGAAGTTCTTGAAATAGATATCAATACCAAGCAGGTTGCGGTGAAGAACTGGCTTACAAATGAGATCTATAAGCTTTCATATGACAAACTCATTCTTAGCCCTGGTGCTAATCCGGTGGTGCCACCTATTGCAGGCATAGAAAGAGCTTTGACTCTGCGCACCGTTGAAGATGTTGAAGTGATTGCATCTCGCGTTAACTCTCGGCCTCAATCTGCCGTGGTGATTGGCGGAGGGTTTATCGGAGTGGAGATTGCAGAAAACCTCACTCACAAAGGTATTCCGACAACGGTCATTGAAGCAGCACTACAACTCTTAGCTCCACTCGATCCCGAGATGGCCACTTTGGTTGCCGCTGAAATGCGTAAGCATGGGGTGGTTGTGGAATTGGGTGTGAGTGCGCAAGAAGTGAATTCTGATTCTGTAGTTCTTTCTGATGGAAGAGTCCTTCCTGCTGAACTAGTGATCTTGGCAATTGGAGTTCGTCCCGATGTAACTCTTGCAAAGAGTGCTGGATTGAAGATTGGCACTCGGGGAGGAATATCTGTCGATGAGTTCAATCGAACAAGTAATCCTGATATCTATGCAGTAGGAGATGCTGCTGAGAAGACAGATGCAATCGATGGTTCAGCAACTCTTGTTCCTCTGGCAAACCTTGCTAATCGCCATGGTCGAGTAGTGGCAGATCACATTGCAGGTAGAGAGATTCGCCCAATTAATACAATCGGAACAGCCATTGTGAAGGTCTTTGATCTCATGATTGCTGCAACTGGATGGAATGAGAAGAGACTGAAGGCTTCAGGTCACACCTTTACATCCATCCACACACATCCGAATAACCATGCTGGCTACTACCCAGATGCCAAGCAGATTGCACTCAAACTCATCTTTAACCCAGAAAGCGGTGAGATTTTGGGAGCCCAAGGCGTTGGTCTTGAGGGCGTTGATAAGCGTATTGATGTGATTGCTACTGCTATGCGAGCAGGGCTCAGCGCTCCAGAGCTAGCCGATTTAGAGCTTGCCTATGCACCTCCATTTGGATCTGCAAAAGACCCTGTCAATATGCTCGGATATATCGCAGAGAATGTCTCGAGTGGATTGGTCAAGACTGCCCAATGGAGTGATGTTGAAGAACTTCAATCCCGTGGATATCAACTGCTCGATGTTCGCACACCAAGTGAATTTTCTGCAGGATCAATCCCTGGTGCTATCAATATTCCTGTTGATGAAATCAGATTACGAGTGAATGAAATTGAGAAGAAACCTGTGCTAGTGAATTGTCAGGTGGGCCAGCGCGGTCACACTGCGACACTTCTCTTGCAGGAGATGGGTTTTGATGCAACCAACTTAGATGGAGGTTATCTCACTTATTCCAACTCACCGTTGGTGGCGAAGTAGTAATAAATCTAATAAAGAATAACTAACATAGAGAAGAGAGAATGTTATGTGCCACAAGACCACATGTCGTAAGTGCGGGAAAGCAACTTGGGCAGGATGCGGAAATCATATTGAGATTGCACTCAAAGGTGTTGCTAAATCAGATCGTTGCCAAGGACATGCCAATGATCCTAAAGAACCAGGCTTTTTCAGCAGACTCTTTGGAAAGAAGTAGTTCAAGTGGCCACTATTGATGTGGGACAAGCCGAATTTGAGAAGCTTGTCACCGAATCACCTATCGTCTTTGTAGATTTCTGGGCAGAGTGGTGCGGTCCATGCAAGATGTTCGGGCCAATCTTTGAAGCAGCATCGGAAAAACATAGCGATGCGATCTTTGCCAAGGTAGATACAGAGGCGGAGCGTGATCTAGCGGGTGCCGCTGGTATTACGTCCATCCCAACGCTGATGGCATTTCGAGATGGAATCCTTCTCTTTCGCCAACCTGGAGCGCTGCCAGCCGCATCTCTTGAGGAGCTCATTGGCGCCATTAAGGGCGCTGATATGGAGGCGATCAAGAAAGAAGTAGCCGAACAAGAGAAGAGTCAGGAATAAGGATGTCGAGTGCTGCGCAGAAGTGGAAGAGCGACTTAGCTCTATGGGCAATTCCGCAAGAGATATTGGATCAGGCGGCAGAGAAGCCATGGATTCATCCACCTGCGCTCTTTCAAATACCTGATCAGATCAATGATTCGCTCTCTCACCAGAGAGCGCGTGAGGCGATGCCAGCCGGTGGCTCTGTTCTTGATATTGGTTGCGGTGGAGGAGTGGGAGCATTTGCAATCACACCACCTGCATCTCATGTAATTGGAGTAGATGAACAGCAAGAGATGTTAGATCTCTTCACCGCAAATGCGCAGAAATATTCTGTGACTTCTGAAACTGTATTAGGGCAGTGGCCAGCCGTTGCAGATCAAACACCGATTGCAGATGTTGTCACCGTTCACCATGTTGCATTTAATGTGGGAGATATCGTTCCTTTCCTTTCCGCGCTCCACACACATGCACGCAAGAGAGTCGTTCTAGAAGTTCCTGTTATTCATCCCATGTCGAATATGAATGAAGGATGGAAACATTTTTGGAAAGTTATCCGACCAACAGTTCCTGTTGCAGGAGATCTCGTTGGAGTTCTAGAAGAGATGGGTATTGTCGCCACTATTGAATACTTTGAGGGTGAAATTCTGCTCGATAAGAAGCTTCCAGAAGGAAATAGCATTATTCGTCGCCGACTCTGCTTATCGCAAGAACGCCAGGGCGAGCTGGATTCATTCCTTGCAGCCCACCCACTGCCAGAAAGGCGATCTTTGGCAGTTATTTGGTGGGATATTTGAGTTTTACGCACTCATTTCTGCAATAAACTGCAAAATCGCTCCCCATCTTGCTAGGTGGGAAGAGATCGCAGGTGCAAAAGTAACCATTTCGTTACCGAAACTCCCTATCGCTTCCACGCTCGCAGTTCTATCTTTTACGCGTGTCGACGATTGCGCCGACGCAACCTTTCAAGAGGTTCGACTCAGGAAAGTTAGAGGACATACATGTCAGTAGAAGAAAACGGCGTCTCACGCCGTACCCTCATTAAGGGTGCTGCACTAGGTGGTATTGGAATCGCTGGAGGCGCAACTGTGCTTTCAAGCTGCGGTTCAAAGGCATCAGGCCCAATGTCATTCGGCGCACGTACAGTTGACGAGTCACCAACAAAGCAGCTCAAGGGACTCGTAGCAGCTTACGAGAAGAAGTCAGGTAACAAAGTTACCTACAACGCAACAGAATCAAATGCATTCCAGAACAACCTCTCACAGTATCTTCAGGGAACACCTGATGATGCATTCCAGTGGATGGCCGGATATCGCATGCAGTTCTTCGCAGAGCAGGGTCTGCTTGCAGATATCTCTGATGTGTGGAAGGACCTAGAAGGTCAGTACGACAACTCATACAAGATCGCTTCAACAGGTCTTGATGGAAAGCAGTACTTCGTTCCACAGTCTTGGTACCCATGGGGTCTTCACTACCGCAAGTCAATGGTTACAGAGATGGGCATGGATCCAGAGAACATTGCAACATGGGATGACCTCCTTAAGTTGATGGATGCTCTTAAGAAGAAGGGCCTCGTTGGCTACGCACTTGGTGACAAGGGTGGCTGGGAAGCAATGGGAACATTCGACATCATCAACGCTCGCGTTAATGGTTACCAGTTCCATGTTGATCTTCTTGCAGGCCGTGAGAAGTGGACAGATGCACGCGTGCTCGATGTCTTCACTCACTGGGAGCAGTTGATGCCTTACACAAACAAGAACGTTCTTGATCTCGAGTGGGATGGCGCAATGCAGCTTCTCCTCCAGAAGAAGGCTGGTACCTTCATGAACGGTTCATGGTTCGGTGCTAACTTCCTCGAGTCATCACAGGCAGATTACGACGATCTATGGATCGTTCCATTCCCAGAAATCAACCCAGAGCATGGCGTTGACACAATTGATGCTCCAATCGACGGATTCTGCGTAGCGGCTAACGGCGCTAACACAGAGGTCGGCAAGGACTTCATCAAGTTCGCAGGCGATAAGGAAGGTATGCAGGCAATGCTTGATACCGGAATCCCTATGACATCTGCAAACAAGAACCAGGACACATCTTCATACGATGCATTCCAGACACAGCAGCTCGCCGTTATGGGTAAGGCAAAGTACATCACTCAGTTCCTTGATCGTGATACTCGTCCTGACTTCGCTGGCCCAGTTGTTGGTCCTGCTCTCCAGAGCTGGCTCAAGAACCCTAAGGATGTCAACAAGATTGTTGACTCACTCCAGCAGCAGTGGGATGCACTTCCAGCACTTTCCTAATGAGAAAGAATTGATCTGATCAATTCAAAAAATTGGAAAGAAAAAAGGAAGACATATCTAACGAAAGAAGATAAGGTTCAGATATGAAATCGACGGCGGTTAACGAAGATAAAAAAGTTAACCGCCGTCGATCCTTTTCTCCCCAGGATCGACTTACTCTCGGCGCATTTATCGGAATTCCAACAGCTCTACATTTGCTCTTAGTATGGATTCCAGCGATTGCAACAATCGCACTCTCCTTTACATACTGGACAGGCATCCACATCTCAGATATTCGCTGGGCTGGCTTTGCTAACTATCACAATATTTTCTTCTCCACTCCAGTCTTCTGGTTGGCTCTAAAAGACAATGTCATTTGGCTTGCATGGTTTGGCTTAATTGCAACTCCTCTCGGAGTTCTCCTTGCTTATCAAATTGATCGCCAGATTCGTGGCCATAGCTTCTATCAAACCGCTTATTACATTCCAGTGGTTCTCTCACTAGCAGTTACTGGAATTATTTGGAACTTTATGT
>JACCDJ010038021.1_pt1 | contig 18622 bp, 15 predicted proteins | sample 7444481 | NCBI WGS metagenome assembly JACCDJ01 (sample SAMN15323435, study PRJNA562643) | freshwater metagenome | isolation source: river surface water | place: USA:Blue River Watershed | collected 2017-08-15 | reverse complement strand
GAAACACTTTCTGATGTAAATAGGTAAGACATGTATTAATTGATTTTTTGCAAATATAGAGATGAATATCAGAGTTTGGAGTAAATAACCCTGAATTTCATTTTTTTAGTGCTGTGGTTTCCACCGCCCAACACTACATTGCCCCTTGCCAAATTATTAAGTGCGAAGGTTATGAGTAAATCCTCATAGCGAACTGCATAAGGAGCATAGAGCTTAAGCTTAAAATTGGGATTGTTTTTGGTGATGATCCCCTGGATATATCGCGTAATGTTCATATCGTACGCCGATACGAGGTTATTAGAAAAATCTTTAACGTATTTACGTTGACCACCAAAGAATATTGGTTCAAATTGACCATCCAAAAAGGCATCATTGTATAAAGGCGAATAGGCATTTGCTACTGTATCTAAATATTCTAGATAAAGAAACTCTGGAGTGCCAAAAAGAGAAGGTCTTCTACCCGGCGTTTCAGCTTCCTCCATGGAAAGCCTAGCAAGGTGTACCATTACATTTCCTTTTTTCTGTTTGAATTCATTCAAACCAGGAATTTGTAAAAGCGCATAGGTTCCAGGTGCTGTTTGTAAATAGACCAAACTGTCACCTCTTGGTTTATCGCCAATATGAAGGGATGCTTCACTTCCATTATAAACACGTTGAACATAATTGATACCTGCACCAGGATAGAGGCTGTTGAACCTGAAATCACGATAAGTGGTGTCTCTAATACCATCTTTATCATATCGATAATATAAACGCAAATGAGTAGAAGTATCACTCATTGCAAAACTCATCAAGGCATTAGCAGAAGTTCCATTGGTTTGAGGCACAAGTGCAAAACCTTTGAAAAAGTCTCTGAAGATGGTATCGTTGTAATATGGACTTCTTGCAGATGTATCAAATGCCAATAGTGATCTGGCAAAAGAGTTATTTAGTTTGATACGCAATTGGTTCACACGTGTCTGACGAAATGTAAAAATAGAATCGTCTAATTCCTTTGGAGCAAAGGTCTTGGCACCTATTTGTTCGCCAAAACGGACTGATTTATTGGTATTGTAGACTGAATCAACCCTCATTAATTCTGTAACCCTGTGCACATTAATGGTTTGAAGGGCATTGGTGTCACCAAAAGTATTGGTCCATCTTAAACAAAGTACTGCAGAATCCAAATAAAGACTGTCTGCAGTATTTTGAAAGAAATAAGGAAAACCAGGAGGTAGAAGTTCAAAGAAAATAGAGGCAGTAGTTTTGCCAAACTGAGGGTCATTTGAAATATGACCTAAAATATATTGACCAGCATTACCTCTAGCGTCTCTGCCAATTTTTGGGAGCAAAGAATCTGGGGTGACATAAGTAGTAGTAATTACCTCGAAAGTGGTATCAAAAGTATTGATATTGTCAACAATAGGAAGTAATTCAGCACCTATATCTGTACCTTTAATTTTGGTACACTGGCTAAACAATAAAGTAGAAAAAACAATTAGGGTACCTTTCAACAAGCTTCTAAGTCGTCTCACGTAGTTAATTTTAACTGGGTCAGTTATTTACTTGTTTGCAAGGTCGCTATACAATTGTAAATACTCTGTTAAATCAGAGTCGGCCTGATAAGGAATAACTTTTTTACCTTTAACCTTCGAGAAGCTTTCCAAGAGTTTTTTATCTACCTGAGCATCTCCAAATGAGATAGCATCAGCATAGCTAGCACCTCCATTGAACATAGCCAAATTGTTGTTGTCCTTGTAGGGCTCCATTTCCTTATCCTTAATCAAGGTACTGATCATGCTGTTTTTAAGAAAACTAGAACCTAGCTTTTCTTTGAAGGTATTCTGACCAATTGTAAATAGTATTTTACTGTTGCTGAAAACAGGCTCTTTTTTGTATGCGGTCTTTAAGAACATAGGGATTAAGCCAGTCATCCAACCGCTACAATGAATTATATCAGGAGGCCAGCCAAATTTTTTAACCGTTTCTAATGCTCCCTTACAAAAGAATACAGATCTGATTCCATTGTCGTCGTACCATTTATCCTCTTCATCATTAAAGACAAATTTTCGCTTAAACATGTCCTCGTTATCCAGAAAATAAACCTGAAGTCGGGCATTTGGCAAAGAAGCTACCTTAATCTGTAGTGGATAATCATCGTTATCGATGGAAATATTGATCCCAGAAAGCCTTACTACCTCATGCAAACGATGTCTTCTTTCATTGATTGTACCAAACCTAGGCATGATACACCTAACCTCATAACCAGTATCATTTGCTTTTATGGCCAATTTATTCACGATTTCTGAGAACTCAGTCAGTTCCAGATAAGGTGACATCTCATTGGCGATAAATAGAATTCTTTTCTTACTTACCATGTTGAAGGCTTAAGGGGGAAGTGAAACTTTTGCAAAAATAAGAAAAAAAGCCCAACTGAGCGAACCTATCCTTGTGAGGTATTGAAGGAGAATGACTAATTTTAGGCTGCCCCAGTGCCAAAAATGATGAAAACAAAGACCAAACAAATCCTACAATTCATTCTTTTTTTATCATTGGGAATCTTCCTTTTGTGGTACACCACAGCCTCCTTATCGAAGGAAGATCTTCAAAAAGTTGAGGAACTTGTATTTCAGGCTAAACTTCTCTATGTCATTCCCTCGATTGGAGCCTTATTGTTAAGCCATTACATCAGGGCGCTTCGCTGGAAAATGATGATGGATGAATTGGATAGAAAGCCAGGGATTTTAAATGTTTTTCTCTCGGTTTTGGTTGGCTATTTTTTAAATCTGGTATTCCCCCGACTGGGTGAAGTGGCTAAATGCAGTTTATTAGGTAGGTATGAAAAAATGCCAGTAGATAAGCTCATAGGCACAATTGTGGCAGAACGACTAATCGATTTGGTTTGCCTTATTATAGTAATACTGTTGACGGTATTCACCCAAATCAATCGTGTTGGAAGCTATGCTACTGAATTATTTGAAAAATTAATGGTAAAAGCAAATGAATCCTACTTATCGGTGTTAATCGTTTTGTTTGGCACAATGTTGATAGCTGTTTTCATGTATAAATTGTTTAAAAAGAGCAAGTGGCTGAAGTCAGTACAATCCTTTTTTGTTGGTATTAAAGAAGGACTTTTCTCTATAAAAAAAATCAAACGTAAGCGAGCTTTTTTGACCTATACATTGGCTATATGGTTTCTATACCTATTGAGTATTCGTATTGGTTTTTATAGTTTGGCTGAAACAGTTGATTTAGGCTGGATTCCATCCTTGACTATTTTAACCTTTGGCAGTTTTGCTATGATTGCTACTCAAGGAGGTGTTGGAGCCTATCAACTTGCAGTACAAAAAACAATTGGGTTCTATGGAATACAGGAAATAACTGGACTAGCATTTGGATGGCTGCTTTGGTCAGTCCAAACATTTATGTTATTGATTGTAGGGCCTATTTCAATGCTTTTGCTTTTTTTATTCAACAAGAACAAACGGTTATAACCTAAAATTTTCTGAAAATTCCAATTCTATACTTGTTGGATTTGCCTTTGCACTAAATTGCTACTTATATAACCCCAGCTATGAAATTAATAAAACACGTACTCTTTACCCTAGTTTCATTCATTGCATTTAACTCTTTATATGCACAATCTTCCTTAGATGCCTATAGTAAAGATTGGTTCCTAAAAGATCCTGCTTCTCAAGTCTATGGGATCAAACTTGAACAAACCTATACAGAATTGCTTAAGCAAAAGAGTCCAAAGAAAAAGATAGTAGTTGCAGTTATTGATTCAGGTATTGATACAGCTCATGAAGATTTAAAGCCTGTTTTGTGGAGGAATGAAAAAGAAATTATCGGTAATGGAATTGATGATGATAAAAATGGATATGTTGATGATATTCATGGGTGGAATTTCATTGGAGGGAAAGATGGTACAAATGTGGGAAAGGACAGTTATGAGGCTGCAAGGGTTTACTATAAATACAAAGCTGAATTTGGTGATAAAACAATAGATGAAAAAAGCTTGACACCTGAGAAGAAAAAAGCCTACCAAATGTATGCTAAGGCTAAATTTCAATTAGAGGCCCAGGCCAAAGAGGCTTCAATGTATGTTTTGATTTTAAAAGATATAGTTAGCAAGCTGCCATCAGCAGATAGTATTTTAAAAATTGCTTTGGGCAAACAAATTTATACCGGTGATGACCTGGCGAATTTCACCACTTCAGAACCTGCAGTCGCTAAGGCAAGAGCAGCTTTGTTGGGATTCTTCCAACAAACTCAACAAATGGAAAATACCAATGCAGTTTTAATTAATGAACTGATTCAATTCTACGAAGGTGAGCAATCAAAAATAGAGGCCGTTGAAAAAGAACCAAAACGTTATCGTGCAGATGTGGTAAAAGACAATTACAATGATCCCAAAGATCGTTTTTATGGAAACAATGACGTTATGGGGACTGACGCATCACATGGTACACATGTAGCTGGAATCATTGGTGCTGTGAGAAATAACAATATTGGCATAAAAGGTGTTGCTGATCATGTTGCAATCATGCCTATTAGAGCAGTACCAGATGGTGATGAACATGATAAAGACATTGCCAATGCTATCCGGTATGCAGTTGACAATGGCGCCTGGGTAATCAATATGAGTTTTGGCAAAAGTTTTTCTCCTGAAAAAAGTTGGGTGGATGAAGCTGTTAAATATGCCTCATCAAAAGGAGTATTATTGGTTCATGCAGCAGGTAATGATGCCAAAAATATTGACATAGAAGACAACTTTCCATCTAGGAATTTTGATAGTGATACGCTTCAACCTTTTTCCAATTGGATAACCGTAGGTGCAAGTGGTGCAACACAAAAAGAACTTGCTGCTCCATTTTCAAATTATGGCAAGAGAGAAGTAGATGTATTTGCTCCAGGTGTTAGAATCTATTCTACCATACCTGGTGGCAACACTTACGGAGAAAAAGATGGCACGAGTATGGCTTCTCCTGTTGTTGCTGGATTAGCTGGGCTTATCCTCTCTTATTATCCAGAACTCACTCCTGAACAAGTCATTAGCATTATTAAGAATTCATCAATGAAAATAACGGACAAGACAACTTACAAACCAGGTACTGAAGATGAATCTGTAAGTCTTGTTGATTTATCTTCAACAGGCGGACTGGTAAATGCCTATGATGCTATAAAACTAGCTGCTTCAACAAAAGGAGAAAGAAAGTTGGATCAGGATAAGAAAAAGAAATAATTCAAAATTAGTTCAGGTGGAAAAATCAGCATTAAAACATCCTAAATTTTTCAATAGGTATGTAGATAAGGTTGCGCATGGTGATTTGAATGTTTTATTAGCACAATCATTTCAGGATTTACAAAATGATTTAGCCATTTTAAAACAAGCTGATTTTGATTACGCTTATCAACCAGATAAATGGACCATTGGAAAATTAATTAGACATTGTATTGATACCGAACAAATTTTTGGATACAGGGCATTGTGTATTGCAAGGCAAGACCCCAACCCGATTATGAGTTTTGATGAAAATCAATTTGCTGATGCCTCTGGTAATTCATTCGATAAAAATGACCTGCTGGAAGCCATGGAACTATCCAGAAAACAAAATGTATTGCTGTTTAAAAGCTTCGATACAGAATGGCTCATTCGAAACAATAAAACCAGCTCAGGAGATGACATGAGTCTTGTTTCTCTTGCCTACATTATTATTGGACACTGGTTACACCATAAGTCCATTTTGACATCAAGATATGGTATTGAATTCCCCTAATTGATTATTTGTCTTTCATCACCAACAAGCCTTGTCTAATCATATCGGCAACCACATTAGAGGTTTCCTTTACATATATATCTTTTGACAAAGATCCAATCCACTGCTTTCTTCTTTCCATTTTATCGGAATCAGCAGACAATCTTTGTTCATCAGTAGTCAACATCTTTACTTCTAAAGATTTCAAATCTTTGCTTGTTTCATCAATTTTCTTGAAGGAAGCGCGCAGTTCCTTTTGCTCATCACGGTATTTTGATAATTGAAGAGAATAAACTTTCTCATTTGCTTTTTCTAGTAAAGCAGATGAAGCTTTTATTGCATTAAAAGTTGGATGTGCAATTATACGTTCAAGACTTTTGCGTTTGATATATTCTACATCATAGGTTGGGATAATTTTTGCATAAAAAGCTTTTTGAATTTCATCCCAAGGCAAGGCATCAGGATTATCCTTTTCCCTGTATTTCAAGGTTTCATATTGGTCAGGTAAAATTATATGTGGAGTTACTCCTTTCAATTGTGTTGATCCACCATTGATTCTATAAAATTTCTGGAGGGTTAATTTAACGGTACCGATGTCAGTTACTTCTTTATTGAAAAGTCCACTATTGGGTTCTAATCCAATGTTGCGCTGAACGGTGCCTTTTCCATATGTGGAAGTACTTCCCAAAACAATTCCTCTGCCATAATCTTGAATGGCAGCAGCAAAGATTTCGGATGCAGATGCAGAGAATTCATTCACCATTACAGCTAGCGGGCCATCATATAAAACTCCTTTATCTCTGTCTCTTAAGATTTGAGGATTACCTTCCCTATCTTTTACTTGAACAATTGGTCCTTCTGGAATAAACAATCCCACCATCTGCACAACATCATACAAAGAACCACCACCATTGTTTCTCAAATCCATGATGATTCCTTCTACATTTTGCTCTTTTAACTTAATGATTTCACGGGCAACATCCTGAGAGCATTTAGGACCATTAGGCCTTTCCCAGTCGGCATAAAATTCAGGTAAGAAGATATAGCCGATTTTTTTACCTTCTTCAACTATAACTGCTGATTTAGCATATGTTTCATCAAGAACTACTTCGTCTCTGATCATTGAAACAACCTTAATAGAACCATCTGCTTTTTTGAGCGTCAATCTCACTTCTGTACCTTTTTTTCCTCTAATGAGTTTAACGGCTTCTTCGGTTTCGAAGCCTGTTAAATCAACAGGAACTTCTGATGCTTGTCCCACTTTTAGCACCTGATCACCAACTACTATTTGTTGGGATTTCCACGCAGGGAGTCCAGCTACAATTGTTGCAATCCTAATTACTCCACCTTCATCACTGCGCAATGATGCACCAATTCCATAGAAGCTTCCTCTCATTTGTTCGTCAAAAGATCTTTTTTCTATTGGTGGGAAAAAGGTGGTATGTGGATCCATATAGTTGGTGATCACATTGATGAACATATCAAAACGTTCATCTGGCTTGTTTTTGGAGACCATGCGATCAAAATTCCTGGTAACCAAAGTTTTGACTTTTTCCCTTGCTTCTTTTTCCAATTCAACATCAGATTTATAGGCTGTGTCGGTTTTGGTTAATTTATCCCTAGCGTCGAGTAAATCAGCATATTTTTCCAGTGTCAAAAACTTGATTCGTTTTCTCCATGCTTCTTTTCTTGCTTGTTCGGTTTTGGGAAAATCTAATTTTTCAGGATCCAGGATGATTGTTTCATCTGTATTGAATTGAAACGGACTTGCTAGAAAAGATGGATAAAGGGCTTTTAATTCACCCACCCTTTTGATATAGATGGCATCCACTGCGTGGAAAAATTGAATTTTAGCACCATGCATTTCATCATCAATAACCGTCTCATATTTCTTTAAAGATTGCACATCTGATGAAAGAAAAATCGATTTATCAGGATCTAATGCCTCTAAATACTTTTTAAAAATATTTTTTGAAAAATTATCATCAACTTTTTTGGGACTAAAATGAGCAACTTCCAACATATCAGTGACCTGTTGTAAAATCAACTCATATCGATCTGGAGGATTTCCTATTCCAGAGGTATTAAAAGTGAATAAAAAACCTGCTACCAAAAACACCAATACAATCGGCAAGGATCTTTTACTAAACATAAATTGTAAAAATTTTGATGACATAGTCAAAAATAACTGATTTAGGTCCCTTTTGGAATCTAAATTCTATGAATGGCGCAAAAGAATTGTTAAGAATAAAAAAGGGATCCTAAATGGATCCCTTTTGGGGAGGCTAATGGGTCTCGAACCCACGACCTTCTGAACCACAATCAGACGCTCTAACCAACTGAGCTATAGCCTCCATCAAATGGACGACAAAATTAATGCAAATGTTTTCTTCTTCAAAATTGATTTTCTAGACTCCTATAAGGACTACATTTGCAAAAAAATTGGCGATGAGCATTTGGCTTATTTCAATACCCTTTATTTCTGCGTTTATTGGATGGTTCACCAACTGGATTGCCATTAAAATGCTTTTTCACCCTAAAGAGCCCACCAAAATTCTTTTTATAACATTTCAAGGTGTTTTTCCTAAAAGACAGCGACAGTTTGCTGAAAAACTTGGAAAAATGGTAAGCACCGAGCTTATTTCATTTAAAGAAATTGAAGAAAAAATTGTTAACCCTGAAAATATAAAAAAGCTAATGCCATTTGTAGAGGCAAAAGTTGATGATTTTCTCAGGCGAAAACTCAGTGATGCATTTCCTATCATTTCTATGTTCATTGGCGACAGTACCATTAACCAACTCAAGACAATTTTCATGGCTGAGTTGGACATCATTTTTCCCGAAATGATTGCTTCTTATATGAAAAATTTAGAATCTCAACTGGATTTAGAAAAAATTGTTACAGAGAAAGTTTATGGTTTTTCCAGTGATAAAATGGAAGCCATTCTTGTCCAGATCATGTCTAAAGAATTCAAGTTTATTGAAGTGATTGGAGCAGTACTTGGTTTTATCATTGGACTACTTCAAGTAGGTATCACACTCATTGCCGACTAAACATTCTAGACTTTTAAACGTTAACCTTTTCTTATCAAATGGAGTAAAGGTTATTGCCTTTCATGGCATCTAATCATGTATAAATCATTGTAATGCAAAAATTATTGTTAGGTATTTTATTGTTTTTATCTGTTCAAGTCAATGCACAAATTCCAGGTGGAGGTAGACCAGGAGGTGGGCAAAATATGAATATGGGGCGTTTTTATGGTAGAATTATAGATGGGAAAACCAATAAAAGTCTTGAAGCAGCTTCAGTCCAACTGATTCAAAATAAAATGGATACTGCCACCAAAAAAAGAAAGGATGTAGTGGTATCTGGACAATTAACCAAAGGCAATGGAGATTTCAGTTTAGAGAATCTACCCATCATGGGACAATTCAAACTTAAAATAACAGCCATTGGGTATCTCCCATTGGAACAAGCAGTTAAGTTTGATATCAACATGAATGGTGGAGATTTTACTAAAATGCTAAATAACATTGATGTTGATTTAGGTAATATCAAATTGGAAGTTGATGCAAAGCAATTAGAAGAAGTGAAGGTTGTAGGAACAAAACCTTTCATGCAAATGGGTGTAGACAGAAAGGTGTTCAACGTTGAAAAGAACCTTGTATCTACAGGTCAAACTGCATCCGAAATGATGAAAAACATTCCTGGTGTAGATGTTGACATTGACGGAAATGTAACACTTAGAAATGCCTCTCCCACTATTTTTGTTGACGGACGACCAACCAACCTCACATTAGATCAAATTCCTTCAGATGCAATTCAAAGTGTAGAATTGATCACCAACCCATCTGCAAAATTTGATGCTTCAGGAGGTATGTCTGGCATTATTAATATCATTCTAAAAAAGAACAGGAAAGCAGGATACAATGGTAACCTTCGTGCGGGTATTGATTCTCGTGGCATGCCCAATGCAGGTGGAGATATCAATATCAAACAAGGCAAGGTAAATATTTTTGCCAGCTCGATGTACAACAAGAGAAAATCAATTGGTGAAGGACAATCATTAAGAGAAGAATTTTTTGCAAGTCCTAATATCAGTTATGATCAATCAAATAACCCCATCAGCACAGGATTCTTTAATTTCAACAGAGCGGGTCTAGATTTCTTTGCAGACAATAGAAATACCTTCACCTTATCAGGAAGTTATGTTCAAGGTGAATTCAACAACAGTGATAAATTAGCTATTCAAACAGATACATTATACCCTACTGGAACAAAATCTATTTTGTCGGAACGTGTCACTGGATCAAGTTTTAATTTCAATAATTATGGAGCTGCTTTAGGATACAAGCATTTGTTTAGTAAGAAAGGAATGGAATTAACAGCCGATCTCAATTATAACAATAGTATCAATAAAAGCAATGGTGGTTTTCAAACTCAATACTATGACATCAACAATTCTCCAAAAGGCAATCTGATCGACCAAACACAACAAGGGAAAGGAAGCAATTCCTTTTATACTTTCCAAACAGATTTCACCAACCCTTTAGGTGAGAAAGCCAAATTAGAATTGGGATTGAGAGGCGCCATAAGAGACTTTCAAAGCGAAAACCTAAACTACATTTATAATTTTGCTTTGAATCAATACATCCCAATTACTTCTATCAATGCAAATTATAAGTTCAACGATAAAGTATTTGCAGTTTATGGCACATATGCAAACACCATTGGGAAAAAGACAAACTATCAATTAGGATTAAGAGTTGAAAGTTCTACATATACTGGAACCTTGTTAACTAATGGAAATACGTTTGGGAACTCCTACCCTATGAGTTTATTTCCAAGCTTGAATTTTACACATCAAATTGACCAGACACAAGATTTGCAATTCAGTTATGCTAGAAAAATAAACAGACCCAATTTCTTTCAGATTTTACCATTTGTAGATTATACTGACTCATTGAATATTAGTCGCGGTAACCCAGATCTAATTCCTGAATTCACAAATTCTCTTGAATTAAATTACCAGAAGTCATTTAAAAAGAGTCATAGTGTTTTCATTTCTGCCTATTTTAAACAGACTGATAATTTGATTACACGTTATCAGATTAAAGAAGAGAGTACAACACCTGGGAAAGATATCCTCATCAACACCTTCATCAATGCCAATAGCAGTCGTGCTTACGGTCTTGAACTCACCTCAAGAAATCCAGTAACCAAATGGCTCGAGATTACTACCAATTTGAATTTCTTTAATTCTTCCATCAATAGTAGCAACCTACAGGTAGATTTAAACAATTCCTTATGGAGCTTTTTCGGTAAAATCAATGCTAACATTAAGCTACCCTCTAATTTCACCTTGCAACTTGCTGGTGATTATAGAAGCAAAACCATACTTCCTCAAAGCAGTTCAAACCGCGGTGGCGGTGGTGGCGGAGGCTGGGGTGGCGGCGGAGGTGGTGGTTGGGGTGGTTTTGTCCAAACCTCAGCTCAAGGATATATAGAACCAAACTATGGAATTGAATTTGCGTTGAGAAAGGACTTCCTCAAAGACAAAAAAGGATCATTGACACTCAGCATGAATGATGTTTTCAAAACAAAAGTTTTTGGATCTTATTCTGAGTCACAATTCTTCACACAGACCAATTCAAGGAGGCGTGATTGGCAGGTATTAAGATTAAACTTTAGCTATCGCTTTGGTAAAGTAGATGCCTCCATCTTTAAACGAAAGAATTTAAGAAGTGGAAGTGACGGCATGCAGGAAGGAATGCAAATGCAACAATAATAGATTGAAGCCGCTTTTTTAAAAGCGGCTTTTTTTTATCCTCTTTTTCCAATAAGCATTGGCACAAAAGAAAATTCATCAAACTTTTCTTCAATTAAAGTACCATCTGTCTGTTTGGTAATACGATGCATGCGCTGGTTTTCACCTTCATCTAATGGCAAAACCATCCAGCCTCCTGGCTTAAGCTGATCTAATAATTTTTCTGGAACATAAGGTGCTGCTGCTGTAATTAAGATCTTATCAAATGGAGCATAGGTTGGTAATCCTTCAAACCCATCACCATAAAACATACGCAAGGTTGGGTATTGCTTCAAAAATTGAAAGTTCTTATTAATATCAAAAAGCTTTTTCTGTCTTTCAATTGAATAAACTTTTGCTTTTAATTCAGCTAAAACAGAGGCTTGATAGGCACTTCCCGTTCCTACTTCAAGTATTTTTTCAAATGGCTTTACCTGCAACAGCTGAGTTTGGTAAGCTACCGTATAAGGTTGTGAAATTGTTTGGTCTTCTCCAATTGGAAAGGCACGATCTTCATAAGCTTGTTTCTCAAATGCTGAATCCAGAAAAAAATGTCTTGGAACATTCATTATAGCAGCTAAAACAGCTTCATCTGTAATTCCTTTTTCTCTAATTTGGTCGACTAACTTCTTTCTAAGCCCTTTGTGTAAATAACTATCTTCTGTTGTCCTCATGCCATCAAGTTTCCTTAATTCCTCATTTATTTTAGTCCCAAATCAATGGTAATCTGTTCTATTTTAGAACCCAATGCAGCATATGCTTGATCAAATTCATCCACATGATTGAGTTTACCTTGTACACTGAAATAGAATTTTATTTTAGGTTCAGTCCCGGATGGTCTCGCACTTATTTTACTTCCATCAGCCAAAACAAATTGCAGGACATTGCTTTTCGGTAAATCAATTGTACAGACCTGTCCATTTGACAAATCTTTGGCTTCTTGTTTATCGTAATCATATAAACCTACAACAGGTATTCCTGCAAGTTCTTTTGGAGGAGTTGAACGGTATTGCTCCATCATTGCAGCAATTTGTTCTTGTCCATCTCTACCCTTTTTAGTGATAGAAATTAAATGCTCCCTGAAAAGTCCATATTCAACATAAATGTCTAATAGTTTTGTAAAGAGACTTTTTCCAGCATCTTTTTCATAGGCTGCCATTTCACAAAGCAAGGCCACAGCACTAACTGCATCTTTATCTCTCAATTGATCACCTATCATTAAGCCATATGACTCCTCACCGCCTATGATGTAATTTTCGTTTGCCTCTTTTGATTTGATCAATTCAGCAATCCACTTGAAACCAGTCAGCACACTATAACATTTTACCCCACTTTTAGAAGCTATTAAATCAATCAAATCAGTTGTTACAATGGTTTTTACCACCATGTCATTTTCCTTGGCAATACCTTTCTTCTTTCTGGCTTCAATTAGATAGTTGAAAGCCAGTACTGCAGTCTGATTTCCATTTAACAATACCCAATTACCATGGTTGTCCTTTACGCCAATTCCTACTCTATCAGCATCAGGATCTGTACCCAATAAAATGTCAGCATTAATTGCAGCAGCTTTTTTTAGTCCCAGACTCATCGCCTCGCTTTCTTCTGGGTTTGGATAAACTACAGTTGGAAAATTTCCATCTGGAGTCATTTGTTCATCAACAACATTAATGTTGGTAAACCCATAGGCTTTTAATACGTCTGGAACCATTTTAAAACCAGTTCCATGTATCGGCGTGTAAACTATTTTTAGGTCGTGTTGACGATCAATAACATCTGGATATACACTAAGGCTTTTTACCATGTTGATATAAGCCTTATCCATTTCGTCTCCTAGCAGGTGGATATTGGCTTCACCACCCTTCCATTTTACATCATCAACCAATTCAATCTTTTCTACTTCAGTAATCACATTTTTATCATGTGGTGGCACCAATTGTCCACCATCGTTGAAATATGCTTTATAGCCATTGTATTCTCTTGGATTATGAGAAGCAGTGCAAACTACACCACCATGGCATTTTAGGTGTCGAATAGTAAAGGAAAGTTCAGGTGTTGGGCGAAGTGCTTCAAATAAATATACTTGGATACCATTTGCAGCCATCACATTAGCGGTGATTTCAGCAAATAAACGGCTATTGTTTCTGCTATCATGTGCAATTGCAACTCGAACTTGCTCACCATCAAAACATTTCAAAAGATAATTAGCAAAACCCTGAGTAGCCATTCCAATGGTATATTGATTTATACGATTGGTTCCTACACCCATTATACCCCTCAAGCCACCAGTACCAAATTCTAAATTTTTATAAAAAGCATCAGCCAATTCATTAGGTTGATTGGCTTTCAATTCACGGATTGCAGACTTAGTAGCCTCATCGTAATTTCCATCTAACCATTTTTGTACACGATCGAGTATTTGCTGTTCCATTTCCTTGTTATTTTTGCAAACTTAATGAACGATGGCCTAAAAGCCATTATCTTGAATATCAATTCCAAAGGTTTGATCAAATTAATCAAAATATACCTATTTCTATTCATGTGTTTGGGTGTTCAACCCCAACTACTTCACGCGCAGGATTCAGTTGCAAATAAAACGACAAAAAAATGGGTTTTAGGGAGTGTGCAAGTTGGATTATGGGGAGGTACATTTTATGCTTTAAATAATACATGGTATGCCAATTACCCAAAGGCAAAGTTTCATTTGTACAACGATTGGAAGGAATGGCAACAAATGGATAAAATGGGGCATTTCTGGTCCACTTATCAAATAAGCAGACATACCAGTAATATTTGGCAATGGGCTGGATTGAAAAGAGAAAAAGCCATATGGGTAGGAGCAGTTAGCGGCATGGCCTATTTAAGTGTAATTGAAATATTGGATGGCTATTCTGATAAATGGGGATTCAGTATTCCAGATGTGTTGGCCAATACCGCTGGAGCTGGTTTATTTCTTGGCCAAGAATTACTCTGGAAAGAACAACGTATTTCGCTAAAACTCTCCTATTCACCTTATCAATATGGCGATCTTAAATATAGAGCAGATCAATTGTTTGGATCAGGTGATGTAGAAAGGTTATTAAAAGATTACAACGGACAAATCATCTGGGCTAGTTTCAATGTAAAATCGTTCTTTCCTGATGCAAAATTTCCCAAATGGTTGAACCTTGCGGTGGGTTATAATGCAAGGACAATGTTGGGTGGTTATGAAAATAAATGGGAAGATGATTTGGGCAATACCATTGTAAGAAACGATATCAAACGGTACAAAAGATTTTTATTATCGTTAGACGTTGATCTAACCAAAATAGAAACTAAAAACAAAACACTGAAAACAATTTATTCAATATTCAATGTCTTGAAAGTACCTGCTCCTGCCATTGAATTCAATACACTGGGAAAATTCAGGTTACACCCTGTAGCCTATTGATTTAGTGCAAATATGCGCCAACTAGTTTCCCCTCATTTATTTCTACAATGATATGATCATGAAAGGTAGTTGCTAGAGAAATCCCTACATAGTCAACATGAATAGGATGTGTCTTATAACTTCTTTCCACCAAGGTTAAGGTCTCTATTTTTTTTGGAGAAGCTTTTAACAAAGGCAAAAGAGAATAAAGTAAAGTTTTACCGCTATTGACCACATCATCAATTACAAGAACAACTTTGTCTCCTAGATCGGTTTTGTTATCAAGGGTACAAACCAAAGGATTTTGTTTATCAATATCAATGAGCAAAAGGTCAATTGAAAAACTTGAAATCTCACTTAATACCTGTTTTAACATCTGTGCAATTTCAAAGCCATTTCCTTTGATGCCTGCTAAAACAAGTTGTTTTTCTGATGCGTTTCTCTCCATTACTTCATAGGCCATCCTGCGCAATTTCATTGCAGCCTTATCAGCCGAAAGTATATATTTTCTTTCCATAAAAATGGGTTTAAATGCGATACAACATGTAATTTAGCACAAGAACATTGTGTAATGCATATTCTACCCCAAATTCTTTTTCTTGCTGTATTTGTTGTTGCAGTTTATCTCTTTTCAAAAAGAATAAAAGGCATCAGAAGAAATATACTTTTAGGTATCCCAGAAGAATTGAATGACCACCCAGAAAAAAGATGGAAAAATGTTTTCTTATTGGCCTTTGGTCAGAAAAAAATGTTTAAAAATCCACTTGTTGCTGTATTGCATTTCATCATCTATGCAGGCTTTATCATCATCAATATTGAGGTGCTTGAAATATTGATTGATGGTCTTTTCGGGACGCACCGACTTTTCAATAGTTTAATTCCGAGCCTCTACCCTTACCTGATTAATATTTTTGAGTTTTTGGCAGCGGGAGTTGTATTGGTTTGTATTGTATTCCTGTATAGAAGAAACATCAAATACTTATGGAGGTTCAAACACAGCGATCTAAACGGATGGCCAACCAATGATGCAAATCTAATTCTCGTTACAGAGATTATTTTAATGGGATTATTTCTAAGCATGAATGCTGCAGACACGCTTCTTCAAGACAGAGGACATCTCCATTATGTTGAACACCCCACAGGCAATTTTATGGTTTCAGCATACCTGCATCCCTTATTTAATTCTTTTTCAGATGGAGCATTAGTATTCATAGAACGTTCAGCCTGGTGGTTGCATATAATAGGCATTCTTGCCTTTCTGAATTATCTACCCTGGTCCAAACATTTGCATATTTTGCTCGCGTTTCCAAATGCATATTATGCAAGATTGACGCCACAGGGTCAGTTCAAGAATATGCCATCCATTCAACAAGAGGTTAAACTTGCCTTTCAGCCAGAGTTAGCAAGCGAGGTAACAAATCCTGGCAATGTAAAATTTGGCGCTTCAGACATTAATGAGCTTAGTTGGAAAAATATATTAGATGCTTACAGTTGCACGGAGTGTGGCAGATGTTCCAGTGCTTGTCCCGCTTCACAAACAGGAAAGTTGCTTTCTCCCAGAAACATCATGATGAAAACCCGTGATCGTTCAGAAGAAATAGGTCAACGATTGGATAAGGGACTGGAGTTACAAGATGGCAAAACGCTTTTGCATGATTATATCACCGAAGAAGAATTGAGAGCTTGCACTACCTGTAATGCTTGTGTGGAAGAATGTCCAGTTAGTATTAGTCCGGTTGATATTATCGTTCAACTAAGACGTTACCTCGTCATGGAAAAAAGCAGTTCTCCTCAAGAATGGACAATGATGTTTGGGAATATAGAGAACAATTTTGCACCATGGAAGTTTTCACCAACTGATAGAGCAAATTGGATAAATGATTAATGAGCTTAATCAAAAAGATTAAACATGCACGTACCAATACTTTCAGAAGAAATAGCAGCAGGGAGACAACCTGAAATCTTGTTTTGGGTGGGATGTGCAGGAAGTTTCGACCAAAGAGCACAATCCATCACCAAGGCTTTTGTCCAGATACTGAATAAGGTTGGCATAAGCTATGCAATACTTGGATCTGAAGAAATGTGTACAGGTGATCCTGCAAGAAGAGCAGGAAACGAATTCATGTTTCAAATGATGGCCTACCAAAATATTCAGTTGCTGAATCAATATGAGGTTAAAAAAATTGTTACTGCCTGCCCTCATTGTTTTAACACCTTGAAAAACGAATATCCCGAACTAGGAGGAAATTATGAAGTCATTCACCATGCAACCCTTATTCAAGATTTGATCAATGAAGGGAAGATAGTCTTGAAGGAAGGTGGAAGCTTTAAGGGTAAAAAAATCACTTACCATGATTCCTGCTATTTGGGAAGAAGCAATAATATCTATGAAGCCCCGAGAAACGTCATCAAAGCTTTAGATGCGGAATTGGTTGAAATGAAGAGATGCAAGAGCAATGGACTTTGCTGTGGCGCAGGAGGTGCTCAAATGTTCAAAGAAGAAGAAAAAGGCACTTCCAGAATCAATTGGGAAAGAACATCAGAAGCAATCGATACAAAAGCCTCGATTATTGCTGCAGCTTGCCCTTTTTGCAACACTATGATGACTGACGGTGTTAAAGTAAAAGAAAAAGAAGCTGAAATTGAAGTTTTAGATATTGCGGAACTAATCGCTCAATCCATTTAATCATGAACCTTAACTATAAAGAATTACTCCCATCCAATTTTTCACCCCATTCAAGGGTCTGGATTTATCAATCTAATAGGCTCTTTTCTTTATCGGAGGCTCTTGAGCTTGAAAAGATTCTCGAATCTTTCATTGGCGATTGGAAAGCACATGGACAGCCCGTAAAAGGATTTGCCAATTTATTTTTTGGGCAATTCATCATCATCATGGCTGACGAAGAAAATACAACTGTAAGTGGTTGTAGTACAGATAGTTCTGTTAGGTTAATTAAAGCAATTGAAGAAGGCTTTAAAGTAAATCTCTTTGATAGAACGCAGCTTGCTTTTTATATCAATGAAAAGATTCAACTGCTTCCCCTTTCTCAAATTGACTATGCACTTTCCCATCAATTTCTTCAAGCCGATACCTTATTTTTCGATCATTCTGTTGGCTCTAAAAAGGAATTAGAAGAAAGATGGATTGTTCCCCTTTCCACCACATGGTTAGGGAAAAGATACTTAGTCAATATTTAACAGGTGACAATTTGTCACTTTTTCTAGGTTTCATTAATTTTGCAGCATGTTAGATTTGGCAAACAAGACGATTGACGAAACGCGTCAAGGAGAGGCATATCAGGCTGAAACAAATGGCAGCCAACAATACTCTAAATACTTTTTTATTGAGAGTTATGGTTGTCAGATGAATTTTAGTGACAGTGAAATCATAGCCTCAATTTTACAAGGTGAGGGTTTTGGTTCTACTAGAAATGTAGAAGAGGCTGATCTTATCTTTTTGAATACTTGTTCTATTCGTGAGAAGGCTGAGCAGACAGTGAGAAAACGGCTAACGGAGTTTAAAAAAATTAAAAAAACCAATCCGGGTTTATTAATTGGCGTTTTGGGTTGTATGGCAGAACGACTTAAAAGTAAGCTGTTAGAAGAGGAAAAATTGGTTGATTTAGTGGTTGGTCCGGATGCCTATAGAACACTACCCTCTTTAATTGAAG
>JACCDJ011295257.1_pt1 | contig 18630 bp, 18 predicted proteins | sample 7444481 | NCBI WGS metagenome assembly JACCDJ01 (sample SAMN15323435, study PRJNA562643) | freshwater metagenome | isolation source: river surface water | place: USA:Blue River Watershed | collected 2017-08-15 | reverse complement strand
GTCTGCTCAAGTTTCTCGCCCAAGCGCGAATGCAAAAAAGACCCGAATCTTCGGGTCTTTTTCGTTCGCGGGTGAGTAACGGGACTTGAACCCGCGGCCCCCTGGACCACAACCAGGTGCTCTACCAGCTGAGCTATACCCACCATGTGCCGCGACAAATCGCGACAACCGCCCAATTCTAACAGGCGGGCTATCTCGGGTCTAGTCTGCTCCTAGACCCTCAGCGGCCGACTTCGCCGCTTCGCTGGTTGGCCCAGGTTGTTCGACAAACACCGTCTTGCGGTAATACTGAAGTTCCTTGATCGATTCAAGGATGTCGGCCAGCGCTCTGTGGCCACCGGACTTGGTTGGCAGATTGAAGTAAACCCTCGGATACCAGCGACGGCTCAACTCTTTGACTGAAGAGACGTCGATGTTTCTGTAGTGCAGGTGCGAGTCGAGCTGCGGCATGTAACGATTGATGAACATGCGATCTGTGCCGATTGTGTTGCCGGCAAGGGGAGCGGTTCTGGCTTCTGGAACGAAGCGCTTAACATATTCGAGAACGATTTGCTCGGCATCGGCCAAGTCGACTCCGTGTTCGAACTCGTTGATGAGGCCGCTTTCGGTGTGCATGTTGGTCACGAACTCACCCATGTTGGCAAGCCCTTCGGGGGTTGGTTTGATGACAATGTCGATGCCCTCGTCGAGAATCTCGAGGTCGGAGTTGGTGATTACAACGGCAATTTCAACTAGGCAGTCGACTTCGGGGTTTAGCCCCGTCATTTCGCAGTCGATCCATACGAGGTTGTCTGAAATGTTAATCACGCCTAAAAACTAAGGGAGGCCTCGGACATCCGAAACCTCCCTAAGTCTAAACCGAGAGCTAAGCCGTCTTTGTCTTGCGGCTTGGCTTGGCTGGCTTCTCAGACTTCGCTGCGCGGTTGGCTTTGCGAGCCGCGCGACGCTCCTTGCGACCCTCAACCAACCAGTAGAGCACCGGCACGATAACCAGGGTCAAAACGGTTGACGAGAAGAGTCCACCGATAACCACGATTGCCAGTGGCTGCGAGATGAAGCCGCCGCTGCCGGTGAGTCCAACCGCAAGTGGGGTTAGGGCGAAGATGGTGGCCAGGGCTGTCATCAAGATCGGGCGCAGGCGTTGGCGAGCGCCATCCATGATGGCTTGCTGGGTTGGCTTGCCCTCTTTGCGGTACTGGTTGATCAGGTCGATCAACACAATCGCGTTGGTCACCACGACACCAACAAGCAGCAGCATTCCGATAATCGCAGACACACCAAGTGGGGTGTCTGTGGCAAGCAAGAAGCCGATGGCGCCTGTGGCGGCAAACGGAATCGAGATCAACAGAATAAGCGGCTGCACGATGCTCGAGAATGTGGCCACCATCACGATGAACACAATCGCAATCGCGGCAAGAAGCGCGATGCCCAGCTGCGAGAACGACTCGGCCTGCGATGCCGAAACTCCTCCGATGGTGGCAGTCACGCCAGCCGGTAGTTCAACGTCAGACAGGCGCTGTGTGACCTCGGCAGTGATTGCTCCGAGGTTGTCGCCGGTTGGGGTGAGCTGCACGCGAGCGCTGCGGTCGCCCTTCTCGGTGGTGATTGCGGTTGGAATCTCTACCTCTTCGATGTCGGCGAGAGTCGAGAGTCGAACCGGTCCGGTTGCTGTAGGAATCGAGATGTTTCTAACCTCTTCAACGGTGTCAGCGATGTCGGTCTTGACTACGTAGATCGATGTCGAAACACCGTCGAGGTTTACCTTTCCGATGCTCGCCGGTTTCATCGCAGACGAAACGATTCCACCGATTGCGATTTCGGTTAGACCGCGGCGGGCCGCTTCGAGACGATCAACTGTCACGCGAAGTGTGCGCTGCTTGTCTGCGAGCGAGTTGGTAATTTCGCCAACGTCTTTGGTGCCCTGCATTGCATTCTGCACAGCGGTAATTCCGGCGTTTAGCAACTCATCGTTCGAAGCGCTTAGCTTCACGTCGATGGTGCTGCCACCGCCGATTGCTGGGCCGCCGGTGCCGCCAAACTTGACCTCACCGAGAGATGGATCTGCAGCGAACTGAGCGGTCAATTTGTCTTGCAAGGCAACCTGATCTGTTCCATCTTTTGCAGTCACCTGGATGCTAATGCCACCGGCTGAACCGCCGAACGCAACACGACTGTCACCCGATGAGCCGATAGATGTCTGCACAACCGTGATCTCGTCGTATGCGAGCAGAATGCCTTCAACTTTTTCAGCGGCTTCATTCTGCTGGTTGAGGGTTGCGCCCGCTGGCAATGTCTGGTTTACCACGAAGGTGTTCGCGCCACTTGAGCCGATGAAGTCGGTCTTCAACAAACCGGCAGCTCCAAAGGTCATAACCAAGATTGCGAAAGCCGAAACCAAAGTGATGACAGGTCGCTTCTGGGTCCAAGAAAGAATTGGCAGGTAGCCGCGCTGAAGCAGAGACTTGCGCTCGCGCTCTTCCTCTTCGTGACGAACCTGCTCCTCGTGAGCTTTGGCCGCGGCTTCATCCTTGTGCTCGATTTGAGCCGGGTTCTTCAAGAACCAGTAGGCAAGCACTGGCACGATGGTGAGCGAGACCACGAGCGATGCCACTAGCGCGAGGGCGAACGTGAAGCCAAACGGCCTAAAGAGCTCGCCGATAAGCCCGCCAACAAAGGTGATTGGCAGGAAGACCGCCACGGTGGTGATTGTCGCTGCGGTGATTGCGGTCGAAACCTCTCTCACGGCTCTGAGAATCGCCTTCTTCTTCGGCTCGCCGTAGGCCAGGTGGCGGTTGATGTTTTCGATAACCACGATGGAGTCATCGACCACACGACCGATTGCAATGGTGAGGGCGCTTAGTGTGAAGAGGTTGAGCGAGTATCCGAAGAAGCCCAAACCGATGAAGGTAATGAGAACAGATGTCGGAATCGAAATCGCGGTAACGATAGTCGATCTAACCGAAAGCAAGAACACAAGGATGACGACTATCGCAAAGATGAGACCGAGGGTTCCCTCGACGGCCAGGTTCTCCAGTGACTTCTCGACGAAAGGTGCCTGGTCGAAGACAGTCACGATGGTGACAGCACCAAGCTTCTTCTTAAAGTCATCTAGTTTGTCTTGCACCGCGTGCGAGACCGCAACGGTGTTTGCATCTTGAGTCTTGGTGATGGCTAGCGAAAGCGTTGCCTTGCCGTTCACGCGCGAAATAGATGTCACCGGCGACTTGTCGTATGTCACGGTCGCTACGTCGCTTATGCGAAGCGCGGCGATGCTGGTGCTAACTGTTGGAGCGCTAGGAATCGTGATGCCGCCGGGAATTGAACCACCAGGAAATCCGGTGCCTGGGATGCCTGTTGTTGGTGTGCCCGTGGTTGGTGCTCCTGTTGTCGGTGCGCTAACCGTGGTGCGGGTTCCGATAAGTGGCAAGTTTTTGAAGTCTTCTAGTGAATTAACCGGTGTGCCAACTTCGACCGAGATATTGCCCTTACCGTCGTCGATTGTTCCGGCCGGAACTACAAATCCGTTGGCCTGAAGAGCTGAGACAACTGATTGGCTAGATAGCCCGTTAGCGGCAAGAACTGTTTGGTTGAACTTGAGGTTCACGCGCTTCTCGACAACGCCAGAAACAGTTACGTCACGAACACCGCTGATGCCCGAAAACTCGGCCTTCGCAACGTCGGCAAAGATCTTCTCGAGAGCTTCGTTATTTCCGCTGTCGGCCGAGACCCCTAGAACAATGATCGGAACCGTGTCGAACGAACCGCTCAGAACACGAGCGGTTGCCTGGTCTGGCAGGGTTACCGATGCAAGAGCTGCGTTGAGCTTTTCGGTGACCTTCGCGGTGCTGGTGCCGTATTCAAACTCAACTCTTACAAGTGAGATGTTGTTTCTCGAGGTTGTTGTTGAAGAGACCAGGCCGTCTAGCGCGCGAACCGCGGTGTCAATTGGCTGACTAACCTGCTTGTCGATAACCTCAGGCGACGCACCGATGAATGTGGTCACGATGGCTGCCTGCGGTGTTTCGATGCTTGGAATCAACTCTTGCTTGAGCGACCCAAGTGATACGAAGCCGAAAACCGCCATGATTGCGGTGACTAGGGCGACTACAGAGCGGTTGGCAAGGCTGAGTTTGGCTAAACGATTCACGGATTTCCTCTTGTTGAGCGGCCGAAAGGCCCTACCAAGCCTAACCGCAGGCGATTGCTGGCTATTCCCCTCTCAGCGGGCTCTCAGCCCTTCAAAAAGGCCAATTCCTCGGCGCTCAGAGTGACCTGAGTCATGATTTCGCGCAGTTGATCTGTGGTGCGAGCACTCGCGATCGGGGCTGCCACCGATGGCTGTTGGCGCAGCCAAGCCAGGGCGATCGCCGAGACGCTAACCGAGTGGTGGTTGGCTAGGCGATCGAGTTTGGCGAGCACGGCCCATCCGTGTTCGTTCGTGTATTTGGCTACGCCGCTAGCTCGAACCGATTCGACCTGAACGCCCTCGCGATACTTGCCAGACAAGAAACCTCTTGCCAAACCGAAGAAAGGCAGACCTTCTATGCCGAGCTGACTGAGAACCGGCACGCTGTCGCGTTCGTATTCTTCGCGCTCAAGCAGGTTGTAGTGGTTTTGCAGTGCGACATACTCGGTGAAATCGTTCTGCCTCGAAACCTGTGCCGCCTCGAGCAATCTCGCCCCGCTGTAGTTGCTCGCGGCCGCAAATCGAATCTTTCCGGCTTGCTGCAGCTCGGTGAACGCGGCCATGGTTTCTTCGAGAGGAGTTTCTTGATCGTCGTCGTGAGCGTAGTAGAGGTCGATGTAATCGCGACCGAGTCTGCGCAACGAATCGTCGCAGGCAGCCAGAATGTTGGCTCTGCCGAGGCCCGGGCGAGAGCTTAGCTTCGAAACCTTGGTGGCGATAATCACCTCATCGGTGCTGGAACGCGACTTGAGCCAACTGCCGATAACGGTTTCGCTCTCGCCGCCAACGTGTCCCTCGCCCCACTCGCTGTAGACGTCGGCTGTGTCGATAAAGTTGCCGCCGAGCTCACTGTAAAGGTTTAGCACTTCGTGGCTTTGGCGTTCGTCGGCGCTCCAGCCGAAGACGTTGCCGCCGAGGCAAAGGTTAGAGATCTGCAAGTCTGTTTTTGCGAGTGCGCGAAGATTCATTCGCCAATTCTTGCACGCAGAGTTTGTGAATCAGAGGCCATAAAATACCAAGCATGACCCTGAACGGCGACTCGATTGTCACCTGCGACAGCCACGAGTTGTTGCTGCTAGCGCCGACCATTCGGTCGTTCTTGAACGAAGCCTATGATGGCGATTTCAGCGACAGTGACTTTCAAAATGCTCTTGGCGGCCAGCATTTCATTCGTTTCGATAGCGGGCGTCTAATTGCCCACGCTTCGGTGGTTGAGCGGTCGATCTCGATTGATGACCAGCTTTTTCGGGTTGCCTACGTAGAGGCGGTTGCCGTCGCCGCAGACTTTCGGGGGCGCAAAATCGGCAGTCAACTCATGCAGACGGCTTCCGACCACTGTCGAGACAGCTTTGAGGTGGCGATGCTCTCTACCGGAGAGTATGGCTTCTACGAGCGGTTCGGCTGGTCGCGGCTCGAGGCGCGAAGCTTCGTAGAAACTGCGAATGGCTTGATTCGAACCGAAGTAGAAGATGAGTGCCTAATGCTGCTTTCTGAAAAGCGTGAACTCAAGGATGCTAGCCGAGTTGTTGCTCACGATCGCGCCGAAAGCCCCTGGTAACAAAAGCTACTTGCGCGCAGTGTGACCGTATTTGGCGAGAACGGAATCTTCTAGCAAGGCAACGATGTTGTAGAGCACAATCGAGACAATTGTGATCAGTGCAACGTATGTCCAGACTTCAGACGGCCTTGCTCGACCAATTGCCGAAACGATTGCATAACCGATGCCCTGGCCGGTTGCTAACCACTCGACCAAGAGCGCGCCTGTAATCGCACCCGGCACAGAAATCTTGAGCGCTGCAAAAAACGAGGGGAGCGAAGAGGGAAACGCTACCGTTCGAAGGGCGTCGAGTTTGTTGCCGCCATAAACGTGAACGAGATCGAACATTGCTGGCGGTGCGCTGCGCAGACCGAAGACGATATTCACCAGAGCCGGAAACAAAACCACTATTGCTCCCATCACAGCTACCGACATCTGTTCACGACCAAAAATCAAGATGATGATTGGTGCCATGGCAATCAGCGGAACCGAGCGAAGTAGCATCGCAACCGGCATTAGGGCCTGCTCGATTCCTTTAGAGAGGCTAAACAACAAAGAGATTAGCGTTGCCAAAAACATTCCGACAACGAATCCGATTGAAGCATCAATCATGGTCTGACCTAGGGCTGCCATAACCATGTCTCGGTTTTCACTAGCCGCCGGAACCTCGAACAAGAACCTATAAACATCGAAAGGGTTCTTGCCGATGAATGGCTTCACGTTAAACGCCCAGAGCGCCAAAAACCATAGACCAGCGACGACGGCAAAAGAAACCAGGGTGTTCAGAAAAAGTCGCAGAACTCGCTGTCTCATGGTCATGATGCGCTAACCGAACCTTTTGACCAGGGCGTCACAAAGCGCGAAATCAGCCCGACAATGGCGTAGGCGCCGCCTGCGATAGCGCCTGAAACCAGCGCCAGAGCCCAAACTCGAGCAACTTCAAGCGACTGCTGGGCGTTCACCATTGCCGGGCCAAAGCCAACGTCTGGGCCGCCTACATACTCGCCGAGGATGGCTCCCAAGAAGGCAGCCGGGGCTGCGATTCGCAAGGCCGCCAGGATGGATGGTAGCGCCGAGAGAAGTTGCACTTTGACCAGCCTGTGCCATGCATTTCCGCCGAACACGGTGACAACATCTAGCGCGGCCCGATCGGCTGACTTAACGCCGGTCATTGCCCCAACCATGGTGGTGAAGAAGACGCTCAGGGCAGCCAGTGCGATGGCAGTTTCTGAAGGTTCGCCAGGGCCCGGTGCTCCAAGAACCAGTCGAATGATCGGCCCGATTGCCACTATGGGAATGCAGTAGGTGATGAGAGCAATTTGAGAGGCTAGGCTTTCGAGTTTTGGCAGGGTCAGAGCAACCGCAGCGAGGGTTAGAGCTGCGAGGTTGCCCCAGAAAAAGCCGATGCCTGCTTCTGCGATTGTGACAGCGGCATTTCGGGCAAAGAATTCGAATCCATCTTTTGCGAACTGCATCAGCACTTCTGGCGGAGTTGGAATCGCTCCTATAGATTCACCCGACCCGTTTGGGATGTTGCGAAATGAGGTAGCGGCAACGATCCACCAAATCAAAATTGTTGCGAGTGTGCCGAGTGTGCCAGAGATCCACTTCTTGCTATTCATGGCGAAACTAGTGCTCTTCTAGAATGTTTTCGCCGTGAGCACCGAATAGCAATTCTGATGCCCTGTCGTGCAGCGCGTGGAATTCGCTTGTGCGCATCATTTCGATTGTGCGCGGGCGTGGAAGATCGATGTCAATAACTTCCTTGATTCGACCCGGGCGAGCACTCATTACGGCAACCTGATCGCTCAAGAAAATAGCTTCGCTGATTGCGTGCGTAACCATAAGAGTTGTCGCAGGCTTTTCGGTCCAGATGCGCAAAAGCTCAAGATTTAGTCTCTGCCGAGTCATGTCGTCTAGGGCGCCGAAGGGCTCGTCGAGCAGAAGCACAGACGGTTGAACAACCAGAGCGCGCGCGATTGAAACTCTTTGACGCATGCCGCCAGAAAGTTGTGCGGGCTTTGCTTTCTCGAAACCCTTGAGGCCCACCAAAGAAATCAAGTCTTCAATCTGGTTCGGTTCTGGCTTGGTGCCCGAGAGCTCAAGAGGCAGACGAATGTTGTCGAGCACCGAACGCCAGGGCATCAGGGCCGAGTCTTGAAAGGCGATGCCTAGTTCGTGGTTCTTGCGCAGCTCTGCCGGGCTCTTGCCATCAACGGTGACGAAGCCCTCAGTTGCGGTCTCAAGGCCGGCGAGAATTCTAAGAATTGTCGATTTTCCGCAACCCGAAGGGCCGAGCAGCGAGAGGAAGCTGCCCTTGTCGCTGTGCAGATTAGCTCCATCGAGTGCGGTGAGCGTCTCGCGACCGATCTTGAACTTCTTGGTTAGCCCAGAAATGGTGATGCCGCTGCCCAGCTCGGTTGAGAGGGCAGCGGCATCGTTCAAATTCATGAACTTAGATTACTTCAGTTCAGGGTTCTCTTCGTAAACCTCTTTCAAGAGGCTCATGTCGAACAACTGATCTGCTGTGATTACATATCCAGCGGACTTTAGGGTCGCAAGGTTCAGAGCAATCATGGCGTCGCTGATTGTGAATAGGCCGTTTGCACGGGTCTCATCAGTTTGAACCAAGATCTCGTTCTGAGTCTTTGACTGGTACTCCTCTTTGTCTTTCGACAGACCTAGGTCTTTGCCGTATACCTCAATTGCGAGGCGTGCGCCCTCGTTAGGGTTTGCAATTGCATCCTTCCAACCACGGATGGTTGCCTTGAGGAATGCCTTTAGCGCTTCGCGGTTGTTGTCGATTGAGTCCTGGGTTACTACAAAGCTCTCGGTTACAAACGGAAGGCCGTTGTCAGCGAATAGCAAGTTGGTTACTTCGTAGCCCTGCTGCGCAACGGTGAATGACTCGTTGGTTACGTAAGCCAAGAAACCGTCGACCTCACCGTTTACTAGCGGAGCCGGGTCATACTGCACAGGAACCTTGGTGACCTTTGATGCGTCAATTCCGTTTGCCTTTAGCAGCGCATCGAAGAGTGTCTCGTTAGGTCCGGCTTGAACACCAATCTTCTTTCCAATTAGATCCTTCACGGTAGCGATGTTCGCGCCATCCTTGAGAGAAAGAATTGTGAACGGGTTCTTCTGGTAGGTGGTTCCAATAATCTTTAGCGCAGCACCTTCATTGAGGATGATTGGCGCAACTGAGATTGGGTTTGCAATTCCAACAAGCACGTTGCCGTTTAGAACTTCAGCCTCTGTGGCTGCTGGGCCGGCAATTAGGTTAACCGAGCTGAAACCAGCCTCGGTGTAGTAGCCATTTGCGTCTGCAAAGAATTCTCCGGCAAACTCTGAGTTTTTGATCCAGCTGAGTTGAACGCTGAGGTCGCCAAATGACTTGGTTTCTTCGGTTTCAGCTGCTGGTGCGCAACCGCTGAGGGTTAGCGCTGCAACTGCGATGGCCGCAACTGCGATTTTCTTTAGTGACTTGAGCATTAAATAATGTACCTTTCGGGAGTCATTTTGAATTGTGAGATAAGACCACCACATGCATGTTTCGTGCTTGTTTCGTGCCGGGCTTCCGCCAATACTCGCAGATAGAAATGGGTCATTTGACCACGAGGGCCAAAATCAGGTATCAATTCGATTAAACTGAACCAGTTCGCATGCCCTCGTAGCTCAGTGGATAGAGCAAGAGCCTTCTAATCTCTTGGTCGCAGGTTCGATTCCTGCCGAGGGCGCAAGCCCCGAGCGAGGCGGCAAGTTATGACGACTCGGTGGGCGCAGCTTGAACGAATAACTGAACGTGTCTGCGGATTAGCCCCGAGCGAGGCGGCAGGTTAGGCCTTTGGCTTTTGAATTTGCTTCAACTGAGCCAGTTCTTCCCTAAGAACATCGATTTCATACTCTGAGGCTTTTCCGTCCCTAATGATTCGCTCAACTGACTGGACGATCTTTACCAACTGCTTGCTCTCGCGATTTACAGCCTTGTCTTCCTGCCTGGCCTCATCCATGGCGTTCAAAACGATACCGATCAGAACGTTTAGCACCGTGAAGACAATTAGGAATACATAAGACAAGAAGTAGGGCAGGGCCAGCGCGCTGATTTCAAGGCCCTCTTCGAGATAGACCGGAAAGTTCTCAAGCGTCAGAAGGATGAAAAGGCTCTTCATGCTCGCGCCTATGTTTCCCCAAGCTTCAGGTGCGGCCGCGCCGAAGAGGTAAACGCCGGCCATTCCGTAAAGGAACAGCAAGAGGGCAATTAAAACGCTCATGCTCATTAGCGGCGGGATACTCTTCACAATTGAAGCCGAAAGAATGCGAACCTCTGGCAAGAAGCGGAAGATACGAATGAGTCTGAGTAGACGCAGAAGACGAAGAACCGTTGACTGACCTTGGAAGAACGGCGCCAGACCGATAACCACGAAGTCGAAAATGTTCCAACCTCGGGTAAAGAACATCCACGGCTTTTTTCCATACGAGAGAATTCGCAGGGCAAGTTCGACCACGTAAATCCAGAAGGCGATCGTGTCGACTAGGGTGGCGTAGCGATAGGCGTTGTCGCTAATGCCGGGCAGAGTTAGAACACCCAGGGCAAATGCATTTGTAAGAATGACCGCAGCTAAAGTGAACTCGAAGGCACGACTGTAGACGAGCCTCGAGAGCCAAACAATTCGGTATGCCGGCAGGTATTGAACGCTTCCGTAGGCGTCGACAAAAGTTGACTTTTCTTCTGTTTTCATGGCCCCTCGAATTGACTAAGGCGTGACGAGACTAGGCCCGGACACATTTTCTTAAGGTTAGTCGAACCCCAAAAGTCGACCACCGCAAGTTTATGAAGAAGTCAGCCTTTTCACAGACTGTCTGCGTCAAGCGGTAGAGTGCCGATATGAGAAAAATCCTTGGATTGACCCGCTACGCGGTCGTGGTTCCGGCAATTGCCTCAATGGTCGGAGCTCTGCTGCTCATGGCCCAGGGGTCGATAGCTATTGTCTCGGTTGTCGTAGAGGCGGTTTTCAACAACTCCTACCTCAAGGTCACGATTGTCGACGTGCTAACCGCGGTGGATGCCATTTTGCTTGGCACGGTTCTTCTGGTTATTGGCTACGGTCTCTATGAACTTTTCGTTGACGACCTTATCGAGGTGCCGAGTTGGCTTCAGGTCAAAGACCTAGACGATCTCAAGTCGAAGCTAATCGGCGTTGTGGTTGCGATCATCTCTGTTGTTTTTGTTGGTGTGTTTGTTGATGCGAATCGGGCCGATGAAGTCTTGGCCTATGGGCTTGGTGCTGGGGCGCTTGTAGCCGGGCTCGCGCTGTTTGCATATGCAACCCGCAAGCCCTCGAAAGAGGTTGCACCAAAGCCAGCGGCTAAGAAGCAGTAGATTCGCTAACTAAGTTTCGACATCAGTCGCGAAACCGAGTTCATCGCTCCGCCGATGACGGCCGGAATTCCGCCGCCCGGGTGCACCGATGCGCCAACTCGCCAGAGCCATGGTTGGGTTATCGATGAATAGCCAGGTGAGTGAAATGGCCCGCCCTGCCAGATGGGTCTTGTTGCTCCGTAAAGCGCTCCACCCTCTGCACCAAATTCGGCGAAGTAGCTCGGGTCAAGAATCTTGTAGTCAGAGATTAGATCACCGAGATTTTCTTGAAGGCCAATAAGCGAACTTATGCGAGCTAACTCTCGTTGAACGAAATCACTCTCAATTGTGAACTGCTTGCCATTTGAAGGTGCCGTTAGCAAAATCGCAGCGGTTGCCTTGCTGTTCGGATAAACATGACCGGGTTTGTAATAGTTCAAGAAAGCCATGGTCTCTGACGGTAGCTCGGTTTTGTCTAGTGAGTCGTGCAGAGCCTTTGGCGAGCTTGGCATGATCACCGAGTGGGTTACGGTGTCGGCGGGAAGTGGTTTTTTCAAAACTGCAAAGAGTGCAACTCCAGAACAAGAAACGCGTTTTGGCTGGCGGCGTCTTTTGCCGGCGAGCGAGTCGATAATCTGCGCATCGGTTGCGCCAATAACAAAGTCGGCTGTGTATTGTTTGCCCTCGGCAGTCACCCCACCTTTTTTGATGCTCGAAACCTCGGTGCTCAGCAAGATTTTCGCACCAGCTTCGGTGGCGAGACGACCGAGTGCTAAGGCGATTTCGTAAACCCCGCCATGCGGAACGAAAATGCCATCGCGTGCCATAACCGCCGGCATGGTCGCATAGAGGGCAAGGGTTCTCTCAGGGGCGATTCCGGCATTGAGCGTGTGAATCGCGATGACCTCGCGCAACCCAGCTGGCATCCACTTGAGGCCCTTTAGGTAAGCGCTAGTAGAGAGGCGCATGCCGTAGTTCTTGGTTAGTGCCGTGACGGCCGGCAGGGTCTTAGCGTCGAACGGGTCGGCGGTTAGCAACTTCACGATTTGTGGGCCGAGGTGGCCGTGCTCGCGATCGAATCGGCTCCAAGCCTCGTGCCACTTGTGCCCGGGTTGCACAGGCAGGTTGACGACCTCATCGCCAAAGAAATACTTGCCGACCTCTGGCAGCTTCTCGAGCTTTAGATTCGCAATCGATTTTGCGCTGCTGCCTGAGCCAAGGTTGTCGTAGCGATTGAAAAGCTCATCGAGCACAGCCGGAAACGTTACGAGTGAGGGGCCTGTGTCGATTCGCTGGCCGGCAACTTCGATGCGGCGAGACTTGCCGCCTATCCAAGAATTCTTCTCAATTACGGTGACGTCGTGACCGGCTTTGGCCAGAAGAGCTGCGGCGGTTAGCCCGCCAAGCCCGGCACCGACGATGACAATTTTCACCATACGTTCAGCATGGTCAGCGCGATTGAGGCGACGAGTTGAAAACCGGCAACCGTTCCGACAACGTAGGGAAAAGCCACCGAATACTTGTAAACAAGTTTTGCGTTCTTCGAAGAGTTGTCGCGACTAATTAGCCAGATCAACCATCCCGCATAGAGTGCGTTTGCGATTGCAAGAGGAATGTTTACGAATGCAAACATCACGCTCGACACCAACCACCAGAAACCGACCCAGATGAGCGACTTGTTTGCCCCGAGATAAACAGCCGTTGTCTTGATGCCAACAAACTCGTCTTCTTCGATGTCTTGAATCGCGTCGTAGGTGTGCTTCGCCAAGCTCCAAGCCATCAGCGCGAAGACGGCTAGCCACAACGGTTCTTCGCCGAGCGCCAGCGGAACTATTGCGAGCGGAAACGCGTAGTCGGCGTTGCTAATCGAATCGAGAAATGGGCGACCCTTGAAGCGTGCCGGCGGAGCCGAGTAGAACAAGAAGCAGAGGCTGTAAGCCCAAATCCAGATGTTTGCCTCGACCGAATAGTTGAGCGCAAAGAAAATCAGGAACGGCGCGTTGAGAACAACTACGCCCCAGGCAATCCAAGGGACTTCTTTGGGGTCAATTTTCGCGCCACCGTAGCCGCCCTTGCGAATGTTGATGTTGTCGGTCTCTTGGTCGAAGATGTCGTTGATTCCGTAAATCAAGAGATTGAAAGGCAGTGTTACCCAGAGCAGTAACCAAATCGAATCCCAGCGCCAAAGCTCACCGGTCAGCCAGACCGCCATGAGTGTGGTTCCGATGGTGTTGATCCAGAGAACCGGTCTCGAGATGGTTATGAGTCGCTTAAGCACTGTCTAACTCTATGCTCGCAGGCCACCAATGCCCTTCGGTGGCTAGCGCTTCTTGTGGCCCAGCAGTGAACGCAGATAACTAAAGCCCGAAGTGCTCCAAAGCGCCCAGATTACGAGCACCGGCTGAAACAGCAACCGGATGGCCCTTGCCTCGTCGGTGTTTAGGCCGAAGGCATCCCGTTGTTCTGTGAACTGAGCGATGTTGCCCGGAAAGATTGCGATGAAGAACAGGGCTGTGAGCACACCGATTTGAGGGCGGTAGCGCTTGACAAAAACGAGGCCGAGGCCGAGCGCAATTTCGACCACGCCAGAGGCCACGACCACGAAGTCTGGTTCGAGTGGCAACCAGGTTGGCACCTGGGCAAGAAACTCGGTGCGGTTCGAGCCGAGGTGGCTAGTGCCAGCTGCAATCAAGGCAATGCCCAAAAGAACTCTGGCGAGGTGGCGAAGTGCGGTCATGTTCACAAAGTAGCAGTTGGCGGCCTTCGAGCACCCAAAGTGCCAAGATAGAAGTGAATATCCTCTTGGATTCGGGCAGTAGTCGGGCGAAGGTGCGCGACGGGGGACCCACCCGAGGAGACATCCGTGATTAATCGTCAAAGACTTGTCGAGTTGAACAAGCGCGAGCTTGCGACATTTGCACAACGCAATCCAAAGTCGAAGGCAGCCTATGAAAAAGCCGATCACCTATTTGGTCGCGTGCCAATGACCTGGATGAATAAGAAGGCCGGTGGTTTTCCGGTTTATCTAGACCGTGCACTCGGAAACCGCATCTGGGATATCGATGGCAACGAATACATCGACTTCGCTCTTGGTGACACCGGTGCGATGGCGGGTCACTCGAACCCGGTTGTTGTTGAAGCCATTGAAAAACGAATTCGTCACCAGGGTGGGCTGACCACAATGCTGCCCACCGAAGATGCCGAATGGGTTGCTGCCAACCTCAGCGAACGTTTCGGCATGGCCAAGTGGAGTTTTGCGTTAACCGCGACTGACGCGAATCGTTGGGCAATTCGTTTGGTTCGTGCCATCACCGGCAAACCGAAGATCTTGTTTAACTCATACTGTTACCACGGCTCGGTAGACGAGGCTCTAATCGTCGTTGGCCCAGACGGCGAGGGCATGAGTCGCCCAGGAAACGTCGGCTCGACAGTTGATGTAACCGAAACCTCTCGCGTTGCAGAGTTCAATGACCTCGAGGGTCTCGAGCGCCAACTCAAGCGCGGTGACGTTGCAGCAGTTCTTATGGAGCCGGCTCTCACAAACATCGGCATAGTGCTTCCAGAACCTGGCTATCTCGAGGGCGTGCGTGAGCTGACCCGCAAGTACGACACGTTGTTGATCATCGACGAAACCCACACATTTTCGGCCGGCTATGGCGGCATGACTATGCGTGATGGTCTCGAGCCAGACGTGTTCGTCATCGGCAAAGCAATTGCCGGTGGAATTCCGACCGGAACCTATGGCCTCAGCGCTGAGTTTGCCGAGAAGGTTCTAGCTCGAACAGATCTCGACTTGGTCGACATGGGTGGCGTTGGTGGAACCCTTGCCGGCAACCCACTCTCGGTTGCTGCAATGCGAGCGACTCTCGAGCATGTACTCACCAAGGATGCCTTCGGCAAGATGATCGACTTGGCTACCTATTTCACCGATGGCGTCAACGAACTATTTGACCGTCACGACCTTCCATGGTCGATAAACCAGTTGGGAACTCGGGCCGAGTATCGTTTCGCAAAGCCGTATCCGAAAAATGGAACCGCGGCCTTCGAATCGGCAGACGCCGAGTTGGAAGACTTCTTGCACCTCTATCTAGCCAACCGAGGCGTGCTTTTGACCCCGTTTCACAACATGGCCTTGATGTGTCCAACCACGACCAAAGCTGACATAGATCGACACAACGAGGTTTTCGAAGCCGCAATTGTTGAGTTATTGACCGCTTAGTTCGACCGTTCATCCTAGACTGAGCAAATTATGCTTTCTTACCTGTCGTTCGAGCTCATCGCCATGGTGGTTATCACCCTTATCTTGGTGCTCGACATTCTTCTAATCTTCAAGCGCCCGCACATTCCGAGCGCAAAAGAATCAACGATTTTCATAGTGTTCTACGCCGCACTTGCCTGCATCTTCGGGCTTTTACTATGGCAGCTGTTCTCGGCAGAGCGAGCCACTGAATTCTTTGCCGGCTGGCTAACCGAGTACAGCCTCAGCCTCGATAACCTGTTTGTTTTCGTAATCATCATGGCGAAATTTGCGGTTCCGAGAAAGTATCAGCAAGAAGTGTTGATGGTCGGCGTGGTTCTCGCGCTGATTCTGCGAGGCGCTTTCATTCTGGTTGGTGCCGCTCTCATTGAGTCGTTCAGCTTCATCTTCTATGTATTCGGTGCATTTTTGCTCTATACCGCTTGGCACCAGGCGTTCAGATCGCACGATGACGAAGAACAGTCGGAAAGCAAACTGATTGTCTGGCTTCGCAAACGTGTCGAAGTATCGAAAGACTTCGACGGCGCAAAAATTCGCACGCTCGTCAATGGTAAGAAGATCTTCACGCCGATGTTGATTGTGTTTGTGGCAATTGCCGCAACCGACGTGATGTTTGCCTTCGACTCGATTCCGGCGATTTTTGGTATTACCGAAGACCCCTTTATCGTCTTCACCGCTAACGTCTTCGCGCTGATGGGGCTTCGCCAGCTCTACTTCTTGCTAGGCGGATTGCTCGACCGGCTCGAATACCTCAAATATGGAATCGCCTTCATCCTGGCCTTTATCGGCGTCAAATTGGTGGCTCACGCTATGCACGTGAACGAGTTGCCATTCATCAACGGCGGCGAGCACATCGAGTGGGCGCCAGAGATTCCGACCACGGTTTCGCTAGGTGTGATTGTGGCCTCGATTGCAATCGCGGCAATAGCGAGCGTAATCTCTGCCCGCATCAAAGAGAAGCAGTCGGTCAACTAGCCGAGCAGACTCTTCATCTGCTTGTAAATCAGGTTCGCCGCAAAAATTGGGTTCAGCCGGCTTAGGCGGTCCATGAGTGTGGCGTCTGAGCCAATCGTGATTCGAGGTTTGTTCTCTTCGATGGCATCGACCATGGCCCTAGCGGCAACTGCGGCATCGGTCTGCTTGAACTGACTTGCGGCTTCATCTGCGTTTGCCGGCAGCGCCATTCCCGAGTTCTGGGCGATATTGGTTGCAATCGCTCCAGGAAACACGATTGTCACACCAACGTAAGTGTCTAGCAGTTCCGAGCGCAGCCCCTCGGTGAACAGTTTCAGAGCGGCTTTCGAGGCTCCGTAAACGCTCTGGCCTGGCACGGGTGCATAGGCGCCCATCGACGAAACGTTGAGAATGTGAGCCTCACTGCGCTTAAGCAGACCTGGCAAGAAAGCCTTCACCAACATCAGCGGGCCGTTGAAGTTCACGTTCATCACGTGAGCGGCATCCTCAATTTTCAAATCATTGATCTTTACAAACGGCTGGATTATTCCGGCGTTATTGATCAGGCAATCTGCTGCACCAATCTTTTTAGTCACATCGGCTGGCAACTTGGCAACCTTCGCCGGATCGGTGATGTCAACCAAAAAAGTCTCGACTCGCCCGCCGAGCGCAGTGGCTAGTGACTTGGTCTCGGCGAGCGTCTCTTTGCGCATGTCGATAGCCGCAACGCTTGCGCCGCGGCGAACCAGTTCGAGAGTTAGCTCACGACCCATTCCGCTGCCGGCACCAGTTACAACGACTACTTTTTTGTTGACCTTCATGACGACTCTTTCTTAGTGCTTAGGCTGATCTGCCAAGAGTTCGGCATCCATCGGCAGGGTTGCTGGCAACCTGGCACTTATTTCAGCCAACTCTTGCTCGCTCAGGGCAATTTCGAGACCCGAAAGATTGTCGAGAACTGTCTCGACACGCGTCACACCCGGAATCGGCACTATAGATGGCGAAAGCGAACGCAACCAGGCGAGAGCGACCGCATGGGTAGATTTTTCGTGTGCGGTGGCTGCCGATGCGAACACCGAGTCAAGATCTTTCACACCCTTCGAAGGCGACCATGGCAGATAGACGACGCCATACTCATCGCAAACTTCGAGCACATCGAGTTCTTGGCGATAAACCGGGTTCAGCTGGTTCTGCACGCTCACGACGCCGCCCTCGGCTGGTGTTCCTAAAATCTCCATCGCACGAATAAGTTGCTTGGCGCTGTAGTTGCTCACGCCGATGTGCTCAACGATGCCGCGCTGGCGCACTGCGTCGAGGTTGTTGACTTGCTCTTCGAAACCCAGTTTCGGGTCTGTGCGGTGGTGTTGCCAAAGGTCGAGTTTTGCGACCCCGAGTCTTCCGGCAGAAGCTTCTGCGGCGCGAAGCAGATAGTCGACGGTTGAGTTTCGACCCCAAACTTCGCCGGGCTGCCGAGTGATGCCGGCTTTTGTTCCAATTACGATCTTCGCTTTTTGCGCTGGCGTGCCCGACCAGGTGCGCAGCGCATCGGCAACCATTAGTTCGTTGCCGCCGAAGGTGTTCCACGCTGAAGCGTAGATGTCTGCGGTGTCAAAAAACGTGACGCCTTTATCCATGGCGGTATGAAGCGCACGGATGACGCCCTGGTAAGCCTCGTCTGACCCGAGGGCGATGCCGTTGAACTGTGCATACATCGACCCAAAGCCGATGTTGCCGATTTTGTCGCGAAATGTAGTCATGGCTAAAGACTATGCCTCTAAAATCGCCACATGAAACTGTTTGGGTGGCTTTTTCGCAAAAAGACTGTGGTGGTTAGCGACCGTGAGCTAGAGCTTCTGCGACTCGCAAATCTTGAGGCTTCTGGCAGAAGTCTTGCGGTAGGCACCGAAGATCTGCCGAGCGCCACCGACGGTGCGGGCATAAGAAACGCCGACGGCCAAGGCCTGGTTCAGCGTCACGATGACTTCGCTCAGTCAGACATGATTCTAGAAATCAACAAAAGATTCGAAGAGAACAAGATTCTCGACGAACGCAATCGTTAGGTCAGTTCGAACTGACCGCCCTCAATTTGCCCCTGTTTGCGGTAGAGGTCTAGCTTGCTGCGGGTATCCATGATGTCTAAGTTGCGCATGGTTAGTTGGCCGATGCGATCTGTGGGGCCAAAAGCTGCGTCTTCGGTTCGCTCCATCGAGAGCTTCTCAGGGTGGTAGCTGAAGCCCTCGCCACGAGTTTCAACGATTGTGTAGTCGTCGCCGCGACGCAAACGAATTGTGACCGAACCGTTGACTGCCGAAGCGACCCACTTGGTGAGCGACTCG
>JACCDJ010987951.1_pt1 | contig 18650 bp, 17 predicted proteins | sample 7444481 | NCBI WGS metagenome assembly JACCDJ01 (sample SAMN15323435, study PRJNA562643) | freshwater metagenome | isolation source: river surface water | place: USA:Blue River Watershed | collected 2017-08-15 | reverse complement strand
CCTGCAGCGCTGGAAGACCAACTGTTTCTGCATACCAGACATATTTTATTTCTGCATTAGGTTCTGTTATGAAAAACCCATATGCAACAGGTTCATCATCTTGTGTTGTTTCTAATGCGGCTCCAGCAAGTGCGACTACTAGCCTAGGTGCAGTCGGTATCACAACTGGTACTGACCAGTTAATTATTACTGTCAACGTAGGAGCTTCTGGTGGTACTGCTAAATTAGAATCAACTACATTATCAACTCTCGAATAGTGTGGCTGGTAGTTATCTAAGTTTCAAATTAACAAGCTCAAGTAAGGGTTTCTCTTTACTTGAGCTGGTTGTCGTTATAGCTATTATTGGGATTCTCTCTGCAATAGGCATCCCTACCTATCGGGGTTACCTTCAAAAGGGAAGAGATACTGATGCCCAGATGGCTCTTCGTTCTATTTCTGCGGCCCAGGAAAGATTTAAATTGGTCTATGGAGTTTATTGTGGACCAAGCACAACGCCAATTTGCAACTCACATCAGGCCATCGTTACCAATTTACTATCAAATGTAAATATTAATACTAAATACTATAATTTTTCTGTAACATCTAATGGTGCAGTTAGTTTTTTGGCCAGAGCTGATAGCGTAACAAATGCATCCTATTATTTCTCTATTGATAACACTGACTGCTTAAGACAGAGCGCTACATCAGGTACTAATAATTGCCTCTAATTTAGTATTGAAAGGAATTTTATGCTCTGGGAGCACTTTACCGAATTAGCTTCAACTCGAAAGCTTTCGGATATCCATTTGCGCGTTGGTGAGCCAATTTCATTCAGAGAGTTTGGTGAAATCATCAAGACTGACATCATTTGTTCTCATGAGGATGTCATGACTTTTTTAAAAGACAGTCTTCCCCCAGAAGATTTCGCATATTTTATCGACGCCAAGGACATTGACTTTGCAACTGAAAAAAATGGTCTGAGATTAAGGGTTAACGCATTTTGGGCTGATGAAACAATCGGCCTAGTTTTGAGAAAAATTGAAACAAAAATACCAAATTTTGATGATCTAAATTTACCTGCTTACATTAGAACTATTCCAAATATTGAAACTGGATTGGTGTTGGTTACTGGTCCTACTGGATCTGGAAAAAGTACAACTTTAGCTGCGATTATTGACGTTATTAATCAAACCGCTGCTGGCCATATCATTACGATTGAAGACCCCGTTGAATTCAAACACCCTGCTAAAAGATGTGTAGTTAATCAAAGAGAGATTGGTAAGGATACAAAATCCTTCTTAAATGCACTTCGAGCATCTTTGAGGGAGGATCCTGATGTGATTTTGGTTGGCGAGTTGCGAGATTTAGAAACTATTCAATTGGCATTGACTGCAGCTGAAACTGGCCACTTAGTCTTTGGAACGCTTCATACAAATAGTGCGCCAAGCACAATGACCAGAATTATTGATGTCTTTCCACCTTCTCAGCAAGACCAAATTCGATCGCAGTTAGCTTCTACTTTAAGGTGTGTGGTTACTCAGCGATTGTTCAAGAGAGTTGATGGTGCTGGAAGAGTTGGCGCTTACGAAGTGATGATCTGTAATCAAGCCATCAAAAATTTAATTAGAGAAAATAAAGTCTTTCAGATACCTAACGTGATGCAAACTGCTCGCAATGAGGGAATGATTTCTATGGAAGCCTCCATCAGAGGATTGATTGCCGAAGGTAAGATTCCTCCAGACGCTATAACAAGTTTAAGTTAATTTTTATGGGCAAGGGGCTTACTTTTCTTGAGGTCCTCATTGCGATTGGATTGATTGCGATTGTTTCATCCTTGACCATGATGAATAGCAGAGATACCTTGCCTTTTGAAAAACTTCTCACTGAGACACGATTAGTTTCTCAAAGATTGGGTCAAATGAGCATTGATGCTCGGGCATCAGGAAAAACTTTCAGAATTACCTGTACATCGAGTGGGTTAGAAGCTGATGTTTTTAACGTCAAGAGCCATGACTACCAAACGGCAGCCTCTGCAACGTCCTCGAGCACTAAAGCTAATCTTGTACCTATTTCAGTAGAGTCTTTGACAAATGATATTTATTTGTCAGCAACATGGACAAGCTCTAACTCTAATTGTGCAACTCAAAAAACTTTTTACATTACTTCAAGAGGCCACTTTTTTTCCGCGCAAGGTACTGGTGGAGTTGAGCTTGAGTTCAATTTGACTACAAATATGTATGGAACAAAGCTGGCCATTTCCGGTGAAAATGCTATTGCAAGACTGTATGTTAGAGAGAAGTTGAATGCTTACTCAGACTTGTAAACGCATGCCTATCTCATCAGGCTTCACCTTGCTTGAGGCGATTATCAGTGCAGGTTTGATTTCTGTAGCATTAATGTCTTCATTTGCCATCATTAAAGTTCTTAGTTCAAGTAGAAGTGTTATCTTAGAAAGAGCTAGTTACCAAAGAATTTCTGATGATCTTTCAGGGCAGTACAGGCTTGCTCTACAAGGTATTCAGTCTACAGAGCTCCAATCCTTGGCGAATGTTAACAATGTATTACCGCTTTTAAGTTCGGTTAATTGCCCATCTTCAGGTGGTTTGACTCTTGCATTGCAAATGCAGTTCGCTTTATGTTCAGTTAAATTTCCCGATGGTATGAAGACTTATACAATCACTATTTCTAACACGCTTGCTGAGCCAATTGTTAACGATACTAGGCATATGCGTATAAAGGTTAGCTTTTATGATCCAGCTAATCTCACAACGCCGACATATGAACGTATTACTTACATGATCAAGTGACCATGATTAATAATTCATTTCGTCAAGCCTACACCATGCTGGAACTTCTTTTGGCCTTAGTCATTATTTCAATATTAATGGCTTCGCTGATATTTTTCTCTAGAGCTTTCATGACGACTGCAAATACTTTCAGCAAAGACATATCATCTGAGTTGGCTACTAGGTCATTCATTGACGGTTTTACTTATGATCTTTCCCAGGCGGGATTTTCGCCAAAAGGCTCAGTACTTACCCCCAGTTTGGTGGCGGAACCTGGAAATTTACCGATTTTTTTAGCAAATGATGTGTTGGGCGGTGTTAATACCATTAGAATTTCTTATGATTCTTATAATTATTCAATTAACAGCCCTTATGATAGGCGAGAGTATGTCACCTATTCAGTTGAGCCAATGGTTGGTAGTAAGGTGAGTTTTGCAAAAGGTATTTTTGTTGATAGAGCCTTTAGAACTTCAAGTTCAGGTTCTGTTGCCAGTCCAACAAAGATTTTTGGAGTTAAACAGTTAGCGATTGGTTTAGTTAAGAACTTTACTTGCTCAGAAAAAAAGGTTGCTGGAATTACCAAGGGGTTGTCTTGTCGTTTAGAGATATACATGGATGCAGATATAAATAGTAAGGTTTTGACATATGATTTCCAGTCAAACTCAGAACAACTGTTCTAACGGAAGTGCAACCGTGATGGTTTTAATATCAATAGCCGCAATTTCTATTGTTGGGGCTGCTTTAGTTTTAATGCAAAAAAATTATTTATCTGCAGCATTAAGAGTTGAGGAACAATCTGTTACTTATGATTTAGCAGACATATGTCTGAAAAATGCTTCCAAATATTTACAGGCCCAAGCAAACATTTCAGCATTACCAACCTCAACAAATGAAACCTCTTTAGGTCTAACTTTTATCCCTCAGTCGACAGATATCAGCAATCTATTAACTTCTCGAAGCATTAAGGAAGTTTATCGAACATCGGTGATAAATGGTTCCACAAACTGCACTTATAAATATTTAGTAGGGCAAGATCGAATGAGTCAAGGCTCAGTCTCTGGGGGAGAAGTTACAACTGCCAGAGATTACAACCCAAATCAAAAAATAGAAAAATTTTTTACTGTTACGGCTAAACCCGTCGCTGGTGGCGCTGCCACTGAAACAATATTTTATGTAGGTATACAGTGAGAATTTTATTTATATTTGTGTTTTCACTGATTTCTTTAAGCGCTAACGCGAGCAATCTTCAAAATTGTTTGTCTTGGTATGTTGTTGGAAGTGGCGATAGCTTGCGCATTGCCTCTCGTTTATCGCAGCTATCTGGAAATCTTTATGAGCACAGGGAGCCTTTCACTGGCCCTTGCCAAGAAATGGCTAATGGATTGTCCTATGTTAGGGCTGAGAATTCAGTTGTTAAAGAGTTGAAGTTGGTCTTCTTTTCAAAAAAATTAGATGTCTTTCATTATTTATCATCTGAAGATCGCTTGGCTATTCACAAGCAATTTCAGAAGTCTAGTTACGCGACTTTTTACCCCGTCAAAATTTTGAACAGCAGAGCTCATTTTGGTTACTCCGTGACTAAAACTGCTTACGGATTCGAAGAACTTATTTTTTTTGGAAGCCCAATAGCCCGTGATTAAAAAAATCATACAAATCGGACTTCTTTTAATGATTTCCTTACAGGTTTCGGCTAAGTTGCCACCTCAAGGTATCAGTGGTGGAGCTGCTTCGGCGAACGTCTATTTGATGTTAGACACATCTGGGAGTATGAGTATCAGTGCTGGTACTTCGACCTCATATCCGCCAAAAGCAGGTCTTCAAAGTGGGTCACAAGTTTTATTTGCTGAATATGATTCAGTTGGACAATTATGGCTATATGACGCAGCCTATCGACAATTTAAAGTTAGTGCCAATGGGTCTTTGGTTCAATCAATTGGTCTTTACAACAATTACTCGCCATTATCAATAAAACGTCAGGGATCTAACATCCTGGTTTTATATTACGTCTCTTCTACCACGCGAATAGTTGTTAGATACTCATTATCTGGTGCGGTATTAAATGCTATTACTGTTGGCGGAACATCCTCTGGAGTCGATCAAATATGCGCTATTAGAAAAGGAACAACAGCGTACTTGGTGGATGCGCTTGGTTACCATACTGTTAACTTTTCAAACAATACGGCTTCCTCGCGAACAGTATTCAGTTACTCTGGCACTCGGCCCTACAATAGTTTTACTGGCTGCGCAAACGTGGGCTCACAATTTGTTGTTAGTAGTAGCTCTTATGGGACTTATTACTTTAATCCATCGTTATCAAGAGTATTAACAAGAAGCTCCACAGTTGTATGGCGAGAGTTAACGGAGGATCCAGGTAATATCAACGGAATGGTTGGTATTTATAGCCAATCTGTTTATAGAGGCAGCATTTTAGGAGCGCCAAGTTCGGCTGTATTAAATCTCTCTTCATCGGCCACATCGTATGCCTTAGCTCTATCCCCTTTAAATACCCAAATGGCCTATGTGACAACTGAGCCTCAGGTATATATCTATTCGAATAATGTCTTGTCAGATAGGTATATGTCTTCGGTAACAACAATGTCGCGATTAGATGTTGCGAAGCAAGTCATCAGCGATGTTCTAAGAGATTCAGAATTTAACAAAAGAGCAAATTTTGGTTTGATGACATGGAATTCGTCCTTTTCTAGAGTTGTTGATATTTCTTCAACATCAAATGCCACGATTTTGAGTAGGCTTCCATCACTATTTGCTAGTGGCGGAACAAACTTATATCCAGCATTAGATGGTGCAAGAAGTTATATTCGAGGCAGTTCATTTTCTACAAGTGCTTCAACTTGCTCCAAAACCATAATCATAGTCATTAGTGATGGGGAGTGGGGGAATGCAAGTCTAGCTAATCAAGTCGCCACTGATTTATATAGAAATAGTGGAATTGAAACCCATGTCATTGGTTTTGGAGGGGGGTCTTCAAACTATCAAACTCTAGCAACTGCGGGTGGCTCATCACCAAATAGCCCTATGTTTGCTAACAATATGACGGAATTAAAAGATAGATTGAAACAAGCCCTTTACGTTGCTCTTGCATCGGCATTCACTTCCGTTGCGCCAACGGTCATGCCTGCGACCGAAATTGGTAATATAGTCATTCAGCCAACTTTTGAATACAACGCCACTGGTCAGTGGAAAGGGTTTTTAAAAGCCTACTCATTAAACTCTAATCTAGACCCATCTTCATTGTTATGGGAGTTTGGATCAAAGCTAGATTTAACTCACCCTAATAGCAGAAGGTTGTGGACAGTTTCACCGGGATTAACCTCTCCATCCTTAAGCTCATACAATAATTTTGTTCCATCAAATGTTTCTTCATCACTGAGGTTGGCCATCATGGGCTCAGGTCCAACCGCGAACGATACTGATGCCTCGACTTTAATCAATTTTGTAAGAGGTTTTGATTCCTATGATGAAAATTCGAACGGTTCAACCGTTGATTTTCGCTGGAAATTACAAGATATTTATCATTCAAGACCGGTGTTTGTTGGTCGACCAAGATCATCAATACAGTTAGATGCAAATTATGCTGGTGCTGAAAAGTATTTTGAGTCAATCAATCCAGGTTCTTATGCAAGATTTTATGAGGCTAATAAGACTAGGAGAGAAATAGTTCTTGCTGGGGCTAATAGTGGAGTATTGCATGCTGTAGACGCTTCAACTGGTCAAGAGCTATGGGGTTTTATTCCACCTCCAATTTTAAGAAAGTTAAGCGAATTACCTAGCACTAATCCAAATTCAGGAAAAAAATCATCAGTTGGCATTTATGGAATTGATGGTAATTTAACAGTTAGGGATGTCTACGTTGGCGGAGCTTGGAGAACTTATGCTGCAATTACATTTGGGCAAGGAGCTAGGGCTTTCACAGTTATTGATGTCACAAATCCTGATAGCCCATCCCATGTTTTTTCGATTGAAAATAGATACGAAAATGGTATTTGGGTTGTCAATCGCTGGGATTCAAATGGAAGCCTAAGTGTTAATCCATCAAGTGACTCTGGTTTATATGCATATAAATCCCTGGGTTACACCACATCTTCACCATTATTTGCTTTTTTAAATGATATTTATGGGCGGTACGTGCCAACATTGATTTTGGGTGCGGGAAGTAATTCTGGTTTAGATGTAACCGCTGGCAATGTTGTTTATTTTGTAGATATTGATGGGGTTGATTCGGGTGTTGTAACAGAAAGAACACCGGTTGGGCCATTCCCTTATGCAAACTTACCTGTTAATGATCTTTCGACAGATATAGAGGTTATTGAGTCTGGGCGAAGTGAGCGCATGAAGGGTCGTTATGGTGTTGAAATGTTTATTCCAAATTCAAATGGAGTTTTGCAAACCGTGGATTTTTCTGGAGCAAGTTCTTCTGAAGTTAATTTGCAAAACAATCCTAAAACTATCTTTCATTCAGAAACTACTATTTCAAACGATAGGCTTATCACTTCACCGATTTCTATTTCGACAACAACGTCTAGAAAATATGCTGGGGATCTTAATTTAATATTCGGTACAGGCGATATGGATCGACTGGCTATTTATGGAACAAATCCTGATAACTATATCTATAGTATTCAAAAAACTGAAGCTGAGTTAATGTCGCCATCAAGTGTATTAACTGGAGCAAGTTTAGCGGCTGCTGCAAGTAATTCAACCACATGCCCATTACCGAATGGGTCACAAGGCTGGAAGTTGCCAATAAACACTCTTAGTGGCCCGTCAAAGACTGGGGCTACAATAACAACCACTTCTGGTAAGTTAGCTTCAAAGATTGTTCAGTATGGCTCTTCAGCTTTGATAAGTGTTTATTCTCCATTGACCACAAATTCTTGTTCGATGGGTAATTCTTGTTTTTTTGAGAGAGATTCTGCTTGTGGGTACTCTAAAAATAGCGCTTGTTTTGCTGACATGATGATCGGTGGTGTAAGCACATTCCAAGATAAGATATTTATTGGGGTATCTGGTAATCAGGGTAAGGAAACATTGAGCTCTGGATTCGCTAGAACAGATAATTTGGTAGTAGGTAAAGGTAACTTTACAAGTAGTTCATCGGGAAGTATCAATGTATACGGAAGGCAGAGGAAGCGTTAATGAAATTATTATCAGATTTGGTGGGTAGCGCCAAAAATATTTTCCAAAAAGATGGTAAAGAGCAGGTGCCAGTTCTTGGTATTGACTTTTCACATCACAGTGTTCGGATTTCTCAGCTTGACAAGCAGGGTGATACTTGGATCTTAACAAATTTTGCTTCTAGGGCGATTGACCCATTAATTACTGATTCTGAAGCTTTAGATTTTGAGGTTGTGAGAATTTTGTCACAACTGGTTAAAGAGTTTAAGTTTACGACTAATAAATGTGCCGTATCTCTTCCGATTACTTCAGCTATTGTAAAAGTTATTCGAATTCCATTGTTGAAAGATCATGAGTTAAAGCAAGCTGTTGATAATGGATCATTATGGGAAGGTTCTATTCAGTTACCATCTGAATTGAGTGAGTATTCTGTTTTTTGGCAAGTCGTCAAGCGTGATGAAACAAAAAATGAGATGTCTATACTGTTTGTTGCATCTAAAAAAGCTGAAATTGATGCAACTGTTGATCTTTTGTCACGGGCTGGCCTTGATGCTTTGGTTGTTGATGTCCGATGTTTTGCTCTTAGAAATATTTTAAGAACAAAAGGTGAATTACCACCAAATCATTTATCTGCATTCCTAGAGGTGAGTGGTGATGAAAATTATTTAGTATTTGTAGATGGTGAATTGCCATTTATCTATGATATTTTTATGTCGGAAGAGGATGCAAAATTAATTAGGCAGGGGCAGTTTGAGAATTTAGATTATGTTTTCACCAGGCTGTCAGATCAGATAAGGGCGGCAATTCAATCGTTTATTGCTCAAAGTGGTCGAACTAATATTGAATTAATTGAATTTGCGAGTTCGCTTTCTAATGCCCAAGTTATCTTGGCAAAGATAAAAGAAGTTATGCCAGATTACAAGATTGATTTTTTGAATCCTTTGACTAATATTAATGTTCCGGAAAATTTAAAATCAAGAGTTGATGCAGATAAAAATTCTTCTAGTCGCTCAGTAAGTATAGGCTTGGCTAGTCGTCGCTTAGATATATTTGGGTATTTTAAATTTGTTACTGCAGTTTCAAATATCAACTTATTGCCTAATCGAGATGACAAAATTCAAGAGCAAAAAAGAAAAGCCGTGGTGAGTGAATCGGCAAAAAAGGTCGGCGTTGTTTTGGGTGCGGTAGGTTGTTTTGTTTTAGTTTTGTCATTGCTGTTTGGGTTTATTTTCTCGTATGCCGATAAAGTTGATTTGGCCAGAAATCAATATCAACAGGAAGAAGAAAAGAAGAATCAGCTAGAAGCTCAATTTAACAACCTGCAGTCTTTCATTAATCAAAGAGCCGCAAGAAATGAGCGAATGTTTAATTTACGCTTTTTGAATGGATTGCCTAGATCAGTGTTGGTAAAAGAGTTAAGGTTAAATTATGATTCACCTTCAGTGTTAATATTGGTTTCAAGAGATCCAACGCAATTTACGATCGCGGCTGCTTATTTAAGTCAGCATCCGGATGTGAGCGCGGCGAAATTAGAGAGCGTCGAAGTTGATGGAACCAGCGCTAAAAGAGATCAACAATTAGGAAAGATTGTGGTGGTGCTCAAATGAACATAGATCAGTTAGTTAAAGATATTCAATCAAGAGTTAGCTCTTATTTAAATAAAAGTGGTGCCGCTAGTGGTTCTCAGATTAAAGACCAGCTAGATGTTCTTCTGCGCCAAATTGATAAAAAGTTGGCAGGATTAATTCTGTTTTCAGTTGTTGCTGTTTTATTGGGGTTTGGTAACTTAATGAGACAGTTGTCTTTGCAATCTGAATATTCTGATTTAAATGAAAAAATTGCTAGTTTTCAATCCATTAATGAAGAAACTGGTCAAAAGTTAAGTAAATTAAGTAATAACAATAGATCTACCATAGAGCAAGCAAAATTGGCGCCCAAATCCTCTTCAGAATTGCTTAAGCTGATTTCTGAGACGATTCAAAGATCTGGGATGTCCCTAACCAAGGTGGCGTCTGCAGGAGCTCAATCTCCCGACATGTTTACTTTTGAAGCTGAGGGAGGATATGGTGGAATTCGCATGGTCTTATCTGAGCTCAGAATGTATTCAGCATCAATGGATGTAAGATCAATGTCTGTAGTTATGGAGCCGACCAGGAAAACTTTAGTTTTATCAACTAGTTTTAGGTTTGTCATGCCACCTAAAATGGCTCATAACATTACAAATGAATATGATGCATATGCTTATATGGATGGATCAACTCAGAAGATATCTAAAAACACTTACCATATCAAAGCACAATTCTCCCCAAAGGGAGATACTTCGACGCAGCAGACCATTCAGCCTCAAGCTGCCGTTCAATCACCGAAAGCACCAATAGCAAGTGAGCCGGCTGGACCCGATAGGGATCCTTTTTACTCTGCACCTGGATCTTCATCTTCTGGGGCTTATCCAGCTTCATCAGCTGGCAGCGGCGTGAGTTCAATCAATAGATCGGTTCCTGTAAGAACTAACGATGGCATTTATTTGACCGGATGCCTACTTTCAAATAAAAAATCTGCTTGCATCTTTCAATTGGCAGATGGGACCAGCTCCGTGGTTAAGCCTGGTGGGCAAGTATCTAAAAATGTTACCTTGATTAAAGTGCTTGAAAATTCAGTAACCTTAAGGTCTGCCGGAAAAGAAATCAAAATAAAAGTTGGAGAACAAATAAAATGAATCGACTTTATAGGCATTTTTGGTTCTGTCTTCTATCTTTGATGCTTTCGGCTTGTGCCGGCTTGGCAGATAGACAGCTTGATAAGACGGCAGTCCCTCAAAAATCTGTTCAAGTAAGAGATTTGATCAATGAGTCCCGAAAACAAGACCCAGTTGATCGTCAGGATTTGGCAAAAGAGCAAACGCCAATCTTGGATGATGTCAGATCAAAGGATCTGTTTACTATCAAGAGTTCTGGAGATCCAACTATTTTTAATCATTCTTCTTGGAAAAATGAGAAGTTTTCTGCTGATATAAGTATGGTCCCAATTGCAGAATTTTTTGCACTTGTTGGAGAGGTCAGTAATGTTAATTTTTATGTCGGGCAAGAAGTTTCAGGAGAGGTGACGATTCAAGCAAAACAAATGCCATGGAAAGAGTTGGTAGAAATCGTATTGGCAACAAAACGCTTGGTTAGTGAAATATCTGAAGATGGAAAATCAGTCAAAATAAATTCAGTTGATTTTATCGCTGAGCGAAGTGAGACAGTTAAAAAAATATTATCTCAACGCATAGAGGAGCAAAAGGCAAGGCAGGGGCTAGAGCAAAAAAATACTGCTGTAGTAAGAGTTTTTTATTCCAAGGCAGACAGCATAGCCAAAATGCTAAAGGAAATGCTAGTGGGGATTGATGCTAAATCGTCTGGTGGTATGGGCGGTGCTAGCTCAAGAGCGGCTTTTACAGTTGACGTAAGAACTAATTCAATAGTTGTGCAAGCATCTAGCGCTGACATTGATTGGATCAAAAAAACAGTTGCTCATATTGATAAGCCAGCAAAACAAGTATTGGTTGAGGCTTACATAGTTGAAGGTAGAGATAATTTTCAACAGGAACTTGGTGTAAGGCTTGGTATTTATGATGCAAATACAACTTTTAAAGGTCGTCCATCATCGATTTCTGGTGTTTTGGGTGAGGGTGCAACTAGTTCAAGCAGCTTGGTTCTTGGTACTGGAACAGGTGCCAATACAGGAACTGCCGTAAATGCCGGCACTCAAACAACTGCAGTTGGAGGTTTAGGTTTCTTACTTGCGACAGGCACTGGCCAACTAAAGGCAGAATTATTGGGTATGGAAAAAGACGGTTTGACAAAAATTGTTTCAAATCCGCGTTTATTCATTATTGATAACGAGCAAGGCTCAATTACGGATGGCGTTCAAATTCCATATCCGGTTGCTGGCACAGGAACCAATCAAATTACCTATGAATTTAAAGATGCAGCACTAAAGCTCGATGTCAAACCATCTATTGTTGGTGATGGCAATATTTACATTGAAGTTATTGTTAACAAAGACTCACCAAATTACGGTACAAATCCCCCAGCAATCGATAAGAGAGAAGTTAAGTCAAAATTATTGATTAAAGATGGAGGCGTTGCAATGATTGGTGGAATTAATGTTTCAACATCTTCATCAACCGATGTTAAGGTGCCAATTTTGGGTGACATTCCATTTTTTGGTAACTTATTCAAAAGTACTGCTCAAGGAAATGAGCGCCGCCAACTATTTATTTTCTTGGCACCTTCAGTTATATGAAATTAGATGCGTCAACGCCACTTAAAAACATAGCTCAGGAGCTTGCTTCATTGGTTCTTGAGCTTGATTTAATTTCAGCTGAGCAGTTTTCTGTTGCTCAAAAGCATAGTAAAGAAACTCAGGAGGATGTCTATGATGTTCTTTTAGCTGATGGCTTATTTGATGAATCAATATTTATTCAAAAATTATCGGAACGATATGGTTTATCGGTAATTGAAGATATCAGCATTTCATCTGTTGATGAAAAATTTCCCAAAAAGTACTGCATACAAAACTTTTTATTGCCTATTACTTCATCTGATAATCCTTCACAATTTATTATCGGAATAGCTGGACCTTCTTCTCTGAATTCCTTGAAGAACCTATCAGTTTTGGTTGGCAAAAAGGCTCAGGCAATATTTATTCCTCTTACAGTTTTGAGGAGTGGCATAAGGTCTTTTGAAGTGCCTGGATCAAATGCTCCAAAAATTACTCAGCAACCGGTTAATTTGGCAAATTCAAATTTCGTGGATGGTGGTGATTTGATTGCCCCAGCCAGCGTCTCTGTTAAAGAAGCTAAGCTATCAAAAGCTCTAAATAATCCCTCTAAGCAGATCGCTAAAGATTCACTTGGAGGCTCAGATAAAAAAGCCATTAAAAATTTAAGTGGTGACGTTATAACAGGCGTCAATGAAATTTTTGATATGGCAATTGAGCAAAAAGTTTCAGATATTCACATTGAGCAACATAAAGATATTGCACGTATTCGTTTTAGACGAAATGGTGCAATGTATCTACCTGGTGAGTTCCAAGGATTTGTGACTAAAAACTTGCCAGCCATTATTTCAAGAATAAAAATTATTGCTGGTCTCGATATTGCTGAAAGACGCTTGCCCCAAGATGGTGGAGCAAATTATGTTTCTGTTAGAAATAAAACAGATGTTGATCTACGTATATCAATTATCCCAACATCATTTGGGGAAAGAGCGGTTTTACGTATTTTAAATAAAGCATCTTTATCACTTGATATAGATGCTTTAGGCTTTAGCGATCAGCAAAAAACAGTTTTCAAAAAGAATGTTGAGTCACCACAGGGTTTGGTCTTGGTAACAGGCCCTACGGGAAGCGGAAAATCAACAACTCTTTATGGTGCGATTAACTATTTAAATAAAGAAGATGTAAACATCTTAACTGCCGAAGATCCTGTTGAATATTCTATTAATGGAATTGGTCAGGTTCAAATTCGTGATGATATCGGTCTTACATTTGCTTCTGCTTTGCGATCTTTTCTTCGACAAGACCCTGAAATTATTTTGGTTGGCGAGATTCGTGATGCTGAAACGGCTGACATCGCCACAAAAGCTGCTCTAACTGGCCATTTAGTTTTGAGTACATTACATACCAATAGTGCGGTTGGTGCCATTACGCGTTTAATTAATATGGGGCTTCCTAGATACCTCGTGTCAAATGCGCTTTCTTGCGTTGTTGCACAGAGGCTTTTGCGAATTAACTGCCCTCATTGTTCAAGACCTTATAGACCAAATGAAATTGAGGATGTAGCTCAATATCCTCTTTTTGATCCTGGTTTAAGGATCCAGCTAAAGCGCGGTGATGGTTGCCCTAGTTGTAATCAATCAGGCTTTATTTCTCGTAAGGCTGTTCATGAGGTTTTAGATATATCTTTTTCAATTAAATCTTTAATCAATAAAGATGCTTCTGAGCAAGAGATTATTGCAACTGCTCAAAAAGAGGGTTTTGTTGCAATGATTGATCGAGCAAAAGACTATATTTATAGTGGGCAAACTACCATTGAAGAAGTTTTGAGAACTATACCAATGGATGCTACATGAAATTCCTATGGAAAGGACTTAAGTCGGGCGAGTTTCAAACTGGCATCATAGAGGCGTTAACTCGTGATGAAGCAGTTTATTTGCTAAAGCAAGATAACATCATTGTCACGGAGCTTTTTGGAGAGGATGTTTCTAAGATAAAAAAAGATAAAAAGTCCGACAATAACTTTAGTTTTGGTAGAAAAACTAAAATATCAGATAAGGACCTTTTACTTTTTACTCGTAAATTAGCTGCAATGTTGGCCTCTGGTTTACCAGTGGTTCCTGCGCTAGAAATGTTAAGAGATCAATCAGAGAATTTAGGCTTAAAAAAAATACTTGCAACTATTGTTGATGATGTGAACGCAGGTATACCTCTATCTAAGTCATTTGAAAAATATTCAGATACATTTGATTCTGTTTATTTAAATCTAATTAAAGCTGGTGAGTCTAGTGGCTCTTTAGAGAAATTTTTATTGAAAATTTGTCAAAGCTTAGAAAAAAAAATCAAAATTATTTCATCGCTTAAGGGCGCATTAACTTACCCAATAATTTTGTTAACGGTGGCGCTTGGCGTCATTGTTGTAATGTTAACTTTTGTTGTTCCTGTATTTGCTGAAATGTATGGAAATATGGGAAAAGCTTTACCGTTGCCAACACAAATTGTGATGAACATCAGTGATTTTGTTAGAAGCCCACTGGCTGTGGCAATTTTAATTATTGGGATTATTGGACTCTATTTCTTCAAAGAGAAAGTAAAGAAAAACCACTCCCTCAATTTAGTAGTCGATAGAAAAATATTAAATTTACCCGTTTTTGGGGATTTAATTAGAAATTCTGCGATGGCTCGTATAGCTACTGTTATGTCAAATTTAGTTTCAGCTGGTGTTGGACTAATTGAGGCAATTGAAATTTCTAGACTATCTATTAAAAATGAATATATCAAAGAGGGACTCGAAAATGTAAAGAGGGAAGTTTTTTCGGGTAAATCTTTAGAGAGTATTTTGAGGGATGATGATAGATTTCCAAGTACATTCAAAGCTTTTGTTGCTGTGGGCGAAAAAACTGGTAAGTTGAACGACATGCTTGGATCCATTGCAACTTACTACGAAGAAGAATTTGATGGGTCTGTGGAAGCTTTATCGCAGCTTCTAGAGCCAGCCATGATTGTTTTTCTTGGAATAACCATTGGATTCATATTGGTTGCGATGTATTTACCGATCTTTAGTATGGGTACAGCAGTTGGCTAGTCTTATGAGCTTAAGCGCCACGATAAAAATATTATTATTTGTGACTATAAATTCTAGTATTTTCTTCAATACTTCAAATGCATCCCCAGTCAAAAATAGTTTTTTAATGCGCCTGATTGAGCAATATCCTCAATGTATAAAAAGTTACTGTCATACAGGCAATGACTATATTTTAGATAATGCAAGAAACCGAAGTTACTTGAAAATTGTGGAATCTGGAATTCCTCTACTGCAGTATTACGTTGACGCACTTACAGCAGAAAATCTGCCAACTTATTATGCTGTTATTCCTTTACTTGAGAGCGGAAATCTTCCCTTGGCTGAGTCACCGGCTGGAGCAAAAGGGTTGTGGCAATTGATGCCTTCAACCGCTCATGACATGGGCGCATTCCGAGGTTACCAAAATGATATGCGTTCTGACATTTATATTTCCACTAAGGCTGCGGTTAGATTTTTAAAAGAGTTACATGGAAAGTACCGCGGAAACCCTGATTTAGTTTTGGCTGCTTATAATTGGGGTCCGGCAAATGTAGATAGGTATTTGTTAAGAGCAAATAATGATGCGTCAGGTATTTATTTCAATCTTCCTCAAGAAACAAAAAGATATATACAAAATTTTTATAAAATAGGCGAAGACTTAAGAGCTCTAAATTCAGCAAATCCATTGTGGAAATATCCTGACGTTCATTATTTGAAAACCGTAAGATCTCACGAGGTTGAATTAGGTTTCAACGGTGCGCAAGCGGATTTGTTAAATTTTCTTAATCCTAATTACTCTGGTAGAGATAACTGGGTTGTTCCAACGGAATATTTTTATAACTATTTTGGGGCGGCCATTATGCGTTCTAAACGTTCAACTATAAGCATTGCTAAAGTTAATACCCTTGAATGTTTTAGACATTTACCTGACAAAGTCTCCTCCTATTTTTATGCCTATATTACAAAGCAGGGCGATAGTATTCCCGTGATCGCAAAAAAATTTGCTCTTAGCAAGAGCGAGATTGATCGTTTAATGAAAATTCATCCTCAAATTGAGTCTGGGATGGTCATTAAGATTTCAAAGCAGCCTGATCGTCAAGAAAGTCAAATATGCTTGAATTAGCATTAATTTTTTTACTCGGATTGATTTGGGGATCTTTTTTAGCTGCCAGTGAGTCAAGGTTAAGTAGGCTTTTATTGTGGATAAACTCGATCACTTTAAATCGTCATCCAAATATTTTGATTAAGTACTTTCGTTTATCTTTACTTAATTTTTTTATTTCAAAATCACGTTGTGATCACTGTAAAAATTCTTTATCGTGGTATCAAAATATCCCTCTTATATCTTTTATTCTTTTACGTGGAAGGTGTGGGTGGTGCCGTAAATTGATCGATAAAAAGCTTTTTTTGATAGAGCTTTTTTCCGGCCTTGTTTTTACTCTTCTTTTTACTATTTTTGGCAACAGTACTTTTGGTTTTGTTTTTTCAGTTTTACTTTTTAGTCTTTTGTATTTAATAAGTTCCTTCGATATTAAATATTTATTAATTCCTGACTTGTATTCGTATGCTGTGCTTTGGGCTGGAATTATATTTATTCTTTTTCATAATGGTGGCTATCATTTGTATGATGGAATCTTGGCAGTAATAATTTCATACGCCTTGTTGAAAATTTTGAGTTTGATTTATTTGATTGGATTCGGTAGGAGCGTTCTAGGAGAGGCTGACCCTTTATTGGCGGGCGCTTTAGGTGTATGGCTTGATTGGGAGCATCTCCCAATCTTTTTTTTGTCTGCTAGTGCCATTGGTTTTATTTGGGTTTTCTTGGCCTCAGTAATCTCAAAAGAAGGCATCTGGCGCCAAAGAATTCCTTTTGGCCCAGCATTATGTATTTCTGCAGCTCTGATTTTTATTTTAAAAAATTTTTAATGATTGTGTTTTATGACTCATCCAATGAAAGTCCTTGTTTATAAAAGTGTTGCAACAGACTTGTTTGATCCGAGTCGTATTGATGATTTATGCAAGCAAGCTTTTATTTTTAATAATTCCAAAGGCATCACCGGGCTTCTTATTTATCATGAAAAGATTTTTTTTCAGTGGATAGAGGGTTCTGAAAATGATATTTTTTTGTTATATGAGAAGTTAAAGAAAGATCCAAGGCACCAGTATTTAAGGGAGATTTTATATACAGCCAGTGCATCTCGGCAATTTAATGGATGGGGTATGAAGGCCGTTTATAGCAACATGGATATATCGGGTATTCCAGGAATGGAAGGTTTTAATTTTAATGAATTAATTACTGCGAGTGATAAGCAGGTGGTCAATAGATTTATTTCCTTGGCTCACCATTTATCTGAATAGATCAGTGTGGTGGTGCCATTTTTGATATAGGTACCTATTCTTATGCACCATCTAACTTGGTCGCATTGATCCGGCCTTCCATAATCAAGAACAATTGTGCCGGTTGGTTGTGATTGCCCAGAAACAATAATTGCTGGTAGAGATTTATTGTGAGGATTTTTCCCTAAAATCGGTGAAAAATGATTTGCAAAAATTGTTAGCATCGGTGAAATATTTGCGTGATGACCTGCAGCTTGACAATCTATTGTTCCTTGAGAAACTCCTGTATCTGATTGAATTGTAATAACCTTTTCCCCTGTGGAGCACCTTATTAATACTGAATTAATGAAGCTCTCCACTACTTTTGCATTTGCTGCAACAACAGCATTTTTTGAGTTTTCGATATGATCGCGATATAAAGGAATTCCAATGCTTGACAAAATTCCTAAAATCGCAACTACAACAATTAGTTCAACTAATGTAAATCCACTCTTCATTAAATTTATCTTTCCTTGCTAATGAAATAAAGGTTGTTGACTCGGTGTGTCATCCGGCATCTCAGCATGAACGATTTCACCAGCACGATCCACGAACATCGGTACGCCACAATCCTCGCAAACTTCAAGGCTGAATAATTCAGCATGCCTGAATTGATCTTCAACCCCTGAGTTTTTAATCGTGTCATAAATTTCTCGGATTGGGCTGTCTTCAATCGAAATATCATTGATTGAATCATTGGCAACAGTTTCTCTGTCGTACAAAGGCCAAACCACGCCGTAGAGGATTTCTTTAGAACCTTTCAGGGCAAAAGAAATTCTGTATTCATCGCATTGCTCATCACCGAATCCTGCGATGATGCAAGACAAGCCTGCAGGCTCAACACTCAACATCGACTCGAGATAATTAACGGCTGCCAAAATACTCAAAGGTCTGATCTTGCGATCTGCTTCACGGCAGTTCGTGAAATAAGCCTCTGGTAAAGATAGTTCAAATTCGCAGCCAGGCATGATGGCTGCGATGGTATCTTGCATGCCTGTTTGCCAATTCTGCAAACAAACACTGCGCTCTTGGCGTCTAGGGGTATCTT
>JACCDJ010216240.1_pt1 | contig 18667 bp, 18 predicted proteins | sample 7444481 | NCBI WGS metagenome assembly JACCDJ01 (sample SAMN15323435, study PRJNA562643) | freshwater metagenome | isolation source: river surface water | place: USA:Blue River Watershed | collected 2017-08-15 | reverse complement strand
TATGAGGAAATGAGTGAAATCCTGGAAACCTCAGTAGGTGCATTAAAGGCCAGCTATCACCATGCCGTAAAAAAGATAGAAGAATACATACTCAATCATTAAACTAACCTTATCAAAAGCAGTCTAACCTCTGATGAATGACCATCAACACATATTGTCAGAACTCTCATCAATAAGTCCCCTTGTTGCTGATATGCCTAGAAATAGTCCATTTGAGGCACCGGAAGGTTATTTACAGCAATTTTCAAGTACTATTTTGCAGCGTATACAAACGCAAGAGATTGAAAATGAAGAACTTAGTCCATTTTTACAATCACTTAAGAAAGAAAACCCCTACTCAGTTCCTCCTGATTATATGCAGCAATTCAAAGTTGAGATCAAGCCACCGCAAGGAAAGGTTGTGCGATTATTCAACTTAAAAGCAGTGTTAAAATATGAAGCAGCTGCTGCTGTTATTGGAATTATCGCTACGTTTGCTACCCTCTTTTTTAGTAGTGAAAGGCAAGGTACAATTGCTAAATCAACAGATGAAGTTGCAATTTCAGCCGATGGCTATGCACTTTTTCTAAATGAAACTGCTTCTATTGAAGAGGATCACTCTGAAGAATCAATCGATGACACACAGTCGCTTTTGGTTCAGATGGATGCAAATACGGTGACAGAGATACTGAGTGAAATACCCGAAAACGAAATATCCACCTACATTGATCTCATTAAAAATGAAGATCTAAATATGATGAACTAAAAAACATGCCTAACCTTCAAAATATGAAAGCGTTTTTTACACTTTTTACTGGCCTCCTGATTTTTGCGAGCGCACAAGCGCAACGTCAGCGTCCAGACATGGATGCCAGGGTTGCTGAATTAAAGAAGATACAAGCTATGGAATTAGCTTTTATCACCAAAGAGCTTAACCTCAACCCGCAAGAGGCTCAAAAATTTTGGCCAATTTTCAACCAATACAGGAATGATCTTAAGCAGGCAGCACAGGCTAAGGAATACAAAGACAATCTAGACCGCCAACAAAAGATGCTAGATGTAAGAAAGCAATACAGAGACGACTTTGAAAAGGTAATCAGTCACGAAAGGGCCAATAAAGTCTTTGGTGCTGAGGATGAATTCAAATCTTTGGTAAGGAGAGAATTCCAAAAAAGACAGGCAGAAAAAAAGCAGCTTGAGTCGAGAAAAAAAGGATTCTAATATAATTTTTTAATGTATTTTTAACCTGGTGTTTTTCATAGGTTAGCAACGGCTGGCTCTTTTTAGGGCTAGCCTTTTTTATTTACTTACTAAGTTAAGTAGCAATTGTTTTAAAACCAAATACTTATCTATACTTAATATTAGTAAAACTTATAATTAAATTACTCTATTAGATAGGTTTTATCAGCGGTGTTGCTATATCATGATAAAATAAAATACTCCATCCCTCCGTCTTTGCTTGTTCCCACCACTGTTGTCTAAGCTCCATTGCTCTTTTGCCGTCATGATCATATTTTGCGACAAACTTTGTTTTCATTTGCTGTAATTGGGGTGCTTCATCTCCACCAAAAAAAATAGTTTCATTTTTGTCCTCAATCCAAAACACTTGGTGATAAGGAGAATGTCCTCCAGAAAATTGGTGTCGAATATAACCATCAATTATTCCTTCATCTGAAAGCAGTACAACCTTATCATTTCCTTCTAATACCTGAAGTTTTTCAGCATCATAAGAAACATTCTTTCCATATAAAGCAAAATCTAATTCTTGTTGATGTATATAATGATTTGCATTGGGAAAAGCCAAATGCCAGGTTGCATGATAGGGATCCTTAATGGTTAATCCTCCTGCATGATCGCGATGCAAGTGACTCATCAAAACTTTTGTAACATCATGAGAGGAAAACCCATGTTGAGCAAGGTTTTCATAAAGCTGTGCTACTCCATTTGTTGAAAATCCTAAGCCTGCATCTAATAAAATTATATCACTATCGGTAACGATAAGAAAGGGCTGAATTTCAACAAGCAAACTTCCTCTGGGCCTTTCCTGAAGATTATCTTTCTGTACATCAAAAGGGACAAACACTTTTGTTTGGTCAATGGTAAATGCTCCTTCAGAAAGTGGAATAATTTTCATGCTTTGTTATCTAAGAATCATTTGTCGGTCTGCATCTAGTCTAATAAGTACAAACAAAAGCACTGTAAATGTTACTAGGGCTGTTCCACCATAACTCAAGAAAGGCAAAGGAATACCAATTACTGGAACTATACCAATGGTCATACCAATGTTGATGAAAATATGGAAGAACAAAACAGATGCAACACCATAGGCGTAAGCGCGACTAAAAGCACTTCTTTGTCGCTCAGCAATATTGACAATCCTAAACAACATGAATAAGTATAGACCTAAAAGAAATATGCTACCTACAAATCCAAATCCCTCACCTATTGTGCAAAAAATGAAATCGGTGCGTTGTTCAGGCACAAAATCATACCTGGTTTGTGTCCCCTTCATCAATCCTTTACCCCAAAAGCCACCAGACCCAATCGCTATCTTGCTTTGCTTAACGTTATAATTTCCGGCCTTTTGCCTCTCTTGCATTTTCTTAATGTCCTGCTCAGTCATAGTCGACTCATCAATCTCCATATCCTTACCCACAGTTGCATAAATACGTTGCACTTGATAAGGCTTCAACACGTTATTAAAAAAATAAGGAATCGCAAATCTCTGTATACCTACGGCCAATGCCCAGATACCTATGATCAAAAACAAAAGAGAGCGCTTTCTTTTGATTTGACGCTTCAATTCATAAATGACTGCTGCAGCAACTACAGTCAATAAAACAGCCAATATGTTTTGATCGATAAGTAAAGTTAAAATAACAAGAATGGCGACTGAAAAACCAATTACGATAATGGTTGATGGCAACCCCTCTCTGTACATCACCAAGAAAAAGGAGAAATAAACAAGTGCCAAACCTGTTTCACTTTGCATGATAGCCATTACAGCTGGAAGCAATACGAGTCCGGATGCAATCAACTGAGATTTTAGCTTTTTAAAATTTACATCTGGTGTCGATAAATACTTCGCCAATGCAAGATTCACGAATATTTTACACAACTCCGCTGGCTGAAGCTGAAATCCAGAAAACCTGATAATCGACTTTGTTCCTTTGATATCTGTATGAAAAGGAAATACCAATATCATTAAGATGATACCAAACACATATAAAATGTTAGCAGTGGCCGTATAAAACTTGCTATCGGTAAGTAAAATGAATGAGCCAATTACAATACAAATAATAAAATACAATAGCTGTCGACTGTAATCGGTATTCAAAGAAAGAAAACCCTTGATAACCGATTCATCTCTATAGGTTGTTGCAAAAATACTTGCTATACCCGTTAGCACAAGCAATACATAGACACCAATCAGCGTCCAGTCAATCCCTTTTGATATTTCAAACGAATTGTTCTTCATCATTTGGTTTTATTGCTATTATGCTGTGGTGTGCAACAGCTTTTTTTCTATTGTTACCTTTTCTATCATGTTCATGAGTGGCCAAAACTCTTATCTGTTGTTTTCTTAATCTTTCACGCTTGAGAGAATCTAACCTGTTACGCTTCGCTTTCACAATAGGTAAAATGATTTCCTGATTTTCTATGCGCTCAACTTCCTTCCAACGCACTGCCGAAAGGGTATCCTTTAAATATTTTTCCATGATCAATCCAGCCATTGGACCAGCCCACGTTGCACCAAAGCCTGCATTCTCAACAATAACAGCAACAGCTATTTTTGGATTTTCTCTTGGGGCAAAACAAACAAACCAAGAATGGTCTTTCAATTTTTCACGCTTCCCATAAATGATGCCATAGTTTTCGGCAGTTCCAGTCTTACTGGCTACAGCTATTCCTTCTATTCTAGCAATACGTCCAGAGCCAGATTCAGTTACATCTTGCATGGCCATCTGAACGATATCATATATTTCAGCTGGTATATTGGTTACTTGGTGTTTATTTTTAAATGTATTTAAGACAGTATCTTCTTCTGTTTGTGCTTCAATAGACTTAACGAAATGTGGTGTATAATAATAACCCTTGTTGGCAATGATGCACATCAAGTTGGCCATTTGAAGCGGCGTGGCTTGCATTTCACCTTGACCAATTCCTAAAAACACATTTGTACATGAGCTCCACGATCTATTGTATAAACGATTATAAAAGCTGGTATCCACAATCAATCCTTTGTCTTCACTTGGTAGATCAATTCCCAACTTAACCCCCATACCAAATGAGTTCATGTATTGCTTCCACTTTAAATATCCATTGACTGTTCCATTCAATCTTGGATTATCAACCGACAAACGATAGATATGAGAGAAGTAGCTGTTACACGAATTAGCCAAAGCAACACGAAGATTTGCAGCATGACCAGGATTATCATGCGTGCATTTTATAGGTCTTCTGCATCCAAAATATGCACCACCACATCCAATACCAAAGTCGGGCGTGATTACACCTTCATCCAAAGCAATCAATGCACCCATTGGTTTTATGGTAGAACCTGGTGGATATTGCCCTTTTATAGCCCTGTTAAACAATGGACGAGCAGTGTCGCGCAACATCCAAGAAAAATTATTCTTACGCTGATTACCCGTAAGCTGGTTTGGATCGTAGGTTGGTCCGCTTGCCATTGCAATAATTCCACCCGTTTGAGGCTCTATCGCAACTATAGCTCCTAATTTATTTTTGAGTAACCGTTCAGCCAAAACCTGAACATCAATATCGATATAGGTATTTAAGTTTCTTCCTGCAATAGCCACCGAATCATACATCCCTTTTTCATATGAACCTACAATCCTGTTTTTGTTGTCTTTGATTTGATAGCGCACACCACGCTGTCCCATTAGAATATTTTCATAATACCTCTCCAATCCACTTAAGCCCATGTAATCACCCATTTGGTAATAATAATTCGTGCGCTTGAGGATATTTGAATCCACCTCACCAACATAGCCTAAAATATGTGCTGCTGCTTTAAATGGATAAGAACGAATGGGACGCTCTTGTAAGAAGAAGCCTGGTTCAAAGCGAAAAATATTTTCTTGTAATTGAACGAAAGTCTCAATAGCCAAAGAGCCTTCAAATACAGAAGGCCTGTACCTTCCATTCTTAACGATAGCGCCTACCACTCGGTCTTTAAAATCTTCTATGCTAATGTTCAAGATCTTACACAGACCTAATGTATCCATCCCTTTGAGTTGCGTGGGATTGATCATGAGGTCATAAGTAAGGGTATTTTCTAAAATGGATTTTCCTTTTCGATCAAAAATAATTCCACGATCGGGGTAGATGATTTTTTTACTAACAGCATTATCGAGGGCCAATAAATCGTATTTCTTGGAGCCCAGTTGTAAAAAAAGCAGACGAAGCACCAGCACTATAAATGCAAGTAGAAAGAGGATACGGATGAAGTTTTGTCGCGACTGGTTAAATGCAGGCATTGTTTACACACAATTTCAATGCAAAATTAAGCATTTGAAACGTTAACGTGTTCGGGTATTTCTGTTGAATAAAAGATCTGCGATCATAATCAGCAATACGCTGATAAGTGAAGTACCAATGAGTTTTCCACTGAAATAGAAAAAGCTTCCAAACTGCAACCATTCTAGGAGTATCAGATAAAAATGATGGATGAGGGTCATGATGATCACATAGGTCATGTACGGAACTTGTCCCATTGTTTTCCTAGTAGGCTCTTCATTCCCCCATTCTGTGGCTTCCTTAGGCAACAGCAGCTGAATGAATGGTGGTCTCACATATGCAATTAAAACGCAGGCAGCCAAGTGCAATCCAGGAGTTTTATAAAACATATCGGTAACATAACCTACCGCAAAAGCAACGAACAAGAGGGCTGTCCTTGTAATCTTAAACGGAAGCCAAAGAAGAAAAACAAAATAAAAATAGGGAACAATAAATTGATGAAGAGGTGGCACATTATTCAGCACAAATAATTGCACCGTCATGATGAATATAAACCGGATAATATTTTTTACAACAAGGTTCATTCTTTATTCATCTTCTTTTTTAATGCTTCCATTTCATCTTCCAATTTGTTTCTAACAGCGTAAGCATGTTGCACATTATAAAAATTTACCGCTGTCTTAACTTGCAGAATGTAAGTATTGGTTTCTTGATCTTGCTCAACTTCATCAACAATACCAATTGGTAATCCTGGTGGAAACTTATCTGAATACGGACTTGTTACAACGGTATCACCTTTTTTAACTACCACTGTCTTAGGTATTTTGGTTAATACCAGATAACGTGGATCTTTTCCATCCCAATTGATTTCACCTAACCCACTTCCTTTTTTTAAAGTTGCAATTACTTTTGATTGACGATTCAATAAACTCATCACCAATGACATATTTGGTGATACATGTACGATAGTGCCTACAACACCATCTACGCCTACTACAGCCATGTTGGGTTGAAGACCCTGATCACTTCCCCTATGCAAGACAATGTAATTCTGTTGCAAGAAAACTGAGTTAGAAATTACTTTAGCAGATAAATATTCATACTGCCTGTATTGCTTTACAGAATCTAATCGAAATGTATCTGTTACCATTTCCATCGCACTATCAGGCAATAAAATACCATTGGGTAACAAAGAAAGTAATTTTGCATTCTGTTCTCTGAGCTTTCTGTTTTGCTCGCTTAACGATAAAAATTCTTCTGCTTTATCTACTCTTTTATTGACATTACCAGCCACTTCATTGGTCACCATACCCATTACGGTATTATGGAACCTGTTGTCGGTAAACAACATGGACAATGCCATGATTTGCATCACCAAAAAAATAATGAAAACAGAATAGCGCCTAAGAAATAAAAAAACGTTACGCATGGAGAACCTGCTCCTTGTGTTTTTTTATCCAGATCATCTCATGATGAAAGGGAAATTCGAATAATTTTTTAATGCAATACCAGTACCACGCACAACACTCTTCAGTGGATCTTCTGCTACATGAACTGGTAATTTAATTTTTTGAGAAAGACGCTTGTCTAATCCTCTCAACAAAGAACCACCACCAGTGATGTACAAACCTCTTCTGTAAATATCTGCAGCAAGCTCAGGAGGAGTTGTTTCCAAAGCCTTAAGAATTGCTTCTTCAATTTTGAAAATAGATTTATCAAGTGCTTCAGCAATTTCCTGGTAGCTCACCATGATTTGTTTTGGAATACCCGTTACCAAATCACGACCATTTACTGGCATATCATCTGGTGGATTATCTAAATCCTTCATTGCTGCACCAACATGTATTTTGATTTGTTCAGCAGTTCTTTCACCAATCAACAAACTATGGTATCTGCGCAAAGCTTCCATGATATCTGCTGTAAACTCATCACCTGCAATTCTAATTGACTGATCACAAACAATACCTGCCAATGCAATGACAGTTATACCAGTTGTACCACCACCAATATCAATAATCATATTTCCAATTGGCTCGGTAACATCAATACCAATACCCAATGCTGCAGCCATTGGTTCATGAATCAAATAAACTTCTTTTGCTCCTGCCTGTTCAGCACTATCACGTACTGCTCTTTTTTCAACTTCAGTAATGCTAGATGGAATACAAATCATCATTTTCCAACTTGGCGGAAACAATGGTTTCTTAGGATAGATCAATTTGATCATTTCCCTGATCATTAATTCCGCTGCATTGAAATCTGCTATCACACCATCCTTAAGTGGACGAACGGTCCTGATGCTTTCATGTGTTTTTTCATGCATCAACAAAGCCTTCTTACCCACCGCTAACAATTGCTTTGGATTGTTTCTATCCAATGCTACTATTGAAGGTTCATTTACTACTATCTCATCATTGTGAATAATCAATGTATTGGCAGTGCCCAGGTCGATGGCAATATCTTGTGTAAACCAAGAGAATAATCCCATGTTGTCAGTTTTAAGTCCCTACAAATTTCAATCAAATAACCCAATAAACAATCAGCTTTTTCAGCCTTAACTTAATTTTTGAACTCGTAGCCAATATCCCTTCTAAAGGCCATTCCCTCAAATTCAATTTTATCAATAGCTTGTATTGATGATGCTACTGCTTCCGTAATTGTTTTTCCATATGAGGTGACTGCAGCCACTCTGCCACCACTGGTTACCACATCATCATTTTTTGATGCAATTCCTGCATAAAAAATTTGTGTGTTTTCATTGAATGAACTGTTCAATCCGCTGATTTTTTTACCCTTTTCAAAATCACCTGGATATCCCCCACTCACCAAAACCACTGTTGCAGCAGCTCTTTCATCCATTTGCACATGGGCACCTTCAAGCTCACCTTTTTCCATTTTCAGCATCAGCTCTACCAAATCTGAGCTCAGTCTTGGCATCACCACCTCTGTTTCAGGATCGCCCATTCTGCAATTGTATTCAATGACAAATGGCTCTCCAGCAACATTGATCAAACCAAAAAACACAAAGCCTTTGTATACCAACCCTTCTTTGTGAAGCCCGTCAATAGTGGGTTTCACCACTTGTTGCACAACTTTATCCATGAAAGCCGCATCGGCAAAAGGAACGGGACTAACAGCGCCCATTCCACCGGTATTCGGACCTTCATCTCCCTCTCCAATGCGTTTATAATCTTTTGCCTCAGGCAACAAAACGTAATGCTTACCATCAGTAAGCGCAAAGACACTCAATTCAACGCCAGTCAGAAATTGTTCTACCACCACACGCTCGCTTGCTTTACCAAAACGCGCATCCTGAATCATATCTTCAAAAGTGGCAATTGCCTCTTCAGTAGATTGTGCAATCACAACTCCCTTGCCTGCTGCTAATCCATCTGCTTTTAACACAATTGGCAGACTATGCGCCTGTAAATAAGCTATCCCTTCAGCATAATTTTCCTTTGTAAACTCTTTGTATTGGGCCGTAGGTATGCCATTTCGATCCATAAAGGCCTTGGCAAAGGCTTTACTCCCCTCTAATTGTGCCGCCTTTGCAGAAGGTCCAACTACAACGATTTGCGACAAAGATGGATCGTTTTTAAAATAATCATACACCCCATTCACCAAAGGATCTTCTGGTCCAACCACCAGCATTTCGACCTGCTTTTCCTTACAAAAAGTTGCTAAAGCTGCAAAATCATTGACCCCAATAGCCACGTTTTCTCCGCATTTTGCCGAACCCGGATTACCTGGGGCAATGTATAATTGTGAGCAAAGTTTACTCTGACTGATTTTCCATGCCATGGCATGTTCTCTACCACCTGAACCGAGAAGAAGAATATTCATAAAGGAATAATGATTGTGTGACGAAAAGCTGCTCGCGAAGATACAAATTGCTTATTTTAGGACGATCAATAAACATAGACCCATGTCAACCAACCAAAACCAATCGCATCCAAAAGGCCTTTACGTGCTATTTGCCACTGAAATGTGGGAACGTTTCAATTACTACGGAATGAGGGCCATTCTGGTGCTTTTCATGACAAAAGCATTGTTGTTTTCGAAAGATTTTTCATCACAACTCTATGGTGGATACACCAGTTTAATCTATTTAACACCCTTGATTGGCGGATATTTTGCCGATAGATTCTGGGGCAATCAGCGATCAATCATCATAGGCGGATTGGTGATGGCCATTGGAGAATTTATCCTTTTTTTCTGTGGCAGCACATTTAGCTCCAACCCTGAACTTTCAACGCTTCTCTTCTTCAGTGGACTTGGTTTTATGATTGCTGGTAATGGTTTTTTCAAACCAAATATTTCTGCTTTAGTTGGACAACTTTATCCTAAAGGAGATCGCAGAATTGATGCAGCTTACACCATCTTCTACATGGGTATTAATGTGGGTGGTGCACTAGGGCCATTTATTTGCGGATTGGTAGGCGATACAGGTAATCCAGCCGATTTTAAATGGGCATTTATGGCTGGCGGAATAGGCATGTTACTCAGCGTGTTGATACAAGTGCTCTACCATAAAAAATATGTAGTTGGTCCAGATTTAAAAACACTTGGAGAAATACCAACAACGGCACCGGCCTACAGTAAAAATCCAATTTTTGGGCTCGTTGTTTTCTTTTTGTTGATTGGCGTTGCAACTACTCTTTTGTACATGGACTCTGGATTGGGACAGATTCAGCATTGGGGTTTTAATATTGGCAGCATCAACATCTCTACTGCACTCTTTACCAATCTTGTCTTTTTATTGGTGGCTTGTATTGTAATTATTGCAATTATCATATTCACCGACAAAACGCTTACCAAGCTTGAAAAAAGCAAGGTAGCTGTAATTTTTACTGTCTCCTTTTTTGTGGTCTTTTTCTGGAGTGCTTATGAGCAAGCAGGTGCATCACTTACCTTTTTTGCTGACGAACAGACCAATAGAGATCTAGGTTTTTATGTAGTACCCGCAAGCTTTTTCGCTTCACTCAACTCGATATTTGTAGTAGGCTTTGCTCCCATTTTTGCTTGGTTATGGGTGAAGCTGGGAAAAATGGATCCCTCTTCGCCAACCAAAATGGCATGGGGACTCCTTCTACTGGCCTTGGGATATTTGTGGATTGCATTTGGTGTGAAAGATGTACAACCAGGCATTAAAGTGAGTATGATATGGTTGGTAGGTATGTACGCCTTGCATACTGCAGGTGAGCTTTGCCTATCTCCAATAGGATTATCACTGGTTAATAAACTTGCACCAGCAAAATTTGCTTCCATGTTGATGGCAGTTTGGTTTACAGCAAATGCCTTTGCCAATTATTTGGCGGGCGCATTGAGTAAACTCTATCCTGAAGAAGGTAAAGCCAAGTTCATTCTAGGCTATCCTATCGAAAACAACTATTCATTCTTCATGGTATTTGTTGTGATGTCTGGTATCGCTGCTTTCATTCTTTTCTTCCTTTCCAGAAAACTACAGAACTTAATGAAGGATTAACCTTGTTTCAAAATCAACCTCATGTCTGAAAAGAAATTTGTCCCTTTTATTGCACCTGAAACTGTAATGAAAGAGTTTACGCTAAAGGCTGTTATCACAGGTGCTGCCTTTGGAATCATATTTGGTGCAGCAACTGTATACCTGGCTCTCAAAGCGGGTTTGACCGTATCTGCATCTATACCCATTGCAGTGATGTCGATTGCCTTGAGTAAATTATTTCTCAAAACAACCATCTTAGAAAACAACATCATCCAAACAACGGGATCAGCTGGAGAAAGTATTGCTGCAGGTGTTGTATTCACCTTACCTGGATTTTTATTTTTGAGTGAAAGCAGCAGTGCTGATTATTTCAATTACATCACCATTCTCATCCTTGCTGTATTTGGTGGGATGTTGGGAACACTGATGATGATTCCTTTGAGAAGTGCCTTGATTGTAAAAGAGCACGAAACATTGCCTTATCCAGAAGGAACGGCATGTGCTTCTGTTTTGAAGGCAGGTGAAAAAGGAGGCAATTTTGCGAAGACTGCGTTTGCAGGGTTGGGACTAGCAACGGTTTATGCTTTCCTTCAAAAGATCTTTCATGTTGTTGCAGAAACACCATCCTTCATGACTGCACAAGCAAACAAGTATTTGCCATCGGCTAAAATCAGTGGTGAAATCACACCTGAATACCTTGGTGTGGGTTACATCATTGGTCCGAAAATTGCTGGAGTACTTGTAGCGGGAAGTGTTCTTACTTGGTTTGTATTTAATCCTTTGTTGGCGACAGTCGTACCGGGAGATGTGATTGCAGCACAATTGGTCAAGTTGGGCTATTTGCAAGATCTACAAACTGCTGGTGGACCAGGAGGATGGGATCCTGTAACACATCAATTCAATGATTATGCAGTTGCCATCTATCGTGCATTTGTAAGACAAATAGGTGCGGGAGCTGTTGCTGCAGGTGGCTTTATTACACTCATCAAAACCATACCAACTATCATCTCTTCTTTCAAAGGAAGCTTAGGCAGTATTCGTGCAGAAAAAACAGAAAATGCAACCATCAAAAGAACAGATAGAGATCTTTCAGTCAAGATAGTTTTATGGGGAAGCTTAGGATTGATTCTATTAATGACCATCATGCCTCAAATACCCGGCGATGGCGTGCTCAGTAAATTATTGATTGGCGTTTTGGTAGTATTATTTGGCGCATTCTTTGTGACCGTTTCTTCTAGAATTGTTGGATTGATTGGTTCATCCAATAATCCTATTTCAGGTATGACCATTGCTACAATCATGGGCACTTGTTTGGTTTTTATAGCTGTCGGTTGGACCGGAAAATTATACGAACCAATGGCACTCGTAGTTGGCGGTATGATATGTATCGCTGCTGCTAATGCTGGCGCTACATCACAAGACCTTAAAACAGGTTATATCCTTGGCGCAACACCACGTGCTCAACAAATTTCTCTATTCATAGGTGCAATTGTTTCTTCTATTGCCATTGGATTTACCATCAAAGTTTTGGATACACCAACACAAGAAATGATTTCATCTGGAATCAACCATGCTATTGGAACTGATAAATATGCAGCGCCTCAAGCAACGCTGATGGCTACTTTAATTAAGGGAATTTTATCGTTCAACCTTGATTGGCAGTTCGTTTTGGTTGGCGTTGCTATCGCAGTTGTAATGGAATTGTGTGGTATCAAGGCACTTAGTTTTGCAATTGGTATTTATTTACCATTATCAACTACGCTACCTATTTTCATTGGTGGCGCTATTCGTGGCATCATTGACAACAAGCACAAATCAAAAGAAGCAAACGAAGAGGAGGATTTGAGAAAAGGAAATTTATTTGCAACGGGACTGGTAGCAGGTGGTGCAATTGCAGGAGTGATTGTAGCCTTCCTTTCTGCCAACGAAACGATTGCAGCTAAATTGAATTTGTTGAACATGGAGCATGCCATAACTACAGCATTGGGTGAACAAGGTTATTATTTGTTGGGGACTTTACTCTTCTTTGTAATGGCCTTCATCCTTTATAGAATTGCCGCCAAGCCTGAAGACAACGCTATAGAATAAATTTATTGTATGAATATAAGAGCTTTAAAATTCGCTGCGCCTCTAAGCATATATGTGCTTGCCTGGTTTGCGTTTCATGAAAAAGGATGGGTAATCACTTGGCCAATCCTATTTGCCTTCGCTTTTATTCCTATTGTTGAAATACTCTTTCCTGCTGCTGAAGAAAACATGAGTGATGCGGAAGAACAAATTGCAAAAGAAGATAGGTTGTACGACTTATGGCTTTACCTGATTGTACCACTTCAATACTATGCACTCTACCTTTTTTTTACATCTATACAAGACCCTACACTTACATCATTGGAACTCATCGGAAGAATTTTTGTAATGGGTCTGCTTTGCGGCACATTTGGCATTAATGTTGGTCATGAACTTGGACACAGAAGAAATCTTTATGAAAGAAATCTTGCAAAAGCATTGTTATTGACTTCACTGTACATGCATTTTTATATTGAGCACAACAAAGGCCATCATAAAAATGTATCAACAAAAGAAGACCCAAGTAGTGCGAGAAGAGGAGAAGTTGTTTACCTATTTTATTTCCGTTCAGTCATCATGGGCTTCTTATCAGCATGGCATATTGCAGCAGATGAGCAAAGGAAAAAAGGCAAGCCTGTATTGCATTTCAGCAACCAGATGATTCAATTCCAGTTGCTACAACTAGTATTCATCTCGGCCATTTATTATTTCTTTGGACCGATGGTATTGTTGTCGTTTTTCGCAGCTGCAACTATTGGATTTCTTTTACTAGAGACAGTCAACTACATTGAACACTACGGACTGGAAAGAAAGAAGACTGAAAAAGGATATGAAAGAGCGATGCCAGAACATAGCTGGAACAGCAGTCACGTTTTAGGTAGAATAATTTTATTTGAATTATCCAGACACAGTGATCATCACTATTTAGCCAGCAGAAAATATCAGATTTTGCGTCACCATGATGAAGCACCACAAATGCCAACAGGTTATCCTGGAATGGTCATACTATCGCTTTTTCCACCATTGTGGTTTGCCATCATGAACAGGAGAATTGACCGCTATCATCAACAGCATCAGCTGATGATGTCTGAACCAAAATAAGGCTGAAGCACTTTAGGGATCTTTATACCTTCAGGAGTTTGGAAATTTTCCAACAAACTTGCTAGTATACGTGGCAGCGCCAATGAACTACCGTTTAGAGAATGCAGCAATTGGGTTTTGCCATTTTCATCCTTGGTCCTGATTTTCATTCTATTGGTTTGATACGCTTCGAAGTTAGAAACCGAACTCACCTCTAACCATCTCTGTTGAGCAGCACTATAGACTTCAAAATCATAGGTCATTGCAGAAGTGAATCCCATATCTCCACCGCATAATAATAAAATTCTATAAGGGAGTTCCAATTGCTGTAATAGCTTTTCAACATGTACTACCATTTCCTCCAAAATACCATAACTGGTTGAAGCCTCTGTAAGACAAACAATTTCAACTTTATCGAATTGATGTACCCTGTTCAATCCTCTTACATCTTTACCAAAACTTCCTGCCTCTCTTCGAAAACAAGGTGTGTAGGCCGTCATCTTCACTGGCAAAGCAGATGAAGGAATAATTTCATCACGGTAAATATTGGTTACTGGCACTTCCGCAGTAGGGATCAAATACAATTCATCTGCTCCAATATGATACATCTGACCTTCCTTATCTGGCAACTGACCCGTTCCAAAAGCAGAAGCGGCATTCACAACATGAGGTGGAATGTATTCAGTATAACCTGCAGCTGTATTGTAATCCAAGAAATATTGGATCAAAGCTCTTTGCAATTTTGCACCTTTCCCTTTGTAAACAGGGAAGCCACTTCCAGTTATTTTTACGCCAGTTTGAAAATCGACTAAATCATACTTGGTGATTAGGTCCCAATGCGGAACAGCGCCATCATGAAGAGAAGGAATATTTCCAGACTGTCTAACTACTTTATTGTCTTCAGCTGATTTACCCACAGGAACTGCATCAGCCGGCAAATTAGGAAGTCGGTACAACACTGTTTCTAAACTAGATTCTGTTGTTGCCAATTGCGCAGCAAATGCATCTATATTTTCTTTCAAAGCTGATACTTCAGTTTTTTTCTGCTCAGCTTCCTCTTTTTTTCCTTGTGCCATCAAAGCACCAATTTCTTTTGAAACCAGGTTTCTCTTGGCCAGCAATTCGTCTGATTGCACTTGAAGGCTCTTCCTTTGGTCGTCTAATTCTATTATTTTATCGACCAACTCCAATTCTTTGAATTGTTTCTTTTCGAGACCTTTTAATACCTGTTCTCTGTTATTGCGTATATAGCCAAGCTGAAGCATGCCTCTTGTTTTTTGCAAAGATAAGCAATAGCAGGGGATGGCTTAAGGAGTTGGATAATCTTGTTTAGATTTGCAGGATGAATGCAGCAGATGATTTACAATCAAGGTGGTGGAAACTAGAAGAGAAATTGATGGAGCGATTTGGCAAAAAGCCCGACATGGAATCTATTTTGTTCCTAATTGGTATTCAGGAAGTGAATGGAGCAGGCCATAAGTTTACCAAAGAGCAGAAACAAGACCTCATGCACATTGCAGTCTGTTCTGTTTTAATGCCCAGTGGCTATTATGAGCATGAGGGGTGGGACCAAGACGGATGGCCACATTTCAAGCAATTGAAAGAATACAAAGCCATGTCGCTATTCGAACAGGAAAATTTGTTGAAAGATCATATCCTGTTTTATTTTTCTCAAAATGAATTTATATGAGCAAGCTGTCGACTTTCATAATGGTTCTGGCAGTAATGGTGTTGAGTAACACAGCCATTGCACAGCCAAACTCTAAGATCAAAAAGGGTGATCTCAAAAAAGATGTGTTGATGGTAACTGACTCCGGAAATCTTATCCTACGACTGAAAGATGAGACGCCCCTACACCGCGATAATTTCATCAAACTGGTGAAATCAAAATACTACAACGATATCAGCTTTCACAGGGTTATTGCAGGATTCATGATTCAGGCAGGAGATGAGAAAACCAAAACTAAAGCAGATAGTACCCGTTTCTTGAAATCATACACCTTACCTGCCGAGATTTTACCTGATTTTTACCATAAAAAAGGGATACTGGCTGCAGCAAGAATGGGCGACAACGTAAATCCAAAAAGGGAAAGCAGTGGAGTCCAGTTTTATATTGTACAAGGAAAGGTATTCAATGATAAATCACTTGATTCTGTAGAAACCTATAGGCTCAATGGCAGAAAAATACCGGTGGAACAAAGAGAAGTCTACAAAACAGTTGGAGGGGCACCACATTTGGACCAGACTTATACCATTTTTGGTGAACTAGTTTATGGATTTGATGTTTTAGATAAAATTGCACAAACCAAAACCAGTGGCCGACAAGGAGGCGATAAACCCTTAACAGATATTAGGATCAGAAAAGTAAAACTGATTCGCAGATACAGATAACAAATATTTACATCTGAAATTTAAATTACCAGCATTTTAAATATTACCTTAAACTTGCAAAAAATAAGCATATGAATTTCCCAGAGCAATTGCGTTATACCAAAGAGCACGAATGGATTTCTGTAGAAGGTAATGTAGCTACTATTGGCATTACTGAATTCGCACAAGGCGAATTAGGTGATATCATTTACGTTGATATTGACACCATTGGAAAAGACCTATCTGCTGAGGCAGTATTTGGTACTGTGGAAGCAGTAAAAACTGTAAGTGATCTTTTTTTACCAGTTGCTGGAACCATTACTGAAAAAAACCCATTATTGGATAGTCAGCCTGAATTGGTTAACCAAGATCCTTATGGCGATGGTTGGATGGTTAAAATAACCCTAAAGGATCCCGCTGAAGTAGAAGCCCTAATGGATGCTGCTGCTTACCAAGCTTTGATTGGTGCCTAATCCAATGAAATTGTTGCTCAACAACAAGCTGTTGCCATTTATTTGGACGGTTTGTGTGTTCTATTTGCTGAGTTTTGATACCTCAAGTGCAAGCGATTCTGCACTCTGGAAATTCCCTGGAATAGACAAGCTGATTCATTTTGTCATCTTCCTCCTATTTGCTTATTTATGGGGAGTTTTTTTCATGCAACATTCAACATTTGAGGAAAGAAACATCATCTTTATTATCATCATACTTGGAAGCGGTTTTGGCATGGGAATGGAGTTTTACCAGAAATTTTTCACCAACAGAAGTTTCTCCTATTGGGATGGAGTGGCTGATGCAGTGGGAACAATAGCAGGTGTCTGGTTGGCAAAAAAAAGCCCCTATGGACATAGGGGCCGTAACCAAAACTAACTGCTTATGAGAAAAACAACTATTGCTTAATTATTAGACGACTTTCTGTCGCTTTTTCCATTTCCATTTTCGTTAAAACTTTCAAAATTTCACAGCAATTACGCATTCATTACTCTACACAATATAGAGACGAACGGACAGTGTTTTTGGTTGTTAAAGAGTCTTTAAAACCAGAAACTGCTTTTTTACAGTAATTAGTAGTGAAATAAATCTCTTGGTTACGATTGGGTCAGCTTACTTGCATTTTCTGCAAATTGTAAAGCATCTACGAGCTCAACAATATTACCATTGAGCACGTCCTGCAAATTATATAGCGTGAGCCCAATTCTATGATCAGTTACCCTTCCTTGTGGGAAATTATAGGTCCTGATTTTGGCAGAACGATCACCCGTGCTTACGAGACTTTTCCTATGTCGGGCTATTTCATCTTCTTGTTTGCGGACCTGCTCTTCATAGAGTTTTGTCCTTAAGGTTTGCATGGCTTTTTCCCTGTTACCCAACTGGGTTCTTTCGGTCTGACAAATAACGACCGTCCCCGTGGGTATATGTGTTAACATTACCTTGGTCTCTACCTTATTTACGTTTTGTCCGCCTGCTCCCCCACTGCGAGAAGTCTCCATTTTTACATCCGCCTCTCTCAATTCAACATCCACCTCTTCTGCTTCGGGCATGACGGCAACCGTAGCTGCACTGGTATGTACCCTGCCACTCGCCTCTGTATCAGGTACACGTTGTACACGGTGAACACCACTCTCAAATTTGAGTGTTCCGTAAACATCATCACCAGAAACCTCAAGCTGCACCTCCTTGTATCCACCCATTGTCCCTTCGTTTTCATTGAGCACAGCCGTTTTCCAACCTTTGTTTTCACAAAAACGGATGTACATACGCAATAAATCTCCTGCGAACAAAGAAGCTTCGTCACCACCTGTACCAGCCCTAATTTCAAGAATAGCATTTTTCTCATCCTGCGGATCCTTAGGAATGAGCATATTTCTGATCTGCTTCTCTAGTTCTTCTTTTTGAGCTTCCAAATCTGCTGTCTCCATTTTTGCCAGCTCTCTCAATTCATCATCATCACCCATTAAGGCTTCGCGGTTGAACTCAAGGTCAGACAATAACCTTCTGTATTGGTTAGAAGCAACTACTATCTTTTCGAGACTTCTGTATTCTTTAGACAACTGGCTAAACCGCTTGTTATCACTCACCACTTCAGGATTGGTAAGCGCTACTCCAATATCATCAAATTTGGCCTTAATGGCATCTAGTCTGTCCAGCATCTTGTTTAGAAAAAACTTCTAGTTTTAAATCTTTAATTTCGTTTGCAAAGTTAACTCATTTCAAGTGATGAAATAC
>JACCDJ011026017.1_pt1 | contig 18674 bp, 18 predicted proteins | sample 7444481 | NCBI WGS metagenome assembly JACCDJ01 (sample SAMN15323435, study PRJNA562643) | freshwater metagenome | isolation source: river surface water | place: USA:Blue River Watershed | collected 2017-08-15 | reverse complement strand
TTAAATAAAGAACGGGAAGAGTCAAGAGCGCAGCCATTGCAAGTGCAATTGCAGCAACAGAGAGATTATGTGGAACATAGAATTGGTAAGCCCACACAAGAGCGGATGTGACGCTCGCGGCAAAGAAGAGTAACCATGTAATTGTCTGAGCTCGTGTGAGTGATTGAGCAATATTGAAAGCTGCAATGCCAAGCATGATGAAGTTATAAGGCCAGATAATTCCAAAGACAAAGCTCGGTGGTTGCCACGGTGGGCGATTAAGTGATGCGTACCAACCAGGCGAACTGGAGACCCAGATTCCAGAGCCAAAGGCATATATAAAGACTAGAGCAATTCCTAAGCTGGCAAAGAGAAATTTGTCCTCCATGGCAAAAGGTTACTAGTGTTAGCCCCCATGATGAATAACGGTGAGAATTTGGGCCGCTTGAATACTGAAGTAATCGATCCTCGTTTCGCCAACATTGACTCACTAGCCATCCTCGATTTACTCCGTTTGTTTAATGAAAACGATCGAAGTGTTGCAGACTCAGTTGGAAAAGTACTGCCGATAATCGCGGAGGTAATTAAGGAAACCTCGTCGCGCATGTCTCAAGGCGGACGCCTTATTTATGTAGGTGCCGGCACTTCAGGTCGTTTAGGCGTATTAGATGCATCTGAGTGTATTCCAACTTTCTCTATTCAAGACGGAGTCGTAATTGCTCTTATCGCAGGAGGAGATCAAGCACTGCGCAAAGGAATTGAAGGCGCAGAAGATGAAAGGGAAGGGGCATTACTAGAACTTAAATCATTAGGGTTATCTGCAAAAGATGTTCTCATTGGAATTGCAGCAAGTGGTCGGACACCTTATGTCATTGGCGCCCTTGAATTTGCCAGGTCTATTGGAGCGCTATCTGTCGCTCTAACTTGCAATGTCAATTCGGAAATGTCACAGTATTCAGATTTCGCGATTGAAGTTGATTCCGGACCAGAAATATTGGCAGGTTCTACGCGACTGAAAGCAGGTACCGCTCAAAAGTTAGTACTGAACATGATCTCTACTGCAACAATGATTAATCTCGGAAAAACTTTTGGTAACCTCATGGTTGACTTGCAAGTGACGAATCAGAAATTACATGATCGAGCAATACGCATTATTCAAGCAGCCACACAATGCGATAAGCCAGAGGCTGAACGAGCCCTTGAAGAAGCAAATAAAGAGGTAAAAGTCGCGATTGTTATGTTGTTGTTAGAAATCTCTGCTATTGATGCAAAAAAAGCACTAGATTCTTCACATTCTCGTGTGCGTGAAGTCCTAAAGTCCACAGACAACACTTGACCTTTCTCCCTTAAAGGGCAAGGATTTTGCTAAGAACTCTGCGGTGTGCACGCCGCTGGCCAATCGGCCGAGAGAATCGAAGGGAGTAAGTAAGTGACAAAGAATAAACTGGCAATCGGCGCAGTTATCGCCGCCCTAATCGGCGGCTCACTAATTGCCCAACCAGCTAAAGCCGCATCCAATGATTTAGTGATTGGCAGCGTCCTTGATATCGATAAAACTGATCCACACACCGCAACTAACTTTGCAACAGTCAGAGCGCTTGGCTTGGTTTACGGTAGCTTGATTGAAATCGGTGCCAAGAACGCAATCAAGGGTGGCCTTGCAACTTCTTGGATTTTCAGCAAAGACGGAACTCAGCTAACCCTAAATCTTCGTGAAGGAGTTAAGTTTCACGATGGTTCGGCTTTCGATGCCGAAGACGCGAAGGCTTCGCTAGAGCGCATCCTGGACACAAAGACAGGTGCTGCGGCTCGAGCCAATATTGCAACAATCCAAACAATTACCGCAAAAGGTCGTCAGCTTGTTTTGAAGATGTCGGTGCCGAATGCACCAATACTCGCCGCGCTTGAAGGTGTGAATATGGCGATGCTTTCAAAAGAAGATATCGTTGCAGGAAAGATTGGTGGAGCAAATAAGCCAAACGGCACTGGTCCATTTAAGTGGGGATCTTGGGAACCGACACAATCGGTAAAGCTTTCATCTTTTGCCGATTACTATATGGGTGAGCCAAAAATTAAGAATGTCACGATTCGTGTCATCCCTAACGAGGCATCAATTCTCTCTGCGATGAATTCCGGCGCAGTTCAATTTGGAATTGTCACGGATCCACTTATCGCAAAGCAGGTAGGTAAGAACCTCAAGACCTATCGCGTACCAGCTCTTGCATACTATGCGTTGCAACTGAACAACAAAGTTGCGCCTTTTAATGACAAGAACGTTCGCCTTGCTGTCCAGTGTGCGATTGATCGAGATGAACTCATCAAGACCGCGCTCCTAGGTGAAGGCAAAGTCACTGGTCCAATTACTAGCCCGGCTTACCGCTCTGACGCACTAGCTCGTCCATGCCCTAAGCAAGATCTTGCGAAAGCAAAGGAGTACTTAAACGCGGCAGGAAAAGCTAGCGGCGTCTCCTTTAAGGCGTTGGTAACGAGTACTGGTTGGGCAACTTCTGTAGCGATGGCACAGAACCTTAAAGCGCAACTCGCAAAGGCGAATATCACAATGGATCTAGATATTGTCGAACAAGGAACTTATGTTCCGCGTTGGTTAGCGGCAGACTATGTTGCAACTCTTGCTAACAATGGTGGTCGTATCGATCCAGATACTATGTATACGCGCTATTTCACTTCTACTGGAAACCTAAATAAGGTTGCAAGTTATTCATCCTCAACTTTGGATGCCAACTTCCTCAAAGGAAAAGCCAGTGGAAAAGTCGCTACTCGTAAAGAGGCGTACACCGCCATATCTAAGGAGCTTGAAGACAATGCCATTTGGGTATGGCTTGCAACTCCATATGAGTACCGCGTATCGACAAAGAGCCTAAGAAACTTCATCGCATTGGCAAACGGATCACTCCTTCCATTGCGCTCTGCTTCTTTAGGTTAAGAAGTCACAGTGTGCCGTGCGCGATATAAATCGCGCACGGCATTACTATTTTCATTGAAATGAAAAAAGGGCAAGTAATCAATCGACTGCTGTCAGTCCTCACGACTTTATTTGGCATCTCGCTATTTGTTTTTTTAGTTCTTCGTGTCATTCCTGGCGACACAATTACAAGCTCACTGGGAATAGAGACAGGCGCTCTGACTCCAGAACAGATTGATTCTTTGCGACAGTACTATGGGATAGATCAACCAATCGTTGGGCAATACTTATCATGGATGTCTAGTTTTCTTCAGGGTGACTTAGGTTTTTCATATTCGACGGGAGCGCCAGTTCTACAACTCACAAAGTCGGCGCTCCTTGTGACTATGGAGCTTGCGCTTCTTGGCACAGTTCTTGGCGTATTTATGGGGATTTCGATAGGAATGTTTAGCGCAAGAAAGCCAGGAAGCTTTAGAGATTTTGCTGGTCAATTCTTTGGACTCTTGGCCCTTGCAGTTCCTGGTTTTGTACTCAGCACAACAATTGTCACGGTAATGGCAAATAAGTTTCAATATTTTCCCAATGGCAACGAGTACATGTCGCCCTTCGAAGATTTATGGATGAACCTTCAGCAAATGCTCTTTCCCAGTTTGGTTCTGGGAATCGCAGTCGCGGCACCAGTGATGAGGACGACTCGCTCTGCATTACTTGAGACGGTGGATAAAGATTTTGTGAGAACGGCTATCGGAAAAGGAGTTTCTGCAAAGAGCGTTCGACTTCGCCATGTGCTTAGAAATTCTCTGATTCCGATTGTCACAATGACAGGAATTCAATTTGGTTACTTGCTGGGCGGTGCTGTTATCGTCGAGAAGATTTTTGCTCTCCCCGGTATGGGTCGTCAAATCCTTGATGCAATTAATAAGCGAGAATACGCAACGGTTCAAAGCAGCGTCATGATATTTGCAATCCTCTTTGTGACAATTAATTTACTTACAGATTTGGTTTATCGAAAAGTAGATCCGAGAATCAAATGAAACGCGAGAAAACTTGGGTCTTTTATTACTTGAAAAGTACAAGTGGTGTGATTGGTGCAATCCTGGTTTGTGTGATGGTCGTGCTCTCTTTAATTTCTGCATTTGGCTTAGCACCCCACGATCCACTTGAGCAGAATCCCATTGATGCTTTGCAAGCTCCGAGCAGTACATATTGGTTTGGAACAGACCAATTTGGGCGAGATATCTTCTCTCGTTCTATTGACGGCATGCGTAGATCATTAAGTGTTGCCCTTCTCTCTGTAGGAATTGCCGCATTTATTGGAGTCTTGCTCGGTGTAGTGGGGGGCTACTTAGGGCGATGGGTAGACAATATTGTCGTTCGCCTGAGCGATGTGATTTTTGCCTTCCCTGCAATTCTCCTGGCGCTGGCAATTGTGAATAGCTTAGGAAATTCTTGGATTGATACCTCAATCGCGATAGCGATTGTCTATACGCCTATTTTCATTCGAGTGGCCCGTGGTCCTGTCTTATCAGTGAAGGAAATGGATTACATAAAGTCAGTTCGTGTTCTGGGGTATTCATCTCCACAGATTCTTACTAAGCACGTTATGCCGAATGTCTTGGCTCCCATCGTTGTTCAAGTGGCACTCTCACTTTCCTGGGCAATTTTGACTGAATCTGGTCTTAGCTTCTTAGGATTAGGAACGCAGCCTCCGGATGCTTCTCTAGGTTTGATGGTGTCCGAAGCACAGCCACTTGCTGCATTCGCATGGTGGTCTTTGGCCTTTCCTTCCCTTTTCATAACGATTGTTGTTATTGGTCTGAATCTAGTGGGAGATGGACTACGAGACGCACTTGATCCTGCTCGCAGGAGTTCATCATGAACCAGTTGCTAAAAATTTCACAACTCTCGATTGAAACCACAAACGATAAGCGATCCCTGACGCATAACGTAGACATTAATTTGCATGAAGGTGAGGCTATCGGAATTGTTGGCGAGAGTGGATCTGGGAAAACCCTGACTGCACTTTCAATCCTGGGACTTTTACCGAGAGGGGTGTCGGTTGCTTCAGGTGAGATTATTTTTAATCAAAGGAACCTACTCAATGAAGACGCAGAGGTTTTGCGCGAATTGAGAGGGAAAGATATTGCCATGGTCTATCAAGACCCCATGACTGCGTTGAATCCAGTTATGACGATAGGTAATCAATTATTAGAGGTTTTGGATTCACATAAGCACGACATTCTTGATTCACGTCAACACATACGTCAATCTCTGGTTGATGTGGGAATACCCGACCCTGAGCGGGCAATACGGAGTTTCCCGCATGAATTCTCTGGAGGAATGAGGCAACGAGTAGTAATCGCGATGTCACTGTTACTTTCGCCAAAGTTGCTGATTGCCGATGAACCTACAACTGCACTTGATGTGACCATACAAAAACAAATCTTGGCATTGGTTTCGCAGGAGCGTTCTCGTAGAAATATGTCAATGCTCTGGATTACGCACGACCTTGGTGTTGTCGCAAATCTTGTCGATCGTGTCGCAGTAATGTATTCGGGACGTATAGTGGAGATTGGCACAACCGAACAGATTTTTAACTCCCCGAGACATCCCTACACGCAAGGACTTCTGGCATCACTTCCCAGAGCGAGAGACGATAAACGAGAGCGACTTGAATCGATTCCGGGTGTCCCACCCAAGCCTTGGTTGGTTGGAAATGCATGTGCTTTTGCTGACCGTTGCAAATTTACTAAGCCCAAGTGTCAGTCAGAACTTCCTGTGATTCAAAGAAATACTGAGAACTCAGTTGCATGCTTCTATCCACTTGGAGCGATATCGTGACTTTGATAATAAATGAGGTTCATAAAAAGTATTCCATTCGCCAGAGCAAAATGGTGGTCAATGCACTAAATGGAATCAATCTCCAACTTACTAAAGGAAAAACTTTAGGAATTGTTGGAGAAAGCGGTTGCGGCAAATCGACACTTGCAAGGCTGATTGTTGGACTTGAGACCCCTACTTATGGTGATATTACTTGGAATAATGAAGTACTCAGACGTGGATCACGAAACTTATGGCGAAATCACCGTTCGCCTGTGCAACTTGTATTTCAGGACCCATATTCTTCGCTTAATCCAAGACAACGTATCGGGGACTGTATCGCCGAAGTTGTGAAATCACATAAGTTAAGGAATCGAACCGAGATTGATGATCGCGTTGCTGAACTTCTTCGCGTAGTTGGTATATCACCTGATATGCGTTTGCGATATCCACATCAACTCTCTGGGGGTCAAAGACAGCGAGTTTCAATTGCGCGAGCGCTCGCAGCAGAACCCGAGCTCCTCATATTGGATGAACCTGTCTCAGCACTTGATGTCTCAGTCAGAGCAGATGTGATGAATCTTTTGGTGGACTTAAAAAATGAATTTGGTCTAACTTATGTATTCATCAGCCACGATCTCTCGATGGTGCGCCATATCAGTGATGAGATTGCAGTTATGTACCTTGGCAGAGTTGTCGAATATGGAAACTGGCAGAAGGTGCTTGATGAGGCGAAACATCCATACACAAAGGCTCTCATCAGTTCGATTCCAGATCATGCACAAGTTGGAAAGATGAGTTTGGAAGTAGAGCTGGAAGGTGAAGTTCCAAGTCCTACGAACATTCCACAAGGTTGCGCATTTCATGTTCGCTGTCCAATTGCAGTTTCACATTGCTCAATTGATATACCCCCGCTCATACAAATCTCAGCCCAACACCAGCTAGCCTGCCCGGAGGTTTCAAAATGAAGATCATTGGAATGATTTCAGGAACGTCGTTTGATGGCATTGATGTTGCTCTTGTTGATATCAATGAAACAAACGGCGTTTTTTCCATAAAACTAATCGATTTTCAAAGCGTTCCCTACTCCAAAGATCTCAGAAATAAGATTGCTCATGCGATGCCACCGCAAACAATCGATATGCAGATCGTCTGTGAATTAGATACTTTTATTGGTCAGGCGTTTGCGGATGCAGCGTCGTTATTAGCTGCGAGAAATAATCTCACGCCCGAGCTAGTTGTATCTCATGGCCAGACTCTTTTCCATTGGATTGAAAAGAACAAAGCCCTCGGAACTTTGCAATTAGGAGAGCCAACATGGATTGCTCAAAAATTAGGAGCGCCAGTTCTCTCCAATATCCGAAGTAGGGACATCACGGCGGGAGGACATGGGGCTCCTCTAGTGAGCACGCTTGATCAACTAATGTTTGGAGATAATCCTGATCCGGTTGCAGCTTTAAACCTTGGTGGTATCTCTAATGTGACGATCACTGGGGCAGGCATGTCACCTATCGCATACGACATCGGACCAGCGAACGGCCTGCTTGACGCGGCAATTCTGGAATTTTCAGAGGGCCGAATTCCCTTTGATGAAGATTCAAAGATTGCATCTGAAGGCGAAGTAGATCAAGAAATCCTAGATAAATTGTTAGCTGAGCCGTACTACAAACTTCCAGCCCCAAAATCCACTGGTAAAGAGTTGTTCCACCTGCCTTATCTGATTGAATTTTTCGGTCCAGTCTCTACATGGAGTATTCAGAAGGTTATGAGAACCTTATTGGAATTAACTGTCGAGACTGTCGCCCAAGAAATTGAGAAATTTGGGGTTAAGCAAGTCTTCGTTCATGGAGGAGGAACAGCAAATCCCTTGATGATGCGCAGATTTCGAGAGCGGCTTGGCTCAATAGAAGTACAGCCGATGTCTGTGCTTGGCCTAGATCCACGTCATAAAGAAGCGGTGACCTTTGCACTCATTGGTTTTATGTCTTGGTACGGCATTCCTGCATCCGTAATCTCCTGCACAGGGGCAGATTCCGCGGAACTTCTCGGCTCACTAACTTTTGGAAGCAAACCACTTGCTCTGCCGCAGCCCAAATCAAGGATTAAATACTCCCTCAAAATTATTACCTAAGACCCTCGTCGTACCATTCTTACTTCAGGTATTTCCCATCTCGGATCAGTACGTTCGATTTCCGTGAATGTAAAACCATGGCTGAGATACATTTGCTGGGCAAGTTGGTTAGATTTGAAAACCCAGAGTGAAATTTCTCGAAAGCCTAGCTCTGATAGTCGTTGAATCACGAATGAAAGAGAACTTTTCCCAAAACCTTGACCGGCGAAAGAAGGGTGGACATAGAGAGAGAAGAGATGCCCCTCCTTGCTGACCTCGGGATTCTCGCCGAGACGAAAAACTGAGACTTGAGCGTTATTTGCCATCCCAATATAGGTTTCTCGCGAGTTTGGATTCTCGAGAGATGGCCTCCACAATGATTTTGCTGCGCCATGATCCATTCTCAAACGTACTTCTGCAGGCAAAATCTTGAGGTAAGAGACATGCCAACATTGATGAAAGATTTCGCCAATCGTCTCGATATCGTCTATCGTGGCAAGTCGGAAATCCATAGGGCGATGATAAAGGAATCACTTGCTTAAGGTTGATACAGTTGAATTAGAAGAGACATTATCGCCTCTTCACACGGTTTTTAGCACCGCATTAAGAAACGTCTCCGAGATTTCATCGCTCTCAATTCGAATTCAGAGCTCTGAGGGGAAGATAGCTCAAGGAGATTGTGTCGCGACTCCAGAAATCATGGGCGATGTATATGACGATTTGAAAAGAAGCTTGAATGAGGTTGCGATACCAGAATTAAAAGCGGTTAGAGAGATTTCAGTTAACGATGCCAAGCACTTCGCGCGAAATCTTCCCATACCAAGTAGCGCAAGAGCTGCGGTCGATTGCGCACTATGGAGTTTTTTCAATAACTCTGCTCCGGTGAGAATAAAGACAGATGTGACAATTCCCCTGTGCGATGTTGAGGATTTCAAAAAAATGGTAGAAGAGAGGGTTCAAGAGGGTTTCACAACACTCAAAATCAAGGTAGATCAAGAGCTAATGTCAAGACTAGAGGAGAGAATTAGAATCTCGACCCAATTATCCCAAAAGCCATTAAAAGTGCGATTAGACCCAAATCAATCCTGGAGCTTCGCATTTGCTTCTGAGGCGCTCACAATGCTCAACAAGTACAAGGAAGTAATTGAGTATGTAGAGCAGCCTTTGAGCAGAAAAGATTTTGAATTTAACCTAATGTTGCGCGATGTGACTGACATTCCTTTGATGGCTGATGAATCACTCATGGGAGAAGAAGACATCGACAGGATCATCAATCAAAGAGCATTTGAATATGTGAATATAAAAATCATAAAAGCTGGGGGTTTGTATCCAGCTGAGGAGATGGCAAAGCAGCTCTCACATGCTGGATTCAAAGTCTCCGTTGGCTCGATGATGGAAAGCGAACGCGGGATCAGGGCTGCTGCACTCTTGGCGCATCGAGTAAATTCTGAGGCAATTCATGATCTTGATGCCGCATGGTGGTTGCGTGATACCCAACTCAAATACGTCCAAGGGATACTTCACGCGTGAGCTCATGTCGAGTTGTTGCAGAGATACATAAGAGCGCTGTTGATCTTACAATTACTGGTGAAACTTCTAGTCTTGGAGAACTCCCTAAGCGAATCGTTGATGAGACGACTAGTTTCGATTTAGGTTCGATTACGAAGATTCTGGCGACTACTTCAATAATCATGAAGCTTGTTGAAAGCAAGCAACTCTCAGTTGAGGACAAGGTTTCAAAGTTCTTGGACGCTTGGAATACCGATGAAAAGCGGGATATCCAGATTCAACATCTTCTGAGTCATAATTCCGGACTTGAACCGTGGCGACCCTTCTATATCTCCTGCTCCAATCCAGAAGAGGTGCACCAAAAGATTGCAGAACTCCCACTGATAAGTTCAATAGGTACCAAATTCCGTTACTCGGATCTAGGTTTTATGACTTTGGGCAGAATAGTAGAGGTTGTGTGTAGCTCTCGGATTGACGAAAGCTTTTACTCAATAATTGCAGCGCCAATGGGGCTAGATGGGACGCGATATTCATCTCCTCGAGATTTGAATAACGTTGCTGCAACATCAATTGGAGATGAAATCGAAAAACGTATGGTGGACTCTCAGTTTCCATATGCGGTGCCAGAAAAAAGTGTTGATTTTTCTGGATGGCGCACGCACATACTTTCTGGTGAGATAAACGATGGGAATTCTTTTCACTGTTTTGGTGGATTCGCAGGACATGCAGGACTCTTTTCAACGACACGTGATCTCATCACGTACACACAAACTCTCCTTAGCTCCTTTCAAGGTGATGGATTCTTCTCAGAGAAAGTAATGAATGAATTTTTTAGTGCAACCAGCGAACCCTCCCAGGGTTTGGGCTTCAAGCGCTGGGCCGTGAGCGCCTCAAAAGCAGCGTATGGTCATTTTGGCTTTCCTGGAACGGGGCTTGTATGCGAGGGAACTACGGGGGAAGCGTTGATTTTCCTCACTAATCGACTTCACACTAGATCAAGCTACGAGATGATGGATCAAATCTGGGCGGAAGATTATGAAATTTTTAAATCAAGAGTAAACCGAGCATAACGTCGAAATATTTGAAATCCATTGTTTTGATAAAAGTGAAGATTTTCTTCATCGGACCATGAGAACCATGCTTTAACTGCACCATTTTCCTTCATGCTGTTGAGGGAATGAGACAAAAGTAATTTTCCAAGCCCTTGACCTCTATAGAGAGGATGAACACCGATAGGCCCAAATCGCTCCTGATTCCAGGAGCTGTAAGCAGCAATAACTCCGTTGTTAATAGCCACCAGAATCTGAGAAGGATTAGTTTGCAATCTTTCATCGAACAGCTTGGACCATTCACCAGGAACAGATGATGCAATAGTCTCGAGAAGTAAATTGCGCTCAGATAGTTTTGGTTCTCTTACTTGCCAATCACCATTTGCGGGAAGATCAATATTGCCCTGAAGACTTCTCTCCATTGAATAAGCTCTGCCAATTTCACTAAAGCCGAATTTTTGAACGAGACTAAAAGCTTCCTTTTCCTTATCTAGATTGATTCCGGGTTGGATATAACCTGGCGCATTTCCAGTATGACCAGAGATCACAATCCGATTAAGTCCTCTCTCACGAGCAGTCGATATAAATTGATTTAAGAGTGCGCTTGCAACTCCTTGTCTTCGATGTTGCGCTTCCACATAAATATATGAGAGAAAGGCTTCATCTTCAGACTTGAGAACTCCAAGTAGAAACCCTTTTGACTCCGAACAGAGAATGAAAGTGTCAGCGGAAATATTCTGGGGTAAACCTAGATCTTTTAGCCATGTAGCAATACTTGATCTCTCACTTTCTCTCACGGCAAGGTGCAGTTCAGTCATTGGGGAAGATGTTTTTGAAGCGGAATCCGCTGCGTTGAGGTAGGAGGGAAGGAGAAAACACGCTCTCAAAACCTTTGAATAGAGGCCTTTTTTTAAGTTCAGGGAAGTGTTGAGAAATCAACTCTTCGGTCGGTTTATTGGAGAGTGTGTTAGGTGCAACAACAGTGAATATAGGGTCAGAAAGTTCTGGCCTCTCTTCAATCAAGGTTTCAATCACAGATGACGCATCATCGATGTGTAAATAAGACCAGAAATCACTACTTCCAAAAGTCGAATCTAATCGAATTTGTCGTGCTCTTTCTGGAAGTAATGTTTCAGAATCTCCAACATAAGGAAACCTGATTGCGTAAATCTCCGATTTGTAGCGCTGCTTGATATAGCGCACCGTCTGTTCATCAACGACTTTTGAGAGTCCGTATGCATCCGATACCCGACATGGATACTGATCATCAATGGGTAGATAAATAGGGGTTAAGGGTGTCTGTGAAAATGAAAAACCTAAAGTAGAAATACTGCTGGCATGAATTAAAAGTTTAACGCCACGTTCGGCGGCAATTGAGAGGACATTAAAGGTGGAGAGAGAATTTGTTTCAAAGATTTCAGCTGGAGGATTAAAACGAGGAGTGCGAATCGCAGCAAGGTGTATAACTGCGTCAATATCTTGCATTACCTTAGAGACTAATTCTGAATCAGAGGCATTTCCATAATAAGTCTCTGCACATAAACTAGGATTAGCATCATCTTTCGTGAGTCCGATGGTATGGAATCCTTTACTGTTAAGTAGCTTGGTAATAGAAGTGCCAAGCAAGCCATTACATCCCGTGACAAGGACTCGAGTAGTCATGGTCGGATGATGGTTCCATCTTCGCGGCGTATTTCAGGCCATGCTCCGTTATAAGGATGTTTAGGAAATGGAAATTCGAGGGCAGCTTCGAAATCCATATCAATCCCAAAACCAGGCCTATCGTTGATCTCTACGTTTCCGCGCGATATTTCGGGAATTCCTTTAAAGACTATTTCACTCTTTTCGCTATGCAGATAGACCTCTTGGATTCCAAAATTGCCTGCGATAGCGCCTAAATGCATATGTGCCGCGTGCCCAATGGGAGAGAGATCGCCCGGCCCATGCCACGCTGTCTTTACCCCAAAACTCTCGGCAACATGAATTAATTTATGAGCCGGGGTGAATCCACCAATTTGAGTTATATGACATCTGATGAAATCGATCCAACGTTCTTTTATTACCCGTAGATATTCGTGTGCGCTGGAGAACAATTCACCGATAGCAATCGGAGTGTGGCATTGAACTTTCAGATTCTCTAAGTACTCCAGATCTTCGGGAGCAAAGGGATCTTCAAGAAAAATCAGGCCCAAATCTTCAACTTCTTTCGCGAAGTAAATTGCTTTATGTGGCGATATCCTCTCGTGAATGTCGTGGATGATTCCTATCTTGGGTTTGGCTTCTCTGATTTCTCGCAGCGCATTAAGAGTTGAGGTTATGTAGGACTCTTCATTCCAGGGAGCTTGATCGAGCGATAATCGATAATCTTGTCTAGTCTGCATTCCATATTTTGATTGGAAACTTGTGCCAGATCCGTAGCTTGAACTACTTCCCAAAGAAACTTGAATCCGGAAATTTGAGAAACCTTTCTCTTGCAAACCCTCTATCTTCTCCAGAATCTCCGTCGCACCTTGACCATTTACGTGAATATAAGTTTCGAGATGGTTTCGTGTTTTTCCACCAATCAGGTCATACACGGGCTTATTTGCTAATTTGCCTTTGATATCCCATAAAGCTTGGTCGACGCCAGCGATGGCATTGTTCAAGACGCCACCATTTCTCCAATATCCGCTCAGATACATCGCCTGCCACGCATCGGCGACATCCTGAGGGTCGCGGCCGATTATTAGAGGTCGGAGATAGTTTTCTAACGCCGAAACGACGGTCAATGGCCACTGAGTGAAAGTGGCACACCCAAGTCCATAGACCCCTGAATCAGTTTCAACTTTAACGATGACAAGGCGAATACCCTCAGGCGCAGTACAAATCACCTTAAGATCCGAGATCTTCACTGTCCTGTGCCGCCTTTAACTCAGGTTTAAGTCCTGGCCCAAAGTTTAGGTGAAAGACTCTTGCGTTCAAAGGGGTGGGGTGCGAAACTTTTCTCCGTGTTGCTCTTGGAGAAACCATGAATTCATCTAGTCAGACTTTGGTTGAATTTAATCGAATCGACCCTTTCTTGGCTGCCAAGAATAATCTTCAGAATCTTGGAGAGCAGGAACAGCGGTGCGCCGAACTATTGCTCCAAGAACCAAATCTCATCATCAAGTCTTCAATAGCTGAATTTGCAAAGTTGGCAAAGACATCACAAGCCACCGTGGTGCGATTTGCCAAGAAACTTGGTTTTGCTGGTTATCCACATCTCAAACTTGCATTAGTCGCAGCACTAGGTTTTCAAGTTGGCTCAAAAGCACAAAGTGCGGAGGAACTTGAACTAGGTATCAAGCCAGATGACATCATGGGAACGATGATTGAAAAACTCATGAACACGACAATTTCAACGGTGCGGATGACGAGAAATCTTGTTGATCAAGAGGTAATTCAACACTTAATTGAATCTATCTCGTCAGCAAATCTTGTTGGGACATATGGCGCCGGCGCTAGCAACCTAGTAGCTAAAGATTGCCAGCTTAAGTTCGCACGTCTTGGAAAAGCTGCAGTGCACTTTCACGATAATCATCAAGCTCTATCTTCAATTGGTATGTTTTCAAGTAATGATGTCTTAATTTTGGTAAGTCATACAGGAAAAACAGCTGAACTTCTTACCGTAATGCGGGAGTTCAAAGCGAGAAATGTCAAAGTCGCAACTATCACAAATGATCTACACAGCGAGCTTGCAAAACAATCTGATTTTGTGCTGTTGACTCAAGCCGAGCGTAAGACAATTCGTATAGGTGCAACCGTAAGTCGAGTTGCCCAACTTTTCATTGTCGATTGCCTGACTTTGGCCTGGGCGCAGCGCTCATGGACATCAGCAAAATCAGCTTCAGAAGCAGCGAGTGATGCGGTCATGCGGAGCAATAACACAGGACCGCAACTCACCACAGAGAATTGGCCCGACATTGGGTCAATACCCGTAAGGGTAAGAAAGTCATCCACTTCAAGGGGGAAAAATGAAAGGTAGAAAGGTGATGCGTCGAATCGTCGCAACGACATTGTCGCTCGCTCTTGCAGTTTCAGGCAGCATATTTGCTGTCTCAAGTGCAAAAGCTGCGGACGTCGAACTCACGATGTACAGCTGGCGCGTTGAAGACAAAGCATTCTACGAGAATGTAATCAAGAACTTTAAGGCAAGCAATCCAGGGATCAACATCACATATCAGTCATTCCCATCTGCCGATTATCAGACCATTTTGATGTCTGCTATGGCAGCTGGAAAGGGGCCAGACATCGTGCACGTGCGTGCATATGGAGCACTTGATCAACTCGTAGTTCCTGGGTATTTAAGCCCATTAGATACCAAAGAAGTCAAAGGACTCAATAAGTACTCTAAAGATCTTTTGAATTCTCAGCGTGGCTTTAGCGATAAGCGACTCTTCGGAGTTCCTTTTGCTACTCAAAGTCTAGGTATTTTCTATAACGCAGATTATCTCCGCAAAGCAGGTATTTATGCGCCACCTAAGACCTATCCAGAGTTTGTTGATCAGCTAAAGAAAATCAAAGCTGCTGGGCTACAAGGACTTGCTAATGGTGGTTCAACCCATATTGAGCAAATGTGGGGAACCATTGCTCCAATGTTCTATGGCGGAACTGACTTCTATAACGATGTTGTCGCTGGTAAGAAGACATTTACCGATCCAGCTTTCGTGAAGTCTCTCGAAGCAGTCCAAGAACTCTTCCCATATATGCCAAACAATGCCACCGCAGTTTCATATGACGCATCTCGTGCGCTCTTCTTTAGCGGTAAGGCAGCGTTCTTCATGGGTGGAATCTTTGAGCTCGGCTATTTCCGTGCACAGAATCCAAAGATCAAATTCAACTTCATGCCTACTCCACCCATGACTCGTGGTGGAAAGCAGTTTGTTTCAACATGGGCTGATGGTGGATACGCAATTAACTCCAAGACCAAGAACCGTCCAGAAGCACTTAAATTCTTGAACTACCTTGCTTCTAAGGAATTTGGTCAGAACTTCACAGACACAATCGCACAAATCTCTGCGGTACCTGGTGTTCGAGTCCGCGACTTGACCCTCGGTAAGGCAGCCAGTTCTCAAGTGAAGTTCGGAACTCCTTACATCATGCTCGTTGGTTTCCGTTACAAGAATCCAACAGGTTCAGCTCTTCTCCAGACCGGTATCCCAAATATGCTGAATGGAACGAAGACAGCTAAACAAGTAGCAGATGAGGTAAATAAGGGCGTTGGCGGTTGGTTCGCACCATTCGCTGGCAAGATCTAAATCCCTTAAGAACAATCTCTTTGAGATGACTTAGTTTCATCGGGAAGAGTTCAAACGAACTCTTCCCGATGGCTAAAATAACGAAGGAAAAAATGAAAAAGCGCTCAATTAATGCTTACCAGAAACCCTGGATAGTACTCTTTATCACTCCAGCCCTAATTCTTACTTTTATTTTCACGTTGGTTCCTGCTCTTACATTATTGAGTTACAGCTTGTTCAGCTGGCAAAGTTTCAAACGCGTAGACTTTATTGGACTAGCAAATTTTGAACGTTTGATTCAATTTCCATACAGGCAAGACTTCACTTTAGCCTTTGCCAACAACGTCAAAGTTTTCTTGACTCTCTTTATTGTTCAAACATCGGTTGGGCTCTTGCTTGCCTATGCCATCTATCGACTCAAGCGAGGAAAGAAATTCTTTCAAGCCGTAGTCTTCTTACCGGTGATACTCTCACTTGTCATAGTCGCATTTATTTGGAAACTAATTTTTGATCCGCTCTTTGGTCCACTTAGTACATTAGCAACACAACTCGAACTCTCGTGGCTCAATCAACCGTGGCTCGGACAGCCAGGGTTGGCTCTTTTTACCTTGATATTCATTGGCTTCTGGCGCTGGGTCGGTTTTCCTGCGATCGTATTTCTTGCCGGCATGAATAGCATCAACGATGAATTTCTTGAGGCTGCTCGTATTGACGGTGCATCCGAAGGACAAGTCTTTAGAAAGATCATCTTTCCTTTGATGGCGCCATCTTTTACCATCATCGCAGTGCTCACATTTATCGGGGCCTTCGAGTGGTTCGAATTGCCTTATGTGATTGGTGGAGTTACGGGACAACCTGGAGGAAGCACTACAACCATGGCCCTGTTGTTCTATCGACTTGCTTTTGGAACAGTGGATAGTGCAACGGTTGATGTCGGAATTAGCTCTGCTATCGGCGTGATTCTCTTTATATTTGTTGGAATTGGCGCGGCGCTAGGTTCCTATTATCTTAGAAAACGCGAGATTCAACAATGAGTAATTCACGGTCATTCGACTTCAAATTTGCGCACTATGGCACCGAGGCGATCCTTAAAGGCGCTCTCATCATTAATGCGCTTGGCGTTTTCTTGCCACTCATCTTTATGATCAACTCCTCTTTTAGAAGCTCAGCTGATCTTTTTACTAACCCACTTAAATTGGCAGAATCGTTCGATTTAACAAATTACAAGTTGGTTTTCACGGAGGGAAATTTTGTAAATTACTTCTGGAATTCCTTCATCGTAACTTTTTCTGCAACGGCGATAGTTATCGTGCTTGGTTCTAGTGCTGCCTATGCACTCGCACGGTATCAATTTAAATTTAATGGTGCTATCTATCTGTTCTTCCTCGCTGGCTTGCTCATACCTGCAAAACTCGCGCTGGTTCCGCTCTTCATCCAAATGAAAAATATGGGTTTACTCGATAGTCGAATTGGACTCATTCTGGTTTATGCAGCAGGAGCAATGCCCGCAGCAGTCTTTATATTTACCGGATTTATTCGTGCTTTACCTGCAGACCTAGACAACGCTGCTCGCATCGACGGTGCGAAGGAATATCAAGTCTTTGCCAGAGTTATGTTGCCTTTGATTGTTCCCGTAACCGGAATTGTTGGCATCTATTCTGCAATACCGATTTGGAACGACTTCCTTTTGCCACTTGTCTTCATACGCGATACATCGAAGATGACGATAATGCAGGGAATTTCAGTCTTCTTTGGTGAGTATGGCGCCGATTGGGGCGCTCTCTTTGCTGGACTCACAATGGCGGCACTACCGCTCATCATTCTTTACGTGATTTTGAGTGGCAAGTTTATCAAGGGACTTACGGCTGGTGCGACAAAGGGATGATTGATAGTACGACCATCCTTAAACGCCACGATGTCATCGTTTCATCTCAAGCTGTCGCTGGTTCAGTACTACGTGATGCGGATGCCTTGGCTCGAATTGGATTGGATGCGATTGCGGGTGGTGCAAATGCACTTCGCCTCGCAGGATCTGACACTGTAAGACTCACAAGATCAAGAACAGATCTTCCTATTGTTGGCTTGATAAAGACTGAACGAAAAGATTTTGAACCACGAATTACAGCAGTCTCTCAGGAAATATCAGATCTAAAGTCAGCTGGAGCGGACATTGTTGCAATTGATTCAACAGATCGTCCACGTCCAGAATCGCTCGAAAGTCTCTATCGGACCGCCTATCAACTCGAACTGGAAATATTCGCAGATATTGCGACCTTGCATGAAGCAAAGTTTGCTATGGATTTGGGCGCAACATATATCGCAACGACGATGGCGGGCTACACCTCTGATAGACAAATAACTTCTGGACCAGACTTTGATCTATTAGAACAAATAGCCTCTTGTGGTGCAAAAGTTATACTCGAAGGTCGCGTTTCATCGGCAGAACACATGAATAAAGCATTTGATTATGGAGCGTTTGCCGTGGTTATTGGACGAGCAGTCACTAGCCCACAAATAATTCTTAGAGATATGCTTAAAGGACTTCACTCATGAAGAGAATTATCTGTATTGATTGCGGTGCAAGTTCAACAAAATGGACTCTGCATTCAGCAGATGGAAATCTAATCTCAGGATCGGCTAGTTTTCTAACTGGCCACATTTTTGATGAGAAGGAATGGCAGAGAGTGACAAAAGTCCTTCAGGGAGTCAATAAGGAAGTCGGTCCAGTCGACGAAGTGGTTATGGGTGTAACGGGGCTTGATGGTTCAGATAAAGTTTCTAAAGAACTGCATGTTTTAATCGAATCTGTATTTGACTCTGAATCTGTGAAGCTCATGAATGATATGCAGTTGGCATATTCAGCATTTCTAGCGCCGGGTGAAGGTGTATTTGTTTATGGAGGTACCGGCTCAGTGGCTGCGAGCATTGATAAGGATGGCAACTTCCATCGCTCAGGAGGCTGGGGTTACCTCATCGCGGACGAAGGTGGTGGGTTTTGGATCGGACAACAAGCTCTTAAGCATGTCACG
>JACCDJ011256176.1_pt1 | contig 18675 bp, 16 predicted proteins | sample 7444481 | NCBI WGS metagenome assembly JACCDJ01 (sample SAMN15323435, study PRJNA562643) | freshwater metagenome | isolation source: river surface water | place: USA:Blue River Watershed | collected 2017-08-15 | reverse complement strand
CGTACCACTCGAACACGGTGCCGAGGGAGGACGCAAAAATGACTTTTTTCTCTTCCGACGACATTGGTCGGTCTTCGTGCACGATGGCCATGGGGGTCTCCTGGTGATGCCCGCCTGATGGGGGTCTCGGGAGATTTTCAAGCGTGGTGCTTGCCAGCGACTGACTTCAAACTGAACCCGTGCTGACAACTTAAGTGCAAACCCTTGGTATTTATTTCACCATGTGAATTAGGAGCGCTTGCGCTCCAAGCTCTTGGGCAAATCGGCACAAGCCTGCCAATCGGGACCGTCGAACCAGGCCTCCCCTTCCAAATAAGCCCGCAGCATCGGCAAGGCGTCTTGGCCCCAGAACAATTTGTCGTTCACCAAGATGCTGGGCACGCCAAACACGCCGTTGTCTATCGCTGCCTGGGTGGCTTGGCGCAACTGGTTTTTCACCTCGTCAGATTGCGGGTCGCGGACGGGTGCCAGCTGAGTTTGCAACGCGGCCAAACGCTGCGGGTCGCTGGCCTCCAAGCCTTCGCCCCAGACATGCTGGAACAGTTGTTCACATTGGTGGCGGTTGGGCAAACCTTGGGCATCGCAGGCCAGCGCCAGGCGCAACAATGGCACCGGATTGAAAGGATGGCTGGCAGGCATGTGCAAGGGGCAGCCTTGTTGCTGCGCGAGCCAAACCACCTGGCGGTAAGTCCACGCGCGCTTGCCTTCAATCTCGGCCGGCCCCAACTGGCCATGGTGCTGCAACACCGCGCCAAACAAAATCGGTTGGTAGCTCACCTGGTAGCTCAGACCCTGCAAGGCCTTGGGCAAGGCATGAAAGGCCAAGTAGGCGTAAGGGCTGATGAAGTCCAGGTAGAAGCGAAGTTGATGCATGGTCAGCTTTGTTCAAAGTGCAGTTGGATGCGCGCCGCCAGACGTTGCCAAACGCCGCGTTGTTCGGCTGGGCTGTAAACCGACCAATGGGCCACCTCGTCCAAACGGCGCAAACAACCCCAGCATTCATCAGCATCAGTTTTCATGACACAAACCGACATGCAGGGGGACGCGCAAGCCAGATCTACAGGGCTTTGTTGCACTTGCTGCCAACGCAGCTGCAAGGCTTTCCAAGGGGTGTGGTGCATCAGGGGGTCTCCAGGTCCAAACGCAGCAAGGGCGCGCCTTCGCTCACTTGGTCCCCGGGTGAGAACAACAACTCGGCCACGGTACCGGCTGCAGGCGCTGCCACAGTGTGCTCCATTTTCATCGCCTCCATCACGGCCAGCGCTTGGCCTGCCGACACCTTGTCGCCCACGCGCACCGCAAAAGACAACAACTTGCCCGGCATCGGCGCCGACAGATTGCCCCCGGCCGAGGCGTCTTGCGCGGCGTGGGCCAAGGGGTCGATCCAGGTCAAACTGCATGCGCCTTGATCGGCAAACACATGGGCCACGCCTTGCACCAGGTCGACCCGGGCTTGCCAACGGTGGGGGCCCCATTGCAACAACAATCCATCACCCTGCACAGCATGCTGGAAGACGTGCGTTTGATCGCCGACATGCAACACATCCTCGCCGCGTGTGTGACGGGTCAATTGGGCTTGCAACAGTTGGTCGCCATGCGCCACAGTCCATTGCCGCTGGCTCACACCTTGCACCAGCCAGCCGTCGGTGTGGGACCAAGGGTCGCGCCAGCCGGTGGTGTGCGCTTGTTCGCTGACCAAGCGCTGGGCCACAGCAGACGCCACCGCCCAATGCACGGACAAGGGTTGCTGGTTGAACAACACGGCTTTGTCACGCTCGATCAGGGCGGTGTCCAACTGGGCCGTCGAGAACGAAGGGCTGCGCACCACATGCCGCAAAAACGCAACGTTGTTGGCGACCCCAACGATGTGCAATTCGGACAGTGCTTGGTCCAAACGCGCCAGCGCTTGCGCGCGGTTGTCGCCGTGCACGATCAGCTTGGCGATCATCGAGTCGTAATGCGGGCTGACCTCGTCACCTTGGCGCACACCACTGTCCAAGCGCACCGTGCCTGGGGCAAATCGGCTGGCCTGGGGCACGCGCAACACATGCAAATGGCCCGTGGCAGGCAAGAAATCGTTGTCCGGTGTTTCGGCGCAAATGCGGGCTTCGATCGCATGCCCATGCACCTGAACCTGTGCTTGCGTCAAGGGCAGCGGCTCGCCGGCGGCGATGCGCAGCTGCCACTCCACCAGGTCCAAGCCGGTCACCGCTTCGGTCACCGGATGCTCGACCTGCAAGCGGGTGTTCATTTCCATGAAGAAAAAATCCATGCCGTGCTCGGATTGTTCGACGATGAACTCCACCGTGCCAGCGCCCACATACTGGACCGCCTGCGCAGCCGCCACCGCTGCCGCGCCCATGCGTGCACGCAATTCGTCGCTCAGACCTGGCGCAGGCGACTCTTCCAACACTTTCTGATGACGTCGCTGTACCGAACAATCGCGCTCGTGCAAATGGATGGTGTGCCCATGGCTGTCACCAAACACCTGGATTTCAATGTGGCGCGGTCGCTGGACGTATTTTTCAATCAGCACCGCGTCGTCCCCAAAGCTGTTGCGTGCCTCACGCTGGCAAGAGGCCAAAGCCTCTGCAAAGTCAGCGGCTTGGGTGACGATGCGCATGCCCTTGCCGCCGCCACCCGCACTGGCTTTGATCAGCACTGGAAAACCAATGGTCTGCGCTTGTTGCGCCAGCAAGTCGGGGGTTTGGTCCGCGCCGTGGTAACCCGGTACCAGCGGCACGCCGGCTTTTTCCATGAGTTGCTTGGATGCGGCTTTCAAGCCCATGGCTTGTATCGACGCTGAGGATGGGCCGATGAACACCACACCCGCTTGCTGACAGGCGTTGGCAAAGTCGGCGTTTTCACTCAAAAAGCCATAGCCTGGATGGATCGCTTGCGCGCCTGTTTGCAAGGCGGCTTGCAAGATGCGTTGCCATTGCAAATAACTGTCTTGCGGGGCGTGACCGCCAATGTGCACCGCTTCATCACAGGCCTGGACATGGGCCGACGAGGCATCGGCGTCTGAATACACCGCCACCGTGCGTATGCCCATGCGACGGGCCGTGGCCGCCACACGGCAAGCGATTTCGCCACGGTTGGCAATCAGTATTTTTTGAAACATCATGTCAGTAGCGCTTGGCCACTTCTTCCAACATCACTTCGGTGGCACCGCCACCGATGGCCAACACGCGGGCGTCACGCCACAAGCGTTCGATGGGCGCCTCGCGCATGTAGCCCATGCCGCCCCAGAACTGCTGGCATCCGCCGACCACTTCATTGACCAATTCGCCGGTGAGGGACTTGAGCATGGACACCTCTTGCACGATGTCGTGCTCTTGCGTGACCGACCAGGCGCAGTGGTACATGAACTGACGCGCAGCGCGGGTTTTGGCGTCCAACATGGCGATGCGCTGGCGGATGTTTTGCATGTCCCACAAAGACTTGCCAAAGGCTTGACGCTGACGCACATAGTCCAGCGTCAGTGCAATCGCACGTTGGCAATGTCCCACCGCCATGGCCGCCAAAGCGATGCGCTCGGTTTGCAGGTTTTTCATCAGCGCGTAAAAGCCTTTGTCTTGCTCGCCGAGCAATGCGTCGGGACCCAGGCGCACGTTGTCGAGCACCAGTTCGGCGGTGTCCGAACACAACCAACCGGTTTTGTCCAAGGAGCGTCCCACTGTGAAACCCGGCGTGCCTTTTTCAACGATGAACATGGACATTTGGTGCTTGCCGGGGCCGGTTTTGGCCGCCACGAAATAGAGGTTGGCATGCACGCCATTGGTGATGAATATCTTGGTGCCGTTCAGCACCCAGTTGTCGCCTTCTTTTTTGGCGGTGCTGCGCATGCCGGCCAAATCGGAACCCGCGCCGGGTTCGGTCATGGCCACCGCGCAAATCGTGTCGCCCGCGATGATGCCAGGCATGTACTTGGCCTTTTGCGCCTTGGTGCCCGCATGGTGCAAATGCGGGCTCGCCATGTCGGTGTGCACCAGCACGCTCACAATGAATCCCGCATAGGTGGACTGCGACAAAGCCTCGGCAAACACCAAATTGGTCAAGGCGTCGGCCTCAGCGCCACCGTATTCGCTCTCGTACATCAGGCCAAAAAAGCCAGCCTCACCCATTTTGCGCAACACCTCGCGCGGCACTTTTCCAGCTTTTTCCCATTCCAGGCCGTAGGGCTCGACTTCGCGCTCAAGGAAGCGCTGCATTTGGTCGCGCAGGGTTTGGTGTTCAGGCAAATGGTAGATGTGGTTCATGGTTTTCTGGTTTCAAACAATCACATGCGGAACACGCCAAAGCGTGTGTCTGGGATCGGCGCGTTCAGCGCCGCGGACAAACCCAAAGCCAACACACGACGGGTGTCGGCCGGGTCGATCACGCCGTCGTCCCACAAACGGGCGCTGGCGTAATAGGGGTGGGATTGATGGCCGAATTGGTCGAGCAAGGGCTGCTTGAACGCCGCCTCTGCCTCAGCGCTCCAAGTGCCGCCTTTGGCCTCGATGCCGTCACGTCGCACCGTGGCCAACACGCTGGCGGCTTGCTCGCCACCCATCACACAGATGCGCGCGTTGGGCCACATCCATAGAAATCGGGGGTTGAAAGCGCGGCCACACATGCCGTAATTGCCAGCGCCATAACTGCCGCCAATGATGAAGGTGAACTTGGGCACTTGCGCAGTGGCCACTGCAGTGACCATCTTGGCGCCGTGGCGCGCAATGCCTTCGTTTTCATACTTGCGCCCGACCATGAAGCCGGTGATGTTTTGCAAGAACACCAGTGGGATCTTGCGCTGGCAACACAACTCGATGAAGTGCGCGCCTTTTTGTGCCGACTCGGAAAACAGCACGCCGTTGTTGGCGACGATGCCAATCGGCATGCCCTCGACATGGGCAAAGCCACACACCAAGGTGGCGCCAAAGCGCGGCTTGAACTCGTGCAACTCCGAGCCATCGACGATACGCGCGATGATTTCGCGAACGTCATAAGGCTTTTTGGTGTCGGTGGGAATCACGCCATGCAATTCCTGCACGTCATACAAAGGAGGGCGGGCTTCTTGCACGGCCAGTTGCACCTGTTTGCGGCGGTTCAAACGCGACACCGCTTCACGCGCCAAAGCAATGGCATGGGCATCGTTGTCCGCCAAATGGTCGGCCACGCCTGACAAACGGGTGTGCACATCGCCCCCGCCCAAGTCTTCAGCCGACACGATTTCGCCAATCGCCGCTTTCACCAAAGGCGGGCCACCCAAAAAAATGGTGCCCTGGTTTTTCACGATGATGGTCTCGTCGCTCATGGCCGGCACATAAGCGCCGCCGGCGGTGCAACTGCCCATGACCACCGCGATTTGCGCGATGCCTTGGGCACTCATGTTCGCTTGGTTGAAGAAGATGCGGCCAAAATGCTCTTTGTCCGGAAACACATCGTCTTGGTTGGGCAAGTTGGCGCCCCCCGAGTCCACCAAATAAATACAAGGCAAATGGTTTTGCTGGGCAATCTCTTGCGCCCGCAAATGTTTTTTCACCGTCATCGGGTAATAAGTACCGCCCTTGACCGTGGCGTCATTGCAAACCACCACGCAGTCCACCCCGCTCACCCGACCAATGCCGGCGATCACTCCCGCGCAAGGCGCGTCGCCCTTGTACATGCCGTGGGCGGCCAAAGGGCTGAATTCCAAAAAGGGTGTGCCGGGGTCGAGCAGCAAAGCCACCCGTTCGCGTGGCGGCAACTTGCCGCGGGCGAGTTGCTTGGCGCGGGCCGCTTCACCGCCGCCCTGAGCACTGGCCTGCAATTGCAGACGCAAATCGTCCACCATGGCTTGCATGGCCTGGGCATTGGCTTGGAATGCGGCTGATCGGGGGGAGAGTTGGCTGGCCAGAACGCTCATGGTGGTTTGGAAGGGGTTCAGTTGACGTTTACGTAACGTCAATTTAACAGATCAAAAAAAGCCCATGTGTTGACACATGGGCTAGGGGTCATGGACGCTCAGATCAGTTCGAGGGTCATCGCCGTGCCTTCGCCGCCACCAATGCACAAAGTGGCCAGGCCTTTTTTCAAGCCCTTGGCTTTGAGGGCGTGCAACAAGGTGACGATGATGCGCGCACCGGAAGCGCCGATGGGATGGCCCAGGGCACAAGCACCGCCGTTGATGTTGACGATCTCGTGCGGCACTTTCAACTCGTGCATCAAGGCCATGGGCACGACCGCAAAGGCCTCGTTCACTTCCCACAAATCGACATCGCCCACCTTCCAACCGGCGCGTGCCAGGGCTTGCTGGGTGGCGCCCACGGGCGCGGTGGTGAACCACTCGGGCTCTTGGGCGAATGTGGCGTGTGAAGCGATGCGTGCCAATGGGGTGCAACCAAGTTTTTTGGCGGTGCTTTCACGCATCATCACCAAGGCGGCTGCACCGTCGTTGATGGAGGAGCTCGAAGCGGCGGTGATGGTGCCGTCTTTCTTGAAAGCTGGGCGCAGGGTGGTGACTTTGTCGAGCTTGACCTTGCCAGGACCTTCGTCAATGCTGACCACGCGGTCGCCAGCACGCTCTTTCACCGTGACAGGCGTGATTTCTGTGGCGAATGCACCTGATGCGGTTGCGGCTTTGGCACGCTCCACGCTGGTCATGGCGAATTTGTCTTGGGCCTCACGGGTGAAGTTGTATTTGGCGGCGCAATCTTCACCAAAGGTGCCCATGGAGCGGCCGGCTTCATAGGCGTCTTCCAAACCATCGAGCATCATGTGGTCGTAAATTTTGTCGTGGCCCATGCGGTAACCACCACGGCCTTTGAGCATCAAATAGGGCGCGTTGGTCATGCTCTCCATGCCACCAGCCACCAGCACCTCTTGACTGCCCGATGCCAGGATGTCGTGGGCGAACATGGCGGCGCGCATGCCAGAGCCACACATCTTGGACAGCGTGACCGCGCCGGCGCTCTTGGGCAAACCGCCTTTGAAGGCCGCTTGTCGGGCAGGCGCTTGGCCTTGGCCGGCCATCAAACAATTGCCAAACAACACCTCTGTGACGGCTTCGGGCGAAATGCCCGCACGTTGCACCGCGGCAGCGATGGCTGCGCCGCCCAAATCATGGGCTGACAGCGCGGAAAAGTCGCCTTGAAAACTGCCCATGGGGGTGCGTGCGGCACTGACGATCACGATAGGGTCTGACATGTGGGTCTCCTGGATTTAATTGAAAGGGGTTGGCCGGGCATCACGTTGGACCGCGAACCGTTTTTCAGCCTCGTAGGGAAAAACATCGTGAACATGACCCTGGCTGATTTTCTCTTTATGACCTTGCCAAAAACTTGCATCAAGCAAATCGGCATGGTGCTTCATGAAGACGGCGCGTACCGCTGGATTGCCCAGCAAAAAGGGACCGAAGGTTTCGGGGAACACGTCTCTGGGGCCCACGTGATACCAAATTTCACCTGACATTTCATCCTCTTCGTTGCGCGGCGGCGGCACGCGACGGAAATTGCAATCGGTGATGTACTCGATCTCGTCGTAGTCGTAGAACACCACCTTGCCGTGCCGTGTGACGCCAAAGTTTTTCCACAGCATGTCGCCCGGAAAAATATTGGCCGCCACCAAGTCCTTGATCGCATTGCCATATTCCACCACGGCGCGCTCCATCTGGGTGCGCGCGCGCTCATCATCCAGTCCAGCGTCAAAAGCCTCTTGCAGGTAGATATTGAGCGGAATCATGCGCCGCTCGATGTAGGCGTGCTTGATCACCACTTCTTGTTGTCCGGTGTCGGCGCGGGTGTTGATTTCAATTTGGCTGGGTGCGAATTTTTGTATTTCAGCGATCAGTTCGTCTTCAAAGCGTTCGCGGGGGAAGGCCACGTTGCTGTATTCCAAGGTGTCGGCCATGCGACCGACCCGGTCGTGTTGCTTCACCAACATGTACTTGCCTTGGATTTGTTCACGCGTGGTGTCTTTTTGAGGCGGGTAAAAGTCTTTGATGACTTTGAACACGTATGGAAAAGACGGCTGATCGAACACCAACATCACCATGCCTTTGATGCCTGGGGCAATGCGAAATTTGTCGGTGCTGTGGCGCTGGTGATAAAGCAGATCGCGGTAGAACAAGGTTTTGCCTTGCTTGGCCAAGCCCAGCGCGTTGTAGATCTCGGCCCGTGGTTTGCGCGGCATCATGCTGCGCAAGAACTGCACATAGGCCGATGGGATGTCCATGTCCACCAAAAAATAAGCGCGGGCAAAACTGAACAGCATCAACAAATCGTCTTCACCAAACAAGGCGGCGTCGATGACCAATTGACCTTGCTGGTTGTGCAAGATCGGCAAGGCAAATGGAATTTCTAAAAAACCATTGATGACCTTGCCGACGATGTAAGCGCCCTTGTTTCTGAAAAACAAATTGGACAAGACCTGCAACTGGAAGTTGGCCCGCAATTTGGTGGAAGACAGCCGCTGCTCCACATTGCGCAAAATGTCTGCAGCATCGCGCTCCAGGTTTTCAAAAGGACAGGCCAACTGAAAATGCCGAACCATGTTGACAATCACGTCTTCCAGGTTGTGGCCTGATGGATACCAGGCTTTGTAGGTCGGCAGGGCGTCGGGCGCGTCGTTTTCGATGTATTCGGTGCTGACCGCTGGCCGCACAAAAATGAATTCGTTTTGGAAGTAGCTGCGGTCCAGAATTTTGGTGGTCACCGAGTTGAAAAATGTTTCAGCCAATTCGGGCTGGAAATGATCCACCAACAAACCGATGTAATGCAGCTTGACTTGCTGCCAAATTTCTTTGGGCTGGTTTTCGGCTTGAAATTCCTGCTCCAGCCGGGCCGAACACTCTTTCACCCGCAAGTCGTAAAACTCAATCCGCTCACGCTGCGCGCGTTGTTGCCCATGCCAGTCTTGGGTTTCAAAACGGTGTTTGGCCTGCGCCGATTCAGAGCGAAACAACTCGTAGTGGCGATTGAAGCCGTCCATCATCGCTTTGGCGATGCCGTAGGCCACGGTGGAGTCCAGTCTTTGCGGGAACATGCAATCAACTCATTTCACGGGGATAGCGTTTGAACGCACTGCGAAACACGTCCACCACTTCATCGGCGTGGCTCATGGTGACTTGCAAGTCTTTCACCAAACCGTCTTTCAAGCCGTACACCCAACCATGGACACTGATTGGCTGGCCTCTGGCCCAAGCGTCTTGCATGACATTGGACATGGCCACATTGCCCACTTGCTCAAGCACATTCATCTCGCACAACACATCTTCCATGACGGCTGGGGGCAAATGGTTGAGTCGCTGGCGGTGGCGCAAATGCACATCCGACACATGCCGCAACCAGTTGTCTGCCAAACCAATGCGGGTGCCTCGCGCCGCTGCCAACACACCACCACAGCCATAGTGACCCACCACCATGATGTGCTCCACCTTCAAATGCTCAACCGCAAATTGAATCACCGACAGTGCATTCAAGTCCGAGTGCACCACCACATTGGCCACATTGCGATGAACGAACACCTCGCCAGGATCCAGACCTATGATTTCGTTGGCGGGCACGCGACTGTCGGAGCAACCGATCCACAGGTATTTGGGGGATTGCTGCTTGGCGAGTCGTTCAAAAAAACCGGGACGCTCTTGCGCCATGCGTTGCGCCCAAGACTGGTTTTTTTCAAACAAATGACTCAATAACTTGGACATGTTTCAACGTTTCTCTGAGTGGCTGTGTTTGGCCATCAATTGGCGGGCCTCACGCTCATGCTGTTTGACCTCGTCCAAATTGGCTTGGATTTCTTGCATCTGCACTTCCAATTGTTGGCGATGTTCGGCCAACACCGCGATGAATTTTTGCAATTGCGGCACGGTGTCGCGCGGGCTGTCATACATGTCAATGATGTCTTTGGCCTCGGTCAAGGACAAACCCAGGCGCTTGGCCCTCAAGGTCAGACGCAAGCGGGCTCTTTCACGGGCGCTGTAAACGCGGTTGCGGCCGCCTGGGCCATGGCGTTCTGGCCGCAACAAGCCCATGTCTTCGTAGAACCGAATGGCACGGGTGGTGAGGTCAAACTCCTTGGCCAGATCGCGAATGGTGAATTGGGTCGCCATGACAGACAATTGACGTTTACGTAAACGTTAATTATCAAGCAAAATCCCGCGATGAATCTGCTCGAACAAGAACTGAACTATCCCCTGGGTGACGCCCTGCCCCCGCCCGGCCAACGCATTGAAGTGGCTGAGGGTGTTTTTTGGCACCGCATGGCCCTGCCTTTTGCCTTGGACCACATCAATTTGTGGCTGCTGAAGGACGAGATCCATGGGGTTCAGGGCTGGACCGTGGTGGATTGCTGCTTGGACAATCCACATGCCCGCGCCCAATGGCAGCAGGTTTTCGACCAATGCCTAGAGGGGTTGCCGATTTTGCGGGTGGTGGCCACCCACATGCACCCTGATCACCTGGGTTTGGCCCACTGGTTGTGTGCGCATTGGCAAGTCCCTCTGTGGATCAGCGCCACCGATTACCAAACAGCCAAAAACCTGATCGCCTCCACCGCGACACACGATGGGGACCAGGCCATCGCGTTTTTCAAATCTCACGGATTGCGCGACGAAGGCGTTCTGGCGGCCTTGAAAGACAGGACGCTGCAATTTGGACACATGGTGCCCGCTTTGCCTTCACAGTTTGTGCGTCTGTTTGATGGGCTGGTCGTGAAGATCGGTGCGCATGACTGGCATTGCATCAGTGGCTATGGCCACGCCCCCGAGCACATCGCCTTGCACTGCCCCGCCTTGAACACCTTGATAGCCGGCGACATGGTGCTGCCACGCATCTCCAGCAACATCAGCGTGTACGACACCGAACCCGAGTCCAACCCCCTGCAGATGTTTTTGGACTCCCTGGAAAAATTCAACCACTTGCCAACGGATTGTCTGGTGCTGCCCTCCCACGGCAAACCATTCACCGGCTTGCACCAGCGCATCATTCAGTTGCGTCACCACCATGCAGAACGTTTGGAAGACTTGACACAGGCCTGTACATCCCAGCTCAATGCCTCGCAAGCTTTGCAGATCCTGTTCAAGCGCGCATTGGACCCACATCAAATGACTTTCGCAATGGGCGAGTCCTTGGCACATCTGCATTTGCTGTGGCACGCAGGCGATTTTCAGCGCTTCAAGGACGCCGACGGGGGCTACTGGTTCAGGCCCACTGCGGCAGCGATTCATCCTTGAGTTCTGCACGTCGCTGGGCGTAGTCAGGCACCACGGCCCTCACCGTGTCCCAGAACAAGGGGCTGTGGTTCATCACCCGCAAATGGCTCAACTCATGAACCACCACGTAGTCGATGATGTCTGTCTTGAAATGAATCAACCGCCAATTCAAGCGTATGGCCCCATCGGCCGAAGCGCTTCCCCATCGGGTGCTGGCATTGCTGAGCGACAGTTTTTTCCATGTCACGCCCAGTGGCGGTGCAAAGTGATTCAGGCGTTGCGTGAAGTGGGCCTTGGCTTGTTGCATCAGCCAGGCTTGCACCGCATCGCGGATTTGCGCAGAAGTGGCTGTTTGTGCAAGCGCCACTTGCAACACGCGGTCACCTTGTTCGTTTGTTTGCAAGGCGGTGTGAGGACGTTGCAAACCTCGACTTGAATTGAGATCCAACATCAAGGTTTCACCTAAAAAAGGAAAACGGGCACCATGTCGCCATTCGATGATGGTCGATTTCATTTGCTGCTGACGCTCTTGCACCTCTTGCAATTTGCGAACCAACCACTCGGCCTTTTCCAGCAAAACCGCTTCGATCGCACCCACGCTGACCCAACGAGGCGCCCGCACATCCAAACCATCAGGCCCAACCGACATGCCAATGGTGCTGCGCTTGCTGCGTGTCAAGCAATACGCCACATTGCTTGAACCCAGTTCGATGCGTTTGTTGGCCCTGGGATGGGCAAATTCCGCCGCAGCCAAGACGTCGCGCAAAGGAATGGCAGGTAAAGATGTGAGGGGTGCTTCTGTGACCAGTGGCGTCGGCTTGGCGTCCAACCAGTCCAAGGCCAGTTGCACAAATGCTTTCATGCCTGCAGAGTCTCAGGGTAAGCGTCGGGGTCTAATCGCCTCATTTCAGACTCGATCCAAGCCTCGACTTCCGCCATGAGTTCATCGGGTTCTCGCCCTTGGCTTTCGATCGGTGCACCAATCGAAACCGTGACCAAGCCGGGGTGTTTGACAAAGGCTTTGCGGGGCCAGCACACACCCGAGTTGACGGCGATCGGCACCACAGGGACACCAGCATCCACCGCCAAGCGCGTACCGCCAGACTTGTATTGCCCTGATTGGCCGCGTGCAATCCTGGTCCCCTCCGGAAACATGATCACCCAAATGCCTTTGTCGAGCAGCACTTTGCCTTGTTCAGCCACTTTGTGAAAAGCCTGCTTGCGCAAACGGCGATCGATGTGGATCATGTCCAAGCGACCAATCGCCCACCCAAAAAATGGCACATAAAGCAGTTCTTTTTTGAACACATAAGCCAAGTCACGCGGCATGATGACCGGCATTAAAAATGTTTCATAGGTCGACTGGTGCTTCACCAGCAAAACCGCCGGTTTGTCTTGTGTGGGCAAATGCGCTTGACCTTGCACCTCATAGCGGATACCCAAGATTTTTTGAGCGCCTGCAACCGCCAGCCACAACCAAAAAACCGCCACCCTGTACAGAAAATGACTGCTGGCGCCCAAAGCCGCACAGGTCAGCAAGTACAAAGCCACTGGCACGACCGTGATCAACATCCACAGCATGTGCAACACGGAGCGTATGGCCGCCATCAAGCCTGTTCCAATGCCTGTGTTTCGTGCGTCAACAACCAGTCAGCGAATGCCGCCAAATCGGCATGAACCCGCGTCTGGGGTGGAAAGTTGTCGGGCAACACGTCTTGCGTCAAGAAGTGACTCTTGCCCGTGCGCACCAGGTGGGTTTGGCAGCCCACCGCAGCGGCGGCTTGCGCATCGCGCAAAGTGTCGCCCACCGCATGCACATCGCTCAACTGCACCCCAAACCGCTCACCAATTTGTTCGAACAAACCAGGCAGAGGCTTGCGGCAGTGGCAGTGGTCATCGGGCGTGTGGGGGCAATAAAAAACAGCATCAACCCGCGCACCCACTGCAGCCAGTGCTTTGTGCAATTTGTCATGCATTTGGTTCAGGGTGACCACATCAAACAAGCCACGCCCCAAACCAGATTGGTTGGAAGCAATCACCATGTGCCAGCCCGCATGATGCAACTTGGCCATGGCGTCTATGGCCCCAGGCAAGGGTTCCCATTCCTCCGGCGACTTCACATAGTCATCGCTGTCATGGTTGATGGTGCCGTCGCGGTCCAAGATGACGAGTTTGGTGTTCATGATTTATCCATGCGCCAAACGCGACAAATCGGCCACGCGGTTCATAGCAACCTGCAAGCTTTTGAGCAGGCCCTGGCGATTCAAACGCAACGCCATGTCTTCTGCATTGACCATCACGTCGTCAAAGAAAGCATCCACCGGGGCGCGCAGCGCCGCCAAGGTTTGCAAACTGGCCGTGTAATCGCCCGCCTTGAACTGCGCTTCGGATTCGGGCAGCAGCTTTTGCATCAGCGCGTACAGCGCTTTTTCAGCGTCTTCTTGCAGCAAGGCCGGGTTGACGTGGGCGTCGACTTCGCCGGCTTTCTTCAAGATGTTGCCAATGCGCTTGTTGGCCGCAGCCAGTGCCGGGCTTTCTGGCAGGGCGGCAAAGGCGCGCACGGCCGAGAGAAACTGCCCGATTTGACCCAAACGGGCCGGACGCAAGGCCATGACGGCATCCACCTCTTGCGCGCTGTAGCCTTGCTCGCGCAGGCTGCCAGACAGGCGGTCGTAGATGAAGTCGATCAAGGCGTCTGCTCCGCCCGTGATTTGGTCGCCAAACATGGGCGAGGACAGCGCCAGCAACTCGGGCAAACCCAGAGCGACGTCTTTCTCGATCAGCATGCGGATCACGCCCAGCGCATGGCGGCGCAGCGCAAACGGGTCTTTGTCGCCCGTGGGCACGTTGCCAATGCCGAACATGCCCACCAGGGTTTCGAGTTTGTCGGCCAATGCCACCACCAGGCCCACGTTGTTGCGTGGCAACTCATCACCCGCGAAACGTGGTTTGTAGTGGTCTTCAATCGCCTCGGCCACCTCGCGGCTCAAGCCATCGTGGCGAGCGTAGTAGCCACCCATGATGCCTTGCAGCTCGGGAAACTCACCGACCATGTCGGTCAGCAAATCGGTTTTGGCCAGACGCGCAGCCTGCTCGGCTTGCGCCGCCAGCGCGTCACCGCCCAATTGCTGGCCAATGGATTTGGCGATGGCGCACACGCGCGCCATGCGCTCGCCTTGCGTGCCCAGTTTGTTGTGATAAACCACTTTGGACAGGCCTTCGACGCGCGATTCGAGCGTCTTTTTGCGGTCTTGGTCAAAGAAGAATTTGGCGTCCGCCAGGCGTGGGCGCACCACGCGCTCGTTGCCGCCAACCACCGCCGAGGCGTCGTCGGGCGTGATGTTGCTGACCACCAAGAATTGGTTGGTGAGCTTGCCTGCGGCATCGAGCAATGGAAAATACTTCTGGTTGGCCTTCATCGTCAAGATCAGGCACTCTTGCGGCACATCGAGGAATTGCTTTTCGAACTCGCACACCAACACGTTGGGGCGCTCGACCAGGGCGGTCACTTCGTCGAGCAAGGCGTCGTCCTCGATGGGACGGGCGCCTTGACCCACCTGGACAGCCGCCGCTTGCAACTGGCGCACGATCTCGGCGCGGCGCTCGGCAAAACTGGCAATGACCGAACCGTCGTTCTTCAAAGTCTCGGCATAGTGGTTGGCGTGTTGCAGGACAACCGGTGAGACCTTGGCCTCAAAGCGGTGGCCTTGTGTGCGGTTGCTGGCCGTCAGGCCCAGCGCCTTGACCGGCACCACGGCGCTGCCATGCAGCGCCATGAGGCTGTGCGCGGGGCGCACAAAGTTCACACTGCTCCAACCCGGCAATTCACAGTCTGTTTCCAACTGGTACTGCATGACTTTGGGAATCGGCAGTTTGGCCAGCGCTTCATCGAGGGCCTTTTGCAGACCCGTTTGCAGGGAAGCGCCTTGCACGATGCTGTCGTAAAACAAGGCTTCGGCCTTGCCGTCGGGGTGGCGCTGGAGTGCGGCCACGGCAGCGGCCGGATGGCTCACATCCGCACCCAAGGCTTGCAGTTTTTTCAGCAACGCAGGTGTGGCGTTGCCAGCCGCATCCAAACCAACGCTGACGGGCATCAGCTTTTGTTGAACGGGTTTATCGGCAGCTTTTTCATGCACGTGTGTGAGATGTGCAGCGAGCCTGCGCGGCGTTGCATAAGTGGTGACTTGACCATTCATGTCCATCAAGCCTTGGGCTTGAAGTTGTGCCGCCAACACGCCGGAGAATGCTTGGCCCAATTGAAGCAGTGATTTGGGAGGCAACTCCTCCACGAACAGTTCGACCAACAAATTGTGGGTTGTCATCCTGGAACCTCAAGCCGCTTTCTGGGGCATTTGTGCCACCCATTCACGCGGGGCCATCGGGAAATCCAGACGTTCGCGGCTGTCGTAATAACTCTGGGCCACGCTGCGGGCCAGGTTACGGATGCGGCCAATGTAAGCGGCGCGCTCGGTCACGCTGATCGCGCCACGCGCGTCCAGCAAGTTGAAGGTGTGTGCGGCCTTGAGCACCTGCTCGTAGGCGGGCAAAGCCAGCTGCTGCGCGATCAGGTTCTGCGCTTGTTTTTCGTGGGCACTGAAAGCGGTGAACAAAAAGTCCGCGTCCGAGTGCTCAAAGTTGTAGGCCGACTGCTCTTGCTCGTTTTGCAAGTAAACGTCGCCATAGCTCATGCTGTCGGTCCACTTCAGGTTGTAAACATTGTCCACACCCTGCAGGTACATGGCCAAGCGCTCCAGACCGTAGGTGATTTCGCCGGTGATGGGCTTGCAATCTATGCCACCCACCTGCTGGAAGTAGGTGAATTGCGTGACTTCCATGCCGTTGAGCCAGACTTCCCAGCCCAAACCCCACGCACCCAAAGTGGGGTTTTCCCAATCGTCTTCTACAAAGCGGATGTCGTTTTTCTTCAGGTCAAAGCCTAGGGCTTCCAGCGAACCGAGGTAGAGCTCGAGGATGTTGCTGGGCGCGGGCTTCAACACCACTTGGAATTGGTAGTAATGCTGCAAACGGTTGGGGTTCTCACCGTAGCGGCCATCTTTGGGGCGACGGCTGGGTTGCACATAGGCCGCTTTCCAAGGTTCGGGTCCGATGGCTCTTAAAAAAGTAGCGGTGTGTGAGGTGCCTGCGCCCACTTCCATGTCGTAGGGCTGGAGCAAAGCGCAACCCTGGGCATCCCAGTATTTTTGCAATTGCAGAATGATTTGTTGGAATGTCAGCATGACTTCATTTTACTGAGCACCCACCGATGTTTTTCGTGTGCGCCATTTATATTGCCAGACAGATACAAGGCAGATGGCCAAACACCAGGCCCACATGGGCTTGAGACCCCAATGTCCAGTCCACCATGCAAATGGTGTGACACCTGTGGCCTTAGCAGGCACCTGACCATTCAACACCCCTCTGGTGTAGGGCTGCAAATTCGCAGTGATGACGCCTTGCGCATTGATGATCGCCGTTCCTCCTGAGTTGGTCGCTCGGACCGTGGCCCGATTGAATTCCAGGCTGCGCATTCGGGCGATTTGGAGGTGTTGATCCACCACATAGTTGTCGCCAAACCACCCTAAATTGCTGATATTGACCAGTACATCGGGGGTTTTGTCAGGGTGGGCCACAAATCTGCGCGCCAACTCTTCACCGAACAGATCTTCATAGCAAATATTCACAGACAACTTGGTGTCTTTCCATTCAAACGGCATGGGGCTGTCAGAGCCCCGCTTGAAGTCGGTCATGCCGAAGTTCACCAACTGATTGATCCATTTGAAACTGTCTGGCGTGAATTCACCGAAAGGCACCAGATGGTGTTTGTCGTACTGAAGGGGTCCTTTGTTCATCCCCAACACAATGGCCGAATTGCCATAGCCTTCGGCATTGTTTTTGGTTGGAATGCCAATGATGGCCGCTTGTTGTTGGCCTTCAAATTTTCGCGAGATGTCTGACCAAAATGCATCTGGCAAGTCCGTTTTGAAATAAGGGACTGCAGTTTCTGGCAACACAGTCAGGTCTGATTGACTCTGAAGCATTTGATCTTTGTACCATTTCAAAGCCTCAATTTTTCCGTCCGCATATTTTTCATCTTGCGCGATATTGGCTTGCAGCAGACTCACACTGATTTGATTGGATTGTGGATTGGTAGGTCGTTGAGCAGGCCACGACAACCATAAAAGCATCATGATGACAAACCATTTGCCAGTCCTGTTTTTCTGCCAAGCCATGGATGCGAAGGCGGCCATGCTGGCAGATATAAACCCAATGCCGTAAACGCCCACCCACGGTGCGGCTCTTGACAACTGACTGTTGATCTGGGCATACCCAATGGCAGCCCATGGAAATCCTGTGAACCATTGCGCACGTGCCAACTCCGCCAAGGTCCATGCGGATGCAAACAGCAGTACCGCCAAGACTCGATTGATTTTGTTTTCAATCTTGGCGTACAACCAGATGGTGCAACTGTAGTAAGTGGCCAAGCCACCACAAAGCAAAATGATCGCGATGATTGACAACCAGCTGGGCATCTTTCCAAACACATGCAAAGCGATGTACAGCCAAGCGACGGACCCAGCCAGCCATGTGGTCGAAAAAACCCATGCATTCAAATACACGGCTTGGACTCTTCGGATCAGATATATAAATCCGGCCAGTGCACCTACTTGCAATGTGGCACTGACCATTCCATTGAATGGGTATGTGAGCGATACGGCCTGCAGGGCACCAAGTCCTGCTGACAAGATGAGAGGATGGAGCCTCGTCCCGCTTGGGTTCAAGTCAAGCGTCCAAGCTTTTTCACGCGGTACCACTTCACCGCGCCACTGCGCGAATGCATGACTTCAAATCTGAATCCCTGCATGTCTTTGTATTCACCTTTTTGCGGAACATGTCCCATTTCATGTGCAATCAATCCGCCGATGGTGTCAAATTTTTCATCATCAACCTCAGTGGGCAACTCTACTTCAAAGAATTTATTGACCACTTCAATGCTGGCTTGCCCGGCCACTCGAAAACTCTTGTCAACCAAACTGTAGATATCGCTTTGATCTGACTGCGTGTCGAACTCGTCTTCGATTTCTCCCACAATTTCTTCCAGCACATCTTCGAATGTGACCAAGCCAGCAACTCGACCAAACTCATCAACAACCATGGCCATGTGGTTCCGATTGCGTTTGAAGTCCCTGAGCAGGTCAATCAAGTTTTTACTCTCAGGTACAAATACTGTCGTTCTCAACAAGATTCTGATATTGAGCTCGGGGGCTCTTTGTAATTTCAACAAGTCCTTCGCCATCAACACGCCAATGATGTTGTCCCGCTCATTCTCAAAGACTGGGTAGCGTGAATGTCCGATATCGATGACTTGTTGCAACAGTTCATCCATCGACATATCGATGTCGAGCATGTCCATTCGCGGTGAGGGCACCATCACATCTCCCGCCCGCATGTCACTGATTTTCAGCACACCTTCGAGCATGACCCGACTTTCCGCACCGATGCGT
>JACCDJ010711748.1_pt1 | contig 18686 bp, 17 predicted proteins | sample 7444481 | NCBI WGS metagenome assembly JACCDJ01 (sample SAMN15323435, study PRJNA562643) | freshwater metagenome | isolation source: river surface water | place: USA:Blue River Watershed | collected 2017-08-15 | reverse complement strand
TGCGAAAAAGTGGCCCAACAAATGGCGGCATCGCGCAAGGCCCTCGACAAAGCTTTCTTTGCCATGGTGGGTTGCATGATCGAGCAAGGCGACCAATCGGCTGAGCATGTGGCTGAAATGCTCACCAAATTTGCATGAAGTCTGAAATGAACACTTCACAAACCGAAGCTCAAGTCATTCAACTGTTTGACACCCAGTCCAGCACCTACACCTATTTGGTTTATGACCCCCACTCGCTCGATGCGGTCATCATCGATCCGGTCGACGAGCAGATTCAACGCGACCAACAAATCATTCAAGACAAGGGCCTCAAAGTCCGATGGGCTTTAGAAACACATGCGCATGCAGATCACATCACCAGCGCAGGTTTGCTGGCTGAACACTTGGGCTTGAAAACGGCAGCGCCTGAAGGCTGCAACATTGGCACGGCTTCAGTTCAACTGGTCGATGGTCAAATCATTCCGTTTGGCGCCTTTGCGCTGAAGGCATTGCACACCCCTGGCCACACCGCCGGCAGCATGAGTTTTTATCTGGCTACCAACGAAGGTGGACATGTCTTCACGGGGGACACCCTGCTCATTCGGGGTTGTGGTCGCACAGACTTTCAGTCGGGCAGCGCGCAAGCGCTTTATCACAGCCTCACCCAAATTTTGTTCAAGTTGCCGCACAACACCACGGTGTGGCCAGGTCACGATTACCAAGGGCGAACGCACTCAAGCATTGGCGACGAAATCCACAACAATGTGCGTGTGGCCGGGCACACTGAAGCGCAGTTTGTAGCCATCATGAACAAGCTCAATTTGCCAAAACCACGGCGAATTGATGAAGCGGTGCCCGCCAATTTAAATTCTGGATTACGGCAAGATGCCGGAGGAGAAGTTGTGAGAAATGATGTCCTAACCATTCGCCCCGCAGACGGTTATGCCGGCGATGTCTATCCTGAACTGGCCTGGCACTGGGTGCAGTCGGGCGAAGCTGTCTTGGTGGATGTTCGCTCTGATGCAGAACGCGCTTGGGTTGGTTTTGTGCCTGAAGCCAAACCGCTGGCTTGGAAGCAATGGCCTGTGGTCGACGTCAACCCAGAGTTTGATGCGGGCATTCGAGCCATTGCGGCAACAGGCCTCAAAATTGTGCTGCTGTGCCGCAGCGGAGTTCGATCTGTTGCTGCCGCCCAAAGAGCCACCTCTTTAGGCATTGAAGCGTTCAATATATTGGAAGGCTTTGAAGGCGACCCCGATGCTCATGCGCATCGCGGCAAGTTAGGCGGATGGCGAATGCGTGGCCTGCCTTGGCGGCAGAGTTAATCAAATAGCCCATCAAAGGCCCGGTGGTGTTTTTTGAATCAAATCTTGCGCAGCTTGTTCATAGGCGTAAGCCACTTGCAGCAATTCAAAATCGCCTTGTGGTTTGCCAATCAATTGCAAACCCATGGGAAGGCCTTGCGCATTGAATCCCGCGGGCAAGCTGATTGCGGGCAATCCAGCAAAGGTGGCATAGATCACCACTTCCATCCAGCGGTGGTAGGTGTCCATCGCTTGGCCATTGATGTGGCGCGGCCAACGTTCAGTGACGTCAAAGGGCCAGACCTGTGTCGAGGGCAGCGCCAACACATCAAAAGATTCAAACATCTTGAGCATGCTTTGGTAATAGCGGGTGCGGGTGACACTGGCCTGCATCAGTTGATGGCCAGTGAGGTCCTGTGATTGGTCGTATTCCCACTGAGCTTCGGGTTTGATTTTTTCACGCCAGTGAGGCAGGTGGGTGTAGGCGCCAACATTGCGGCCTGCCAACGCTTTGCGCCAGACCAGCCAAGCATCCCAAATTTCTTCAGGGCGCATTCCCAATTGAGCATGGGACACCTTGCAGCCAGTGGTCTCTAGAGTTTTGAGAGCCTCTTCGCAGACCGACAAAATGCCGTTTTCCATGGGCAAGTACGCACTCAGATCGGCCAGCCAACCCACCCTTTTGCCCTTAACGTTGCTGTCTAAGCGGCTTGCAAACGCATCACCCGATTCAGCAATCGACAAGGGGGAACTCGCATCGTAGCCCGCTTGCGTTGAAAGCAGCATGGCAATGTCACGAACCGATCTGGCCATGGGTCCTTCTGTGCTCAATTGAGCAATGAAGGCGTCTGCCACAGGAAATCTGGGCAATCTGCCTTGCGAGGGGCGCATGCCAAACACATGGTTCCATGCAGCGGGGTTGCGCAAGCTTCCCATGAAGTCGGAGCCGTCGGCCACGGGCAACATGCGCTGCGCTAAGGCAACTGCCGCACCGCCACTGCTACCGCCTGCACTTTTTGTTCGATCCCAGGCGTTGGAAGTGGCACCAAACACGTCGTTGAATGTGTGCGAGCCAAGGCCAAATTCGGGTGTGTTGGTTTTGCCAATGAAGATGCATCCGGCCGATCGCATGCGGGCGGCCATGATGCAGTCTTTGTCAGCGGGGTCATGTGGGGTGAGGGTCGATCCATGGCTGGTTCGAAAGCCCGCGACGTCCGTCAAGTCTTTGACGGCTTGTGGCATGCCATGCATCCAACCCATCGACTCGCCCCTTGCAAGTTGGGCATCGCGTTCATCGGCTTGCGCTAAAACAACTTCTGCAGATGCCAGGCTGACCAAGGCGTTGCTGTGGGTATTGTGTTTTTGAATTTGGTTCAAAAAAGAAGTCATCACCTCACGACAAGACACGGCCTTGCTGTGAATGGCATGCGACAAATCGAGGGCTGACAAATTCTGAATGATCATGAAATGCGAGGTCTTTCAAAGGGTGCCGTTTTCTAAGCTCAGGACGGATCCCCATCGCTGCCACGAGACGGTCAAAAAATCATTATCATCAGCATATGACATTTTTGGCAATCGACGTCGGTAACACTCGTTTGAAGTGGGCACTCTACGATCGGCCGCACACTCAAGCCAATGTGCTTGCGCAAGGGGCGGAATTTTTAGAGAACATCGAAACCCTCGCCGATGGGCCCTGGGCTGATTTGCCTGCGCCCAAGCACATGCTGGGCTGTGTGGTCGCTGGCGATGCCGTGAAGCGCCGCGTGCAAGAACAAATGGAACTGTGGGACGTGGTGCCGCAATGGGTGGTGTCATCCAGCGAAGAGGCTGGCGTGAGCAATGGCTACGACCATCCCACGCGGCTTGGTTCCGACCGTTGGGTGGCCATGATTGGTGCGCGACACCGCATGTTGGCCAAAGGCCCAGCACTGCCTCTGGTGGTGGTCATGGTGGGCACAGCCGTGACGGTGGAGGGTTTGGATCAGCACGGAAAATTCTTAGGCGGCTTTATCTTGCCGGGCCACGGCATCATGTTGCGCGCTTTGGAGTCGGGTACGGCCGGATTGCATGTTCCCACTGGAGAAGTCAGGCCCTTCCCAACCAATACCAGCGATGCACTGACCAGTGGCGGCACCTACGCTATTGCAGGTGCTTGCGAGCGCATGGTGCAGCACTTAAAACAACACACCGGCCAAGAGCCGCAGTGTGTGATGACAGGGGGTGCGGGTTGGAAAATGGCCCCCAGCATGGCCATCCAATTTGAATTGGTGGACAGCCTTATTTTTGATGGCCTGTTGAAGCTGGCGCAAACGCGCTTTTCATAAATCAAACCTGGCCTGCTTCGTAAGCTTGCGTGAGTTGCATCAAGTGGGCTCGCTGTTGTGCGTCTTCTAAATAAGGTGCCAACAACAGCAACACGTGACGGGCGCCTCGCGCCAAGGCATCGCCTGCACTTTCGGGCTCCATGGCATGTCGTGGGTTGCGCACATATTCGTAGCTGAGCCAATACGTCACCACCACCGACATACTGGCCGATAAAGTGCTGAAGGTGTCGGACTCATTGCGTATATGACCCTGGCGAGCCAGCGCCTGCAGCAGGTGATTGAGCGAGGCAGTTTTGACTTCCAAGATGTGTTTGAAGTGCGTTTCCAAATGCCTGTTTTTGGACAGCAAATCGTTCAAGTCGCGGTACAAGAACCGGTGGTCCCAAATGAGTTCGAACAGCGAGTGCAAAAAGAACCAAGCGTCTTCCACATCTTTGACATCTTGGCTGGCCTCGAGCAACTTCAGAATGTCAGTTTTGTAGTTGTCAAACAAATGGCTGACCAGTTGGTCTTTGGCGGGGAAGTGGTAGTACAGATTACCCGGGCTGATGTTCAGTTCGGATGAAATCAGGGTGGTCGACACATTGGGCTCGCCATAGCGATTGAACAAGTCCAATGCCACTGTGGCAATGCGCTCAGCGGTGCGTCGAGGGGCTTTTTTGACCATGACTATTTTGCAGTCGAAGCACGTTTTCTAGGCGCGGCTTTGGCGGGGGATGCTGATGACTTAGGTGCATTGGCTTTGGCCAACGCCTTTTCTAGCGCGGCAACGCGGTCTTGCAGTTCAGCCACTTCTTGTGCGGTGGGCAAGCCCAAGCTTTTGAGGGCCCGTGCCACACGGTCTTCAAACAGATGCTCTAAACGGTCGACCTTGGCGCCAATGGGTTGAGTCAAACCTGCGCCGAGTCCTTGCGTCAATTGATTGAATTGCGCAGCGGCCTCATGAATTTTCTCTTGGGCGGCCTCTTGAGACTTGCGTTGAAACGCCAAGCCTTCAGCCACCAAGGCTTCAAAGGCTTTGCTGCCTTGAGCCCGCGCTTGGGCTTGGGCTTGCGCCATGGCGCCTAGGCCGGCCAGCCAAATGTCTTTAGAGGCTGCGCTGTGCAGTGGTTCTTTTGATTCAGTGTTGCTTTGCGAAGGTTTTTTGGCTGAGGGCATACAAACTCCGGACATCTTTAAGCCGTAAACTGTCACTTTAACCGCAGTCGGGGCGCCGGCCAAGACTTATAAAACTTATAAAATGCGCTTTTGGAAAGAAAAAACATGACAGTCTTGATCACCGGCGGTGCTGGTTTCATTGGTGCCAATTTTGTGTTGGATTGGATTGCCCATACCGACGAAAAAATTGTGAATTTGGACAAGTTGACCTATGCAGGCAACTTAGAGTCCTTGGCCTCTTTGAACAACAACCCCCGCCATGTGTTCGTGCAGGGCGACATTGGCGATTCAGAACTGTTGCCCAAGTTGTTGGCCGAGCACCAGCCTCGCGCGGTGCTGAATTTTGCGGCTGAAAGCCACGTCGATCGCTCTATTCACGGCCCTGGCGACTTCATTCAAACCAACATTGTGGGCACTTTTCGCTTGCTCGAATCGGTGCGTGGCTATTGGAAAGCCCTCAGCCCTGAGGCCCAAGCAGGCTTTCGTTTCTTGCACGTTTCCACCGATGAGGTGTACGGCAGCTTGAAACCACAAGATCCGGCCTTTACAGAGAACCATCAGTACGAACCCAACAGTCCTTACAGCGCCAGTAAAGCGGCCAGCGATCACTTGGTGCGCGCATGGCATCACACCTATGGCCTGCCCGTGCTCACCACCAATTGCAGCAACAACTACGGCCCCTTGCACTTCCCTGAGAAACTCATTCCGCTGATGATTGTGAATGCCTTGGCAGGCAAGCCTTTGCCCGTCTATGGCGACGGCATGCAAGTGCGCGATTGGTTGTATGTCAAAGACCATTGCAGCGCCATCCGCCGCGTCTTAGAAGGCGGCCGTTTGGGTGAGACCTACAACGTGGGTGGTTGGAACGAGAAGCCCAACATTGAAATTGTCAAAACGGTGTGTGCCTTGCTCGATGAATTGCGTCCACGGGCCGATGGCGAAAGCTACGCCACGCAAATTTCCTATGTCACAGACCGTCCCGGTCATGACCGTCGTTATGCCATTGATGCTCGCAAGTTGGAAAAAGAATTGGGCTGGAAGCCCGCTGAGACCTTTGAGACGGGCATTCGCAAAACAGTGGCTTGGTATCTGGACAATGCCGAATGGGTGGCCCACGTGCAAAGTGGCGCCTACCGCGACTGGGTCTCTAAGCAGTACACCGCATGAAAATCCTGTTGCTCGGCAAAAACGGCCAAGTGGGCTGGGAGTTGCAACGCAGCTTGGCTCCCCTGGGCGAGCTGCTGGCACTAGATCGTCACAGCACTTCGCATTGTGGCGACCTGTCCAATTTGGAAGGCTTGGCAGAAACCGTTCGTGTTTTTAAACCCAATGTGGTGGTCAATGCGGCCGCTTACACCGCGGTGGACAAGGCCGAGTCTGATGTGCAAAGCGCCCACACCATCAATGCCTTGGCACCCGAAGTGTTGTCGCGTGCCTGTGCTGCTGTAGGTGCGTATCTGGTTCATTTTTCGACCGACTATGTGTTTGATGGCGCTGGCCAAACCCCTTGGGTGGAGACCGATGCCACAGGCCCTGTGAATGTGTATGGTCAAAGCAAATTGGCCGGCGAGCAAGGCATTGCCAAGCAAGGCGCTCAGCATGTGATTTTTAGAACCAGCTGGGTGTTTGGCACCGAAGGCGGTAACTTTGCCAAAACCATGTTGCGCTTGGCGCAAGAGCGCGAAAAAATGGCGGTCATCAACGATCAGTTGGGTGCGCCCACCGGCGCTGCCTTGCTGGCCGATATCACTGCTTTGAACCTGCAACAAGAGAAGCCTTTAGAAGGCATTTACCACTTGGCAGCAGCCGGGGAAACCACTTGGCATGCTTATGCGCAGTATGTTTTGCAAACCGCTCAAAGGCTCAAACCCAGTTTGCAATACAAAGTGCAAGACGTGGCCGCTGTGCCCACGTCCGAATTTCCCACACCGGCCAAGCGCCCGCTCAACTCCCGGCTCAACTGTCACAAGCTAGAAAACGCGCTGCACCTTCAATTGCCCGCTTGGCAAACTGGGGTGGACCAAATGCTCTCAAAAATTTTGTGATCTAGCGCTCGATTTTGGGGCCCATTGGCCCCAAAAGTGTTCACAATACGGCCCTGAATGTATTCAATCCAATGAGCAAGTACTGACTTGCACATTGTTACTTTGATGGACCCTCATGACTGATCACGATTCTTTGGCTCACATTGCACCGCGCGACAAAGCAGAAATTTTGGCGCAAGCCTTGCCCTACATTCGCAAGTTTCACGGCAAGACCTTGGTGATTAAATACGGCGGCAACGCCATGACCGATCCCGCCTTGCAAGCCGATTTTGCAGAAGACGTGGTGCTCTTGAAGTTGGTGGGCATGAACCCCGTGGTGGTTCACGGCGGCGGCCCGCAAATTGAAACGGCCCTGAACCGTTTGGGCAAAAAAGGCGAGTTCATTCAAGGCATGCGCGTGACCGACGCCGAAACCATGGAAGTGGTGGAGTGGGTGTTGGCCGGTGAAGTGCAGCAAGACATTGTGGGCCTGATCAATCAGGCCGGCGGCAAAGCGGTGGGTTTAACCGGTCGCGATGGCGGCATGATTCGCGCCAAGAAACTGAAAATGATCGACAACGCCGACCCCAGCAAGGAACACGATGTGGGCCAAGTGGGCGACATTGAATCGATTGACCCCAGTGTGGTCAAAGCTTTGCAAGACGACGCCTTCATTCCGGTTATCAGCCCCATTGGTTTTGGCGAGAACAACGAGAGCTACAACATCAATGCCGATGTGGTGGCCGGCAAATTGGCCAGCGTGCTCCGCGCAGAAAAATTGGTTTTGCTCACCAACACCCCTGGCGTGTTGGACAAAGCGGGCAATTTGTTGACAGACCTCAGTGCGCGCCGCATTGACGAGTTGTTTGCCGATGGCACCATCAGCGGCGGCATGTTGCCCAAAATCAGTGGCGCTTTAGATGCCGCCAAGAGTGGCGTGAATGCGGTGCACATCATCGATGGCCGCGTACCGCACGCCATGTTGTTAGAAATTCTGACCGATCAAGCCTTCGGCACCATGATTCGCAGCCACTGAGCAGGGAGCATTCCATGAACACAGACACAAGCCACGAAGACAATTTGCCAGACCACGAAGAAGCTGGCACTGCGCCCATACGCAAGCGTCCCAAGCCCGGCGAGCGTCGCTTGCAAATTTTGCAAACTTTGGCGGGCATGCTGGAGCAGCCTGGCGCCGAGCGCATCACAACAGCGGCACTGTCAGCCAAGTTGGGCGTGAGTGAAGCGGCCTTGTACCGCCACTTTGCCAGCAAAGCCCAAATGTTTGAAGGCTTGATCGATTTTGTCGAGCAGTCGGTGTTTGCGTTTGTGCGTCAAATTGCCGATCGCGAACCCGCAGGTCCTGCGCAAGTGGCGCGTACCGTGGCACTCATATTGCAATTTGCAGAAAAGAACCCCGGCATGGCCCGCGTCATGACGGGCGATGCACTGGTTTTTGAAAACGAGCGATTGCAAGAGCGCATGAACTTGTTGTTTGACAAACTCGAGAGTGCCTTCAAACAGTCTTTGCGCGAAGGTGGCCCTCAAAGCGACACACCGACTGTGGATGCGCAAGTGACGGCTTCTTTGTTGGTGGCTTTCATGATGGGGCGCATGCAACGCTTTGCGCGCTCAGGCTTTAAGCGTTTGCCTTCAGAGAATTTGCAGGCTTCCTTGGCGCGAGTTCTTTAAGTCACCAACTCCACAGCGTGCCGTCGTGCTGGAGGCGGTTCACGGGCAAGTAGGCGCGCTGATACGGGTACTTGGCTGCCAGTTTTTCATCGATGTCCACCCCGTGGCCAGGCGACTCACCGCAATACAGCATGCCTTTTTCAAAACGCCAGTCGTGCGGAAACACCGATAGCATTTCTTCGCTGTGCGCCATGTGTTCTTGAATGCCAAAGTTGGGCACCCAGGTGTCAAAGTGCAATGCGGCGCCCATGCAAACCGGTGACAAGTCGGTGGCACCATGAGAGCCAGTGCGCACTTGGTACAAACTGGCCAAATTGGCAATGACGCGCAGATGCGTGATGCCGCCTGCGTGCGTGACGGTGGTGCGGATGTAATCGATGAGTTGTTGCTCAATCAAATCTTTGCAGTCCCACACAGTGTTGAAAATTTCGCCCACCGCCAACGGTGTGGTGGTGTGATGCCGAATGAGCTTGAAGGCTTCTTGATTTTCAGCAGGGGTGGGGTCTTCTAGCCAGAACAAATGAAAGGGCTCCAATTCTTTCCCCAAGCGCCCCGCTTCAATGGGTGTGAGGCGATGGTGCGCGTCGTGCAGCAAATGCGTGTCGGGCCCGACGGCTTCGCGCACCGCTTGAAAGAGGCCGGGCGTATGGCGCAAATACTTATCTGTGCTCCAGTCGTGCTCGCCTGGTAAGGGGCCATCTGCAGGCTCGTACATGCGGCCGTTGCCACTCACGCCATAAACTTTGTTCAGACCTGGAATGCCGCTTTGCGCGCGAATGGCCAAGTAACCCATCTCTTTGTAGCGCAATACTTCGTCCACCGTTTCGGCGGTGTCGCGACCCGTTGCATGGGCATACGACATGATGCCTGTGCGGCTGCGGCCACCTAGCAATTGATAAAGTGGTTGGCCTGCAATTTTGGCTTTGATGTCCCACAGCGCCGTGTCCACTGCGGCAATGGCCGTCATGGTAACGGGGCCTCTGCGCCAGTATGCACCTTTGTAGAGGTACTGCCAGATGTCTTCAATTTGCTGGGGGTCGCGGCCTATCAAACACGGAATGACGTGCTCTTCTAAGTAGCTCACCACCGACAACTCGCGGCCGTTGAGTGTGGCGTCTCCAACGCCCGTGAGGCCTTCATCGGTTTCAATTTTGAGGGTGACAAAATTGCGACCTGGGCAACACACAATGACGCGGGCGGCAGTAATTTTCATGAGAAGTTTTGCTGAATGATGTATTTGACGGTGGCATCAACGCCTTGGTGCACCAATTGGTCGTGCCAAAAGCTGACGCGCGCAAGCCAAGCTTCGGAGCTTGCCAGTTCTTGACCCCATAAATCTTCGCGTGCCAGCAGGGCTCGCACACAGGCATCAGACTCGGTGGCTTGTTTGGCGCCAATGGCCATCAGGCTGTTGGCCTGGGGGTCGTTGAGCGCATAGGCCTTGCCCTGTTCATCGATGCCCAAGGTGTAACGCAAAAAAACAGCAGCAGCCAGTGCATGGTGTTCAAAAGAAGCATGGGCCTTCATTTGCCCCAACACAGAAGGCGGCCAGCGCTGTGGAATTTTTTGCGAGCTGTCGGTGGCAATTTGATGCACACTGTGTTTCAAGTAAGGATTGGAGAAGCGTTGAATGAGAGCGTCGCGGTAGTCGGCCCAATCGGCACGGCTCAGATGTGGCGCAACTTCTTGGCTCATCAAACGTTCCACAAATTCGCGAATGTGAGCAGCGCCAACGCAATCGGCAATGTAGGCCCGGCCCGTCACTGCGCCCATCAATGCCATGGCCGAATGGCTGCCGTTGAGCATGCGCAACTTGGCTTCTTCGTAGCTGTGAACATCAGCCGTCACACGCACACCACATTGGCGGAGCAGGGCGGCATCGCTTGTGTCTGCGAACTTGTCTTCAATCACCCATTCCCAAAAAGTTTCAGTGCTGAGCGCGCCGTGGTCTGTCAAACCCAGAGCGGCCTTGGCGGCATCAGTCACTTCTGCGGTTGCTGCTGGCACGATGCGATCGACCATGCTGCAAGGAAAGGTGCAATGGGCCTCTATCCACTGCATGAGAACTGCATCTTGCGGCGTGGCAGTAGCCTGTAGCAAGGCTTTGAGTTTGTGGCCGTTGCCTTGCAGGTTGTCGCAGGAGGCTATGGTTAAACCTTTGAGGTCCGTGATGCCTGCATGCCCATCCATACACCGCAAGCGAAGTCCATCAAGGAGCAGTTGCGCCAAAGCTGGCGTATAGCCCTTCTCTGTGACCGTCAAGGTGATCCACCGCGTGCTGGGCGCAGCCATGGCGTTCAACACCTTTTCACGTTCGGTGGTGAGCACGCTGGTTTGCCACAGTGCACCAGGGACTTGCCACTCAATGCCTTGCGCGCCGGCAATGCGCACCGCATACAAGCCGTCTTGTGCACGAAGCTTGTTGACCAAGCCGGCTTGCGTCATGCCAACACCATGAATGCCCCAACGCACATCGCCTTGGCGCAGCAGCTGTTCAAACACCATGGCTTGGTGCGCTCTGTGAAAGGCACCCAGTCCGAGGTGCAACACGCCAGGCGCTGCAGAAGTAGTCCTGTTCGTGGGGCCTAGAACAGACTGCGGAATGCGTGATTGCGTCGCCCGGCTGAGTTGCAATTCAGACATGGCGGTGTTTGAGTTTGTCCTCAGATGCTTCAATTTCTGCCAAGGTGGCATCGTCAACCCAAATGCCATTTTGTTCGCGGTCAAGGCGAGCCTTGCGCTCAGGCTCACCGGCCAACATCACGCCTTCAGTGCCAGGCGCGTTGGGGCTTTGGCGCAACCAGTCTTCAAACGCCAAGGCCTCTTTTTCAAAGGCGTCTTGTGTGCCCAAGCGCACCGGATCGATGATCATGGTGAGCATGCCATTGAGTACCGTGCGTTGGTTGTCGGCTTCGCGGTGCCATGTACCGCCGCCGGTGAGGGCGCCGCCCAAAAGCTCGCAAGCCATGGCCATGCCAAAACCTTTGTGTTCGCCAAAGGTCATGAGTGCGCCAAATAAACCATTTGACTGCGGCACCACCACCACGCCTGGGTTGTTGGTGGGATGACCTTTTTCATCAATCAAATAGCCATCGGGCACTTGCTCACCTTTGTTGTAGGCCACGCGCATCTTGCCTTGCGCCACACGGCTAGTGGCAAAGTCGAGCACAAAAGGTTTGCGTTGCCCCATGGGCACGCCAATGCAGCAAGGGTTGGTGCCAAAGCGGCCGTCACCACCGCCGAATGGGGCCACGACAGGGCGTGACAACACATTGACAAAGTGAATCGACACCAAACCTTGCGCGACCGCCATTTCAGCAAAGTGGCCAATGCGCCCTAAATGGTGCGAGCGGCTCAGTGCCACGGTGCAAACGCCGTGTTGCTTGGCGCGTTCAATGCCCATTTGCATGGCTTGCACACCCGTGATTTGGCCAAAGCCACGTTGGCCATCCAAGTTCAGCAAAGGGCCTGTGTCGATGAGCACTTTCACACCCGTGTTGGGTTGAAGGCCACCTTCAAGGATGGCATCGACATAGCGCGGCACCATGCCCACACCATGCGAGTCGTGACCACTTAAATTGGCCATGACCAAATTGGCAGCCACTTGCGCCGCTTCCGCAGCTTGGCTGCCTGCTTTTTGAAGAATGTTGGCAACACGCTGTCGCAGCTGCTCGGCTGGAATACATTGGCTCATGAAAAAACCTTTTTGATTATTCTTTGATAGGGGTGTTGGAGGCTGAGCCCCAGCGTTTACATCACGGCACCCACTTGCCATGGCACAAATTCGTTTTGGCCATAACCGTGTAGTTCGCTCTTGGTGGGTTCGCCAGAAGCGGCTTTCAAAATCATTTCGAAAATGCGTTGGCCCATATCGGCAATGCTCACGCCGTTGTCGACAATCTCACCACAATTGAGGTCCATGTCTTCCTCTTGTTTTTTCCACAAGGCGGTGTTGGTGGAGAACTTCAAGCTGGGTGAAGGGGCGCAGCCATACGCGCTGCCGCGTCCTGTGGTGAAGCAAATGAGGTTGGCGCCGCCTGCCACTTGGCCCGTGGCACTCACCGGGTCGTAGCCGGGTGTGTCCATGTACACAAAGCCATGCGCATTGACGGGTTCTGCATATTCAAAAACGGCTTGCAAGTTGCTGGTGCCGCCTTTGGCCACAGCACCCAATGACTTTTCAAGGATGGTGGTGAGGCCGCCCGCTTTGTTGCCAGGGGAAGGGTTGTTGTTCATCTCGCCACCATTCATCTCGGTGTATTGCTCCCACCAGTGAATGCGAGCTATCAGTTTTTGCGCCACTTCGGGCTTGACTGCACGGCGTGTGAGCAAGTGTTCAGCGCCATAAATTTCGGGTGTCTCGCTCAAGATGGCCGTCCCGCCATGTTGAACCAGCAAGTCAACTGCAGCACCGAGTGCAGGGTTGGCGCTGATGCCCGAGTAGCCATCGGAGCCGCCACATTGCAAGCCCACGGTGATGTGTTCTGCACTGCAAGGTTCGCGCTTGATTTGGTTGGCACGGGGCAACATTTCTTCAATGAGTGCAATGCCTTTTTCAACCGTCAGGCGCGTGCCACCTGAGTCTTGAATGTTGAACACTTTGAGGGTGTCGCCTTCACGCAAACTGCTGTGAGCCAACCAAGTGTTGAGTTGATTGGATTCGCAGCCAAGCCCCACCACCACCACTCCCCAAAAATTGGCGTGTGTGGCGTAGCCCGCCAAAGTGCGCTCTAACAGCTGAATGCCCAGGCCCTCCGTGTCCATGCCGCAGCCAGTGCCGTGGGTGAGTGCCACCACACCATCGACGTTGGGGAACTTGGCCAAGGCCCCTGGGTTGTTGCGTTTGGAAAAGTGATCGGCAATGGCGCGAGCCGCAGTGGCTGAGCAATTGACGCTAGACAACACTCCAATGTAATTGCGCGTGGCCACACGACCATCGGAGCGCTTGATGCCCATGAAGGTGGCGTGTTTGCGCGGCGCCTCTGGTTTCACATCTTGACCAATGGCGTAGTCGCGCTCAAAGTTGCCTTTCTCGGGGCCCATGTTGAGGTTGTGCGTGTGCACGTGCTCGCCGGGTTGAATGGCGGTGCTGGCAAAACCAATGATTTGGTTGTAGCGGCGCACAGGCTCGCCAGCTTGGATGGCGCGCGTGGCCACTTTGTGTCCTGGTGGAATTAAACCCCGTACAGCCACACCATCGACGCTGGTGCCGCTCATGAGTTGGGCGCGCGCAATGACCACGTCATCGGCAGAATGAAGGCGAATAAATAGACTCATGTTGAAAACTCAATAAAACTGTTTAGGCAACCAAAGCACCAGGCCTGGTGCGTAGGTGATGACCACCAGACTGCCCAGCAAGGGGAACAGCCATGGCAAGATGGCGGCGGTGGTTCTCTCCACGCTGAGCTTGGCCACACGGGCTAGCACAAACAACACCATGCCCATGGGCGGGTGCAGCAAACCAATCATGAGGTTGAGCACCATGACCAAACCAAAGTGAACCAAGTCGATGCCCAGCTTTTGGCAAATGGGAATCAAGATGGGCACCAGAATAGTGATGGCCGCTGTAGGCTCTAAGAAGCAACCCACAAAAAGCATGAGCAAGTTGGCCAAGAGCAAAAATTTCCAGGGCTCTTGCGTGAAGCCCAACACCCAATCGCTGATGGCAGCCGTCACGCCAGTGGCTGTGAGCATCCAACCAAAAATACTGGCCGCCGCCACAATGAACATGACTGTGGCAGTGGTCTCAACCGTATCAAGGCAAATCTTCACAAACATTTTGAAGTGAAGCGTGCGGTACCAGAAGAAACCCAGAATGATGGCCCAAACGCATGCTGCAATGGCGCCTTCTGTGGGAGTGAAGACGCCAGTGGTCATGCCGCCAATGAGCAACACGGGGGTCATGATGGGCAGCACAGCTTGAAACTTGAAAACTTTGTCGGCCACAAATAAAAAACCCAGCGCAATGAACACAGTGAGTTGAGGTGGTGTTTCTAGCCAGGTCACCAAACCCCAAACGCCGATGGGCCAGCCAATCACAACGCCGGTTTCTGCCAAAGATTTCAAAACGCGGGGCCATTCAAACTTCACATCTGCGCCCCAGTTGTTTTTGTGAGCAAAGTAGGCCACAGTGACCATCATCAACAACGCCATCAAGATACCGGGCAGGATGCCTGCTAAAAACAATGAGCCAACCGACACGTTGGCCATCATGCCGTAAATCACAAACGGCAAGCTGGGCGGAATGATGGGGCCTAGCGTGGCCGAAGCGGCTGTGACGCCCACAGCAAACTCGGTGCTGTAACCATGGTCTTTCATGGCCTTGATTTCAATGGTGCCAAGGCCCGCTGCATCGGCAATGGCCGTGCCGCTCATGCCTGCAAAGACCACAGAGCCCACCACATTGACGTGGCCCAAGCCGCCTTTCATCCAACCTACCAGCGCCAATGCATAGTTGTAAATGCGGTTGGTAATGCCGGCGTTGTTCATGAGGTTGCCAGCCAAAATGAAGAAGGGCACCGCCAGAAGAGGAAAGCTGTCAATGCCCGACACCATGCGGTGAATGACCACAAAGGGTGGCGAGCTTTGCGTCCAGAACAAATAAATGAGCGAGGCACCTGCCATGGCAATGGCAACAGGAATGCCACCACTCATGAGAAACAAAAAAAGAATTTTTAACATGCGAATACTTTCAGGTGTCTAAGCAAATCAGGACAAATCAACATAGGGCCTATTTTTCAGCGATCGGTCATTTCAGACTCAGGCCGCTCTAACACGGTGTAGCCGCGTTGCCAATGAATGCGCATGACCCACATGGCCCTCAAACTCATGGCCGCAAAGCCTGCCATGACCACGCCATAAACCAAGTTCATGGGCAAATCGACAATGGTCATTTTGTAAGTTCCCAACTTCTCCATCATTTGCCAAGTTAAGAAGGTGGCCGCCACAAAAAAGCCTACGCGCAGAATGTCGACCAAGGTGTTCATGACCCGCGACATCCAAGTAGGCATGAAGCGGTAAAAGAAATCGACTTGAATGTGGTTGTTTTTGGCCACGCCAATGGTGGCACCTGTAAACACCACAGCAATCAAAAAGTAACGCGCAATTTCCTCGGTCCAAGAGGCCGAGTTGTTGAGCACATAGCGTGTGAAAAATTGGTAGAACACGGTGGCGCCGAGCAACCAAAAAAATCCCAATGCCACCCAAGCTTCAATCGGGGTGCCTGACAAATCGACTTCTTCGTCGACGGCATGAAACTGACCATCGTCGCCCATCACTTTGGGCATGGCGTCTAGGTCGGGGGTGTTGCTCATGAGGGGTCCTCAGAAAGTCTCAAAAATTCTTCAATAGACTCAAGGGTCGAGCCTTCCGACTCGACCCACTGGATGGCATCTGGCCATGGCTGACGGCCAAGGGGCCAGATGCATCGAGCAGCTTATTTGGCAGCCTGAATTCTGTCGAAGTCAGCCTTGGTAAAGCCCATGGATTCAAGTGGTTTGTTTTTCAAGACAGCGTCTTGGAAAGACTTGCGATCGACTTGCACCACTTGCAAACCTTTTTTCTTGAACTCATCGACCAATTCAGCTTCACGCGCTTTGATCTTGGCGGTAGCGCGAACAGCTGCTTCTTGCGTCACGTCTGTGAAAATTTTCTTTTCAGCATCAGAGAGTCTGTTCCAAACGTGAGGGGCAATTTGGGTGGTCAAGCCATCGACAATGTGACCGGTGAGCATGATGGCCTTTTGCACTTCAAAGAACTTCTTGGCTTCGATAGTGGTCAAAGGATTCTCTTGCGCTTCTACCGTGCCGTTTTGCAGGGCCAAATAAACTTCGGCAAATGCAATCGGTGTGGGGTTGGCGCCGCAAGCCTCGGGTGTGGCGCGGTAGGCGGGTACGTCAGGCACGCGAATTTTGATGCCCTTCATGCCAGCGCAGTTGGTGAAGGCTTTTTGCGCTGTGGTGTGACGCGCGCCATAGTAGGTGTAGGCCGTGACTTGAATGCCTGTTTTGGCACGGAACTCATTCACCATTTCGGCAAACACGGGGCTCTTGGAATAAGCAATGAGGTGGTCGCCATCGCGGAAGATGAACGGGTAGTAAGCAATGCCAAAACGGGGATACGCGCGAGCGGCAAATGAGGGGCCGCTGATGATCATGTCGACCGTGCCCAAAGTGAGGCCTTGGTTGATGTCGGTTTCTTTGCCCAAAGTGGAGGCAGGGAACACTTGAATTTCAAATTTACCGTTGGTGCGCTTTTTGATTTCGTCAGCAGCCCACACAGATTCAGTGTGATAAGCCTCAGAAGTTTCATAGACGTGAGCCCATTTCAACTTGGTTTGGGCTTGGACAGCTGTGGTGCCCAATGCACCCACCAGCCCGAAGGCGATGAGGCTGGCGCTGGCCAGAGCTTTCAGTGAATTTCTTTTGGTGGTCATAGAGTCTCCTTTGGTTGAAATGAAGTGGGTTGTGCTGGCGAAAAACTAAGCTCGAGAAGGTGCGCTTCGCCAGCTAGCGCTGAATCGTTTGTGGGCTTGCCGCAAGTGTTTTTGCATGCTCTTGCGAGCGCCCTGTGGGTCGTGTGCTTGAATGGCAGCAAACACTTCTTGGTGTTCTGCAATGGCCGAAACCCAAGAGGCCGGTGATTCAAAATAGTCGCCTAGGCGCTCAAACAAAGGCCCGTTTCTGGCTTGCAGGTAGAGCTTGAGGGTGTCTTGCATCACACTGTTGGCGCATGCATTGGCAATGGCCATGTGAAAAGCAATGTCACTGTCGCGCGGAATGCGTCCTGCCTTGGCATCTTTCTGCATGGCCTTCAAGGCGTCTGCCATGGCTTTGAGATCGGATGAGGACGCATGAACAGCCGCCAAAGCCGCCATTTCTGCCTCAATGAAAAAGCGTGCACGCATCACTTCCAAGGGGCCCCACTCGGCGGGCGTGTTGAGGGCGCTTGACTTGCTGGATGGGCGCTGTCCCAAAGACTTGACATAAATGCCAGAGCCGGTTCGCACCTCAATGACCCCTTCTACTTCCAAGGCAATGAGCGCTTCCCTAACCGAAGGGCGGCTGACTCTCAGCTGCGTGGCCAAGTCGCGCTCGGCGGGCAAGCGAGAACCCACAGCAAACTCACCAGACTTGATGAGGTCTTGGATTTGTTTGGCAATTTGGCGGTAAAGCCTTTGCGGTTCGACGGACTTGTCAGGCATGAAAACGAGTGGTTATCAAAAAAAGGGGGGCTTTGACGGCTTGTCAGGGAATACGCGCATTGGACAATTGGTCAGACCAGTTGCACAATCTTCACATGGAACTTGAGTGAGGGTCAAGACTGTTTTCATCCAAACAAACCCGAACTCGTTTGAAACAATTTTTCGCCACCATGACCTCTGTCACCATCGATCGCGTTCGCTTGCGCCAAGTCAATTTGCCGCCCAAGGTGCAGCGCACCGACGCCATTCAATCGTTTGTCACCCAAGAAACCATCTTGCTCACGCTGGTTTGCAGCGATGGCATTGAAGCCACGGGCTACGCTTACACCATTGGCACCGGCGGCAGTTCGGTGGTGGCCTTGCTCAAAGACCATTTGGTGCCGCGCCTCTTGGGTCAAAACCCGGTTCACATTGAAGCCATTTGGAAAGACTTGTTTTTTCACACGCATGCCACTGCGGTAGGGGCTATGACCAGTTTGGCGCTAGCCTGTGTCGATACGGCGCTTTGGGATTGGCGTGCTCAAAGCCAGCAATTACCATTGTGGCAATTGCTGGGGGGTGCCCAAAGCAAGGTGCCGCTTTACACCACCGAAGGCGGCTGGTTGCAATTGTCACCCGAGGTCTTGGTCGAGCAAACCTTGAAGGCCAAAGCCGATGGCTTCAAGGGCGCCAAAATCAAGATTGGCAGACCGCATGTGAGTGAGGATGTCGCCCGCTTGTCGGCAGTGCGCGACGCAGTGGGGCCTGGTTTTGAAATCATGACCGATGCCAACCAAGGCTTTCACCGCGCAGAAGTGGTGCGCCGTGCCAAAGCATTTGAGGGTCTCGATTTGGCTTGGCTTGAAGAACCGCTGCCCGCAGAAGACGTCAGTGGCCATCGGCACTTGCGCGAGCACACCAGCATTCCGGTGGCTGTGGGCGAGTCGATGTACCACCCCATGCAGTTTCGCGAATATTTGGAGCAAGGCGCGTGCAGTGTGGTGCAGCCCGACGTGGCCCGCATTGG
>JACCDJ010367311.1_pt1 | contig 18689 bp, 14 predicted proteins | sample 7444481 | NCBI WGS metagenome assembly JACCDJ01 (sample SAMN15323435, study PRJNA562643) | freshwater metagenome | isolation source: river surface water | place: USA:Blue River Watershed | collected 2017-08-15 | reverse complement strand
GGCTTGGTAAGCAATCCAATTCTTTTTATTGACTTGGGTGGGCGGCAGTATCAGCTTGGGGATACTGGGTATAAAACGTGCCTGGGCCAATTGGCTTTTGACCCACTTGGGGTCCAATTGATATTCCTGCGCCGTTTTGTCGGCCCAGGCTGTGACATCTTTGCGCTTGGCATAGGTCGGGCCTTGCGCGCTGCTGGTTTTGGCTGTTTTGGATTTGGATTTTTTGGGCGGCTCGGCGGCATGCAGACTGACAGACAAAGCTGCACAAAGCATGACCCCGATCAAAGACAAAATTCGCATGACCACAGTTTAGCGTTTGAATTGGGTGATGGTGTCGTGATAAGCTGGAATCCTAAAAATTTGAACTTCAATTGACCCGTTTTAAAGCAAATATTTATGGGCGCTACAGGCTATTTCACTCACGCAGATTGTCGTCTTCATGAAATGGGCGCGGGTCATCCTGAGTGTCCCCAAAGGCTGGATGCCATTGAAGATCGATTGCTCATTACGGGTTTAGACCACGCCCTTCAAAGGCGAGAGCCTGCTCCTGCGTCTTTGGCCGACATCGAGCTGGCGCACGGGCGCATGTACATTGCCTCCTTAAGAGGTTTGAGTGACGCACTCATTGAGGACATGCAAGCGGGAGGGCCTTCGCATACCGCACTCGACCCAGACACGTCCATGAATTCCCACACTTGGAAAGCCGCGTTGCGATCGGCTGGTGCGGCTTTAGAGGCCACTGACGCGGTCATTGCGGGTGATTTAGAGAATGCCTTCTGTGCCGTCCGACCGCCCGGACACCATGCTTGCCACGACAAGGCCATGGGTTTCTGCTTCTTCAACAATGTGGCCATTGCGGCTAAATATGCACTGGAGCGGCATGGCCTGCAGCGTGTTGCCATCGTTGACTTTGATGTGCATCACGGCAATGGCACAGAAGACATTGTGGCTGGTGACAATCGAATTTTGATGGTGAGTTTTTATCAACATCCCTTCTACCCCGATGGAGGCGCCTTAAAGCACGACGCCAACTTGGTGAACTTGCCGGTACCAGCCTATACCAAGGGCATGGACATCCGTGAACTCATTGAGATGATCTGGATCCCTCGTTTGGAAGCGCACCAGCCAGAATTAATTTTCATCAGCGCAGGTTTCGATGCGCACCGAGAAGACGATCTGGGGCAACTTGGCTTGGTTGAGCAAGACTATGTTTGGATGACCCAGCGCATCAAAGACATCGCTCAAAAATATGCCAAAGGGCGCATAGTGAGTTGTTTGGAAGGTGGCTATAACTTGAGCGCATTGTCGCGCAGTGTTGAAGCACACCTTCGTGTTTTGGCAGATGTTTAAAGAAGGACTTGGTTTTGAGAAAAGCGCCTAGCATGATGCATGACCCCGCCTTGTGGTGGAGCAGTTTGAATCCTAACCAAGCGGCCTTAGAGCTCTTGATGTTTGGCGCATGCGTTGCGTTGGCTTTGCTCATTGTCATGGCGCTGCGCCGTGTCACCCTTCAATGGGAGTTGTCCGTTCTTTTGGGCAGAAAACTCATTGATGGCGTTTTGTTTCCCGTCTTGCTTTTGGGTTTGGTTTTTGCAACCAGAGCGGTCTGGGTTCAATCCAATCCTGTGTGGGTGTTCGACTTTTTAGTACCAGTTTGTGTGTCACTGGCTGCCATACGTTTAGGCGTCAAAGTTTTGCAAGCCACTTTCAAGCAAGCTTCATGGGTTCGTCCTGTCGAGCGGAGTTTGTCGTGGATGGCATGGGGTGCTGTGGTCTTGTGGTTGACCGGATTGTTGCCCTTAATTTTGGATGAGTTAGATCAAATTCAATGGAAGGTGGGAACTTCTCACTTGTCACTCCGAACCTTGTTAGAGGGCGGCCTCACTGCAGGCTTGGTCTTGTTGCTCACTTTGTGGGTTTCCTCAGCCGTTGAAGCGCGCTTGCTCAAATCTTCCTCTGGCAGTGAGCTGTCGCTGCGAAAGGCAGTTAGCAATGCAGTGACGTCCTTGTTGCTGTTCCTTGGCCTCATGTTGTCCCTGTCGGCTGTCGGCATCGATCTCACTGCGCTTTCGGTCTTGGGCGGTGCGGTTGGTGTGGGTATTGGATTTGGATTGCAAAAACTGGCAGCCAACTATGTCAGTGGTTTTGTCATTTTGGCCGAGCGCAGCATGCGCATTGGCGACAGCGTCAAAGTGGATGGTTTTGAAGGCCGTATCTCGGACATCAAGGCGCGCTACACCGTCATCAGGGCACCCAATGGCCGTGAGTCCATCGTGCCCAATGAGATGCTTATCAACAGCCGTGTCGAAAACTTGTCATTGGCGGACTCCAGAGTTCTGCAAAGCACGGCTGTGTCGGTGGCCTATGGCTCAGATGTACAGCAGGTCATGGCATTGCTAACCCAAGTCTGTACATCGCAAGAAAAAGTTTTAACCGACCCTGCGCCGTTTGTCACGCTGTCAAACTTTGGTGCTGACGGCTTGGAATTTGGTGTTCACTATTGGGTTGATGAGCAACAAGCGGGCTTGCTCACTTTGAAGTCGGAAATTAATGTGGCCATCTTGGCGGTATTGCGTGCCCATGCCATTGAAATTCCCTTCCCTCAGCGCGTCGTTCATACGCGCACATTAGCTTGAGTGAAGATGGGCTCTCAACACCTGCGCGCACATTGACACCGCTGTATTGGCTTCTTGCATCACACGGCCCATGGTGATGAAACCATGAATTTGCCGTTCAAAACAAACATACTGCGTTGAAACGCCTGCCTTGGACAAGGCGTCTGCGTACATCAGTCCTTCGTCTCGCAAGGGATCGTATCCAGCGGTCAAAACAAAGGCGGGGGGTAGACCTGCATGGCTCTCTGCCCACTGTGGTGAGGCCCGCCAATCTTTGGCGTCATTGCGATCGCGCAAATAATTGTCGGTGTAGTACGCGATGGAATCTTTGGTGAGCATGTAGCCCTGACCATTGGCATGGTAGGAGGGCGTGTCTTGCCACATGATGGTGGCAGGGTAGATGAGCAATTGAAAAGCGGGTTGAACAGTGTGGGTGCGCAATTGCAAGCAAGCTGCGGCCGTTAAGTTGCCACCCGCACTGTCACCACCGATGGCGATGCGCTTGGCGTCGATGCCCAATAGACTTGCATTTTTAACGGTCCACTCAAACGCTGCAACAGCGTCCTCGAAGGCTGCTGGAAACTTGTGCTCTGGCCCCATTCTGTAATCAACAGAGACTACCACCACGTCGGCTTGCAAGCACAGGCTGCGGCATAAAACATCGTGTGTGTCGAGGTCGCCAATGGTCCAGCCACCACCATGCAAGTAGACCAATGCTGGTAGCGCACCTTGCGATTGCGCACTGAACGGGTGATAGACCCTGACGGGAACTTGGATGCCGTTGTATGAAACCAGCTGGTCTTCAGTCTTGAAGACTTCAGGGGCATCTGGCTGGGTAAATGCGCGCCTAGACCTGTATGACGCCCGTGCCTCTGTGGGCGAGAGGGTGTTCACTGGCGGTACCCCCTTGTCAATCATGAGTTGCATCAACGCTTGAGCTTGTGGATCCAACATGGCGCGATCTTTCAAAACAATGGGGTTAGATGAATGACATGAGTTTAGCGGAATGGATGTCGGCACTGTGCCCAGAATCCTGGCGGGACATCGTCTTTGACAACGCCGTAGTGGGTTGGCCAAAGAGTCTCAGGCTTGCATTGAGTCCCCAACAAACGATCGATGATGGGCAGGTGTGCTGCATAGTTGCAGTCCAGTGCAAGCGACTCGCTGGAATGGTGCCAGTGGTGATAAGCCGGTGTGACTATCAGATGGCGCAGGGGACCTAATCGCAGGTTGACATTGGCGTGGTTGAGAACCGCATGAAAGCCAACGATGATGATGTAAGCATCGATCACGCCTTTAGAAAATCCTGCTAAGAGCAGTGCGGCCAGCACCAGTGAGCGGGTGATGACAACTTCAACAATGTGCAGTCGAGAGCCTGCAAGCCAATCCATGGTTTTTGCACTGTGGTGAACGGCATGGAATCGCCAAAGGAAAGGGACCTCATGGAAGCTGCGGTGGATGGCATATTGAACCAAATCCGCCACCAAAATACACAGCGGCAGTGCCAAGGGCCATCCCAATTGCCCAACCCATGCATGCCAAGGCTGAGATCCCAAGGCAGCGAGAGCGCCATGCGCCGTTGAGTTGACAATGGCCATCAGCAATCCGACCAACAAATGAATCACGGCAAAGTGAGCCAAATCAGTTTGCCATTCAGATCGAAACACTGGCTGATCTGGTCGAAGGGGGCGCAGTTTCTCAATGAAAATAAACAGCAGGGACGAGGCCAACAAATCAAGTACAAACCAGTCGAGCCCAATGTAAGGCGTATTGTCTGGAAAATTGGGATCGACAGGGACGGCGTGACCTCCCAGTGCAGCCGCCAACAACACCAGAGAAAAGCTGATGGTGGCCAGCCATCGGCGGTTGCCCCGAACAAAGTTCAAAACCGAGAAACCGCCTGCGATGACCAAGGCGGAGAAAAGAATCCGCCTTAAGCCATCGATGTCCAACCGCCGCCTGACTTCTGGTGTGGTCAGGTACTCTGGAAAATGAAACGCCAACACCGATAAAACACTCAGGACGGCAAGAACCAGCGCAATGACCCCAGTGAGAATCCCGGAGCCGCTGCGCAAGGCTCCGTGGGATGTGACCAGTTGGATCAGTGGCTTCATGGGTGCCGTGTGTCTTGATGAAGGACACGCTGCTTTCAAAAAATTTGGTTCAGTTGTCCATCAAGGAGGGTAAATACAAGCTGATCTCAGGAAAGAATAACAAGATGGCCAATGTCGCGACTTGCATGGCGACGAAAGGCCAGCAACCCCTGAAAATGGTGCCAAGACCGACCTTGGGCAACAGGGTGTTGAGCACAAACAAGTTCATGCCAACGGGTGGTGAAATCAAACCAATTTGAATGACCATCACGATCAATACGCCAAACCAAACAGGGTCAAAACCCAGTTGCATCACAATGGGAAAGAAGAGGGGAATGGTCAGCAAGACCATGGTCAACTCTTCCATAACAGTCCCCAAGATGATGTAGATCACCATCATGGCACCCACCACCATCACTGGTGAGAGTCCCAAGTGAGTAATCCATTGTTTGAGGTCGTTTGGCATGGTTGTGAAGTTCACAAAGTTGGCAAACACTGTGGCTGCAATTAACAAGGTGAACAACATGGCAGTGGTTCTTGCAGACTCCACCAGAATGCTGATGAGTGAATCCCAAGTGAGTGCTTTGCGACCCCAAGCAAAAAAGAATGCGCCAGCAGCGCCCATACCAGCGCCCTCAGTGGCTGTGAAGATGCCGCCGTAAATACCGCCAAGCACCACAATCACCAACAGCAACACACCCCAAATACCTCGCAATGCTTCTAGACGTTGCTTCCATGTGAACTTCTCACCAGCAGGCGCATGCTCGGGATTGCGCATCGTCATAAAGACGACAGCCAACATGAGCAAGAGGGCGGTCAAGATGCCGGGCAACACACCAGCCGCAAACAATTTGCCAATGTGAGTTTCAGTCACGATGCCGTAAATCACCATGATGGTAGAGGGAGGAATCATGATGCCCAGGGTGCCACCTGATGCAATGACACCCGTCGACAAAGCATCGCTGTAACCCAATTTTTTCATAGAGGGGTAAGCCACTTTGCTCATGGTGGCTGCGGTGGCAATGGACGAGCCGCAAATGGCACCAAACCCTGCACACGCAGCAATGGTGGCATGCGCCAAACCACCTTTTCGGTGGCCTATGAAGGTATAGGCTGCGTGAAATAACTCATGCGCCAAACCGGCACGGGCCACAAAGTTGCCCATCAAAATGAACAGGGGAATGACAGACAAGGTGTAGGCAAAACCTGTTTCTTGAACCACTTGTGCGGTACTGGCCAAGGCTGGCATCCAACCGCGTGTAAGGCCAATGCCAATGACGCCTACCAGGCCCATTGAAAAAGCCAGAGGCATGCGCAAGAGCGCCAAGGCAAAAATGGCTACGAATCCTAAGAGAGCTTCAGTCACAGGACACCCCCTTCTGATTCTTCGTCTTCACGCAAGGGGTTGAAAACTAGAATGAGGTGAACAATGCCACCCAGTGCACACATAAAGCCCATGCCCATGATGAAGGGTGCTTTAGAAATTTTGAGTTGTGCAGTGGTTTCACCATAGGCTGCAAAGTCGATGCCTGTCGAAATCATGAGCCAACCCAGTGCCAGTAGTGCAATGCTGCAAAACAAATTGACCAAGGACTTTTGGAATTTAACAAAAGATGCTGGCCAAAAACCATCGAGTGAATCGAACAACACGTGCTCGCCTTTGCGTGAAACCAAGGGGAGTGCGCCAAAGATAACCACCACCATCAACAACTCAGTCAACTCCAATGAGCCTGGAATGGAGTGGCTTAAAAATTTACGGCCAGAAACATCCAAAAACGTCAGGACCATGATGCCAAACAAGGCCAGTCCAGCAATCAGGCTGCAAAGCCTGTCAAGAAATTTATTCACAAAAAGAATTCCAATGCATCAAAAAAAGCGGTACCCCTCAATTTTGACAGGTACCGCTTGCGGGTGAATGACAAACGCTAAATGCGTTTGCATTCAATTATTTTTCGAGCTTGGCAATTTCTGAGCGGAATTCAGCCAAAACTTTTGCGGGATCTTTCAAACCTTTGGCCTTAGAAGCCGCAACCCAATTTTCTTCCAAAGATTTGGTTTTAGCTTTGACGTCAGCCACAAACTTGGCGTCGGCTTTGGTCACCAGCACGTTGTTGGCTTGCATCAGGCCATAAGCGCGACGGTCAACCTTGTCCCAACCGCGACCAAAAATACGAGCGGCAGTTTCGCCTGAGATGGCATCAACTGCTTTTTTATCTTCAGCTGAAAGCTTGTCGTACTTGGCTTGGTTCATCATGAAAACAAAGCTGGTGTTGTACAAGCCGCCAGGAAATGTGGTTGCGTGCTTGATGATCTTGTCGATTCTGAAAGACTCGGTGGATTCAGCAGGGAACAATGTGCCGTCCATCACGCCAGAGGCCAACAATTCGTATGAATCAGGTGCGGGCTTGAGTGTCACGTTCATGTTCAAAGCCTTTGACATGTCGTTGACCATGCCACCGCCCACGCGGAATTTCAGACCTGTCAAATCTTCGACTTTGGCAATTGGGCGTTTGACGTTGAACACCATGCCAGGGCCATGAGAGAACAAAGACAAAACTTTGACGCCTTGGTGTTCAGCGGCAAATTCTGGATATTTAGAACTGACACGGCTCAAAGCCACAGAGATGGACTCTGCGCTATTGCCCAAGAAAGGCAATTCAGTCATTTGGGTGTGCACAAAACGGCCTGGGGTGTAGCCGTGCACGGTATAGGACAAATCGGCCAAGCCGTTTTTAACGGCATCGTATGTGCCCGGTGCAGGTGTTACGCCTCGGGGAAGAATGTTGCACTTGATACGACCCTTGGTGTTGTTTTCCAACAAGTCGCACCATTCTTTTTGGGCCATGGAAGCCGTGTGTGTTGGTGGCAGCCAGCTGGAGACTGTCAAAACTGTTTCGGCTTGAACCGCTGGGGCCCATGCGGTCAATGCCAAAAGGGCAGCAGATAAAAGCGACTTTTTCATGGATGTACTCCGGTCAATAAAAAGGGGTGCAGACATTTTGCGAATTTCACAAGGGTTTTAGGATAAAACCCTCCACCCCGCATGGTAATGCCAATTAGCCAACCGATTGGTCGGTAAATTCCCGAATGTTTGAATATTTTAGAAATCGTTTAGTCATATAAAATCTGAACGATCGTGCTTTTCCGATTCTGTGTCTTGAGAAAATAGCAAATTAGGGCACAATTGACGTTTACGTTAACGTCAATTAAAACGAGTCGTTGGCCAGCAGTTTTATTTCTTGGAGATTAGGCAATGAAAATTCTTGTTCCCGTGAAGCGGGTCGTCGATTACAACGTGAAAGTGCGCGTCAAATCTGACGGCACCGGCGTGGACATCGCCAACGTCAAAATGAGCATGAACCCCTTTGATGAAATCGCTGTTGAAGAAGCAGTTCGTCTTAAAGAAAAAGGAATTGCCACTGAAGTGATTGCCGTCTCGTGTGGCGTCACGCAATGTCAAGAAACATTGCGCACAGCCATGGCCATTGGTGCTGATCGCGGCATTTTGGTCGAAACACCTGCCGACTTGGAATTGCAACCCTTGGCAGTGGCCAAACTGCTCAAAGCATTGGTCGACAAAGAGCAACCAGGTTTGATCATTTTGGGCAAGCAAGCCATTGACGATGATTGCAACCAAACGGGTCAAATGTTGGCCGCCTTGGCTGACTTGCCCCAAGCCACTTTTGCGTCCAAAGTAGAAGTCGTTGATGGCAAGGCTCAAGTGACACGTGAAATTGATGGTGGTCTTGAAATTTTGTCCTTGTCCATGCCCGCTGTCATCACCACTGACTTGCGTTTGAACGAACCTCGCTACGTGACCTTGCCCAACATCATGAAGGCCAAGAAAAAACAACTCGACATTTTCAAACCTGAAGACTTGGGTGTCGATGTTGCGCCACGCATTGCCACCTTGAAAGTTTCCGAGCCACCTAAGCGCTCTGCCGGTATCAAGGTGCCTGACGTTGCCACTTTGGTCGATAAGTTAAAAAATACATCCAAGGTCATCTAATCAATTTGCGGGACCGACCAAGATTTGCGCAGCAAATTTGCTCTGTCCTCAACTAAGTAAGGAAATTTCATGAGTTCATTGGTTATTGCAGAACACGACAACGCATCCATCAAGGGTGCAACTTTGAACACAGTCACAGCCGCTGTGGCTTGCGGCGGTGATGTGCACGTTTTGGTGGCAGGTCACAACGCTGGCGCGGCTGCAAAAGCTGCGGCCCAAATTGCTGGCGTGTCCAAAGTCATTCACGCTGACGCAGAAGGCTTGGCCCACGGCTTGGCCGAAAACGTGGCCGCCCAAGTGTTGGCCATTGCTGGCAATTACACCCACATCTTGTTTCCTGCAACAGCAGGCGGCAAAAACGTAGCGCCTCGCGTTGCAGCCAAGTTGGATGTGGCCCAATTGAGCGACGTGACTTTGGTGGTCTCAGCCGACACCTTCGAGCGCCCCATTTATGCAGGCAATGCCATTGCCACAGTGCAAAGCAAAGACGCTGTCAAAGTGTTGACTGTTCGCACCACAGGCTTTGATGCAGCTGCCGCCACAGGTGGCTCTGCCAGCGTTGAAACTTCAGCCGCAACAAGCGACAGCGGCAAGAGCGTGTTCAAGGGCAGCGAGATTGCCAAGAACGATCGCCCAGAACTCACAGCAGCCAAGATCATTGTGTCTGGTGGCCGTGCGCTGGGCAGTGCCGAAAAATTTGCAGAAGTCATTACCCCTCTGGCCGACAAGCTGGGCGCCGCCATGGGTGCCAGCCGCGCTGCGGTGGACGCAGGTTACGCGCCCAACGATTGGCAAGTGGGTCAAACCGGCAAAATTGTGGCGCCGCAGTTGTATGTGGCCTGCGGTATTTCAGGTGCCATCCAGCACTTGGCCGGCATGAAAGACAGCAAGGTCATTGTGGCCATCAACAAAGACCCAGAAGCACCTATTTTCAGCGTTGCCGATTATGGTTTGGAAGCCGATTTGTTTGCGGCCGTGCCCGAGTTGGTCAACGCTTTGTGATGTGTTTGATTTGACTTGACATGTGAGTTTGAAAGGCATCCTTTGTGGTGCCTTTCTTTTATTCGGAGTAGAAAATGACTTATGTAGCCCCCCTCAAAGACATGCTTTTTAACATCGAGCATTTGGCGCGGATAGACCAAGTCTCTCAATTGCCAGGCTTTGAAGATGCCGGTCTTGAAACTGCCCAAGCAGTTCTGGAAGAGTGCGCCAAATTGAACCAAGATGTGATTTCGCCCTTGAACTGGGAGGGCGATAAAAATCCATCTGCTTTTGCCAACGGTTCCGTGAAAACCACACCGGGTTTCAAAGAGGCCTTCAAGCAATACGGCGAGGGTGGATGGCAAGGTTTGCAGCACCCCACAGAATTTGGGGGACAAGGCTTGCCCAAAACCATTGGAGCTGCTTGCGGTGAAATGCTCAACTCAGCCAACATGAGTTTTGCCTTGTGTCCCTTGCTCACAGATGGCGCCATCGAAGCGCTCTTGACGGCAGGCTCTGATGATTTGAAAAACATCTATCTTGAAAAGTTGATCTCAGGTGAGTGGACAGGCACCATGAATTTGACAGAGCCTCAAGCCGGTTCTGATCTGGCTTTGGTTCGCACGCGTGCCGAGTCCTTGCCCGATGGCACGTTCAAAATTTTCGGCACCAAAATCTACATCACCTATGGTGAGCATGACATGGCGGACAACATTGTTCACTTGGTGCTGGCGCGTGTACAAGGCGCCCCCGAAGGTGTCAAAGGCATCAGCTTGTTTGTGGTGCCCAAGTTCATGGTCAATGCCGACGGCAGTCTGGGACAACGCAACGATGTTCACTGCGTGAGCATCGAACACAAAATGGGCATCAAAGCCAGCCCCACGGCAGTTTTGCAATATGGCGATCACGGCGGTGCCATTGGTTACTTGGTCGGTGAAGAAAACCGTGGTTTGGAATACATGTTCATCATGATGAACGCTGCGCGTTATGCGGTGGGCGTTCAAGGCATTGCCATTGCCGAACGTGCTTATCAAAAGGCTGTGCAATACGCCAAAGACCGTGTCCAAAGCCGGCCCGTCGATGGCAGCATGAACACCTCTGCGCCCATCATTCACCACCCCGATGTGAAGCGCATGCTAATGACCATGCGCGCAACGACAGAAGGATGCCGTGCCTTGGCCACAGTGGCAGCCGCAGCCTATGATGCTGCGCATCACCATCCCGATGCAGAAGTGCGCAAGCAAAATGCACTCTTTTATGAATTCATGGTGCCGCTGGTCAAAGGCTACAGTACCGAGATGAGCTTAGAAGTCACATCGCTTGGCGTACAGGTTCACGGTGGCATGGGTTTCATTGAAGAAACGGGTGCAGCCCAGTACTACCGTGATGCCAAAATTTTGACCATTTACGAAGGCACAACCGCCATCCAAGCCAACGATTTGGTGGGACGCAAAACGGCCCGTGATGGTGGGCAAACAGCCAAGGCTTTGGCTGGTCAAGTTGAGCAAACAGAAAATGAACTGTTGGCCCATTCCAATGCAGATGCCCAAGCCGTAGGCCGTCGCTTGAAAGCCGCTCGATTGGCCTTCTTGGATGTCGTTCAATTTGTCGCGGGCAATGCCAAAGGCAATCCGAATGATGTTTATGCGGGCAGCGTGCCTTACCTCATGTTGACTGGCAACTTGATGGCGGGTTGGCAAATGGGCCGTGCTTTGTTGGTTGCCTTGGCACAAAGTGCACAGGGCCATGACAAGGCATTCATGGATGCCAAAGTCACTACCGCACGCTTCTATGCCGATCACTTGTTAAGCCGTGCGCCAGGCGTGCGAGACAGCATTGTGGATGGTGCAAAGTGCGTGACAGAGCTTTCTTTAGAAGCTTTCTAAAATTGCTTTCTTAATTCGCTTTCTTAAATCGACTATCTATTCACTGGAGACTGCATGTCTAAACTGCCCGCTGTTCTGGCCAATTTGCCTTTTCCGGTCATCGCTTCACCTTTGTTCATCATCAGCAATCCCAAGCTGGTCATTGAGCAATGCAAAGCGGGTGTTGTGGGTTCTATGCCTGCCTTGAACGCTAGGCCTGCGGCCCAATTGGAAGAATGGTTGATTGAGATCACAGAAACGCTGGCGGCATACAACAAAGCCAATCCAGACAAACCAGCTGCGCCATTCGCCATCAATCAAATTGTTCACAAAAGCAACGATCGCTTGGAACACGACATGGCCATGTGTGTCAAATACAAGGTGCCCATCATCATCACTTCTTTGGGTGCCCGTGAAGACATCAATCAAGCAGCGCACAGCTACGGCGGCGTGGTGTTGCACGACATCATCAACAACAAGTTTGCACACAAAGCCGTTGAAAAAGGTGCCGATGGTTTGATTGCTGTGGCTGCAGGTGCTGGTGGTCATGCGGGTGAAAAAAGTCCGTTTGCATTGATTCAAGAAATTCGCCAATGGTTTGACGGCCCAATTGCTTTGTCGGGCTCAATTGCCACAGGCGATGCCGTCTTGGCAGCCCAGGCCATGGGTGCAGACTTTGCTTATATTGGTTCAGCCTTCATTGCCACACACGAAGCGCGTGCAGCGGAAGAATACAAGCAAGCCATTGTGGATTGCAATTCCGATGACATTGTTTACAGCAATTTGTTTACGGGTGTTCATGGCAATTATTTGGCCCCCTCCATCAAGGCCGCTGGTCTTGATCCAGCCAACTTGCCAGTGTCAGATCCATCGGCCATGAACTTTGGTGGCGACGCCAAAAAAGCCTGGAAAGACATTTGGGGTTGCGGACAGGGCATTGGGGCTGTCAATGCCATTGTCAGTACCGCAGAGCGCGTTGCCAAGCTAAAACAAGAATACGCACAGGCCCGCGCACGCTTGGCCATTTAAGTTGCACCCTTAAGTGAAGACTGAGCGGTCGGAACTCATTGACCTGTTGAAGGTTTGTGCCTGCATTCTGATTGTTTGGCACCATTTGGCTTTGTACAGCCCCATGGCTGTTGTTGCCTCCGAATGGTTTCCAGCCACTGAAGATTTCTTTTTGGCGTACGGACTTCTAGCGGTCCAAGTTTTCTTAGAGGTTGGCGGATATATCAACGCTAAATCCTTGTCCCGTGTCTTGTCAGATGACAGTCTCCAAGCGACTTCACGCATCTGGGCGCGTTACAAAAGGTTGGCCATACCATTGTTTGTGGCCCTGTCCTTTACTGTTCTGGTCACTGAACTGATCAGGCCATTTTTTGATCACAGTTCTCTGTCTGCGGCACCCACACCATTGCAAGTTTTAGCGCATGTTTTTTTCTTGCAGGACATCTTCTTTTTAGAAGCATTTTCGGCTGGTGTTTGGTACGTCGCCATAGACTTCCAATTGTTTGTTATTGCCATTGTCTGTGCGGGATTGGCGCATGCATGGCAACGGTTTTCAGAAACAGGCTCGGTCGTCCGCAAAGCACTTTTTTTATGGACCACTCTGACGCTGATTTCTCTCTTTGTTTGGAACTTGCATCCCCTTGGCGAAATATGGGGCACGTATTTTTTCGGTGCTTATGGTTTGGGTCTGTGCATTGGCTGTTGGCGCTATGCCAACTTGCGCTACAGCTACTTTCATTTGAGTTTGCTGATTGTTTTAGTAGGCGCACTGGCTTTTGCGTACCAACCCAGAGAAAGACTGGCAGTAGCAGTTGCCACTGCATTTTTTTTGTGTCTTTATGAAGACAGCGAGTGCAAGCCCATTCAGTTCTTGAAAGCAAGCTGGCTTCGGAATTTTTCTGATGCAACGTATGCCATCTTTGTGATTCACTTTGGCGTCAGTTTGCTAGTCAGCGCGCTGGTTTTTAATTTCTGGTCAGAGAACATTCCCATCAACTTGATGGGTTTGATATTGTCTTTTGCGCTGTCTATTTGGCTGGGGCGCTTGATTCAATTGCACATTGAAAGCAAGCCCGCCAGCCTTTACAGGCTGCTAAAGTGGGCCGCAATATTTGCCGCCAGCAGCAGCATCGCCATGTGGCTCAGTTAGCGGCCAGTTCTTGGCTTTCATTGACCTTGCCTTGTATGTAAGCCAGAGCAGCTTCTACTTGGTCAATGAGAATTAGACACAGATCGCCTGGTGCCAGACGAGCCAAAGCGGTGTCAATGGCATTGAACTCACCTTGAATGTCTTGAACGTGTGTGGTGCGCGATGCACCATTCAGACCTTCACGGAGGAGTTGAATCACTTCACCATCGCTGCGGCCGCGTTGGCAGGCATCTTGGTAAAGAATGACTTCATCAAAAGCGGTACCCAAGATTTGCGTTTGGTCCCGAATATCTTGGTCACGCCGATCGCCAGCACCACTGATCACAACCACCCGTTTGGCAGCCGGCATGTTGTCAACGGCGTGAACCAAAGCTTGAATAGCATCGGGGTTGTGGCCGTAATCTGCAATGAGGGTGGCACCTTTGTAATCAAACAAATTGAAACGTCCGGGCACGCCTTGAATGTCGCTGATGAAAGTGGCCAAGCCTTGTGCAATGGTTTCCCAAGGCACATTGACAGCCCATGCGGCACCTACGGCGGCCAAAACATTTTCGGTTTGGAAGCCAATTTGTCCTTGGCGTGTGAGGGGCACTTCGCTCAAAGGAATACGGAAAGACTTCTTGCCTTGTTGCGCAACGATGTCGCCGTTTTGGGTATAGACCACGCGCTTGCCTTGCGCACGGTGTGTGGCCAATACGGGGTGGTGCGGGTCTAAAGCAAAGAAGGTGACATTTCCTGGGCACATGGTGGCCATCGTGGCCACTTGCGGGTCAGCTGCATTCAGAACAGCCATGCCATCAGGGGCAACATTGAGCACAATGACGCGCTTTAAAACCGATAAGTCTTCGAGGGTGGTGATGTAGTTCAAACCCAAATGATCGCCAGCGCCCATGTTGGTGACAACGGCCACTTGGCATCGGTCAAAGGCAAGGCCTTCACGCAACAAACCGCCTCTGGCTGTTTCGAAGACTGCTGCATCTACATCGGGGTGCATCAGCACATTGCGTGCACTGCGAGGCCCGCTGCAGTCACCATCGTCAATTTGACGGCCATTGACGTAGACACCATCGGTGTTGGTCATGCCAACCCTTAAATGGTTGGCCTTTAAGAGGTGAGCAGTGAGTCTGACCGTGGTCGTTTTGCCGTTGGTGCCTGTGACAGCAATGATAGGAATGCGGCCGTTATCGCCGTTGGGGAACATGTGGTCAATGACTGCCTTGCCGACATTTCGGCCCTTGCCAAATGAAGGACTGATGTGCATGCGCAAACCGGGCGCTGCATTGACTTCAACGATGCCGCCGTTTTGTTCTTCGAGCGGTCTGAGAACAGATTCGCAAACCACATCAACGCCGCAGATATCAACGCCAACCATTTGCGCTGCTGCGACAACACGTGCAGCCACTTCGGCATGAACGTCGTCGGTGACATCGGTTGCAGTGCCGCCTGTGGACAAATTTGCATTGTTTCTGAGAATGACACGGCGGCCTTTTTCAGGAACGGAGTCTGGCTGCAGGTCTTGCAGCTTGAGACGGCCAATGGCGATGTCATCGAATTTAATTTTGGTGAGTGAGGTTGAGTGACCATCACCACGGCGAGGGTCGGCATTGACTTTCTCTACCAACTCGCAAACGGAAAGAACGCCATCGCCCACGACCAAGGGCGGCTCACGCCTGGCGGCCGCTACCAATTTGTTGCCAACCACTAGCAAGCGGTAGTCGCTGCCGGGTAAGAATTTTTCGACCAAAACTTCGCCATAGCGGGCGGCAGTTTCGTAGGCCTGATTGAAGAGCTCACGCTCCACAATGTTGACTGTGACGGCTTTACCTTGGTTCCCGTCTTGGGGTTTGACCACCACGGGCAAGCCAATGCTTTGGGCAATTTGCCATGCGTCTTCTAGGTCTTTGGCGGGACGTCCAAGGGGGACCGGCACGCCTGCGGCCAGCAACAAAGATTTGGTGAGGTCTTTGTCTTGCGCAATGGATTCTGCAATGGCGCTGGTGGTGTCTGTTTCGGCCGCTTGGATGCGTCGTTGTTTAGAACCCCAACCAAATTGAACCATGCTGCCTTCGGTGAGGCGGCGGTAAGGAATGCCTTTCAAGACGGCAGCATCGACGATGGAGCCTGTTGAAGGGCCCAATCGCACGTCTTCGTCTAACTCGCGCAGTTCGGACAAGGCTTGGTTCAGATCAAATGGCGATTGCGTTTGAACAGCGGTACACAGTTTTTCGGCCCAACTCAGCGCCAAGCGGCCAACGGCCTCTTCGGTGTACTGAACGGCGACTTGAAAAACACCTTCTTCTTGTGTAGCTGTGGTACGGCTGAAGGTGACGGGGCAGCCCGCCTGATTTTGCAAACTGATTGTGATTTTTTCGAGCGCATGCGCCAAGCTGGCAGGTTGACCAGGGCGCGATCCTTCTAAGGGACCTACTGCTGGAAAAATACGGCGCAATTGTTTTTCAAAATCGTTGCCCGGAAGCATTTCGCATTCATGCGCTTGGCAGCTGACGATGGCCTCGATGCTGGTTTGCCTGCTCCAAAGGTTGGGGCCTCGCAAAGCTCGAATTCTTGAAACTTCCATGAATCAGTTTTCCTGGTTTGAGGCGTAATCAGTGGCTTAGTGTGAGCCTGGACTTTGGCCAAAACTTTTGATGCCAGCTCGAATCAAGTCGGTGTTGATGCCAAGCGCCCATGCTGCAGCAGAGGCAGCCAACACTTCGGCACACTTGATGAATTGATTTTTGAACAATTTGTCGATGGCGGGGAGTTGGCGGTTCAGTGCGTCAATTTCTTGATCGCCTTGCGCCAAGACCAAATGATTTTTGCGCCAGAAAGCAACACGGCCATTTTCGCTGCGGTGCTTGACGATGATGGGGTTGTCTTCTGAACTTGCGAAGTACGTAATTTCACCATCGCAGTATTGGGCCAGGTTGACCACATCGGCATCGTCGGCATTGAGCACCGCCATACCATTTGACAAAACCACATCCATTTGGGTGCGAACCACATTGGGCATTTGCTCGTCGCTTTGGATGTACAAATCTTGTAGACCTTCCGCTTTGGGCATGGCGGTAATGACACCGACCAAGCATCGATCGTAAGGCAGACCTTCTGACAGAAGGTGTCTAGCGGTGGTTTCAAACACAGCAGCTTCAACCGAACGGTTGATGAGCAAGCGCTGCGCAGACTCCCACTCCATGCCACTTTGGTTTTGCAAGCAACGTTGACCCAAGAACAGGCCCTTGGCCGAGGAGAGGCCAGTTTGCAAACCTTGCAAATGCAAGAGCCAAGCAATGAGGTGAGACGTGCCAGTGGTATTTTCTTGACCAATGACGCCTATGACCGGAATGCGAGGCTCAGAGTCAGGCGCAAAAAGATGCGCTGCAATGGCCTGTCCAACAGGGCGGGGTTTGCCAGTGGCAGGCTTCAAGTGCATCAACAAGCCTGGTCCCGCATTGACTTCAACAATGGCGGCACCTTGCGCTTTCATGGGCTTGGAAATGTCTTGGGCGACCAAGTCAACACCCGCAATGTCGAGGCCCACAATGCGGGCTGCCAATGCGGCAAGTTCTGCGACATCGGGGTGGACCAAATCGGTGACATCCATGGCCATGTTGCCCGTGCGCATGACCAAAACATGCCGGTCTTTTTCGGGAATGCTACTGCCAGTTAGTCCTTGGCGCTGCAATTCCAACACCGCAGTGGTGTGGTCTTTAAGGCGAATGGTATCGAGCGGGAAATCTTCTTCTTCGCCGCGCCTTGGGTCGGAGTTGATTTGAATTTCGATGAGTTCTTCAACGGTATGGATGCCGTCACCCACAATGCTGGCCACTTCACCTTTGTTGGCTGCAACCACTTGGCCGCCAACCACCAACAATCGATGTTCGTCACCCAAGATATGCCGTTCCACCAGCACATCGCTGCCCTCAGCTTCGGCCAAATAATAGGCCGCTTCAATTTCGGCTTGGGTGCGCAACTCTAATGAAACACCGCGGGCGTGGTTGCCGTCAACGGGTTTGACGCAAACGGGCAGGCCAATGTCTTGTGCGGCTTCCCATGCCTCTTGGGGGGATGAGACGTTGCGACCTTCGGGAACTGGTACGCCGCAATTGGCCAACAGGCTCTTGGTGAGGTCTTTGTCTTTGGAAACACCTTCGGCAATGGCGCTGGTTTGGTCAGTTTCGGCCGTCCAAATGCGGCGCTGATTGGCACCGTAGCCCAACTGCACCAAGTTGCCATCGTTTAAGCGTATGGCGGGGATGTTGCGCTCGGCGGCCGCATCGACAATGCAAGCGGTGCTGGGGCCAATGCACAAGCGGTCTACCATTTGGGTGAGGTCGGCAATGACTTGCTTGACAGGGAAAGAGCGGTTTTCGATGGCAGCCATGACCAAGTCGCGAGCGGCTTGAAGGGCAGCGCGGCTGACGGTTTCGTTGCGGGTTCGAATGACCACCTTGTAAATGCCACGGGGACCAGCCTCGCGAGCTTTGCCAAAACCAGTTTGCATGCCTGCACGGTTTTGCAGCTCCAAGGCTACATGTTCCATGATGTGACCAGGCCAAGTGCCTTCTGCCAACCTTTGCAAGAATCCACCACGCTCACCCACGCTGCATCGATGTTCAATGAGGCCGGGTAGCATTTCTTGCAGCCGCTCATTGAAGCCAGGCAGGGTGTTGGAGGGGCAGTCTTCCAAGTCACCAATGTCAATCCAAGCTTCAAGCACTGGACGGTATGTCCAGATGTTGGGACCCTTCAGATGGGTCATTTTTAAAAATTTGATATCTTTAGAACTCATTTCCGTGCGCCTGACGATTCTGAGCGATGGCACGGTTCGATTCGTGTCAGGGGATACAATGACCGGCCAGTTGCAGCACTGGCAATGATCGTCTGATAAACAAGGTGCATGGGCTGTGTCCTGGCCGCTTCTTTTGCTGTTTTTGTTTGCCGCCAACACTAGTTGACTCTTGCTGT
>JACCDJ011009020.1_pt1 | contig 18702 bp, 19 predicted proteins | sample 7444481 | NCBI WGS metagenome assembly JACCDJ01 (sample SAMN15323435, study PRJNA562643) | freshwater metagenome | isolation source: river surface water | place: USA:Blue River Watershed | collected 2017-08-15 | reverse complement strand
TTGCATTGAAGGAAGAGGCTCTCGCCATCTTTCCACTCGTTCGTAGCTTTATCTAAGTAACGAGGGGTTGAAGCAACGCGGAATTTTGCTACCGCTGCACCCGAAGGGGTAAAGCGAAGCTCTGGATCGTCAACGAGGTTGCCGACCAATGTGATTGTTGTATCTCCTGCTGCCATTTTTCTACCTTCTATTCTTCTCTGGGGTTTTCTACTGGTTGAGTCCGTGCTATTAAGTTACTCGCCACCACCCACATTCTTTGGAAGCAATTCCGTAGGCTGTGGATGGATTTTGACCGATTACTCGGGGCGCATCACCTTTGTGCGAAGGATTGATTCATTCAAGTTGAGCTGACGATCGAGCTCCTTGATTGCGGCTGGCTCACAGTTCATATCTGCAACTGCGTAGATGCCTTCTGCCTTCTTATTGATTTCGAACGATAGGCGACGCTTGCCCCAAACATCGAGCTTGTTGACTGCGCCTCCGCTGTCCTTGATGATCTTGAGATATGTCTCAAGTGATGGTGTGACTGTACGTTCTTCTAGATCTGGATCAAGAATGATCATGAGTTCATAGTGACGCATGTGTTAACCCGACCTCCTCTGGACTAAGACGGCCACGGGATTTCCGTGACAGGAGGGTTACAAACCTTCATCAACCTTAGGCCGGTGGCCTATGTGAATCAGGGGCTTAAGGGTAACTCTTGGGGATAGAAAGGTGAAATTCACGCTCTTTAGACAGGTAATTCAGGCCAATACTCGCTTTTGAGCAGTCCACCTGAGCGGTGCCTGCGGGCAAGAGCTACCGCGAGAGCGATAGAGGCTGCGATACGCAAAAGGGCGAAGCCGGCATAGATCTCAGTTGAGAGTCCGTACTTTGCATCGGTTAGAAGTGCCAAGTGTTGCCAGATTGCAATGTGATACCCAATCTCTGCAATCTGCCAGAACCAGAACCATGAGAGATCTCGCTTATCTTTAATTGCAAGTAAGACAAGGGGTGCAAGCCAGAGAACAAATTGAGGTGAATACACCTTACCGACAGCCATGACAACAATGAATATGTAGATCGCACTCATCGCAAGAGTGAGAGTCTCTTTCGTTTGCAATAGATAGATGGTGACGATGAGAACACCAATGAGCAATGTCAGAATCGTTAAGTAGTTAATATGTGTGAGGTTTACACCATAGACGCTAAGTGCATACCAGATTGAACCCCAATCAGCTTGGCGTTTGAGATTGAGATCATAAAATCGCCACCATCCTTCTGGTGAAGTGATTGCAAAGGGAAGATTGATCAGAAGAAAGGTAGTAAGAGTGATAGCGATGTACTTCACGCCTTCAACAACCTTCTCTTGTCGCAAGAAGATGATTGCAATCGGAAGAAGTAAGAAGATAGGAAAAAACTTTGTAGCAATGGAGATTGCAAGAGCGAGTGAGCTCCATAAATATGCTTTTCGATCAAACCAATAAATTGCAAGCAGCATCGTTGCAATTGCCCAGAGATCCCAGTTGATATAGAGCGCGGCAACGCCAGTGGGAGTAAGTGCATATATATATGAGTACTCAGGTCTTATTCGATGGAATATAAATACTGAAGCAATAAATAGCAGAGCTATCAATGCAATATTGATTCGAAAATATGTAACTGGGCTATCTGTAGAGATTGCAGCTGTCGCCCACATGACTAGCCCTTGAAGGGCGGGATACTCCACCGCTTGTTCGCCGCCGCTATATGCCCATTTGCCATCACCGAAAGCTCGCTCACTAAAGAGCGCTGGTAAATCTGAGTAGCAGGCGTGAACATATTGGGTTGGACCCGCCCAATTAACGCCCTCACAGTGGCTGAACTTTGCATAGGAAAGTAGGGATGCAATTACTGCAAAGGCGAGAACGATGCGGGTTGTAATGCGCATATAAGTAGTATCGCTACTTCTTTGGAGTCTGCTTGCCGCCGCTTGTCATCACAATCGGATCGAGGCCACCAATATTTGCCGGTGCTGGGAAATCAAGAACTGGCTCTCCGCGAAGTGCGCCCTTCATAAATGCAGTCCAGATTCGCGCTGGGAAAGATCCGCCGGTAACGGAGGTGAGACCACCGATACCATTTAGTGATTCTGATGCGCTATCTCTAAAGAGGGCCACAGATGCTGCAAGTTGTGGTGTGTATGCAGAAAACCATGCAGATGCATTTGATTGTGAAGTTCCTGTCTTTCCTGCTGCCGGGCGACCAAGACCGAGGGCTGCAGCACCTGTTCCACCATTGACAACTGATTTGAGTGCATAGGTGAGATCTGCAGTTACCTCTGGACTAAAGACCTCTTGTGTCTGAGGCTTGCCTTCATAGAGAACACCCTTATTTGCACCGGTAACAGATGCAATCAAATAAGGCTTTGAATACACACCATTTGCCGCAAATGTTGCATAGGAGTTAGCAACATCGATGACGTGAGGGGATGCAACACCGAGTGAGACTGAAGGAGTTGGCATCATTGCAACAGATTCAGGAATTCCGGCGCGACGTGCAACGTCTACAACTTTATCTAATCCGGCCTTCATTCCAAGAGGAACATAGATTGTATTAATTGAGTGCTGAGTCGCAGTCATGAGATCAACTTGGCCCCAACCCTCATTGCCGTAATTGCTCACCAGGTATGGCTTACCTAGATCATCGAATGTCTGTGGTGAATCACCATTCCACATCGATGTCAGAGGAATTCCTTGTTCAAGTGCTGCAATCAGTGCAAATGGTTTAAATGTAGAACCCGCTAGTGCAATAGATTGCGTCGCATCGTTGAGTTGGCGCACCACATAATCTTCTCCACCATACATAGCAATGATTTCACCGGTTCCGGGTCTAATTGCCACAAGGCCAATATGTAGGTTATCTGGCGCATTCTTTGGAGTCAGCTTATTAACTGCATCCACTGCTGAAACTTGGGCTTTTTCAACAATCGTTGTCTTAATGACATAACCGCCCACCATCAACTGCTCACTAGTAAAGCCGAGCTTGCTCAACTCTTTCTGTGCAGCGTCGATAATGTAACCCTTAGGTCCACTCAGTGATCCACCTGTTGTGCGAGGTGAGATTGTTGGCATCTTTGCAGATGCTGCCTCTTCAGCGGTAATCCAACCTTCTTCAAGCATCTGGGAGATGACGTATTTAAATCGTGCATCAAGGCGCTTCTGATTATCTCCACCAAGTGATGGGTCATAGAGGCCGGGTGAGCGCAAGATACTTGCGATAACCGCACATTGTGAGATTGATAGTTGGCTGGCATTTCTATTGAAGTACTGCTGTGACGCCGTCTGCACTCCATATGAGCCGCGGCCAAAGTAAATGGTGTTGAGATAATTTTCGAGAATCTGATCTTTTGTTAGCGCATTCTCAAGCTTGAGAGCAATGACAAGTTCTTTTACCTTGCGCTGAATACTACGCTCTGATGTAAGAAAGGCGGTCTTGGCATACTGCTGAGTGATTGTTGAACCGCCACGACCATTTCCTAAGGTCAGGACGTTATCTGCAACTGCAGAGAGAAGACCTGTAACGCTAAATGCACGGTTGCTATAGAAGTTTGTATCTTCTGCAGCCATTACAGCGTGACGGAGTTTAAGTGGAATCTTTGCAAGAGGCAGGATCTGGCGGTTCTGTGCACCGATGCGACCAATCTCATTGCCATTTGAATATTGAATGACTGTCGCTTGGCTGTTGACGTAATCGTTGGGATCAGGAATGTCGACTGTAAACCAAGCCAGTGCAAAGAGAGTTGAGCCGGCTACAAAGCCGAAACCAAAGATGAAGATTCCGGCACGGATCAGCTTGGTGCGAATGCGCTTGGCGCGACTGACCTTGACCTTGCTTGAAGACTTCTTTGGGGTTGAAGCCTTTCCCTCTTTAGGTGTGCTCACGTGCTTAGGTTACCGCTGAAGTCCTCATCCTCAAGTGTTCGCTGGCGGCGAGGTGGCTTGCGTGTAACCCCATCACCTAATAAATAGGAAGAGCAGAGGTGATTCCATGAACAGTCACGACAAACTTCAACGATATAGACAGCAAATTCACCGAATTCACGCTCCATCTCAATCAACTCTGATGGCGTTTTGATGCGCCCTGAGAATTGACCTAACTGGTCACCGAATGTGTAGCGAATCTCGACCAACTTATCTTTTTTGCAGACAGGACAGTTGCGATCGGCCTTCTCACCATGAAACTTTGCAGCCCGCATCAAATATGGATCGGCATCACATGCATCGACTACTCCACGAAAGAGATTGAGAAGAGTTGCTCTCTTATCGAGTGAGTAATCGATAAAGTTTCGAGCACTCTTTCCTATAGGTGATTTTCCACTGGGTCTATCTCCACTGGGGATCATGGATGGCGGCGGGCCTTCCACCATTGGATAAGTTCCTCAGTTGCACGTTCCTCACCTAGGGGGCCATGCTCCATACGAAGTTCCATCAGGAAGTCGAGAGCTTTTCCGACGTCAGCAGATGGCTTGATCTGTAAAAGTTGCATCACTTGAGCGCCATCTAGGTCGGGACGGATTTTTGATAGCTCCTCTTCCTCCATCAACTTTGCAATGCGAGCTTCAAGGCTGTCATAGGTGCGCGATAGTCGCTCAGCCTTCTTTACATTGCGCGTTGTGCAATCAGCTCGAGTAAGAACGTGAAGATGAGTTAACAAATCTCCTGCATCGCGAACATATCTGCGGACAGCAGAATCAGTCCACTCTCCTTCCCCATATCCATGGAAGCGAAGATGGAGTGCCACAAGCGTCTCAACTGCATCAATAGTCTCATTATCAAAGCGCAACTCTTTAAGTCGCTTCTTTGAAAGCCGTGCACCAACCACCTCATGGTGGTGAAATGAAACTCCGCCTCCAGCAATGAGATTACGCGTCTTTGGTTTTCCAATGTCATGAAGAAGTGATGCAAGTCGAATGACAAGATTTGGTCCGCCAAGGCGATCTTCTTGCGTAATTGCCTGCTCTAGAACGGTAATGGAGTGTTCATACACATCTTTATGGTGATGATGCTCATCAATTTCAAGACGAAGTTTTGGGATCTCCGGTAGTGCAATATCGGCAAGTCCTGTATCGACAAGAATTGTGATTCCGATGCGAGGATGATCTGACATTAACAACTTAACAAATTCATCGCGGATACGCTCTGCAGAGATGATTGATAAGCGTGGCGCCATAGAGCTCATCGCGTCAAGAACATCATCTGCAAGTGTGAAGTTCAATTGTGCAGCAAATCGTGCAGCACGCATCATGCGTAGTGGATCATCGCTAAATGATTGTTCAGCTGTAACCGGGGTGCGCAAAATCTTCTTTGCTAAATCATCGATGCCGCCAAATGGATCGATGAACTCAGGTTTTGTTGTTGTGAGTTCAAGTGCCATGGCGTTAACAGTAAAGTCACGACGCGAGAGATCGCCCTCGATTGAATCTCCGTATTCAACATCTGGTTTGCGAGAATCTTTTTCGTAAGTTTCACTTCGATATGTTGTTACTTCAACAGTTGTATCTCCGCGCTTACCTGCAACTGTTCCAAATTCAATTCCCGTATCCCAAACATTCTCAGCCCAACTCTTAAGAATTTTCTTACTTTCAAGCGGATGAGCATCGGTTGTGAAATCAAGATCATTTCCAAGACGGCCAAGAATTGCATCGCGAACAGGACCGCCGACAAGGGCTAAGCGGAAACCTTTCGCTGCAAAGGCAGCGGCGAGTGAGCTGGCGAGAGGTGCACGCTCAACCAGGGAGGCGAGGGCAAGCTCGCGCCCAAGTTCAATCTTCTCGTTGCTCACAATAGATAAGCCTAGTCGCGCCTTTCGCCACTCTCGCCCATCACGAGAGGTCGCATCGCGTACTCTTAAGCCATGACCCCGGCACCTAGTGCGGGCAGCGAAGGTATTAAGAAGAAGCGTCGACGTAAGCGTCCGGCGCATCGCTCCCCACAGAATTCACCTACCCAGACGGGTGGGCAAGTTGAAGGCAAGAAGCCCCCTGTAAAGCGAGCTGCCTCAAAGATTGTCTATGCCAAAAGAGTCGATGAGGTCTCCGCAGGTGGTCTCGTAATCGATTCAACTGGAAAACTCGGCCTTCTTATTGGTCGTCGCGATCAGAAAGATCAATCAGGAAAGCGCATTCTCTGGTCGCTGCCTAAAGGTCATATCGAAGAAGGTGAAACTCCAGAAGAAGCTGCTCTTCGTGAGGTTGCAGAAGAGACGGGTATCCAATCTCAGATTGAAAAATCTCTCGGCGTTATCGATTTCTGGTTTATGGCCGGTGGTAAGAGAATCCATAAAACTGTTCATCACTATCTCTTCCGTGAAAGCGGTGGATTACTCGCTGCTCAAGAGAGTGAAGTAGATGAGGTTGCATGGTTTCCTCTTAATGAGATCATCGACAAACTTGCATATCCTGATGAGAAGAAATTAATTGCGCGTACTAATGCCACAACAGAGTTGGCACCACAATGAGAGCGCCTTTTGATAAGAAGGTAGCACTCTTCTTTCTTGCACTTATCACCTTTGCACTTCTTCCCTCAGCAACTGCTGCAACACCTGTTGTGCGAATAGTCGATGTTCCCCACACAAACTATGACGGAACATTTCGAGATAATGAATTAGCATTCTCACTTACTCCTGGGGGAAAGTTAGGACGTGCAGTTTTTGAGTCAGATATGACAACAACGTGGGTTATCGATGCGGCCCTGCTTGATGAAGTCATCGATATGTCAGATGGCTATCTCTATAAAGGTGTTGAAGATCCAGTCGGTGCAAGTGTTGCCCTCATCTGGTTACAGCAATTGCGGATTGCAACAGTGGGTAATCCAATCGTGGCACTTCCTTACGGAAATCCAGATGCATCCCTTGCACGATCACTGAACTCAACTGAGCTCAAGTTCTACTCAGAGCTTGGCCGAATCAAGTTAGAGGCTTTCTTTGGTCGCGCTGTCATCTCGCAAAATGGTTGGGGAGCTGGAAAATCACGCTTAAATAGCGACTTTCAGAGGCTATATAAGAATGAAGCAAATCTGCTTCGTAGCTATACCCAGGTAATTGATGTTGCCGAGATTAATGATCTTCGGGCTCGTTTAGGTCGAGTGCTCAATCCACTGCTCTCCGAGAAGGATCGAGCATATTTTGCCTATCAAGGCCGTGATGCTGTTGCTGTAATTGCTAAGAAGTTACGTGTTGTCGCAGGACGTTTTCAGTTAACCTCTGATCGCGTCAAAGTTCCACTTACTTTGGTTAATAATTTTGATACCGCAACAACTGTTAGTCTCTCTTTGATTCCTATGAATTCACGTGTGCAGGTTGAGAACGTTAACAACATCACTATTCCACCTCGCTCTCGAATTCAGATCTCTGTGCCTTTTGATGTCATTGCTTCAGGGTCAACTCTTGTTAATGCACAATTTATGACACCACAGGGCAATCGTGTGGGTGAGGTGTCGCGCCTTCACCTCTCACTTACCGTTATTGATTCACGCGTTGCATACTTCACCACAGGAGCAGCAATTGTTCTCTTCTTAGCTGCTATTGCTCAGTCGGTCCGTCGAATCCGTAGGAGCCGCCGTGAAAAATAACGAACTCTTTAGAGCATCCTCTGTGATGGCACTTGGCACCATCATCTCTCGCATTACAGGATTTATTCGTGCAGTACTTGCTGTCGCGGTTTTGGGTACTGCGCTGTTGGCTGATACTTATAACGTTGCAAATACGATGCCGAATATTCTCTATAACTTGCTTGTAGGTGGAGCGCTCACTGCAATCTTTGTTCCGCAACTTGTTCGATCATTTTCTGACGAAGATGGTGGCCACGGTTTTGCTTCACGCCTTGTCACAACGATTTCAGGAATCCTTGCACTCCTTGTTGTGGTCGGTGTCATCTTTGCGCCTGCACTTGTTAGACTCTATGCACCAGAATTCTCTGCGGCAGGCTTTGAAACCGAGCAAGAGATTGCAGTTGCTTTCACACGCTACTGCCTTCCACAGATCTTCTTCCTTGGCCTCTTTACGATGTTAGGCCAGGTTGCCAATGCACGCGGTTCCTTCGCCCCCCTAATGTGGGCGCCAATAGCTAATAATCTCGTTGTTATCGCCGTCTTTGGTGGCTTTCTCATCTTTACTAAGACAATTTCACTAGAAACAATTACTGATGGCCAGATTCAATTATTGGGCTGGGGAACTACCGCAGGTGTTGTGATTCAAGCCCTCATCTTGATTCCTGTTGTAAAGCGCTCGGGTATCAAATTGCGTCCTATCTTTGGTGTGGCAGGGCTTGGAAAGTCATTTAAGTTAGCTGCTTGGACTTTGATCTACGTATTAATTTCTCAGCTGGGTTATCTGGTTACAGTCAATGTTGCAACAGCTGCAGCTGTTCGTAATGCGCAGGCGGGTATTGAAACCGGTGTTGGTTTTACGCCATATACAAGCGCCTACTACATCATGTTGTTGCCGTATTCGATTGTGACTATCTCAATCGTCACCGCACTCTTGCCGCATCTATCCCAATTAGCAATCGATAAGAAGGTAGAAGAGGTTCGCCTTCAATTAATTCGTGCGATAAAAATGGTGGGTGTCGTTACTGTTCCAAGTGCTATCGCTCTGATCTTCTTTGGTCCTCTTATGACCGAAGTTCTCTATATGGGAATCTCACTCGATGACTCTCGATATATTGGATATGTTCTCTCAGCTATGGGATTTGGATTGATTCCTTTTAGTATTAATTTGATTTTAATTCGTGGATTTAATGCATTTGAAGATACAAAAACTCAAGTGATCTCTATCTTTATTATCAATGCGATATCAGTCGGGCTCTCCTACCTCTTCCTTGCAAACCTTGATAGTGGCGTCGTCACAATCGGTCTTGGTGCCGCGTTTTCTATTAGCTACATAGTTGGACTTTTTGTCACATTGGCTTTGATTAAGCGACATGTTGGCACTTTAAAGGTGCGAGATTTTGCGCGTCAGCATGGTTCACTTCTTCTCGCATCACTTCTTGCAATGGCTCCATTCTTTGCACTCTCCACTGTGCTTAATTGGGATTCAGGCGGCGCTGGGGCAGGACTTCGCACCCTTCGTTTGGCGTTGATTCTCATGGGAAGTGGTCTGGGTTATCTCTTCTTCGCCCACCTCTTTAAAGTCGCTGAAATCGCTGGCTTGAGAGAGTTCGCCACATCTACCTTGGGCCGCCGCAAGAAGTAAAGGCGCGATAAGGTGCGCTCATGAGCACTGATGTACGCGAGATTGTCATTGTAGGTTCCGGACCAGCTGGATATACAGCTGCTATCTATGCTGCGCGTGCACAACTTAATCCTCTTGTTTATGAGGGTTCAGTCACCGCCGGTGGCGCACTCATGAATACCACTGAAGTTGAGAACTTCCCTGGATTTATCGATGGAATCATGGGTCCAGACCTTATGGACAACATGCGCAAACAAGCTAAGCGCTTCGGTGCTGAGCTCATTACAGATGATGTCGTTGAGATGGATCTTCAAGGTCCAGTTAAGACCATTAAAGATGGTTCAGGTAATGTCGTAAAGGCCAAGGCTGTAATCCTTGCAATGGGTTCTGCATACCGCGAGATTGGACTTGAGAATGAGAAGCGACTTTCAGGTCGTGGAGTCTCATGGTGTGCAACATGCGATGGTTTCTTCTTCCGTGATCAGGTAATTGCAGTTGTTGGTGGTGGCGATTCAGCAGTTGAAGAGGCGACATTTCTTACAAAGTTTGCATCAAAGGTTGTCTTGATCCACCGCCGTGATTCATTGCGCGCATCAAAGATCATGCAAGATCGCGCCTTTAATAACCCTAAGCTCGAGATTATGTGGGACACAGAGGTCATAGATGTTCTTGGTGAGAACAAGGTTGAAGGTCTCAAGCTTCGCAATACAAAGAGTGGTGAAGAGTCAATCGGTGAATTTACTGGTCTCTTTGTTGCAATCGGACATATTCCACGTTCTGAGCTTGTCACAACTCAAGTTGCACTCGATAACGAGGGTTATGTCAAAGTTGAAGATCGCTCAACACGCACAAGCGTCTCTGGCGTCTTTGCATGTGGCGATCTCGTCGATCACACCTATCGTCAAGCGATTACAGCTGCGGGTTCAGGTTGCGCAGCCGCGTTAGACGCAGAGAAATTCCTCTCTCACTAGTATTCTTGCAGTATATAAATCTCAGTTATATAAGTTTCAGTACGTAAATATCACTATCTATAGGAGTTAGAGCATGAGCACACCAATCAAGGTAACAACAGCTGATTTCGATCAGGTTGTCCTCAAGAGCAGCAAGCCAGTTTTAGTTGATTTCTGGGCTGAATGGTGTGGTCCATGCCGCGCAATCGCTCCAATCTTGGACGATATCGCTGCAGAGCATGGAGATAAGCTCACAATTGCAAAGCTCAATACAGATGAAGAGTCTGCAATTGCAATTAAGTATGGAGTCACATCTATTCCTATGCTTAACGTCTACGTTAATGGAGAAGTTGTTAAGACCATCATCGGTGCAAAGCCAAAGCCTGCACTTTTGAAGGAACTTGAAGGCTTTATCTAATATTGCAATGAAGGAGCTATCTCCCGATGAGATTCGTTCTTTTCAACAAGAACGTGGCCTCCATGTAACTGGTGAACTCAACGACGCGACCGCTCGCGCCTTAGAAGAGGCGCGGTGGAAGCTCGGTGATCGCTCTCTCTATCTTCAACAAGCTCCATGGATGCGTGGTGATGATGTTGCGACACTTCAATCACGTCTTACGGAGATGGGTTTTAACTGTGGTCGCGTCGATGGAATCTTTGGTCCTCTTACCGAATCTGCAGTAAAGGATTTTCAAAAATCTGTTGGTGCAAAGGTCGATGGGCGTTGTGGTCCTGCAACAATTATTGCGCTCTTGAGATTAACTAAGACAATCTCAGGTGGTGCACCTACTGCTCTACGTGAGAGTGCAAAGCAGAAGAATCGTGGACCAGCTCTTGCAAATAAGGTCATTGTTCTCGATCCAGGTTCTCGCGAAGATGAAGTTGAGATTGTCTATGACATTGCAGGTCGTATTGAAGGCCGTCTCTTGGCGCTGGGTGCAACAGTCTTTCTTGCCCGAGGTGCAACAAATAATCCGAGTGAAGAAGAGCGCATTGCATTTGCTAACTCCAATAGCGCAGATCTCTTAATCTCTATCCATACAGATACTCATAGCAATCCTGCAGCACATGGTGTTGCCACCTTCTTTTATGGCTCTGAAGCACACGGTATTCACTCAGTTGTGGGCGAGCGCTTTGCATCATTGGTACAGCGCGAAATCTGTGCCCGCACCGATCTTCTTAACTGCCGCACCCATGCAAAAACATGGGATCTTCTTCGCCTTACCCAAGCACCGGCTATTCGCATTGATCTTGGCTATCTCAGTAATCCAGGCGATGCGGGACGCCTTGCTCGTCCTGAATTTCGAGACACTATTGCCGAGAGTTTTGTAATTGCTATTCAACGCCTCTATCTAGCCGCAGAAGATGATGCCAAGACCGGCACTCTTCGAATCTCTGACCTACGAAGTGCTGGTATTCGTCGCTAATTTGTCGCCTTCTCATCGCACGGGTGTGGGAAGATTTGCCCCATGTCAGAGGTAAATGTTCGCTATCAGACCGGTGCTCCACAAAATCTTGAAGAGAGATTTGCTGCGCGAGCCGCCGGAATGTTGCCTTCTGAAATTCGCGCCCTCTTCGCCGTAGCCTCACGTCCAGAGATTGTCTCTCTTGCTGGAGGAATGCCTAATCTCTCTGCACTTCCAATGGAGATGATGGCAGGCGTTGTTAATGACTTGATTTTAAAGAATGGTTCTGAAGCGCTGCAGTATGGAAGCGGGCAGGGCCACCCAAAACTTCGCGAACAGATATGCGATGTGATGGCACTTGAAGGTATTCGTGCAAACCCTGACGATGTAGTTGTTACAACAGGCTCACAGCAAGCCTTAGATCTCATCTCTCGTATCTTTATTGATCCAGGCGATGTTGTGTTGGTAGAGGCACCTTCGTATGTGGGTGCTCTCGGAACATTCCGCCAATATGAGGCATCTGTTGTCCATGTTGAGATGGACCACGATGGAATGATCCCTGAAGCACTCAGCGCTGCTATTACCAGTGTTCGTGCCGCCGGGCGAAAGATTAAGTTCTTGTATTTAATTCCAAATTACCAAAATCCAACTGGTGTCTGCCTACCTGCAGATCGCCGCACACAGATTCTTAATATCTGCCGTGAAGCTGGGATATTTGTAGTTGAAGATAACCCTTATGGATTACTAGGTTTTGATAAGCCGTCACCAAATGCGATGCGTGCTGAAGATTCAGAGAATGTGATCTACCTTGGATCTTTTTCAAAGACAATTGCCTCTGGTCTTCGTGTTGGTTGGGCTCTTGTTCCTCAATCATTGAAAGATAAGTTGGTGATTGCATCTGAATCATCAATTCTCTGCCCATCAAACTTTACCCAGCTGACAATCTCTAGCTATCTTGCAGATCAGCCTTGGCGTGATCAAATTGCAAGTTTCTGTGAGCTTTATAAAGTCCGACGTGATGCGATGCTTGAATCACTAGAGCAACATTTTCCTCAAGAGGCGACATGGACAAAGCCCGGTGGTGGCTTCTATGTCTGGGTTAATTTGCCTGCAGAGATCGATACGAAAGCTTTAATGCCGAAGGCGATTGTGGCCAAGGTTGCCTATGTTCCAGGAAATGCCTTCTATGCAGATGGCTTCGGATCATGGTCGATGCGTCTTTCATATTGCCACCCAACTCCAGAGCGCATCCGTGAAGGTGTTAAAGCACTTGGTGGAGTGATCAAGGGTGAGATGAAGCGCCGCGGAACAGCGCAGAATTAATTCTTCTTACATACCTTCGATTAAATCAACAATGCGAGCTAGATCTTCGCTGCCTGCAAACTCGATAACAATCTTGCCTTTTCCTTTACCCATCTCTACAAAGACTCGGGTATCAAGGTAATCACCCAATAGCTCAGCTGCTGCAAGGCCGGCACCCGATACACCTTTAGGAGATGAGCTCTTTGGCTTTGAAGTTGATGGCTTGTGGGTTGCAATGATCTCTTCTGTGGCGCGAACACTGAGGCCTTCACCGACGATGCGCGCTGCGAGTTTTTCAATATCTGCAGCATTGGTAAGTCCAAGGAGTGCGCGTGCATGGCCTGCAGAGAGGATTCCTGCAGCAACCTTTCGTTGTACAGATTCAGGCAAGTTAAGTAGTCGAATTGTGTTTGAAATCTGTGGGCGTGAGCGTCCTAGCTTGAGCGCAAGCTCATCGTGGGTGCAGCCAAAATCAGTGAGGAGTTGAAGGTATGCAGCACCTTCTTCTAGAGGATTAAGTTGGCTGCGGTGAATATTTTCAATGAGCGCTTCACGTAAGAGTTCGTTATCAGGTGTCTGTCTAATAATGACAGGGATTGATTTTAACCCTGCAGCCTTTGCTGCACGGAAACGTCGCTCTCCCATAATGAGTTCATATTTATTCTCTGCAACTTTACGAACTACAGGTGGTTGCAAAATTCCAAATAACTTAATTGATGAAATAAGTTCATTGAGAGCATCTTCATCAAAGACTGTGCGTGGTTGACGTGGGTTAGGTGAGATCTGCTCTAGAGGAATCTCGTTCTGTGTTGCTACCTCAACATTATCAACTGTTAGTGATGTTGGAATAAGTGAATCAAGATTGATTCCGAGTCCGCCGCGCTTAGTTGCCATTATGCGATATCACCTTTGTAGTTGATGCTTACAACATTTGAATCAAAGATAGGTTCTTCCTCTTTTGCACGACCGCGCTCTGCAATCTCTCGAGCAACTTGCATATATGCAATTGCGCCAGGTGATAGTGGGTCATATGTCATTACAGTTTGATTGTATGAAGGCGCTTCAGATACACGCACTGCACGTGGAATCGGAACATCAATTAATTCATTTGGGAAATGTGAACGCACATTTGCTGCAACATCATTTGATAAACGTGTGCGTGAATCAAACATCGTTAAGATAATTGTTGAAAGGTTAAGTGATGGGTTGAGTCTCTTCTTCACAAGTGTGTATGTCTCTAATAATTGTGACAAACCCTCAAGTGCGTAGTACTCAGTCTGAATAGGAATCATCAACTCTTTCGATGCAGCAAATGCATTGATGGTCAGAAGCCCGAGTGATGGTGGGCAATCAATAAAGATGTAGTCATAGTTAACGCTGATCTCATCGATCGCCTCTTTAAGTTGTAGCTCGCGTGCAACCATAGAAACTAAATTGATTTCCGCATTAGCCAGTGATGTATTTGAGGGAATGCAATCAAGTTCAGGAAAGCCTGCGACCTTAGCGATAACAGTTGAGATAGGCGCTGTGCCCATAAGGACCTCGTAAACACCGGCGCTTGTGCGGTGCTCCACCCCAAGGGCAGTTGAGGCATTTCCTTGAGGATCAAGGTCGATAACCAGGACTCGTAGCCCGCCCATAGCAAGGGCTGCTGCGATATTGACTGTAGAGGTCGTCTTTCCGACCCCACCCTTCTGGTTGGCCACTGTGAAGATACGGGTAGTAGAAGGCTTAGCCATCGCCTCTTTAAGGCGACGGACTCCTATCACTTTTCCATTTGTTTCACGTGAATCATCCACAGGGGTATTCAACCACCAATATGGAGGGGTAAGAACCCTCGATTAAGAGCTTTGCTGGACTTTAGGCAGCTTCTTGAGCTCAACTACGCGGCCAAGGCCAATACCTTCAAGGGTAATCTCATGCAGAATTGAGCCTGGAACCGCCTCCATCTCAAGGGCGGCGGACTCCCCCTTCATTGCAAGGAGAGCCCCATTCATCTTAAGCATATGCCAGCTCATCTTCTTTAACTTATCCAGGGCTGCTACGGCGCGAGCTGTTACATAATCAGCTGATTTCTTCACATCTTGAGCGCGACCTCGGATTACCTGGATCTCTGTTCCGGCAGTTGCCTCTTTGAGGAACTCGACTCGCCTCTCTAGGGGCTCAATAAGGGTCACTTTGAGATCTGGGCGTGAGAGGGCGATAACGATTCCTGGTAGCCCTGCTCCAGAGCCGATATCAAAAAGGGATGCTCCTTGTGGCAAGAGCTGGCAGACAAAGAGGGAGTTGAGGATATGGCGCTCCCAGATGCGCTCACCTTCACGGGGGCCGATCAGGCCACGCTCTATCCCTGCCCCCTTAAGGAAGTCGGCATAGGCGCGGATCTCCCCCTCCTTCTCAGGAAAGTGGCGGGCGATCAGCTGATCGAGCGTTGGTTCCACGTGAAACTACCTTGAAGACCCGGCTGAGCCTATTAGGAAGGGAAGATAACGACGAAACGGCGTGGATCTTCACCCTCAGACTCTGAGGTAAGACCCATATCTTGGATTGTGTCGTGGATGATCTTGCGCTCAAAAGCGTTCATTGGGTCGAGCTTAATTGACTCGCCCTTGGACTTCGCTTCCTCGCCAAGCTTTTTGGCAAGGGCGGTCAGCTCCTTGCGACGATCTGCACGGAAGTTCTCAATATCGAGCATCAGGCGGCTGCGATCACCAGTTGAGGTCTGTACAGCTAGGCGTGTGAGCTCTTGGAGTGCATCGAGGACCTCACCATTCTTGCCGACGAGGTGGCTGAGCTTGCCGCCAACGATGGCAAGGCTTGCGCGGCCATTTTCAACATCGATATCGATATCTCCGTCGAGATCTGCAATATCTAGGAGCGCCTCGAGATAGTCAGCGGCGATATCGCCCTCCTCCTCAAGCTTTGCCACGCTCTTTGGAGCCTTCTTTGTGACTTCACTGCTCTCTTCAGTTGCTACATCTACTGCTACATCTGTTGAATCTGGCATAGTGCCCTCCGCTACTAGTGGTGAATTATATGTTTTTATGCATTATTGATAGTAAATGTCCGTTTTACTTCTTCTTCTTTTTCTTCTTTGGTTGGGTGCGCTGGCCTTCTTGCTTTGGAGCCTCAATCTCTGGGCTCTCTTGAGCCTCCACAACCTTGCCTTCAAGCTTTGCCTTGTGGGCGCGCTTACGTTGAAGCTCTTCAAAGGCTGGAGATCCAGGGGTTGGGTTGCGCTTAATTACGTAGTACTGCTGACCCCAAGTCCATGCATTTGTTGTTGACCAGTAGATCAAAACACCGACTGGAAAGTTAACGCCAGAGATCGCAAAGATAACTGGGAATAAATACAACATGATCTTCTGTTGCTGCAACATCATATTGTTGCTGGAATCCATCTTTGGCATTCCCTTTGTCATCAACTGCTTCTGTGTTGTAAACGTTGTTGCTGACATCAGTGCAATAAGAAATACAGTAACGATCTTTACTGTTGCTGAATCAGAGCCTAAGAATGTCTCTGAAATCTTTGCACCAAAGAATTTAGCGTTTGCTGCGCTATCTGCCTGAGCTTGTGACATCACACCAGGTGCTTCATCTTTTGCAAGTCCATTAAGAACCGTAAAGAGTGCAAAGAAGATTGGTGCTTGGGCAAAAATTGGAAGGCATGCAGAGAGTGGATTTGCTTTATGTTCCTTGTAAAGCTTCATCATCTCTTCTGATTGCTTCTGACGATCATCTTTATACTTCTTCTGAATCTCCTTCATATGTGGTTGAAGGGCAGTCATCGCGCGTTGGCTCTTGATCTGCTTTACGAAGAGTGGAATCAAAATAATTCGAATAACAATAACGAGGCCAACAATTGAGAGTGACCAGGTGATTCCTGATTCAGAATCTAGGAATGTTGAGAGGATGTTATGGAAGAAGACCAGAACTCCTGATACAGCATTCTTGAGTGGATTCATGATGAAGTCGAACATGTTTGCCCTTCGTTAGTTCTATGTGAAATCAACTGTGGAACTTGCCCTGAAGTCTCTGAAGCCATTGTGTTACGCAGTTTTGCGAGCGCATCTGCGCTATCGAGATCTTCATCTACATAATCCACGCCGCCATCTGACCATGGGTGGCATCGCAATAGACGCCACGTAGCCATTGCTACACCTTTGAGGCCATAACGTTTAATTGCTGTGGCCGCATAGTTTGAACATGATGGGTAGTAGCGACAACGTGGTTCACGTGTTGCTGAATACGCCTGATAGATGCGGATGAAGAAGGCAGCGATGGTGCGCATTAAGGGCGAACCTCGCTCTTCTTCGCTAATTTTTCTTGACGGGTAACAAGGGATGTAATGAGAGATGAAATCTCTTCATTGACGCGATCACTTACTGAAAGTGCACGAATCACCAAGAGCGCACCTTCTGGTAGTGAAGAAATCTGTGGGGCAATCGCGTGGCGTACTTGGCGCGATAGACGATGGCGTGTTACTGAACCGCCGACGCTCTTTCCAATAATTAGACCAGCGCGGGCAGGAGTAGCTTCATTGCTCTGGACGTGCAGGTATCCAACGAAGTGTGTGGAGGTAACCCTGATTCCGCTCTTTGTTGTCTTTGCGAAATCAGAGGGTGAAGTTAAACGTGCGTTGCGTGGCAGCACGAGTAGCTATCCGGCTCTGCTCTACCTATTTATTTCTAGGAGGCGCTTACGCTGAAAGGCGTGAGCGGCCCTTAGCGCGACGAGCTGAGAGCACTGCGCGTCCTGCACGTGTTGCCATGCGTGCGCGGAAGCCATGCTTCTTGGCGCGACGGCGTGTATTTGGCTGGTAGGTGCGCTTTGTCATGAGAACTCCAAAATTACTAGGCGAGCCAGGTGGCTCGTACAGATCAGGTCATAAATACGGGGGAAGCGAGGAGGTAACGGTACGGGTGTGGATAGCGTGAGGTCAAACCCACCCAAAAGAGCTAGATCTATCTCAAGGTGTGGATAACTACTTGCAAATTGACGGGAAAGGGTCTACTTTGCGGGTTCTCCACAGGAATCCGTCAAATATGGTCGAAGTTCAAGGCTAAACCCTTACTTTAGACCACACCCTGTGGATAACTTTGTGGATAAGAAGGTGGGTGGGTATGGCGTTAACAGGCCAGGAGCTTGCCCACCTCTGGGAGCGGGTTGTCCTCGAGATTTCAACAGGTGAACCTCAGCACCGCGCCTTCTTGGCGATGACAAAACCCCTTGGCCTGCTACCAAGTGAGGGTGGGCCGACAAGCCTTTTAGTTGCCGCGCCAAATACCTTTGCTAAAGATGTCCTTGAATCACGCCTTCGCCCGGTGATCAATGAAGTGCTCTCTCGTGAGCTTGCAGGTCCTGCAAATATCGCAGTGATGGTCGATGAAAGTATTGAGCTTGCAGCTATTCCTGAACCTGTTGCCACAGTTGAAGTCTCACGTCCTGGTACTGGCCGTGAAGGCGGAGATGTTATCCGCACATCAACCGTAAATGATTCTTCATCATCACAATTAAATGAGCGATACACATTTGAAACTTTCGTTACAGGTGAGTCCAATCGTTTTGCTCGCGCAGCTGCGATTGCTGTAGCAGAAGCACCAGCTAAGGCATATAACCCACTCTTTATCTATGGTGATTCTGGTCTTGGCAAGACTCACTTGTTGCATGCAATTGGTGCATACTCACGTGAACTCTTTCCCAATATTCGTGTTCGTTATGTATCTTCTGAAGAATTTACCAATGACTTTATTAACTCTATTCGTGATGATAAAGCAACATCTTTTCAACGTCGTTATCGCGATTTAGATGTGCTGCTTATTGATGATATTCAATTCTTAGAAAATAAAGAGCGC
>JACCDJ010270123.1_pt1 | contig 18704 bp, 16 predicted proteins | sample 7444481 | NCBI WGS metagenome assembly JACCDJ01 (sample SAMN15323435, study PRJNA562643) | freshwater metagenome | isolation source: river surface water | place: USA:Blue River Watershed | collected 2017-08-15 | reverse complement strand
TTATGTTCATGAGCCCAGATCTGCACACTACTGCCGGCAAAATCGAAGACCTTCGTGAGCGTATCGATGAAGCCGTGCACGCTGGATCAGCCCGAGCAGTAGAGAAGCAACATGCAAAGGGTAAGGGGACAGCGCGCGAGCGAATTGAGATGCTGGTTGATGCAGATTCATTTACAGAAATTGATGAGTTTGCCCGCCATCGCGCACAGAACTTTGGCATGGAAAAGAACCGTCCCTACGGCGATGGTGTAGTTATCGGTACGGCGACAGTCGATGGTCGACCAATAGCGTTGTACTCACAAGACTTCACAGTTTTTGGGGGATCCCTTGGCGAAGTACATGCAGAGAAGATTGTAAAGATTGCTGAGTTTGCTCTAAAGTCTGGAATTCCATTGATTGGAATCAATGATTCAGGTGGAGCGCGCATCCAAGAGGGCGTCGCATCTCTTAACGGTTACGGAAAAATCTTTAGGCTCAACACTCGCTCATCGGGTGTCATTCCTCAGATTTCGCTCATTCTGGGGCCTTGTGCAGGTGGATCTGCCTACTCTCCAGCACTGACTGACTTCACCGTAATGGTGAAGGACACTTCAAATATGTTTATTACGGGTCCCGATGTCATCAAGACTGTGACTGGTGAAGATGTTGGCATGGAAGAGCTCGGTGGAGCCTTTACTCACAACACAAAATCTGGAAATGCTCATTACATGGCAGATTCTGAAGCTGATGCCATTGATTATGTAAAGGCGCTTCTGTCATATCTTCCATCAAACAATATGGATGGCTCCCCTGTTCTTCCTCCAACGCAAACGCTAGATAAATCAACGACAGATGTTGCGCTCAACACTTTGATTCCAGATAGCCCAAACCAACCGTATGACATGAAGTCCTTGATTCAAGCGCTAGTTGATGAAGGTGAGTTCCTCGAAGTTCATGCTCTCTATGCGCCAAATATTGTTGTTGGATTTGTACGCATCGAAGGCCAATCAGTCGGAATTATTGCCAACCAACCTTCACAACTGGCAGGCACCCTTGATATCAACTCATCTGAAAAGGCTGCGCGTTTCTTGCGCTTCTGCGATGCCTTCAATATCCCAATTCTCACTCTCGTTGACGTTCCAGGCTTTATGCCTGGGACAGAACAAGAGTGGAACGGCATCATTCGTCGTGGTGCAAAGTTGCTCTACGCCTACGCTGAAGCTTCCGTGCCACTTGTCACTCTGATTACTCGCAAGGCATATGGTGGCGCCTTTATCGTGATGGGATCAAAGTACTTAGGTAGCGATATCAACTTCGCCTGGCCAAGTGCTGAGATTGCAGTGATGGGTGCACAAGGAGCAGTCAATATCTTGTATCGCAAAGATTTGGCGGAGGCTAAGGATCAAGATGCTAAGCGCGCTGAGCTGATCACTGAATACACAGAAAAGTTCTCAAACCCATATCTTGCAGCAGAACGCGGCACTATCGATAGCGTGATTGAACCTGAAGATTCTCGTCAATACATCACCAAGGCTTTCCGTACTCTGAAGACAAAGCGAGATACCTTGCCGGCTCGTAAACACGGAAATATCCCGCTGTAGCAATGAAATTTACCGTCACTGCGGGACATCCCACGCCCGAAGAACTCCTTGCACTGCAGGCTGTCTTGGCCAATCACAAAGCAGTCGAACTCACACCTGTCATCAAACGAAGCGTCTTTGGTCTACCCCAACTACGCCAACCGTTACCTCACCAAATCACATTTGGTGCACGAAAGTTTGAATAAATGCCACGTATTGTTCTTGCTTCTCAATCTAAATCCCGCAGACGGTTGTTGGAAGATGCTGGACTCAAGCCAACGATAATCGTGAGTAACGTCGATGAAGAAACTGATTTCTTCAATGCCATGACTCCTGAAGACATGGTAATCGCACTTGCAATATCCAAGGCGCATACGGTGCGAGAGCTTATTGATTATCCAGCGCTGATTATTGGCTGTGATTCAACTTTTGACGTTGATGGAGTCTCCTTCGGTAAGCCCGGCACTGCCGCTGTTGCGCGCGAACGCGCTAAGAAAATTAGTGGCCGCTCTGGACTACTGCACACTGGGCATTGCATTATCGATACCGAAAAAGGCATTGAGATTGCGGACCGAGTAACAACAAAGGTTACCTTTTCAGAGATGAGCGATCTTGAAATAGATGATTACATCGCAACTGGTGAACCTCTCCATGTTGCAGGAGGATTTACTCTTGATGGCTTTGGTTCTCCCTTTATTCCGGTCATTGAAGGTGATTACACCAACGTTGTAGGCATATCGATGCCATTTCTTCGTAGCGCCATGAAGCAACTTGGCTACTCTTGGCCGCAGGTGAAGGAGATGTCATGAAGCGCGTGCTGATTGCAAACCGAGGCGAGATAGCCCTTCGCGTTATTCGTGCATGTAAAGACCATGGTCTCGAATCTGTAGCGATCTACTCTGAAGAAGATCGTGATGCGCTACATGCCAAGAGCGCTGATTTCTCATATTCACTCAATGGCACTGTTGCAAAAGATACTTATCTGAATATTCCAAAGATCATCGCACTTGCAAAAGAATCAGGCGCAGATGCTGTCCACCCTGGTTATGGCTTTCTCTCTGAGAATGCCGACTTTGCCCAAGCTGTTATTGATGCAGGGCTGATTTGGATTGGCCCTCCCCCATCAGCAATTAGCGCGTTGGGTGACAAGGTTTCTGCTCGTCGTATTGCAGCCCTTGCAGGTGCGCCACTTGTAGCTGGAACAAAAGATCCAGTAACAGGACATGACGAAGTATTAGCTTTTGCCAAAGAGCACGGCCTACCAGTTGCAATTAAGGCAGCATTCGGTGGCGGCGGTCGCGGCCTCAAAATTGCTCGCACTATGGAAGAAATTCCTGAGCTCTATGCATCTGCTGTTCGAGAAGCGATTGCAGGTTTTGGTCGCGGTGAATGTTTCGTTGAACGTTACTTGGATAAGCCGCGCCACGTAGAGACTCAAGTCTTGGTGGATCAACATGGACATGCTGTTGTTGTCTCCACCCGCGACTGCTCGCTACAGCGTCGCCATCAGAAGTTGGTCGAAGAAGCTCCCGCACCATTCCTGACTGATGCGCAAAATGAAGAGTTGTATCGCTCAAGTAAGGCAATTATGAAAGAGGCAGGTTATATCGGCGCTGGTACCTGCGAATTCTTGGTTGGATCCGATGGCACAATCTCTTTCTTAGAGGTGAATACCCGACTTCAAGTTGAACATCCTATCTCTGAAGAAGTAACAGGAATTGATCTAGTCCGTGAGCAATTTAGAATTGCGATGGGTGAAAGCTTAGGTTTCGATGATCCAGCAATTCGCGGGCACTCACTTGAATTCCGTATAAATGGAGAAGACCCAGGACGCTCCTTCTTACCTGCTCCAGGTCGAATCACTTCCTGGAATTTACCTACCGGACCAGGTGTTCGAGTTGATGCTGGATTTAAGAATGGTGATGTAATTGGCGGCAACTTTGACTCCCTTTTGGCGAAGTTAATAGTCACCGGCGCTACCCGAAAAGAGGCTATCGAACGTGCCCGTCGCGCTCTTGCCGAATTTGAAGTTGGTGGCTTAGCTACCGCAATTCCTTTTCACAGAGCAATCTTGGAAGATTCTGCCTTCACCGAGAACTTCAAGGTCTACACCAGCTATATTGAAAATGAGTTTAAGAACGAGATTCCTGCGTTCCAGAGCGCAGTTCAAGATGTTCAGACAAAAGTTGCTGCCGAGAAGTTGGTGGCCGAGGTCAATGGAAAGCGTTTTGAAATTCTCGTGCATGCACCTGAACCTGTTGTGAAGCGCCATCGCGCTAAGCAGGCATCTGCGGCAGGGGCGGCGGGCACAGGATTGGCGAGTCCAATGCAAGGAACGGTAGTAAAAATTGCGGTGGAAGAAGGCCAGAAGGTTGCTGCTGGAGATTTGGTAATCGTTCTTGAAGCGATGAAGATGGAACAGCCCCTTAGCGCACATCGAGATGGTGTGATTAAGAACTTGAAGGCTGTAATTGGTGAGACTGTTGCAAGTGGAGCAGTCCTCTGTGACATTATTGAGGTATGACATCTACTGAGCTCCTGTATTCAGATCCCCTAGCCGCGGCAACTGCAGCCGCTGCAGAAATCGCACAACGCACAGGCGTGGCATCTCACGATGTAGCGCTCGTGATGGGTTCTGGTTGGGTAACAGCAGCGGATGCGTTGGGAACGCCCGCTTACGAATGTGATGCCCACGAACTCACTGGATTCTTTGCGCCAGCAGTTGAAGGTCACTCCGGAAAGGTGCGTTCTTACGAAATCAGTGAAGGTGGAAAAACTCTTCGCGCGCTCGTCTTTCTTGGACGCACCCACCTCTATGAAGGAAAAGGTATGGAGCCTGTGGTGCATGGAGTTCGCACTGCAGTAAAAGCTGGTTGTAAGGTCATTATTCTGACCAACGCATGCGGTGGAATTAACACATCATTTAAAGTTGGGCAGCCGGTACTAATTCGCGATCACATCTCATTAACCGCTGCTTCGCCGCTATCAGGAGCAACTTTTGTGGACTTAACTGATTTATACAGCAAGCGAATTCGCGCAATTGTAAAGAGCGAAGATTCATCTCTTGCTGAAGGCGTTTATGTGCATTGGCGCGGACCTACCTACGAAACTCCTGCGGAAATAGCCATGATGCGCACCATGGGTGCAGATTTAGTGGGAATGTCTACTGTTCCAGAGGCGATTGCAGCACATGCACTGGGAGCTGAAGTCTTAGGAATTTCTCTTGTTACAAATGCTGCAGCTGGCATTACTGGCGAAAAGCTAAACCACGAAGAGGTAATTGCTGCAGGTAAAGCTGCAGCAGATCGCATGGGCGCACTGTTGAAATCAACTATTCCTAAACTCATCTAAGAAGCGTTAATCTCCTCTTATGGATGCAGCACTGAAGCAAGAAGTTGAAGATTGGATTGCTGACGATCCTGATCCAGCGACTGCACGCGCCTTAACTGAGCTAGTTAACCGTGGCGATGAAGCAACGCTGCGCAAGTATTTCAGTGGCTTTCTCCAATTTGGAACTGCTGGCCTACGTGGACCAATAGGACCAGGACCATCATGTATGAATCGCGCCGTTGTTGGGCGCGCAGCTGCCGGAATCGCTGCCTATATGAAAAAGCGCGGGATGTCTTCCGTTGTAATCGGGCGAGATGCCCGTTATGGATCTGAAGATTTCACCTTCGAGACTGCAGAAATCATGAGCGGTGCTGGGATGAAGGTATTAATTCTTCCTCGTCCACTGCCAACTCCGATTTTGGCATTTGCGACTTCTCATTTGAAGTGCGATATCGGCATCATGGTTACTGCGAGCCATAATCCTCCACAAGATAATGGCTACAAGGTCTATATCGGTCCAGTTGCAGATGGAATTGATTACGCGGCATCACAAATCATTAACCCTACCGATGGATTTATCGCCGGCGATATTGCTGCAGTTACTTCTCTCAAGTCACAGCCACGAGGCTCTGAGTGGACAATCTTGGGCGAAGATGAGGTAGATGAGTACGTCAAACGCACGAGCGCTCTCGCTCCACGCCCAAGTGATATCAAAATCGTCTATACCGCCATGCATGGCGTTGGAACAGAGACTGTAAAGAAAGTGTTTACGCAAGCAGGTTTTAACAACCTCATTACTGTTGATGAGCAGTGCACGCCAGATCCAGATTTTCCGACCGTAGCCTTTCCTAACCCTGAAGAACCCGGAGCAATTGACCTAGCCCTTGCAAAAGCGCGTGAAGTAGAGGCAGATCTTGTTATTGCCAATGATCCTGATGCAGATCGGTGCGCTGCTGCAATTAACGACCCTGTCGTGGGCTGGCGCATGCTGCGTGGTGATGAGCTAGGAATTATCTTCGGCGAATGGATTGCCCGCACGCATCCAAAAGGCACCTTTGGAAATTCCATCGTCTCTTCATCTGCGCTAAGAAAGATCTGCGCTCATTACGGAATCAATTTCCAAGAAGTCCTCACCGGCTTCAAATGGCTCGCCAAGATTGAAGACCTTTCTTTTGGCTACGAAGAAGCAATCGGCTATTCGGTAGATTCGAAGACCGTCAATGATAAAGATGGTATTTCTGCTGCCATCTTCCTAGCTCAGATCGCATCAGATTTAGCAAAGAGTGGGCTTACTCTGACTGATCTACTCAATGAAGTCTGGAGTCGACACGGTTTCCATGGAACCGAACAGATCTCGATTCGCGTTACTGATATGAGTTCGATTGCCCGTCTTCTGAATGGACTGCGCCAAAACCCACCAGGTGAAATAGCAGGACGGGCCGTGAAATCTATTGATGACTTAGCCGCTCCTCGGGATGGGCTGCCACCAACAGATGGGCTTCGAATCTGGCTGGATGGAGATATCCGCATCATTGTTCGCCCATCAGGTACTGAGGCAAAGATGAAGTGCTACATCGAAGTTGTTACAGAGAGTGCAGCAGAATCGCAAACATTACTCGACACCTTACGCGGACCGCTCAAAGCATTCTTAACTGCTTAAGACCCAAATCTCTCTTTAAACTCATCGAGCATCGCTGCAGTTCCGCTTGCACCACTGCGCTTTACTCCGGCTTCCATAAAAGCAAGAAGGGCATCTAAGGTCTTCACTCCACCGGCGCTCTTGACTTCAACCTTGGATGAGACTGATGCGCGCATCAACTTCACATCTTCAAGTACCGCACCCGTTGGCGCAAAACCGGTAGATGTCTTTACATAATCTGCACCCGCAGCCTCACAGAGCTGGCATGCCTTCACAATCTCTTCCTTAGTCAGATAAGCATTTTCCAGGATTACCTTCACTTGGTTGCCGCTGGCAGCTGCGACAACTGCTGCAATCTCATCTCTTACTTCATCGAACATACCTGATTTAAGCCATCCAATATTGAGGACGACATCTATCTCAGTTGCGCCATCGGCAACTACCTGCTTGGTTTCAAAAACCTTTGTCGCTGTTGCTGAATTTCCATGCGGGAAGCCAACGACAGTTCCAACATGAACATCACTTCCCTTAAGTAATTCGGCACAGAAGGCGACGTCGGCAGGCTTGCAACAGACTGATGCCACGTCGTACTTCAACGCAACTTCGCATCCTTCGCGGACTTCCGCGCGAGTCATATCTGGTCGCAGCAAGGCATGGTCAATCGTCTTAGCAACCTGACGTAGCGTGAACTTCGGATGTGCCATTTATCTACTCCCCTGAAATCTTCTGGTAGTCCGGCTTCACAACCTCTTCAATGATTGCCAAGCGCTCTTCAAAGGGGATAAAGGCGCTCTTGAGCGCATTGATTGTTACTCGTTGAAGATCTTGGAAGGTCCAATCACATTGCTTGACCATCTCGCTCATTTCGCGTGACATAGATGTTGCTGACATCAAGCGGTTATCGGTATTGATGGTGACTCTAAAGCGCAATTTCGAAAGCTTTGCTAGCGGATGGCTAGCAAATGAATCTGCGACGCCTGTTTGAATATTTGACGATGGGCAGAGCTCGAGCGGAACGCGACGATCGCGTACATAGGCAGCCAGGCGCCCCAAACGGGCCGGGGTGTGGTTGAAATCGATATCGTCGACGATACGCACGCCATGGCCTAAACGTTCAGCCCCACATAATTGAATCGCTTCCCAAATAGAAGGAAGTCCGTATGCCTCACCCGCATGAATAGTGAAATGAGCATTTTCGCGGCGAAGATATTCAAAGGTATCGAGTTGATCGCTTGGTGGAAAACCATCTTCGGGGCCTGCAATATCAAAACCGACAACTCCTTGATCGCGATACTTAACTGCCAGCTCTGCAACTTCTTGTGAACGGTTATTTTGGCGCATTCCACAGAGAAGTGATGTCATTCGAATTGTGCGACCTTCGCTCTTCGCCTCTGCTTCGCCAGCTCGGAAGCCTTCGAGTATTGCTTCAATAATTTGTGAAAGCGAGAGACCTTTCTCAGTCAAGAGTTCAGGAGCCATGCGAACTTCGGCATACACAACGCCATCGCGCGCTAGATCAACTGCGCATTCGCGTGCGACCCGCACAATATCTTCCCGTCGTTGCATCACAGCAACAGTGTGAGCAAAAGTTTCGAGGTAGAGAACTAGAGATCCCGAATCACAGGAAGAGCGGAACCATTCAGCAAGTTCAGCGGCATCGTAGGTTGGAAGGGTGTGGCCAATCTCTTGAGCGATATCAATAATTGTTTGTGGACGCAGGCCGCCATCGAGGTGGTCGTGCAATAGCGCCTTAGGTAGACGCTTTACTTGGTCTTCACTTGGTTTCTTTAATAGATTGCTCATCCCAGGATTCTCTCTACTACCAACGGAAGACGGTTAACCGTTCCTCCTTCGATAATTGTGACAGCTCCAGCAAGGGCTTCAATCGCTCTCTCAAAGCGTGCTGGTTCATCGGTGTGTAAGGTCATCAGAGGTGCGCCAGCTTTAATGTAATCCCCTGGCTTTGCATGTAGCTCGATGCCAGCGCCAGCCTGCACCTTCTCACCCTGCTTAGAACGGCCCGCTCCCAATCGCCAGGCGCTAACGCCCACCTTCATGGCATCCATCGTTGTAATAGTTCCGCTCTCGTGCGCAGTAACAACCTGTTGTTCGCGTGCAACAGGAAGGGCCGCATCGGGATCGCCACCCTGCGCACTAATCATGCGACGCCAATGATCCATGGCGCTGCCATCCTTGAGCGCTACCTCAGGATCCTTGCCAACTATTCCAGCTGCATCAATCATTTCGCGCGCCAATAAAATAGTTAACTCGACAACATCAGCAGGTCCACCACCTGCAAGAACTTCAACAGATTCACGGACTTCGAGGGCGTTGCCTGCAGTTAGTCCAAGTGGAACATCCATCGCTGTAACGAGAGCGCGAGTATTAACGCCCGCATCCTTACCAAGTTGCACCATGGTGCGCGCAAGCTCTGCCGCCTTGGCAGGATCTGACATAAAGGCTCCGCTACCAGTCTTTACATCTAGAACAAGTGCAGAGGTTCCTTCTGCAATCTTCTTACTCATAATTGAAGATGCAATCAGTGGAATTGCTTCAACGGTTGCGGTGACATCACGGAGGGCATAGAGCTTCTTATCAGCAGGTGCTAAACCTGCTCCAGCTGCACAAATCACTGCGCCGGTATCTTGCAAAACTTTAAGCATCTCATCATTGGTAAGAGATGCGCGCCATCCTGGAATTGATTCAAGTTTGTCGAGAGTGCCACCTGTATGTCCAAGTCCACGACCTGACAACTGTGGAACTGCACCACCGCAAGCAGCGACGAGTGGTGCAAGTGGCAGAGTGATTTTGTCACCCACGCCACCCGTGGAATGTTTATCGGCAGTTTTTCGATCTAGCTTCGACCAATTCATTCGCTCGCCGCTATTAATCATGGCATTGGTCCAGCGCGAGATTTCGCGCGAGTTCATTCCATTGAGCAAGATCGCCATGAGCAGAGCTGACATCTGTTCATCAGCAACGACTCCGCGGGTATATGCGTCAACTACCCAATCAATCTGAGTGTCGTTCAGCTCATCACGATCTCGCTTCGCCGCAATAATTTCAACAGCCGCAAATGGTTCAACGCTTGAACTCAAGATGGCAACCTTGTCGTGATTTCTTCTGGGCCAAATGCCCACGGCAGAAGCTCTGACAATGGCCTCACGCCTTGATCTGTCATTAACTGCAATTGAGACCCACCATGTTCTTGTAATAACTGGCGGCAACGACCACATGGCATCAGTGGGTTGCCGTTGATATCAACGCAGGCAAAGGCGATTAGGCGCCCTCCACCTGTTGCAACAAGCGATGAGACCAATCCACACTCTGCGCAGAGAGTCAGGCCGTAGCTAGCATTTTCAACATTACAGCCAGTGACGATTCGACCATCATCGACCAACGCTGCTACGCCAACAGGAAAGTGTGAATATGGAACATAGGCGCGCTTCATTGCGCCTAACGCTTCGCTACGAAGCAGATCCCAGTCGATGACCATTATCGCCCTCCACGTTTATATGGAATTCCATCGGCCGCGGGGGCTCGCACCTTTCCAACAAAGCCAGAGACAGCGATGATTGTTGCGATGTATGGAGCCATCAACATAAATTCAGATGGGATTGGCGTTCCGGTAATTGTGAGCAAACCTTGTAAGTTATCTGCAAAGCCAAAGATAAGCGCTGCAGCAACTGCTCCCATGGGCGACCAGCGTCCAAAGATAAGAGCTGCGAGTGCGATAAATCCTTTACCAGCCGTCATCTCCTTATTGAAGGCGCCAACTGCACCGAGTGTGAAGAATGCGCCACCAAGTCCCGCAACAGAGCCTGCAGTCACCACATTTCTAAAGCGAATTTTGTTGACATCAATACCTACGGATTCAGCAGCAGTTGGGTGTTCGCCGACAGAGCGGGTGCGTAAGCCCCAACGAGATTTAAAGAGCGCGATGTGAATTACAATCACTACGACATACATCAGATACACGATGATGCTCTGGCTAAAGAAAATTGGCCCAATCACAGGAATCTTTGACAGGAGCGGAATCTCGATCGGCGCAAAGGTTCCACCTGAGTTCCAGGTTGATTGATAAGGAATAAGCAATTTCTTATAGAGGAAGTTGGTCAGACCAATAACAAGGACGTTGAGTACAAAGCCAAGGACTACCTGATCGATGCCGTATTTAATGGCAAAGACAGCGAGTAACCATGAGATGGCAGCACCTGCAAAGGGAGCGATAAGTAAGCCCAACCACGTGTTCTGGGTGAGGGAGGCAATAACACCTGACATAAAGGCACCAGCCAGGAGCTGTCCTTCAATTGCAATGTTGATCACGCCAGATCTTTCAGAGAGCACACCCGCCATCGCACCGAAGATCAGAGGCACAGATAAGAGGAGCGCACCTTGTAGTAGACCTGTAAATGGAATGAATTTACCGGCTGCAGCCCAGCAGAGAAATGACATCAAGAAAGTTGCGGCGAAGAAGCCGCTAGCAAAACGACTGGTCTTGCGCGCTCTGAACTGCAACGTTGCCAGTAACACTGCGAGCATAGAAGCGATGGAGAAACCAAGGGCACCAGTCTTGGAATTTACAATCCACTCTTTAACAAAAATCCACTCATTACCGAGTACGAAGCTATAGGTAACTGGCAGGCCTTCCTTAGGCAGAATTCCAAAGACAGTAAATCCAAATAGAGAGAGCACAGCCATCGTAATGATGCCGCGCTTACGACGTCGCTCGGGAGCTGAGAGGGTGCGAACTTCAGTGGTACTCATCAACCATTCCATCCCTTCGAAGCTACTGCTTCGCCTGTCTCAACATTCTTCAACCTAAAGAGCGCCTTCACGAGAGCGGGAGCTGCGATAAAGAGAACAACGAGTGCTTGAATCACGAGAACCAAATCAAGTGGAGTTTCAGTGCTTGCTTGCATTGTCAATCCACCCGCGCGAAGTGCGCCAAAGAGAAGTGCTGCGAAGACTGTTCCGATTGGGTTGGCGCGCGCTAACAAGGCAACAGTAATTGCATCAAAACCAAAGGAGCCACCGATGCCAGCCGTCATTGCCGGTTCAGAGCCCAGAATCTGCATTGCACCACCTAAACCAGCGAGGGCGCCTGCAATAAACATCACTGTCGTTGTTACTCGCGCAACTGAAATTCCAGCGGTACGTGATGCATCCGCATTTGCACCTACTGCACGGAATCTAAATCCCCAGGTGCTGCGATTGAGAAGCCACCAGATTGCGCCAGCGGCTATGAGGGCGATGATAAATCCTAGATTTGCACGGAGATCTTCACCAAAGAGGTGAGGAAGTTGTGCGCTTTCGCGCACCTCAGGGGCTAGTGGATCTTGCCTGCCAGGACGTAAAAATGCTGTCGTACTAAGTAGCCATAAGAGAAAGTAGGCGGCGACATAGTTGAGCATGATTGTCACAATCACTTCATGTGCTCCGGTGCGCGCCTTAAGTAAGCCAACAATGCCACCGTAGATTCCGGCAAAGAGAATCGCTGCTGCCATAGCGGCCAAGGTATGAATAACAACAGGAAGTTCGAAGGCAAAGCCAACCCAGCTGGCACCAATGGCGCCTGCAATAAACTGTCCTTGCGCACCAATGTTGAATAGTCCTGCCTTAAAGGCGAGTGCGACAGAGAGTCCAGTCAAGATAAGTGGGGTTGCGGCAACTAAAGTTTCAGAGAATGGGTAGAAACCTTCGATAAAGCGATCTTCTGCCAATTGCGGATCAAAGATAGAGCCACGAAAGAGCGCCCAGTAAGCACCACCTGCTGTGGAGAGCGCCTTCTGTAACATCTCAAGCGGCGCACCTTTTAGAGCCAAGACTTTTGAATCAGAGAATGCGACTAACAAGCCGCTGACAAAGAGGGCCAAACCAAATGAAAGAAATGGAAGGGCTAACTTTTTCAACTTCATCGCTTTACTCCTGCCATTAAGAGACCAAGTTCTTCGCGTGAAGTATCTGCTGGGACGATGGCGATAAACTCACCGCGATACATAACAGCGATGCGATCGGCGAGCGCTGAAACTTCGTCGAGTTCGGTACTAAAGAGAAGGACTGCACGGCCAGAATCGCGCTCAGCGATGATTCGCTCGTGCACAAACTCGATGGAGCCAACATCCAGGCCACGAGTGGGTTGAGATGCAACGACCAACTTCACGGGCCTGGAAAGTTCACGCGCCAAAACAACCTTCTGCTTATTCCCACCAGAAAGTGATGAGGCAGGATCTTTTGCTGATTGTGTACGGATATCAAACTCTTTGACTCGCTTCTCAGCCTCTGCGCTCACAACGGTTTGAGAAATCACAGGGCCCTTTGCATATGGCGGCAAATCATGAAGATCGAGAATCAAATTCTCTTCAATACTAAATGAACTAATCAGACCATCCTCTTCGCGGCTTTCAGGCACGAAGGCGATTCCTGCATGTAGCGCATCTCTGACAGAAGATTTGGTGATCTCTTGGCCCTCGAGCTTTATCGAGCCTGTGACATGTTCTTGTAATCCAACGATTGATTCCGCTAACTCAGATTGGCCATTTCCTTGCACACCGGCAACTGCTAAAACTTCTCCGGCGCGAACTTCAAAAGAGACGTTCTTTACCAATGAGCGACCTGTGTGATCAGAGATAGTCAGGTTTGAGACTGAGAGAGTGACGTTGCCCAACTTAGCTGGGTTCTTTTCGACATCGAGTGAGACCGGTCGACCCACCATCAAAGATGCCAACTCTTCTTGGGAAGCTGATGGGGATGCAGTCCCTACAACCTTGCCACGCCGGATAATGGTGATCTTGTCGGCGGCTTCCTTTACCTCTCGCAACTTGTGAGTAATAAAGACGATAGATGTTCCTTTGGCCTTTAACTTCTTCATATTGCGAAGAAGCTCATCGGTCTCTTGTGGGGTGAGAACCGCTGTGGGTTCGTCAAGGATAAGAACTTTTGCGTCATAAATGAGGGCGCGAATAATCTCAACGCGCTGCTGCAAGCCCACCGGTAGATCTTCAACTAGGGCATCAGGATCGATTTCAAAGTTGTATTCGGCAGATACGCGCAGAATCTCTTTTCGGGCGCTCTCTAGATCAAGCATCCCTAAGCCCTTAGTTTTCTCATGGCCTAGCACAATATTCTCGGCAACTGTAAAGACAGGAATCAACATAAAGTGCTGATGCACCATGCCAATTCCAGCAGCAAGAGCATCGAGCGGTGAATGAATGGTGATTTCTTTGCCATCCACGCTAATTGTGCCTTCATCAGGTTGCAGCAGGCCATAGACAACATTCATGAGAGTTGATTTTCCTGCGCCATTTTCGCCAAGGATTGCATGGATTTCGCCATCACCAACTGCTAAATCAATTGCATCATTTGCAGTAAGAGAGCCAAATCTCTTGGTGATGCCACGCAACTCTAAGGACATGAGCGTAAATCTACTCGTTTTGTCGAACTTTAGAAAGTTTAAATGAAAAGTAAAAAGCGGGCTAACACCGAAGTGCTAGCCCGCTTTTCTTACAAGTGTTCAGATAATTACTTAGCTGAAACCTTTCCGTTGCGGATATCGTTACCAAGTTTTGTAACTTCGGAACGTAGCGCTGATGGAACTCGACGGATTAGGTCGTAGTAAGGTGCGATGTATGTGCCCTTATTCTTGAGGTTTCCAAAGTAACCTGTTGAAGAGAACTTGCCAGCTGCTTGATCAAGAATGACAGCCTTTACAGATGTGTCGACACCCTTAACTACTGAGGTGAGGAGTACTTTTCTGTACTGTGGCGCAGCCTTGACACCATCAGTATCAACCCAGATAACCACTGACTTCTTTGAAGTAAGTGAGTTGCCTGCTGTTGCTCCACCAAGACCACCAGCAACTGGGAAGATTACATCTGCACCCTGCTGCTCGAAGTTCTTAGAGATCTGGAGTGCCTTAGCTGAATCTGAGAAGCCACCAACAAATGTTCCATCCTTCTTAGCGATGTCCCATCCGAGTACTTCTACCTTCTTGCCCTTGACCTTGTTGTAGTGAGCTACACCCTTTGCAAAACCATCCATGAAGATAGTGACAGGTGGGATGTTAAGTCCGCCGTATGTTGCAACTTTTCCGGTCTTTGAAACTCCAGCTGCAAGGTATCCAGCCTGGAATGAAGACTCGTTGGTGTCGAACTGGAGTGGCTTCAAGTTCTTGAACTTAGTACCTGGGTAGACAGATCCGTCAGGACCGTGGTCTTCGCCATCCTGGTCAACAATTGCGAAGTTAACGTTTGGGTTTGCCTTCGCAGCTGCAACGATAGCTCCGTTAATAAGGAAGCCAACACCAACGATGATGGTGCACTTCTCGTCAATGAGCTTCTTAATGTTTGGTGCGTAATCTGCATCTGATGATGCTGCAAGGTACTTAACTGTTACAGATGAGTTTGCCTTTGCTGCTGCATTAGCGCCTGCCCATGCTGATGCGTTAAATGACTTGTCGTCAACGCCTCCAGTATCGAGTGCTAGGCATGCCTTAGTTGTTGATGCATTTGCTGCAGGTGTTGCGCTAAATGAAAGCGCGGCTACAGCCAAAAGTGCAACAAATGTTGTTGTCTTTTTCAATTTTCCTCCAAAGAGAGTTGGATAGTTCTGTAGATGGGAGCCTAGTAGTTCACGCTTAAATTGAACAAAAAACACGGAAGTATCCGTCAGTGTGGCATGTAACAGTTTGGAAAACTCTCAAGTAGAACTTGAGCGCTAAGCGGGGATTTTTTCCGCAGTGGCAGCTGCGGCATTGATTGATTTACTCAATCGCAGCAGAGAATTAGATCGAATAGTGAGTTCGATTCCCCCACCAGTAATTCCGTAGCGACGGCCATAGATTCCAGCGTTTTCATCGAGGATGTCGAGGTACTGCTTCTTGGCAAGGGAGAGGGCAACGATGTCATACATCGCCTTATCGACGCGCTTAATGACAGTGGCAAGCAAGAATCGTTTTGTTGAGTTTGTGATTGTGATGAACTGGTCAGGTTCTACGTTAATCATTCCAATCGGTGCGCCCTTCTTCTTGGCGCCACGGGATGCGATTACCTTTAAAATTTCTGAGTCTGAACCTTGGGTGGTGACATAGACGATATCTGCGCCGGCATCGAGGACTTGGGTCGTCGCTAGTGAATATGAACCAGAGACATACTTAACGATAGGAATCACCTTGCGCTTTGCTGCCGCAACTCCAGCTGCAAAACCATCTTTATAAATATCTGCTTGATCAGGATTAGCAATCATCGCGACTTTGCCAGTTTTGGAAATCTGGGCTGCGCTGAAGCCAGCAAGATATGCACCCTGCGTATTGGCAAAAATTACTGAAGTTACATTGAGCGCTGCCACAGACGCATCGTTGATGATTGCGAAGTGAATACTTGGATATTCAACGGCGAGTGCCTGCAGCGTAGGTGCATAGCCGCTACCAATGGCAATGATGGGGTCGCAATTCTTGGCAATCAGTGAACGGATTCGCTTTTCGCGGTCTGCGCTAGAGCCGTCGGTAACTACCGGAACTAATTCGAAATCAAATTGCTTCTGTGCCTTTTCTAGGCCAGCGTGTGAGGCGTCATTAAAGGAACGATCTCCCCGTCCGCCGATGTCATAGGCAACGCCCACGGTAAGTGCGGGTTGCGCAGATGCTGAAACTGGCATGAGCGCAGTAGCCAGAATCGACGCAACTAAAAGGAGGCGAGACTTCATTAGAGAACGACGCCTAAATTCTTATAGGTGGCGTTGACAGTCTCTTGTGCAACGACTCGAGCCTTTGCAGAACCTTGATGCAGGATATCGAGCAGGTGCTTTTCATCCTCAAGTAGTTCAACTGCCTTGGCGCGAATTGGGCGCAGATATTCAACAACAACCTCAGCCACTGCAGATTTAAAGTCTCCATAACCTTTACCTGCAAATTCATTTTCAAGGTCACTAACGGTGCGGCCAGAAAGCGCTGAATGAATCGTAAGCAAGTTGCTGATTCCCGGTTTTTCAACCATATCAAATTTCACTTCACGACCTGCATCAGTGACTGCGCTCTTAATCTTCTTGAGATTGGCTTCGGGCGTATCCATAATCTCAATAACGCCAGCAACTGCACCAGATGACTTACTCATCTTGGCAGTTGGCTCTTGAATATCATTGATTTTCGCCGCTGTCTTAAGGATATAAGCCTCTGGAATCTGGAAAGTCTGCCCGTAACGAGAATTAAAGCGCCCAGCTAGATCTCGTGTAAGTTCAATATGTTGGCGTTGATCTTCACCGACTGGAACGTAATGTGGTTGGTAGAGCAAGATGTCAGCTGCTTGCAACATCGGATAAGTAAACAGCCCAACGCGGGCAGAATCTGCACCAGCCTTTGATGACTTATCTTTAAATTGCGTCATACGGCTTGCCTCGCCAAAGCCAGTCATACATTCCATAATCCAACCTAGTTGGTTGTGTTGTGGAACTTGCGACTGCACAAAGAGCGTTGATTTTTCAGGTGAGATACCAAGAGCTAAGAGTTGCGCTGCAGATGCCAAGGTGCGCTTGCGGAGAAGAGCTGGATCAGTTTCGACTGTGAGCGCATGTAAATCTACGATGCAGTAAAAAGCATCATGGCCATCTTGTAGCTCAACCCACTGCTTGACCGCGCCCAGATAATTTCCAAGATGGAATGAATCGCTCGTTGGCTGAATGCCAGAAAGGACGCGTTTCATAGCTGCAATTCTCGCACGAGTTAGTAGTTACGCGAGATCAATAAACGACCGGCTCGCTTTCCTTCCATAGAAAGCACTGTGATTCGCACGCCATTGACGCCTACCACGTCGTTAACAACGGGAATTCTTCCAAGGAAGTTCATAACAAAACCGCTGGCTGTTTCGTAAGGGCCTTCCGGCAGCTCAATTCCAGTCTCTTCCATCAGGTCTTCCAGCGAAATCAAGCCATCTACTTCAAAGTCACCGGTACGAGATTCTTGTGAGATTTCTTCCTCATCGGTGTCATATTCATCGCGAATATCGCCAATCAAGGTTTCAACGAGGTCTTCGAGGGTGACGATGCCATCGGTTCCACCGTACTCATCCAAAACAATCGCCAGGTGTTGACGCTGATTACGCATTTCAGTCAGTGCAGGCAGAATCGCCTTTGTTCCTGGTAAATACATAATGTTGCGAGCTAACTCTTGAATCTTGGCGTTGTTATTGGCAAGGCTGGTATCCAATAAGTCGCGTACGTGAATAAAGCCAACGACTTCATCAGATGATCCGCGCACAACAGGATAACGTGAATGAGCTTTTTCGATGGCGAGTGAGATCGCTTTACCAACTGTCAACGAAGCATCCATAAAGTCAACCTCGGTCCGAGGCACCATGACTTCATGAACTTGGCGTTCTGATGCGTTAAAGACTTCTTCAACGATATCGCGCTCTTCATCTGTAAGAGCTGCATGCCCTGCAACTAAATCAAGGAGCTCTTCTTCAGAAATCTGCGAGCGCTGCTCCTTAGGGTCAATACCAAAGAGGCGCACTACCAAACTTGTCGAGTGCGACAAGACCCAGATAACTGGGCGGAAAATCTTGGCAACGATGTCGATAAAGCCAGCTGAATACATGGCTATCTGTTCGGTGCGATAAAGGGCAACTCGCTTTGGAACGAGTTCTCCAAAGACCAACGAGAAGTAAGCGATGACAAATGTCAGGCCGATAAGGGATGCAGTCGATGCAGAATCACCAGAAAGTCCCCGTGACTCAAGCCATGGAATGAAATGATCTCCTAATCGATCAGCGCCGAGGGCTGCTGACAAAAATCCGGTGACGGTAACGCCGACTTGCAAGGTGGCCAACAGGCGGTTGGGATTGCTGGCAACCGAGGCAACCTTGGCGCCTCGCTTGCCGCGGGTTGCGATCTGCTTAATCTGACTTTCGCGCAGCGATACAAGAGCGATTTCTGCTGCAACGAAGATAGCGCCCAGGACAATCAGGGCAGCGATCAGGCCTATAGAGGTAAAGAGTGAGCTACTCGGGTTAGGTTCCATGATGTGAGAAGTCTAGCGAAGCCCCTTCCTATTGGCGCCTGCCTGACATAACCTTTCCCACGCTAGCCAACCGGCTAGCGACCTCATCCTCGGACCGTCGGGCACGTACCTGCCCGGATTAGGAAGTAGAAACATGGCATCAGTCGTATTCGAAAATGCATCTCGC
>JACCDJ011233484.1_pt1 | contig 18711 bp, 16 predicted proteins | sample 7444481 | NCBI WGS metagenome assembly JACCDJ01 (sample SAMN15323435, study PRJNA562643) | freshwater metagenome | isolation source: river surface water | place: USA:Blue River Watershed | collected 2017-08-15 | reverse complement strand
CGAGCGAGGCAGACGCGCTGATTCTGCCGGCCGTGGTCTTGCTCAACGGCCTTGGCATTGCCCAGATCTATCGACTCGACCTTGCCACAATAGCTGCCGGCGGCACCGAGCTATTTGCCTTCAGGCAGGTTATCTGGACGGTCGTTGCGATTGCCGCCGCGAGCGCGGTTGTGCTCTTTGTGCGCTCGCACCTCTTCTTGCGCCGCTACGTATACATCTCTATGGCGGTCGGCTTGGCCCTGCTGATTTCGCCGGCGCTGCCGTTCATCGGCACATCAATCAATGGCGCCCAGCTCTGGCTCTCGATCGGTGGCCTAACCTTTCAGCCGGGTGAGTTAGCAAAAATCGCTCTGACTATCTTCTTTGCGGGCTATTTGGTGACCCGAAGAGACTCTTTGGCCGCAGTTGGCCCCAAGTTTGTTGGAATTCAGCTACCTCGCGCCAGAGACCTAGGCCCGATTCTGGCCATCTGGGCGGTCAGCCTGCTGGTGCTAATCGGCCAGCGCGACCTGGGCACATCGCTGCTCTATTTCGGGCTATTTCTGGTCATGATCTATGTGGCAACCGGCCGAGCCATCTATGTGGTTGTTGGCCTGGGCATGTTCATCACCAGCGCCCTTATTGCCAGCCGAGTGCTCGACTATGTTGGCGGCCGTTTTGCCTCGTGGCTCAACCCGTTTGACCCAACTCACTACGACGCTATCGGCGGCAGTTACCAGCTGGTGCAGGGATTGTTCGGTCTAGCTCACGGCAGCGTGCTCGGCACCGGTCTCGGCGGCGGTGTTCCGCAACTGGTGCCGCTTGCCGAAAGCGACTTCATCATCGCTTCGCTAGGTGAAGAACTCGGTCTCGCAGGGATGTTTGCGATTCTGGCTCTGTACCTCTTGATTGTTTCTCGCGGTTTGCGCGTTGCCTTCAATCACAGCGACGATTTCAGCAAGTTGCTCACTCTCGGTTTGAGTTTCGTTGTTGCACTGCAAACCTTCATAGTTATCGGTGGAGTGACTCGAGTTTTGCCGCTAACCGGTTTGACCACACCGTTTCTTGCAGCGGGTGGTTCGTCGCTGCTTGCCAACTGGATAATCATCGGCCTGCTGCTTCGAATTTCAGACACCGCAGACTCGCGAGAGCGAAACGGGGTGAGCCGCTTTTGAATCGTGAATTAAAGCGCGTGGTTTTTGTGATCATGGCGATGTTTGTTTCGCTAATGATTTCGACTTCGACGATTCAGGTATTGGCTGCCGATGAGCTCGGCAGAGATCCGAGAAATGTTCGATCGGTTTATGACTCTTACAAAACTCAGCGCGGTTCGATTCTGGTCGATGGAACACCGATTGCTTTCTCTGAAACGTCAGACAACAACTTTCGATTTCTTCGCGTTTATGAAAGTCAGATGTATTCGGCTATCACCGGATTCTTTAGTTTCTATCAGGGAGCAACCGGCCTAGAGTCGTCGATGAACAGCTTCTTGACCGGCAAGAACTCTTCGCAATTCTTCGAGCAGGTGAACGCGCTGCTCAGCGGTAATCCGGTTACGGGTGCATCTGTCGAACTAACTATTGATCCCGAGGTTCAAAAGGTCGCCTGGGATGCCATGGGCAAACTCAAGGGTGCGGTCGTTGCGTTAGACCCGTTGACCGGCAACATAATCGCAATGGTTTCGAAGCCTGGATTCGATGCCAACCGCCTTGCGGTGCACGACGGCATTACCTCTGGCAACAACTACGCCGAGCTGCTCGCAGACGCCAACAGCCCGCTTGTGAACAAGGCAATAAGCGGAAGTCTCTATGCGCCTGGCTCGGTGTTCAAGGTCTTAGTGGCAGCCGCGGCCATCGAGAGCGGCAAGTACACCGCCGACTCGATGCTGCCAAACCCGGTCAAGTTCAAGTTGCCTGGCACCAACACCTTCATTCAGAACAGCGGTGAGGGCAAGTGCGGTGGTCGCGCAACCGTCTCGATTTCTGACGCGCTAAAGCTCTCTTGCAACATTCCTTTCGCTCAGCTCGGAATCGAATTGGGCCAGAACGCCATCCGTGCGCAAGCCGAGAAATTTGGCTTCGGCAAGACAGTAGATATTCCGCTGAGATCAACCGCAAGCGTCTACCCAGAAAACATGGATGACGCGCAGACCGCGATGTCGGCATTCGGTCAGTTTGATGTTCGCGTTACACCCTTGCAAATTGCCATGATGAGTGCCGCAATCGCAAACAACGGCAAGATTATGAAACCAAACCTCATCGAGAATGTGGTTTCCGCGAATCTCTCGTCACTGTTTGCGCCAGGCCCTCAAGAGTTTGCGTCGCCGATTTCGCAGAACACGGCAGATGCCGTTCGCAAAATGATGATTGAGGCGGTTGAGCGAGGAGTTAGTTCAAACGCTCGCATCGATGGAATTACAGTCGCTGGAAAAACCGGAACAGCGCAGAACGGAAAAGACGACCCATACACACTTTGGTTCACAGGTTTTGCTCCGGCAGAGAATCCGCGAGTGGTTGTTGCCGTTGTGATCGAAGACGGTGGTGGTCGCGGTCAGGCCGGTCGCGGAAACACTCTCGCGGCTCCGGTTGCCAAGAAAGTAATGCAGGCGGTGTTGCGCAAGTGAAGCCAGAGGTAGGTCAAAGTTACGGCGGCCGCTACAAGTTGATTTCGCGCATCGCCATCGGTGGCATGGGTGAAGTTTGGCAAGCAAAAGACGAAGTGATTCTTCGCGATGTTGCAATCAAGATTTTGAAGCCTGAGTATCTTGGCGACCCTGGTTTTCTCGAACGATTTAGAACCGAGGCGCGCCACGCCGCCCGAGTGAATCACGATGGCATCGCAAACGTTTTTGACTACGGTGAAGATTCGGGCAGCGCGTTCTTGGTGATGGAGTTGGTGCCCGGAGATTCGCTCGCGAAGATTCTCGAACGCGACAAGAGTCTTGCCGTCGACAGAGTTCTCGACATAGTTGCCCAAACAGCACGCGCTCTGTATGCCGCTCACGAAGAGGGCATGGTGCACCGCGATGTGAAGCCAGGCAACCTGCTGATAACTCCCGACGGGCACGTGAAGATCACCGACTTCGGCATCGCCAGGGTGGCTGACCAGGTTTCGCTGACTGCAACCGGACAGGTTATGGGAACGGTTCAGTATCTTGCGCCCGAGCAGGCAACCGGCAAGCCGGCCAGCCCGGCCACCGACATTTATAGCCTTGGCATAGTTGCCTACGAAGCGCTTGCCGGCAAGCGACCCTTCACGGGCGACTCGCAGATGGCCATTGCCATGGCTCAAATCAATGAGGCCCCGCCAGCCCTGCCGAGCAACATCGACCAGCGGGTGCAAAACCTGATTATGAGCTGTCTGGCCAAGAAACCCAATCAGCGTCCAGAGAGCGCTTTAGCGCTGGCCGAGCGGGCAGAAGCCCTAATGAGCTACTCGCCAACACGAGCGGTTACCACCAAGGTCATCGCCCAGGCCAACCTCACCGACAGCACCACGGTGATTCCAACATTCGAAGAGCCGAAGCCAAAGCAGCCGATTGTTTGGCCATGGATAGCGGTTATCGGCCTGATTCTGATCTCGGGAATCGCAGTTGTGGCAGCCATGGTTATCGGTGCCGTGCAGCGCGAGCCAGAGCCAACCTTCACTCCGATAACTCCGAGTGCTTCACCGACTCCGTCTGCCTCGATTACCTCGGCAAATGTTTTCGTTTTCACAACCGATGTCGTCGGGCTTCCGCTCGCGCAAGTAACCGCAGAGCTCGAAGCGCTCGGCTTATTTGTCGAAGCGGTCGCGGGTGAATCAGTCGACCCGCTTGATCCGAAAGTTAACACCGTCTATGACGCAGCGCCACTTGGTTCACTGCCACCGGGAACAACCGTGCGTTTGCTCTACTACACGCCTTCTTCCGAGCCAACTCCCAGCCCGACGCAAACCCAATAAGTAAACTAAAACGGAATGACTGGGAGAGATTTTGTCTGAGCAAAAGCGACTGATTGCCAACCGATATGAACTCGGCAATCTAATCGGACGCGGGGGAATGGCCGACGTTTACGAGGGTGTCGACACTCGTCTCGGCCGAACCGTTGCAATCAAACTGCTCAAGAGCGACTTAGCAAACGACCCGACTTTCGAAGATCGTTTTCGCCAGGAGGCGCAGGCATCGGCTCGCATGGCGCACCCCACTATCGTTCGTGTTTACGACGCCGGTGAAGACATCGAGCTCGACTCACGCGGCAACCAGGTTAAGCATCCTTTCATCGTTATGGAATACGTTCGCGGAAAATTGCTGCGAGACATATTGCATGAGCGTCGTTTGTCAATCGAAGAAGCCGTCAACTACGCAAGCGGTGTTCTCACAGCGCTCGAGTTTTCACACAAGGCAGGCGTAATTCACCGCGACATCAAATCGGCAAACATCATGATCACCGAAAACGATCAGGTGAAAGTCATGGATTTCGGCATCGCGCGCGCAATCTCAGACTCGTCGGCAACCATGGCAAACACGGTTGGCATCATGGGCACCGCGCAATACTTTTCGCCTGAGCAAGCCAAGGGTGAAAACGTCGACGCCAGAACAGATCTCTACTCAACCGGCGTTCTGCTCTACGAGATGCTCGCCGGTCGCGCTCCGTTCAAGGGTGAGTCTGCCGTTTCGATTGCATACCAGCATGTGAGTGAGGCACCTGATGCGCCCTCGACCCACAACAATCTCATCAGCGCTGAGCTCGACCAGGTGGTTTTGCACGCTCTCGCCAAAGACCGAAACAACCGTTATCCGAGCGCCGAGGAGTTTCGCGATCACCTGATCGCCGCAGCAAACGGCTCACCGCTAACGCTCGCCATCCCTGTGATTCAGCCGGCAGAAGCCACACCAACCCAGGTGCAGCCCGAAACACCAGGCGAACCCGAGACTAAAGAGCCGTCTTCTGATCTCGACGACTTCGAGGCATTGCTGTCGGCCGCTGACACCTCGGCAACTTCTGTTATGCCAACCCATCCGGTTGAAAAGGAAACTGCCGTGATTGTTCCGGTTGAGGTTCAGCCGGCCGATGACGTGAGCTTGCCAACTACCAATCCGTTCGCCTCTCTAGGCGTTGACATCAACGCACCAGAAACGGCCCCAACCTCAATCTCAAAGTCGGGTCGACCATCGGCAGGTTTGCTTTGGGGTGTTGGCAGTGGCCTAACAGTTGTGCTCGTCGGACTTTTGGTTTGGTTGGTTTCGTTCGGTGCAAACTTTAACTTCAACATCACCCCTGGACAGAGCGGTATCGCAGTTGCAGACGTTGTTGGCAAGAGTTACACAGAGGCATACGCAACTCTCACTAACTCGAACCTTTTGGTCATCAAAGTTTTTGAAACCAGCGAGACAGCTCCGCTAGATCAGGTTCTTCGCTCTGATCCGGCAGCAGGCACGCGAGTTCCTGAGAACACCAGCATCACGCTTTATGTTTCGTCTGGTGCGCAATTAGTTCTGGTTCCGAGCTTGATGGGCATGACAGAAGAGCAGGCCAAGGTTGCGCTCACAAACGCGAAGCTAAACATTGGCACAATAACTCAAGCCAACTCTGCTTCTGCGCCTCTCGGTCAAGTAACAGCAACTGATCCGCTAACCAACGCGCAAGTCGCACCGGGCACGCTGGTTAACCTAGTGATTTCAAACGGAAAAGTTTTTGTGCCAGACGTTCGCAATCTCTCGATTGATGACGCGAGATCATTGCTTACGGCTCCAGATGTATCGCTAACCGTCTCGATTACAACCAAGACAACGTGCACCGGAACTCAGGGAACAATCGTGGTTGATCAGTCGATTCCTGCTGGATTAGCAAACCAGCTGTCTGCGATTATCTTGTATGTCGGCTGCAACAACTAAGGCTGTTGCTTAGAACTTAACCATCGGGCTCAGCGACTTTGCGCGCTCTGCGGCACCCTTTAGACCGACGCTCTCGAGCCAGTTGCCAAGCATCTGATAACCGCTCTCGGTGAGCACGCTCTCGGGGTGAAACTGCACGCCATAGATCGGCTTGGTTTTGTGCTGAACCGCCATGATTATGCCCCCGGCGGTGCGGGCCGTAACCACGAGGTCTTCAGGAACGGTTTCGTCGACTATCGCCAGCGAGTGATAGCGCGTGGCGCGAAAACCGTCGGCAACATCGGCAAAAACAAGTGAGCCATCGTGGTGAACCTGCGAGGTTTTGCCGTGCATCAACTCTTCTGCACTAGAAACGGTTGCGCCCATGGCCTCTGCGATTGCCTGGTGTCCTAGGCAGACACCGAACACCGACTGACCCGTAGCCAGGGCTTGCTTGACGGTTGCGATGCTCAGACCCGCTTCGGCAGGAGTGCCGGGGCCGGGGCTGATCAGCACAGCGTCGAACCCATTCATGAGTTCTGGCAACTCGGCCGCGGTTACCGCGTCGTTTCGCAGCACAACGGTCTCGGCACCCAGCTGCTGCAGATAGCCGTTTAGGGTGTAGACAAAGCTGTCGTAGTTGTCGAGCACCAGAATTCTTGTCATGAGAACTAAAGCCTAACTTGTAGAATTGTGGCTATGTCAGATGCAAAAGAAAAGTCAAGCAAACCGGCGCGCACCAAGAAGGCGAAAGACCCAGACGCACCTAATGCGGTTTGGTTCAAGCCCGTTATGTTCGGGTTCATGCTGCTCGGTTTCATCTGGATCATCACTTACTACGTGACCGAAGCTCAGTATCCTCTGGGTGCAGCTACTCGCCCAATTGACCTTCAGAACTGGAACATTTTGATCGGCTTTGGCATTGCGATGATTGGTTTCGCAATGACCACTCGCTGGAAGTAATCGACTAGATTCCGTAGTTGTTGACCTGAAAAACGGTCGCTGCTACAAGACCCGCAACTAAAAGCAGAACGCTGATGATTTGGCCTTGTCTTTGCTCGGGTCTGCGAGTGCCCGAGTAAATAGCCGCAACTGCAGCACCAATAGCAAGACCGCCGATGTGCGCCTGCCAAGAAATGCCTGGGCTCAAGAAACTGAAAATCAGGTTGATTGCAATCAGGCCGGTGAGTTGCCCGGCCCTCTCGCCAACTGAACGCAGAAGCACGAAGTATGCGCCCATGAGTCCGTAAATTGCCCCGGATGCGCCAACAACCGAACTAACCGGATTGCTGAAGTAGAGCACAGCAACAGAACCACCGAATGCTGCAACGAGGTAGAGAGCAAGAAAGCGGGCTCTGCCGAGCATCGGCTCGAGCACCTGCCCAAAAATGTAAAGCGTGAACATGTTGAACAGCAGGTGCAGCCAGCTGCCGTGCAAAAACGCCGCCGTGAGCATTTGCCACGGCGCGATGGTTGTGGCAAGTGGTGTGTAAGAGAAGTAGATCTCTACGGTTCTGCCGATTGCAGAAAGCTGCAAAAGATAGACGACGATGCTGATGGCCATGAGTGCCACGGTGAGCCTGGGTCGACCCTCTAGCTGAGTGCGCGAACGCTGGCGGCTCAGCTTTTCAGGTGTGCCGCCGGCGTCATCGGGGCAGAGAAAACCAACCGCCGACTCAACCTGACACGCTGGGCAGATTAGCTCTTCGCAGCGCTGGCAACGAACGTATGCCTCGCGGTCAGGGTGACGGTAGCAGGTCATCTTTGGTTTACGCGAAGGTGATTGATTCGATTACAACGTTTGCCAGTGGCTTGTCGTTGTGATCGGTTGCAACGCTTGCAATCTTGTCGACTACCTTGCGTGAATCTTCATCGGCAACTTCACCGAATACGGTGTGCTTTCCGTGAAGGTACTGAGTCGGTGCAACTGTGATGAAGAACTGCGAGCCGTTGGTGCCTGAGCCGTCGAACTTTTTGCCGGCGTTTGCCATGGCGAGCATGTATGGCTCGTTGAAGTGGCGGTCTGGGTGTGGCTCGTCATCGAAGTCGTAGCCTGGGCCACCGCGACCGGTGCCGGTTGGGTCTCCGCCCTGAATCATGAATCCCGCGATGATGCGGCGCAAGATGACGCCGTTGTAGAACGGCTTGCCGGTCTTTTCTCCGCTTGCTAGGTCGACAAAGTTTTTGACGGTGACAGGCGCTTCGTTGCCAAACAAGTTGATCTTGATAGCGCCGTGGTTGGTGTGAATGGTTGCGATTTGTGTATGAGTCATTGGACTATTCTCGCAGACTCGAGTGACAGCCGGCTTTAGCTTTAGCGAAGACCCAGGTCGTCAAGCGACACTGCCGAGAGGTAGCGGTAGCCGGCATCCTCGATAATCTTCTGCGCGCCGGTGTCGCGATCAACTACGGTTGCAACGGCCACAATGATTGCGCCCGCGGCTTCGAGAGCCCTCGCCGCGGTTAGCGGAGAACCACCCGTTGTCGAAGTGTCTTCGACCACGACCACTTTGCGGCCTTTGACGTCTGGCCCCTCGACTTGACGGCCCATGCCGTGCTCTTTGGCCTGCTTGCGCACAACGAAAGCGTCGATCTTGCGACCGCGTGCTGCAGCCTGATGCATGATGGCTGTGCCAACCGGGTCGGCACCCATTGTGAGACCGCCCGCAGCTTCGAAATCTGTTACTCCGGCGGCGTCGAGCATGTCGAGCATTACCTGGCCGATGAGCGGCGCGGCCTCGTGGTGCAGAGTGGCTCGGCGCAGGTCAACGTAGTAGTCGGCCTCGATGCCACTAGAGAGAGTGACCCTGCCGTGAACTACCGCAAGTTCTTTGATGAGTTCTACGAGACGCGAGTGCTGGGCTGAGGTCATGCCATAAGTTTAACTAATGCGCATCGCCACCTGGAACGTGAACTCGATTCGAACCCGAGTTGGTCGAGTGACCGACTGGCTGCAGCGTTCAAACACCGATGTCTTGGCCATGCAAGAAATCAAGTGCAAGCCAGATCAGTTTCCTTACGCACCCTTCGAAGAGGCCGGTTACAGAATCACCATGCACGGCTTGAACCAGTGGAACGGCGTTGCCTTTGCCAGCCGAATCGAAGCCGAAGACGTTGAGATTGGCTTCAGCGGAATGCCCGGATTCGGCAAAGACCTGGCCGAAGAGGCGCGAGCTATCGGTGCAACCTTTGATGGCTTGCGACTCTGGAGCCTATACGTGCCCAACGGTCGAGCAATTGACGACCCGCACTACTCATACAAGCTCGAGTGGCTCGACCGCCTGGCCGGCAACGTTGCCGAATGGGTCGAACACCAGCCAGATCAGCCACTGGCACTAATGGGTGACTTCAACATCGCGCCCTTAGACACGGATGTCTGGGACATCGACTTTTTCGCAGGACAGACCCACGTAACCCCCGCCGAACGACAGGCCTTTGAAGCCTTCGAGCAGATCGGGTTGCGCGATGTGGTTCGCGAACGCATTCCAGAGGGCTACACCTACTGGGATTACCAGCAGCTAAGGTTTCCGAAGAACGAGGGAATGCGCATCGACTTCATTCTGGGCTCAGAGCCATTCGCCGAGCGGGTTACCGAAGCGGTGATTGATCGCAACGAGCGAAAGGGCGAAGGCCCGAGTGACCATGTTCCGGTGGTCGTAGACATCAGCTAGGTGCTAGGTCAGCGGTTGGCCTTGGCTGCCATCCAGCGTTTTCTTTCGCTCTCGCTCATCTTCTCAATGGCGTAACGCAGCATGGTTCGAGGCATCGTCGCCGCGTGCACATGCAAAAACGCCCTGAGCATTTCGATGTCGCGTTTGCCAACCTCACGAATCACCCAACCAACAGCCTTGTGAATTAGGTCGTGCTCGTCGTCGACAAGCAACTCGGCTATCTCGAGCGACTCATCTAGGCTGCCCGCGCGAATGAAGGCAAAGGTAAAGATGATGGCAGACCGGCGCTCCCACAGCTTTTTCGACTTTGCTAATTTCGTCATGAAATCTAGCGCGTCACTTCGACCGACTAACCAGCCACCCATGCGGTGCGCTGAAGCGTCAACGAGATCCCAGTTGTTTATGAAACCTCCGCGCAGAAGTTTCATCCAGGCGTCAAAAAGTTTTTTGCGTTGCTGCTGATCTTTCGATTTATCGAATTGGTTTACGAGAATAACCAGAGCGCAGAGTCTGTGCTCGTGAATCGGCGACTGCCCGAGCACAACAATTTCGTCAAGGGGCAGTGCAGCAAATTGCGCGGCAACCTTGCGCGTGTTTGGAACAGTTGCACCGATGAACCGATCGCCCTCGCCATACTCGCCCGGGCCGGTTCGAAAAAACCAAAGTTGATCGTGCGCACGCGCTGGCAAAGCGAAAGCCGCCAGTGCGTTTTTAACACTGACGGCTTTCACTGCTTGTTTACCAAGAGAGATTATTAAACGTTTCCAATTACCACCAAGGTGTCACCAGCGGCTGGCTTGAACACTGTGGTCTTTGCAGGGTTCATGCGAACTCCGGTCGAACCATCGTCGGTCTTATCAGAGGCAACGCGGTAACCAATTGCCGAATCTCCGTGTGCACGAGCAATTGCAACTAGTTCTGCAAAGTCAATTTCTTTGCCGAGTGGCGCATAGTGCTCGATTGGCTTCACGTTGATGGCTGCACCGTCTGCGTCGAATAGGTCTTCAAACACCGGAGCGAGTCCTGGGTTCTCTGAAACCTGAGCGATAAGCAGTGCGGCTAGGTTGTCGCTAACAACAAGGTCGTCGGCTGCTGCGACTCGAGCGAGTTCAACCTTGCGAGAGTCGAGAATCTCGGCCACGAGCCTGGTTGGCTCAACGTTGTTGCCCTGAGCTTCGAAAAGCATGTTCATCTGAAGCATGGTGAGCATGGTCTGCGCGTCGGCTTCGGCCTCGCTAATCGCGTTGCGGTATCCAAGGATGATGACCTCGTTGTACCTCTTTGCAGAGGCTGCAGCGATTAGCTCGTCGATGTCGCCTTGCACAGAGGCATAGCTGACCTTGACGGCACCAAACTTGAGCGAGGCAAGCTCTGCCGGGTCGACAAACTTGTTCTGCGCAACAATGTGCACAGATGAGCCCTTTGGCAGGTAGGCGGCTAGCTCGTTGATGACCGAGCGGCCCATTGACGACCAGCCGATAACCAAGATGTGCTCTGGCTTGCGAACGATTGGCTTGCCGGCGGTGAACTTCTTCTTTGCCAGATCGTCACGAACGCCGGTGTAGATGACCTTGTCGTCATCTTCTGCAATCGCAATCAACTTCGTGGTTGCGGTGAGCTTGGTCTTCATGTCTGGGTTGATCATGGTGACGCCCTTGTCATTCACGATTCCGATTACCGAAGCCTCGTTGAATGCGAGAAGTGCGTCGCCGTAAGTTTTGCCAGCGAGCGCAGGAACCGTGTGGAAGTAAATCTCGTCGCCATCGAAGTCGAGAAGGTCGAGAACCACAGCCGTCAAACCTGGCTGACGTGAAGCCTGCGCGGTAACGCGAGCAATGATGTCGTGCGAACGCACCGAAATAACTCGGCCGTTGGTCGCAGACTCAAGCGCTTCAGCTGTGTGCGGGTCGTCTACTTCGGCAATGATTCTGGTCTTTGGGTTCGCATTAAGCGACTTCACCGAAAGAACTGTCGAAACGATTACCGCATCGCCGCTCTCGTCTGAATCAAGAATGATGATTGACTTCGCACCTGCAACGTTTGCGCGAGAAAGATCTGCGGGGTTGCTTACGTCACCCGTGCGAGTAATCACCTTGAGCTTGCCTAGGTTCTCTGCGCGAGTTGCAATCTCAGAGTCCATCTTTTCGCGTGCAACTTCTGAGAAGATGACAACCTTTGGCTTGCGCTGGTTTTCACCGGCGATTGCGAGTTCTTTAAGAATTGGAAAAACGCGGTTTGACCATCCGAGAATTAGGGTGTGGTCTGATTCGATAACTGCACTCTTGCCAGCCTTTAGGCGCGCAACTGCACGCGTAATGGCTGCCGAGATGAAACCGATTACAGCACCGCTGATTGCGACACCGATGCCCCAGTAGATGAAGTTGAGAATCTGAGTGCCCCAGGCATCAACGCTTCCGGTGCCGAGAATCTTTGTGAACGCGGCCCAGTACTGAGTGAAGTAGCTGTCTGCAGGCAGCGGATCTGTTAGCACCTTGATGCCCGCAATTACTGCGGTCAAGGTGGTCATAACAAACGCTAGAACCACGATTGCTAGGAACACGTAGCCAACGAATGCACCCGCCCTAGAGAGCGAGTTGTCGAAGTTGTAACGCAGTCGCTTTCGCAGACTTACTTTTACAACGATTGGTGCATCGGGCTCGCCCTGAGCACCCTGGCCATATGTGCGGGGTTCTTTGTTTTCAGACATGCGAAAAGTTTAGCCAAATGGCCAAACTTTTCTAGCGGGTCAGGTTTTAGAGAGCGGTTAGGGTGTCTTCGCCAGGCTCGACAATCAGGGTCACGCCGTCGCTAGCCACATCGACCCGAACCAGCGAACCATCATGGATAGCCCCGGCCAGCAAGAGATTGGCTAGCTGGTCGTCTATCTGCTGTTGCATCAGGCGACGCAGCGGTCTGGCACCGTAGACCGGATCGAATCCGTGGTCTGCAAGCCAGGCGCGAGCCGCCGGTGTGACGGCAAGTTGCAGCCTGCGCTCGGCTAGACGTTCGCTTAGACGATCAATATTTAGTTCAACGATTTGACCCAGCTCGCTGCGGTCTAGGGCGCTGAAGATGACGATATCGTCGAGTCGGTTTAAGAACTCGGGCTTGAAGTGGCTGCGCACCACGTGCATCACACCCTCGCGGCGCTCTTCGTCGCTGAACTGAGGGTCGATAAGCAACTGCGAACCCAGGTTTGAGGTCATGATCAGAATTGCGTTTCTAAAATCGACGGTTCGGCCCTGGCCATCGGTTAGGCGGCCCTCGTCGAGAACCTGAAGCAAGACGTCAAAAACCTCTGGATGAGCCTTCTCAACCTCGTCGAGCAAAATCACCGAGTATGGTCGGCGTCGAACCGCTTCGGTTAGCTGACCGCCCTCTTCGTAGCCGATGTATCCCGGTGGTGCGCCAAGCAATCGACTGACGCTGTGCTTCTCACCGTATTCGCTCATGTCGATGCGAACCATCGCCTTGTCGTCGTTGAACAAGAAGTCGGCAAGGCTCTTGGCCAGCTCTGTCTTGCCAACACCGGTTGGGCCCAAGAACAAGAACGATCCGGTCGGACGATTCGGGTCACTAATGCCCGCCTTCGTGCGACGCACGGCATCGCTAACCGCCTTGACCGCGCGCTTCTGCCCGATCAATCGCTTGCCAAGTTCTGCTTCGAGGTTCAAAAGTTTCTGCGATTCGCCAGCAAGCAGGCGTCCGGTTGGAATGCCAGTCCAGGCACTAACCACCGCTGCGATGTCGTCTTCACCGACCTGATCATTCACCATGCGATCGGTATCGTTTGCTTCGCTTTGCTCGGCATCTGCGAGTTGCTTTTCGAGTGCCGGAATTTCGGCATACAAAAGCTTCGACGCCTTTTCTAGATTTGCCTCACGTTGCGCTTTTTCTGCTTCGATGCGCAAAGAATCGAGTTTGGTCTTTAGGTCACCAATTTTGTTTAGCTCTGCTCGTTCGGTTTCCCAACGTGCAGAGAGGTCTTTTAGATTTTCGCTCTTGGTCGCAAGTTCTTCGCGAAGTTTCTCTAGACGGTCTTTTGATGCAGCATCTTTTTCTTTTGCGAGCGCGAGTTCTTCGAGCTTGAGTCGGTCTACCGAACGACGCAATTCGTCAATCTCAACCGGCGCGCTATCGATCTCCATGCGAAGTCGCGATGCCGCTTCGTCAATTAGGTCGATTGCCTTGTCTGGCAATTGCCTTCCGCTGATGTAGCGATTCGAAAGCGTGGCGGCAGCAACCAAAGCATTGTCTGCGATTGCAACTTTGTGATGAGCTTCGTAACGCTCTTTCAAACCACGCAAGATCGCGATTGTGTCGACCACAGAAGGCTCGCCAACGAATACCTGTTGAAAGCGTCGCTCAAGAGCTGGGTCGCGTTCGATGCGCTCACGATATTCATCGAGAGTTGTTGCGCCAATTAGTCGCAACTCACCGCGCGCGAGCATGGGCTTCAGCATGTTAGACGCGTCCATCGAGCCATCGGCGGCGCCGGCACCCACCAGGGTGTGAAGCTCATCGATGAAGGTAATCACTTCGCCCTCTCGAGCGTTGATCTCGGCGAGCACGGCCTTTAGCCGCTCTTCAAACTCTCCACGAAACTTTGCGCCGGCAACCATTGCGGCTAGGTCAAGACTGATTAGCTGCTTGCCCTTTAGGCTCTCTGGCACGTCACCGGCCACGATTCTCTGGGCCAAGCCCTCAACCACTGCGGTCTTGCCTACACCCGGTTCACCAATAAGCACCGGGTTGTTTTTGGTGCGGCGACTTAGCACCTGCGACACTCGGCGAATCTCGGCATCGCGACCAATCACCGGGTCGAGTTTTCCGGCCTTGGCGACGTCTGTGAGATTAACTCCGAACTGCTCGAGGGCAGATTTTTGTTCTTGCTGCTGATTCATTTGCTACTCCTTTCGCGAAGGTTTACTTCGCACGCCACAAAACAACCGAAGTTGATTTGCTTGGGCGTTTGCCGCGAGTCAGACTCACGACACCTTGATCACCGGCAGCAAACACACGTGCTCCTGGTCGGTTCATCAATTCGTTTGCCAGTGCCTGTTCTAGATCGCGCACGCGCTTGGCTAGTTCGGCATTGGTGTTTTCTAGTTCGAGAATTCTGCGAATTCCTTCTAGGGTGATTCCCTCTGCGCTCAGTCGTGCAATCTCACGCAGCTGGGCGATATTGCGCATTGTGTAGCGGCGAGACTTTCCGCCGGTTCGACCTGGCACCACAAGACCCATGCGGTCATACTGGCGCAGCGTTTGCGGATGCATAAACGCAAGCTCGGCCGCAACAGTAATTGCGAACATCGGGGTGTTTTCGTCTAGTTGCTCCACAATCACTCCTTAGAGAAGTCCGGCTCGAAGCAGAATGTCTGCGCGTGGATCTTCGTCGGGCAGTTCGGCTTCGAACTGTTCCAACGCTTTCTTAGCTTTGTCGTTAACGTGACTTGGCACGGCAATCTCAACTGTCGCCAAAAGATCACCGGTGTGCTTTGCGGTGGCAACGCCTCGACCCTTGACTCGCAAGACTCGACCGTTTGGAGTGCCTGCAGCCACCTTGAGCTTCACCGGTTCGCCACCGAGGGTTGGCACCAAGATGGTTGCACCCAAGACCGCCTCAGAGAAAGTCACCGGCACAATCACACGGATGTTGTCTCCGTCGCGAGTAAAGACCGGATGTGGTTTCACGGTGCAGTTGATGATCAGGTCGCCAGTTGGCCCTCCGTTTGGGCTCGCCTGGCCTTTGCCGCGCAGGCGAATCTTCTGACCGTCGCTAACTCCGGCGGGAATGTTCACCGAGACATCCTTGCCGCCGATGTTCACCTTTATAGAAGTGCCCTTGACGCCATCGATGAAGTTCAGGGTGGTGTTCATGGTCAGGTCGGCACCCGGCTGCGGCCCAAACGAGCCGCCAAATGGGTTGCCGCCGCGGCCGCCACCGCCAAACAGGTTAGAGAAGACATCTTCGAAGCCGCCGCCAGCGCCACCCGGAAATCCGCCCGGAAAGCCAGCGCCCGGGCCGGCACCGCCGGTAAAGCGAGCACCGCCGCCCATCGCACGAACGGCGTCATATTCCTTGCGCTGCTCGACATCAGACAAGACGCTGTAGGCCTCGCTGATTTCTTTGAAGCGAGCCTCTGCCTTTGAGTCACCAGGGTTTGAGTCTGGGTGAAATTCACGCGCTAGCTTGCGGTAAACCTTCTTGAGCTCAGCGTCAGACACACCCTTCGATACACCGAGAATCTTGTAGAAGTCCTTGTCGAACCAATCCTGATTTGCCATCTTAACTCTCGGTAGGAATGAACACCGCAACCATCGCTGGTCGCAGCAAACGCTCGCCGAGCATGAAGCCCGGCTCAACAACATCGGCGATAACCGTCTCGGTCACATCGGCGCTTGGAGTTTGAACCAGAGCGTTGTGAATCTCTGGATCAAACTTGTCGCCCTTGGCTCCAAAAGACTTGAGGCCAAACTTGTCGCCGGCATTGCGCAGCTTTGTAACCACGGCAAGAAACGGTGAGTCAACTAAATCGCCGTGCTTCTCTGCGCGCGACAAATCGTCTAACGCAGGCAACAGTGCACGGATGACTTCTGCGATTGCATTGTTGCGAGCAACATCACGATCGCGTTCGACTCGGTTCTTGTAGTTGACAAACTCGGCCTGCAGTCTTTGCAAGTCGGCAAGTAGCTCTGCCTCTTTGCTCGGCGGCTCGGCGGCATTAAGAATGTCATCAACCGTTAGCGGCGAGGCATCGTCGGTGCCAGAGGTGTCCTCTGAAACAAATTGCGAAGCATCATCAATTTCAGAGGATTCCTCGGCACCAGGATTGTTTGTGTCTTCAGACATTCTTATTTCTTGTCTTCGTTCTCGTCATCGACTACTTCTGCATCAACAACATCTTCGGCCGCAGCCTCTGGTGCTGCTTCGCCTTCTGGCTGCTGCTTGTAGATCTCTTCGCCGAGTTTCTGCTGAGACTGAACGAGTGCTTCGAATGCTGTCTTCACTGCATCGAAGTCATCGCCAGCGAGTGCGCTCTTCAGTGCGTCGACATCGGCCTGCACAGAAGTCTTCACGTCTTCTGGCAGCTTCTCGTCGTTGTCTTTGATTAGCTTCTCGGTTTGGTAAACAAGCTGCTCTGCGCTGTTGCGAGTCTCTTGCTCTTCGCGACGCTTCTTGTCTTCTGCCGCGTGCTCTTCGGCCTCGCGAACCATGCGCTCAATGTCTTCTTTCGGAAGCGACGAGCCGCCGGTGATAGTCATCGACTGCTCCTTGCCGGTGCCCTTATCCTTGGCGCTCACGTGCACGATGCCGTTGGCGTCGATGTCAAAGGTGACCTCAACCTGTGGCACACCGCGAGGGGCAGGTGCGATTCCGGTTAGCTCGAAGTTTCCGAGTGACTTGTTGTCTTTGGTGAACTCGCGCTCACCCTGGAACACCTGGATAGAAACCGATGGCTGGTTGTCAGCTGCGGTGGTGAAAGTTTCTGAACGCTTGGTTGGAATCGCTGTGTTGCGTTCGATCAACTTGGTCATGATTCCACCCATGGTCTCGATGCCGAGAGATAGCGGAGTCACGTCGATAAGCAGAACGTCTTTGCGCTCACCCTTCAACACACCAGCCTGCAACGAAGCGCCAGCCGCGACAACCTCGTCAGGGTTTACACCCTTGTTTGGTTCGCGTCCGCCGGTTAGCTGCTTTACCAATTCGGTAACCGCAGGCATACGAGTTGATCCACCAACGAGAACAACGTGTGCGATATCAGAAACCTTTACGCCGGCTTCTTTGATTACGTCGTTGAATGGCTTGCGAGTGCGCTCGAGTAGATCTGAAGTCATCTGCTCAAACTGTGCGCGAGTTAGAGTCTCATCCAAGTTAGCTGGGCCGTTCTCGGTTAGAGAAAGGTAAGGCAACTGAATGTTTGCGCTCATCGATTGAGACAATTCTTTCTTCGCCTGCTCGGCAGCTTCTTTCAAACGCTGCAATGCGATCTTGTCTTTCGACACGTCAACGCCGGTGGTCTCTTTGAACTTCTTAACCAGGTGCTCAACTATGCGAGCATCCCAGTCGTCTCCACCGAGGCGGTTGTCACCAGAGGTTGCACGAACCTGAATGGTTGAGAAGCCTTCGTCTTTTCCAACTTCGAGAAGTGAAACGTCGAAGGTTCCGCCACCGAGGTCGAACACGAGAATGAGTTCGTCTTCTTTACCTTTGTCGAGACCGTATGCAAGTGCTGCAGCGGTTGGCTCGTTGATGATGCGAAGAACGTTTAGTCCGGCGATCTCGCCGGCATCCTTGGTTGCCTGACGCTCTGCGTCGTTGAAGTAAGCGGGCACGGTGATGACCGCGTCGGTTACTGGCTCACCCAGGTAGGTCTCTGCGTCGCGCTTTAGCTTTGCCAAGATGCGAGCCGAGATCTCTTGCGGGGTGTACTTCTTGTCGTCGACCGAGAAGGTCCAGTTGGTGCCCATGTGGCGCTTGACCGACGCGATGGTGCGGTCAACGTTGGTTACGGCCTGGCGCTTTGCGGTCTCGCCAACCAAGATTTCGCCATCCTTTGTGAATGCGACCACGGATGGGGTGGTGCGGAAACCCTCAGCGTTAGCGATAACGGTGGGTTCTCCACCTTCGAGCACGCTAACCGCGCTGTTGGTGGTGCCAAGGTCGATGCCTACTGCACGTGCCATGTGTATTTCCTCTTTCTTTCGGGCCTGGGGCCCAGTTGTTTGCTATAGCGCCCAGAAACCTGAGCGTTGTTGACTCAAGTTTGCGACGCGATTTCGGGTTTGTCAAGCATTTCTGGCAAAACTTGAGCCACTCTCACTCAACTCTCAGAAACAGGTCAACTTGTTAGCAGAATCGGCGATTTAGCCCCTCGGTCTGCCCTAAGTTGGCGTTATGACTTCCAACGGCGCAAGCACAAAGAAACGTGGCACATTCGCATGGGCACTCTGGGACTGGGCCGAGCAGCCCTACCCGACCATCATGCAGACCTTCATCTTTCCGGTCTACCTCGCAACCGCAGTTGCTGGCGCAGGGGTTCAAGCTGACGCCCAACTCGGCTTAGCAATGACAATCGCAGGCCTGGTGCTTGCACTAATCGCTCCGGTGCTCGGTCGTCGCTCTGACGACAATGGTCGTCGCAAGTATTGGCTGATGTTCAACACCTATCTTTTGGTTGGCATCATGATCGGTAGCTTCTT
>JACCDJ010650051.1_pt1 | contig 18727 bp, 10 predicted proteins | sample 7444481 | NCBI WGS metagenome assembly JACCDJ01 (sample SAMN15323435, study PRJNA562643) | freshwater metagenome | isolation source: river surface water | place: USA:Blue River Watershed | collected 2017-08-15 | reverse complement strand
CATTGGTAGCTGCAGATATAATGACTCTCATAGAGTAAAGTTCCATCAAATTTATATCTTTGCAAAAATAAACGGTGATGGTGTACTTAACTCGAGTGGAACATTTTAACGCAGCCCATAAATTAGCCAATCCAAATTGGACCAAGGAAAAGAATGAGGAAGTGTTTGGCGTTTGTGCAAATGAAAACTGGCATGGACATAACTATGAGTTATTAGTTACTATCAAGGGAATGCCTAATCCTGAAACAGGCTTTCTGTTTGATGTAAAGAAATTAAGCACCATCATTAAGCAACACGTAATTGATCCTCTAGATCATAAAAATCTAAATTTAGATGTGCCCTTTATGGAGGGTAAATTATGCTCTACCGAAAATTTAGCCATCGCCATTTGGGCGCAATTACAACCTCAAATTCCTTCGGAAGTGCAATTGCATTGCATTAAGCTGTACGAGACCCCACGTATTTATGTGGAGTATTTTGGCTAATAATTTCCAAAATAGATCAACAAATCTACCATTCATCCTATTTTGTTTAATTTATTATGCAATAAGTTAAACATTTAAGCCCTTTCCTTGTTCTATATATTGTAACTTTATCCTCTTAATTAGGAACCTATGGAACATCAAGTGGCGGTATATCGAAAAGAGCATTTTAATGCCGCACACAAATTGTATTGTGCAGACTGGACAGACGAAGAGAACAAACGTGTTTTTGGTGCTTGTAGTAATCCTAATTATCATGGACATAACTATGATTTAGTTGTCAAAGTTGTTGGCGTTCCCGATCCAATCACTGGATTCGTAATTAACACCAAAGACTTAAGCAAAATTGTAGCCGAAGAAGTTATCTCCAGATTTGACCACAAAAACCTAAACCTAGACACCGAGTTGTTTAATAATTTAAATCCTTCAGCAGAGAATATTGCGATAGTGATTTATAATTTATTAAGACCTCGTATTGCTGAGCAATTGGCATTAAAAATTCGACTTTATGAAACAGAAAGAAACTTTGTTGACTACCCCGCTTAGTGAAGAAAAAATTGAGTTAAGCCATTTATTGATAGAAGAAATGGGCGACGAGCATAAAGCAAGTTCAGTGGATACGCCATTGCGTGCAGATGCATTTGAAAAAACTGATGAAGAAAAGATTGCCCTTATAGAGCCTCACTTTAGAGCCATTATGGAAACCTTGGGTATGGATTTAACGGACGACAGTTTAAGAGGTACGCCATTAAGAGTTGCAAAAATGTATGTGAAAGAATTGTTTCAAGGATTGAATCCTGCGAACATGCCTAGCATGACTTTGTTTGAAAATAAATTTCAGTACAATGAAATGTTAGTTGAAAAAAATATTAATTTTTATACCAACTGCGAACACCATTTTGTACCCTTCTTTGGTAAAGCACATGTGGCTTATATCAGCAGTGGCAAAGTGATTGGACTGAGCAAATTAAATAGACTGGTAGAATATTATTCAAAACGTCCTCAAGTTCAAGAGCGTTTAACAATGCAAATTGGTAAAGCTTTACAAACTGTATTACAAACTCAGGATGTGGCAATCATGATGGATGCAAAACATCTTTGTGTTGCAAGTAGAGGTGTGAAAGACGATAGTTCAAATACCATCACTGGTTTTTATGGTGGAAAATTTCAAGAAGAAGCAACAAAGGCAGAATTTCTAAAATATTTGGATATCAACGCCTAATCGATTTGGTTATTGGTTTGGGTTAGTTTGTTAGTGAATGGTGGAGCTTAACTCCACCATTTTTTATGCATTTCCATTAGTTTTTGATTTATTTTTGGCCAAACGATTGAATATGTCAAAACATGCATTTGTATTTCCAGGACAAGGAAGTCAGTTTTCTGGAATGGGAAAAAACTTATACGATTCTAATGAAGCAGCAAAAGCTTTGTTTGAAAAAGCCAATGAAATTGTAGGTTTCAGAATTAGTGATATCATGTTTGAAGGAACAGACGAACAACTAAAGCAAACCAATGTTACTCAGCCCGCTATTTTTATCCATTCCGTTGTGGCTTATTTAACGATGGATTCAGTAGTCCCTGATATGGTTGCAGGACATTCATTAGGAGAATTTTCTGCATTGGTTGCCAATAAAACTTTAAGCTTTGAAGATGCACTACGTTTAGTAAGTATACGTGCAAAAGCAATGCAATCTGCTTGTGAATTACAACCATCTACCATGGCTGCAGTATTGGCATTAGCAGATGATAAAGTAGAAGAAATTTGTGCCACCGTTTCCAAAGAGTCTGGTGAAGTAGTGGTACCTGCAAATTATAATTGTCCAGGTCAATTAGTTATTTCCGGATCTACAAAAGGAATTGAAATAGCTTGTGAGCAAATGAAAGCAGCAGGTGCAAAACGCGCGTTGGTTTTACCTGTAGGAGGGGCATTCCACTCACCTTTAATGGAGCCTGCAAAAATTGAATTAGCTGCAGCAATCGAAGCCACCACTTTTAATACGCCCATTTGTCCTGTTTATCAAAATGTTGTCGCTAAAGCTGTAACAAATCCTACTCAAATCAAAGAAAATTTAATTGCACAGTTAACAGGGGCTGTAAAATGGACACAAACTGTACAAGCCATGGTTGTTGACGGAGCGACAGAATTTACGGAAGTTGGACCAGGAAAGGTTTTACAAGGATTGGTACAAAAGGTTCATAAAGAAGCAGTTGTAAATGGTGTCCAATAGTTAGTTTATTAGTCATTTAACATAGATTTTATACTAATTGTAGTAATTTTAGAGGCCTTTTGGAGTGAATCCGAGAGGCCTCTAAATTTTTCTGTAATTGGGTAAGAAGGTATTATATTTTTTCATCTTTCTATTTGGGCTCACTCTCAGTAGTAATCTTGCAATAGGGCAAACAATTACAATGACAGGTCCAGCGTCTGGGAGGGTGTGTACTTCTGATAACTTTTCTATTACTGTAAATTCAAATACTAAGATTTGGTTTTATGTAGATGTCTCTGAAGATTTAGGTACTACTTGGAGTTTAGACCCATCCAGAAAAACCATTGGAGGTGTTTCGCCTAATTTTTCATCAGTTATTTCTAATTTCAGTATTTCCCAAACAACCAGATATAGACTTAGGTATACTACTGTAAATCCAGCAGTTGATCCAAATAGTACCTATACAATTTTACCTCAAGTACTTGATGTTACTAATTATACTACACCCTATGTAAATAACATAAGTGGTATTGTTACATGTGGTGGATCAGCTTTTTCTGTGACACCTTCTGACGGCAGTGGTAATATAATTCCAGCTGGTACAAAATATACTTGGACAATCGCCACGCCAAATACAAATTTGAATGGCGCAACAGATCAATCAATCTCCCAAAGTATCATTAGTCAAACTTTAACTAATACTTCTATATTACCGCAATCTATCAGTTATTCTGTTACGCCAATTACAGTAAATAATTGTTTGGGGGATCCTTTTAGTGTAGATGTAACTGTGAATCCAACTCCACAAATTGGAACCTTATCTTCAACAGTTATTTGTAGTGATCAAACACTTTCCTTTACACCTGTTGACGGAACAGATGGAATTGTTCCTGCTGGTACAACTTATACTTGGATAGTGGATCTAAATCCAAATGTCACTGGTGAGAGTGATATTTCCTCTTCTCAATCTTCTATTGGCTTATCTCAAACACTTCGAAATACAACAACGACCCGTCAAACAGTGGTCTATCATGTTACACCAAAGTCTTCATTAAATTGTACGGGTGCAACTTTTACTTTGAATGTGCCTGTAAATCCTAGACCTTATATTGACAATAAAAGTTATTCCATTTGTAGTAATAACGCGTTTAATTTTAATCCTGGAGGCGGGGATAAAATACCAACTGGTACAACCTATTCTTGGACAGTTGCTTCAAATACGAATGTTTCTGGGCAGTCCAATCAGACTAGCCAGACATCCATTAGTCAAACATTAAGAAACAACACAACCTCACTGCAAACTGTTGTGTATACGGTCACTCCAAGATCTGCTGATGGATGTGATGGTCCTACATTTACTATAACTGTTACGATTACGCCAACACCCATCATAACTGATAAAACGCCAGTTGTGTGCAGTGGCGGTAGTTTTTCCATTCAGCCTGCGAATGGTGTTGGTGGAGATATTGTTCCTCCTGGGACTGCTTATACTTGGACTGTTGCAACAAATACAAATGTAACAGGACAATCTAATCAATCTGTTGGGCAATTAGCGATTGCTCAAACTTTAGTCAATCAAACCAATACAGATCAGCATGTAATTTATACTGTAACTTCTACTACTGCAAATGGATGTGATCCAACTACTTTTCAAATAGATGTAACAGTGGTACCTCAAGCTGTCATTGGTGCCAAGGGGGCGACAATTTGTAGTAACAATTCTTTTAGTGTAACACCAACTAATGGAGGAGGTGATATTGTGTTAGCAGGAACAACTTATACATGGACAGTGGTTGACAATCCCAATATTACTGGAGATGTAGATGAAACAACTCCACGATCAAGTGTAAGTCAAACTTTAATAAACACAACAATTGTTCCTCAGACTGTAGTGTATACAGCAACTTCTAATTCAACGAATGGTTGTGCTTCTACTTCATTTACTGTAACAGTTTTAGTGAACCCTTCACCACAAATTGGAAATAAAACGCCTCCAGCAATTTGTAGCGGCTTGTCATTTTCAGTATTTCCAATCAATGGAGAAAATGGAGATAGGGTTCCAGTCAATACAAATTATACTTGGACAGTTTCAGTGAATAGCAATCTTACTGGTCAGTCTGATGTGACCTCAGGACAATCTTCAATTACCCAAACTTTAACGAATACATCTGCATCAGTTCAAACTTTAACTTATACCGTTACACCTAGGTCTCCTGGATGTACTGGTAGTAATTTTACCATCACAGTGGTAGTAAATCCTCGACCAAGTATTGGTAATAAAACGCCCACAGCAATTTGCAGTGGAACTGCATTTTCAGTTACACCATTAACAGGTTCAGGTGAACTAGTGCCAATTGGAACAACATATTCTTGGGTAGTATCAGTAAATACAAATGTTACTGGTCAATCTAATTTAACTGGTCAGTCAAGTATTGCACAAACACTCACAAATCTTACCAATACGAATCAAACATTAACTTACACTGTTACGCCAATTAGTTCTTTGGGTTGTGAAGGTGCTAGTTTTACTGTACTTGTAACGATTAAGCCAGGCGCAACCATTGCGTATAAAAATTTGACTATTTGTAGCGAAACTACATTTGATGGAACGCCAATAAATTTCACAGATATCGTACCTGCAAGTACAACTTATACCTGGACAGTGACAAGCAATAGTAATATCACAGGTGCAAGTAATGTAAATGCATTGCAAGGAACAGTTGGACAATTATTAACAAATACATCTAGCGCCACTCAGTCAATTACCTATACCGTTTTACCAACATTGTCTAATGGATGTGCCGCGTCAGCGTTTACAATTGTTGTCAATGTAAATCCTAAACCAGCTATTTCAAATATCACTTCTCTTACAGGGCCTTCTATTTGTAGTGGGTCTGGTTTTTCTGTCACACCTACAGACGGAACAGACATTGTACCAGCTGGAACAAAATATACATGGACTGTTTCAACTAGCAGTTCTATAAGTGGACAATCTAATGAAAGTATCGGTCAAACCAGTATTGGGCAGGTATTAACTAATTTAACCAATATCGATAGATCATTGATCTATACCATTACCCCAACGACACAACCGGGTTGTGTTGGTGCTGTATTTCAATTAACAGTTACAGTGAAGCCAACTGCAACAGTGCTTAATAAATCACAGGTTATTTGCAGCGAAGCCGCTTTTTTATTAACACCTATAAATGATGGAACAGATATTATTCCATCCAATACAACTTATACTTGGGTGCCTGCTGTCAATGCAAATATCACAGGAGCAAGTACACAGAATGTAGGTCAAACAAATATCACTCAAACGCTTACGAATTTAACGAGTGGTATTCAAACACAAACTTATATCGTAACCCCTGTCTTGCAAAATAGTTGTAATGCTGCAAATTTTTCTGTTAGTATTACTGTTAAACCTAAGCCTAGAATTGCCAATATGGTTGAAACGGTTTGTAGTGTTACGCCATTTAATGCAAATCCATTGGATGGATTAGGGACCAATCTTGTTCCTTCCAATACTATGTATACATGGATTGTGGGCAGTAATGGAAATTTATTGGGCCAGTCGGATCAAAGTATAGCACAGGGAAATATTGGGCAAACGCTTTCTAATTCAACGAGCATTACGCAAACGATCTATTACACTGTTTCCCCATCTGCTGCAAGTTGTTCAGGCCCTCAATTTACATTAAGAGTAGATGTGAAAGCTACACCAAATATAACAGCCTACACGGAAGAAATATGTAGTGGAAATTCATTTACTGTTTTGCCCACAAACGTAGGTAATATTGTGCCTGCAGGTACTACATTTACATGGAATGTGGTAAGTAATCCTGATATAAGTGGTTATGCAAATCAAATCACAGGATTAGATAGAATCAGTCAAACACTGAATAATTTAAAAAATACAAATCAAATTTTAAATTATAATGTAACAGCAACGACGCTAGAATCTTGCGCTTCTAATTTTAATATTGCAGTTACTGTTAAGCCAATTTCTGTTATTGCTAATAAAACGGCAGCAATTTGTACAGGCAATTTTTTCAATGTAACACCTGTTAATGGTGCAGATATTGTACCAGCTGGTACAACCTATACGTGGACAGTGCTGCCAAATGCAAATATTAATGGCGAAGTAAATCAGAGTACAGCAGTTGCTGCCATTAGACAATTATTGAGTAATACTTCTCCAAATGTCCAAACTGTAAATTATTCAGTTAGTTCTGTTTTAAATAATGGATGTACGGGTGCTAATTTTTTAGCAAATATTACTGTAAATCCTCTACCTGTTGTAACCATTAACGCGACTAGTAGTTCTATTTGTGCAGGTGATGCAGTAACCTTATCTGGAGTAGGCGCTCAATCTTATGCTTGGGATAATGGTATTTCTAATGGTGTTTCCTTTATTCCATCTTCCACAATTTTATATACTGTTACTGGTACAGATTTAAACGGCTGTGTCAATACAGCTAGTGAAACAGTTGTAGTGAATCCACATCCTGTAGTGACTGTTCCAATATCAACGGTAGATAGATGTGGAACAGGTGCGATTGTTTTATCAGCAACAACGGATTTTGGAACTGTAAAATGGTATGACTTAAGCGCTGGTGGGGTGGAAGTAGGTGTTGGAAATAATTTAAATATAGCCTCAATTTCGACAAGTACTTCTTATTATGCCGATGCTCAATCATCTGCAGGATGTTATGCAATCACTAGAAAGCAAGTAAATGCAGTGGTCAAAGAAATCCCAACTATTAGTTCAGTTGTAGGTAATTTTAATTGTGGCCCTGGATCCGTTTCACTTAATGCATTGCCAACAGCTGGTGTTGTGAATTGGTATGCAAATAATATAGGAGGCGCTTCATTAAAATCTGGTACAAACTATACTACTCCTAATATTGCGAAAACAACTACTTATTATGTAGATGCAACCAATAATAACTGTACTAGTTTAAATAGGGTTGCAGTAGTAGCTACTATTGATACAATTCCAATTATCGCTACAACGAATCCTTTACCTGTTTGTTTCCCTTTAACACAAGACATTACCAATGCGGCAAATATTGTTTTAGCAAATTCTGCCATATCCTATTCTTATTGGAGAGACATCACTGCCTTAATGCCTATTTCTAATCCAGCCTCTATTGCTGCTTCTGGTACTTATTATATTAAAGCTGCAGACAGCTATAATTGCTTTGATATTAAGCCAGTCAATGTAGTCATTAATTCTTTGCCTCCAAGTCCAATCGTAAATGCGATTAGCTACTGTCAAAATGATGCTTCGACTAGTTTAATTGCACAACCTTTATTAGCGCATTCTTTAAAGTGGTATGAGAACAATGCGACTGGCGGTGTTCCATCATCGATTGCAAATATTCCAAATACAACTATTGTTGGTAATCAAAATTATTATGTAAGTCAAGTAAATGATTTGACAACTTGTGAAAGTCCTAGAGCAAGTATTAAGGTTACGACATTTGCTTTACCTACTATTACAATTACAAGTTCAGCGAATCCAATTTGTTATGCAGATAGTCTTACATTAACAGCTTCGGGTGCGGTTAGTTATTTATGGGATAAAGGGGTTGTTAATAATGCCCGCTTTAAAATTCTTACCTCAGATCGTTATACGGTTATTGGGACTGACATAAATGGTTGTAAGAATACGGCCTTTGTTGATCAAGTTGTTAATCCACTACCTATTGTCCAACCATTAACAGGGTCTATTATTGTTTGTGAAGGGGCAAGCATTAGTTTATTAAGCAATGTGTCAGTTGGTCTTGCGCCTTATCAATTTACAGTTTATTCAGATAGTGCTAGCGTTACTTCTAATACCGCTGGAATTTTATTTGCAAGAAAAGGAGGGTTAGCAACGATTTATTATAAAGTAAAAGATGCTTATGGTTGTGTGTCAGAAAATTCTGCGCCATTTAAAATCAAAGTGTATGATCCTGTAAAACCTAAAGTATTCTTTCAAGAAGCATTTTATGATTTTAATACAATCATAAAAACAAAAGTAGATTCGGGTTATTCGGTCTACGATTGGTCGCCAAAGATGAATCTTAATTTTTATAATGATAAAGACCCAACGTTTAGAGGGTATAATGATATTTCTTATTCTTTATTTAGAAAAGATCCAACAAGTAATTGTTCTGTTACAGATACTTATAATATTACCATTACTACAAATTTCATTTTTGATTTACCGAATGCATTTACGCCAAATTCTGATGGACTTAATGACGTTATTAAATCTATTTATAATAGCGGTATAGCCAGTCTTAATTTTTTAAAAATATACAATCGAAAGGGTAATATTGTTTTTCAAACGACACAATTAACTGCCGGTTGGGACGGACGTGTGAATGGTATTGATCAGGAGTCAGATGCTTATTATTGGACTGCTGAATATGTTACAAAGAAAAGTGAAACCTTAAGGAAGTCAGGTAGCTTCTTATTAATCAAGTAATATGTTTAGTAAAAAAGTATACATATTAGTTTGTTGCTTAATTGCTTCCTTCACGATAAAGGCGCAAGGGGTTGTTTTATCTCAGCCGTTTATGTCTAGTCAATTTTTAAGTTCTGCCTCGGTGGGGAATGGGTTATATGGAAGTAGAATGCAAAGCAATATCAAAACACAAATGATTGATGGTCAAAATTTGTATAAGACCATGGTAGTAGGGTTTGATACAAGATTTAATTCAACAGATAATAGTAAAAACTACTTAGGTATTGGAGGTCAACTTGTTTCCGATCAAGTAATGAACGGAGTTATGCAATTCAACACCCTAAGTTTAAATTTTGCTTACCATATTTACCTTGATGATTATTTGTACAAAAATGTGTCCTTAGGAATTGGTACTAGTTTCAACGAGACTTCTTTAAATAGATCAAAGTTAAGATTCGAGGATCAGTACGACTATGCAGCACAATTAACAGGCAATGCTAGTTTAGAAAATTTAGTGCCTAATCCCAATGCCTTTTCTGCAAATGCAAGTGCTTTATATACACAACATGACGAGTATGCTTTTGTGCAAGTTGGGTTTTCTTCCTTTTTTATTGAAAAACCCAATGTTACTTTTTCATTATTGAATTCTGCTCCTGAAAATAAATACCGTTTATTCTCCAGTGCAGAAATTCCATTCGTTGATGCTTTTACTGTAGCAATGCATGGCAATTTTTTGTATCAAAAAACAAAAAATCAATACAATGTTGGGGCTTCGATAGGTGTACCCTTAAGTAGGGATGAGGACGAAATAAAACGAATGTATTTTGGTTTTTATTACAGAGAAAACGAAGCTTTTGTGCCTACTGTTTCACTTATTTCTAATAAAATTATTTTCGGAGTGAGTTATGATATTTTCAATGCTAATAAAACAGCTTCTAATATCAGAACGAATAGTTATGAACTCTCTTTATCTACCTCCTTTGGAAGAAAAAAGAATACCTTATTTAGAACCATTTTCGATTAGAAAGGGTAGTTTCTCTTTATGAAACTAAAAAACAATGGAACAGTTTACCCATTCAGGATCAAAATTTGCCTTGTATTTTTTGTAGAAATTAATTGCAGGTTCATTCCACTCTAATACCTGCCAGTTCATACCATTGAATCCTTTTTCTTTTGCTTCAACAATGAGTGCATCAAATAAAAGACTACCAATTTTTTGACCGCGCATCGTTTCAGTGACTAAAATATCTTCTAGGTACATTCTTTGACCTTTCCATGTTGAATAACGAACATAATACAATGCCATTCCAATAACAACACCTTGCACTTCTGCTACAAAGGCCCACCATACAGGATTAGCGCCAAAACCACTTTCTTCAAAGTGAGCTAAAGAAACCGTAACTTCGTCTGGTGCTTTTTCGTAAACAGCTAGTTCATGGATTAATTCCATCATTCGTGCGCAATCTGTTCGAACTGCTTTACGTATTGTAATTTCCATATGGGGATATTGTTAAATGTGCTTGTTTTTCAAATAAAAATGGTTGTTAAACGGAAGCTTTTGCTAATGCTTGACTTAAATCCGCTTCAAGGTCTTCGATATTTTCGATGCCCACACTCATTCTTATTAATCCATCTGTAATACCATATTTCAATCTTTCTTCTTTTGGAATCGACATATGTGTCATACTTGCAGGGTGTGATACTAAAGTATCCACAGTGCCAAGTGAAACAGCACGAGTGCAAACTTCAACTGCATTGATGAATTTCTTTCCAGCTTCAATCCCACCTTTAAGTTCGAAGCTAATCAATGGAGCATGTTGCTTCATTTGTTTTTTTGCAATTTCGTGATGCGGGTGGGAACTAAGTCCTGTATAATTCACCTGTGCAATAGCAGGATGAGTGGCTAAGAAATTAGCTACTTTCTCTGTGTTACTACAATGTCTTTCCATTCTTACTTCCAAGGTCTTCATACCTTGTATCAAAAGGTAGGCGTCAAATGCATTACTATTCCCGCCCATTAAAACATGCCATTTCCATGCTTTTGTACGCATGAATTCCAGATCCTTCCCAAGCAATACGCCATGCAAAGCACTTCCATGTCCATTTAAAAATTTTGTTGCAGAATGAAATACAAAATCTGCACCAAGCGCAAATGGTTGTTGTAAATAAGGCGTAGCAACCGTATTATCTACAGAAACTTTAATGCCATGTGCTTTCGCAATACTGCAAATAGATTTAATATCTACGCATTGAAGTGTTGGGTTTGCTGGCGTCTCTAAATGAATCAGTTTGGTGGTAGGATTAGCTTTAATGGTATCTAATAAAAGCTGCTCATTATGGATGTCAATTAATACAATTTTCACACCTGCTTCTACAAGCACTTTTTGCATCAATTCTTGAGAGCCGCCGTATAAAGAGTAATGTGAAATCAATGTGTCACCAGCGCTTAGATTACTAAAAAACAAAGTAGTCATTGCGGCTTGTCCACTTGAATGCAATAATGCTTTAAGTTCTAATGGTGCACCTTTATCGTTGCTAAGTCCATGGGCCTCCAATGCTGCAATTGTTTCCTCCGCAGCAGTAAAAGTGGGGTTGCCCCATCTTGTATATAACTTCGTTTTGTCCTCTCCTTTAAATCGTTCCATGCCTTCTTCTGCAGAGCCAAAAGTAAAAGTGGAAGTAGCGTAAATAGGAGTGGTATGAGAAAAATTATCATTCTCATGCCCAGCAGTATGTAAGGTTACGGTACTGATTCCTTTAAATTTCTTTTGACTCATAATTTGGATTTAAACATGAAACGAATTCAATAAATTATTTTAAATATACAATCTATGGCGCATAATTAGTAAGCCCATTTAACCCATGCTGCACCCCAAGTGAAACCACCGCCAAAAGCAGCCAATATTAAATTGTCTCCTTTTTTGAGTTGTGCTTCCCATTCCCATAAACAAAGTGGGATGGTAGCAGCTGTTGTATTGCCATATTTTTGAATATTGATCATCACTTTTTCTTTTGGTAAACCAACACGATTCGCAGTGGCATCTATAATTCTTAAATTCGCTTGATGTGGCACTAACCATGCAATATCATCCCCGGTTAAATTGTGTTTTTCTAATAATTCTGCACTTACATCTGCCATCCCAGTTACTGCAAATTTAAATACAGGTTGTCCATCTTGAAATGCATAATGTTCTCTGGCCATCACTGTTTCAACAGATGCTGGTTTTAAACTTCCACCTGCTTTTATATGTAAATATTCACGTCCGATGCCATCGCTTTTTAAAATCGAATCTTGGAATCCATCTTCGTCTGCACTTGGCTCCAATAATACAGCCCCTGCGCCATCTCCAAAAATGATACAAGTTGCTCTGTCAGTGTAGTCGATAATTGAACTCATTTTATCTACCCCTACGACAATCACTTTTTTATACCTTCCAGCTTCTACAAAACTTGCTCCCGTAGTTAAGGCAAATAGGAAACCGCTACAAGCCGCACCGAGGTCAAAACCAAACGCATTTTTTGCACCAATCTTATCGCCGATAATATTTGCTGTTGCAGGGAAAACCATATCTGGCGTCACAGTAGCACAAATAATACAATCAATTTCTAAAGGATCGAGGTTCTTTTTTCTTAATATTTCTTCAATTGCCTTAACAGCCATATCAGAACTTGCTTTTCCAGGTTCTCTTAAAATTCTACGTTCAGAAATGCCTGTTCGGCTTCTTATCCATTCGTCATTGGTATCTACCAACTTTTCTAGGTCAAAATTGGTCAATTTGGTCTCTGGAACATAACCTCCAACTGAGGTAATTGCTGCTTTCAGCTTTTGGGACATATTACTATTAGTTTGATTGGGCTACAAATATCTTAAAAAATGGCCAAGAATTGCCCCAAATACCCATTTTTCATTGCTTAAGTGTTATTTTTGAAGCAATTATGATCGCATTTTTACAAGGTAACTTTGTTCAATTGACCCCTGCTAAATTGATAGTGGATGTGAATGGCGTAGGGTATGAAGTCAATATTAGTTTAAACACGTATGAATCTATCTCTGGAAAAGAGAAAGGGTTATTGCATACTTATTTGCATATCACTGAAAATTCACAGGTGTTGTTTGGTTTTTTTGCACAGGAGGAGAAAGAACTATTCCTACAATTAATTAGTGTTTCTGGTGTAGGTGCTAGTACAGCAAGAATGATGTTATCTGGCATGCGTCCAGATGAAATCATTCGTGCTATTGTTCATGGCGATGCAAGACAGTTAGAACAAATTAAAGGGATTGGTAAAAAATCTGCAGAGCGTTTGGTTTTAGAACTAAAAGATAAGCTTGCTAAATCACCTGTGATGCAAGTAGGGGGATCTACATTTAATAAAACTACACCACATCAAGATGCAATTCAAGCATTAGTTTCTTTAGGCATTCAAAAAGCAGTAGCAGAGAAAGCGATTGATAAAACAATACAATCAGAAGGGGCAGATCTGTCATTAGAGGTCTTAATAAAACTGGCTCTTAAAAATTGTTAATCAATTAGCTTAAACTTTTTTTCTTGAGATTTTTTAAAACTATTATATTAATGTCAGGCCTTCTTCTGTTGAAGCAAGAGGGGCGTGCACAGGATAGTAGTAGTTTAAGGTCTCCATTTAAAGATACTAGTGTCAATAAAATAGGGGATACGGTAGTTGGGAAATTGAGGTATCCTATTGCAGATAGACGTGCCGATTTTTTATCTCAGCCAAGCAATAATCCATTTGATATTCGAGATTCAAGCTTATTAAAGCGACGCGTAGAGTATGACCCAACCACCAAGCAATATTTTATTACAGAAAAATTAGGGTCTGGGTATAATCGTTTTCCGTCTACCCTAACATTTGATGAGTTTTGGAAATTGAAAACGCGTAAAGATGAGCAAGCCTATTTCATGCAACGTGCAAACTCTTTAGGGGTTCTAAATAGAAAAATTACAAGACCTAAAACCAAAGTCTTTGATAGTTATTTTGATAGATTGTTTGGGAAAACAGGAGCTGATTTAAAAATTGATATAAAACCTGTTGGTGAAATCAATATCAGAGCAGGATACCAAGGGCAGAATGTGAAAAATCCTACATTGCCTGAACGTGCTCGAAAGAATGGCGGTTTCGATTTTGATGCAAATACCAATTTTAGTTTGAATGCAAGTATTGGTGATAAGCTCAAGTTTCCAATTAACTTGAATTCATTATCTAATCTTGGATTTGACAATCAGATTAGGTTAAATTACAAGGGGAAAAAGGATGAAATTATTAAATTCATTGAAGCGGGTAATATTAATTACGTCTCAAGAAGTACGCTTATTCCTTCTACTCAAAATTTATTTGGTGTAAAGGCACAATTACAATTTGGTAAATTATTTGTTACTGGTGCCATTGCAAATCAAAAGTCACAGCGTCAATCTTTGGCTCTGCAAGGTGGTTCATCTACACAACGTTTCCAAAAACGATTAGATGATTATGAAGAAAACCGACACTTTCTATTAGCGCAATATTTTAGAAATAATTACAACAAGGCAATGAGCACATTGCCAGTCATTAATTCTCAAATTCAGATTAAGCGTATCGAAGTATGGGTAACCAATCGGAACGGACAAACAACCAATGCAAGAGATGTAGTGGGGTTGACAGATATTGGCGAGCCGGTATTAAGGCCAGAACGTAAAGCTTTAGAGACAAATCCTAACAATCCTTTCCCTGATAATAGTGCTAATAAATTATATTCAAAAATAATCAACAGTCCGAATGCAAGAAATCCTGCTGGAGTGTCAACAGTATTAGCGCAAGAAGGATTAAGATCTGCAGAGGATTATGAAAGAACTTTTGCAAGAAAGCTTACTGAAAATGAATATTTTTTTAATGGGCAAGTTGGTTTCTTGTCTTTAAATATTCCATTGCAAGCCGATGAGGTTTTGGCAGTTGCTTTCCAATATACTTACAATGGTAAGCTATATCAAGTGGGTGAATTTTCAGAAGGGGTTGCATTAGATCCAAATAAAGGTGTACAACAAATTTTATATTTAAAATTATTAAAGGCAACTACACAAAGAACAGATTTGCCTATTTGGGATTTAATGATGAAGAACGTTTACTCTTTAGATTTGTTTGGTGCCATTCAACAACAAGATTTTCAGTTGAATATTTTATATGAGGAGCCAAGTGCTGGATTGAAAAGGTATATGCCTGTTACAAATAAAGCATATGAAGGTAAATCACTTATTAAAATTTTACAGTTAGATAGGTTAAATAACAGAAATGATCCACAGCCGGATGGTGTATTTGATTATGTTGAGGGCTATACTGTTTTGTCTAATATGGGTAGGATTGTTTTTCCATTGTTAGAACCCTTTGGTAAAGACTTGCAAGACATTGCTTTTGCTGGAATAGACACCAATATCTCAAAAAAATATATTTATTCTCAATTGTATCGATCCATAAAAGCTGAAGCACAAACTTATGCGAACTTAAATCGTTTCGTCATGGAAGGCCAGGTGAAAGGCAGTGCAGGAGGTTCCGAGATTAGTTTAAATGCGTTCAATGTCCCACCTGGTTCAGTTAGTGTACGTGCAGGAGGACAAATTTTAAGAGAAGGTGTCGATTATATGGTTGATTATGGATCTGGAACAGTAAGAATAATTAATCCAGGTATTTTAAGTTCTAATATTCCTGTGAATGTATCCTTTGAAAACAATTTAGGTTTTGGTTTTCAGGAACGTGGATTTAGGGCTTTGAGAATTGATTATTTGGCAAGTAAGAATTTTAATTTTGGGTTATCCTCTTCTAGGTTGAGTGAAAGACCGTTTTTTACAAAGACCAATTTCGGATCTGATCCTATTAGAAATGCCATGTATGGCTTTGATTTCAACTATAAAAAAGATTTACCAGGTTTAACCAGATTATTAGATAAGCTACCATTTTACAACACAAAGGCAAAAACATCTAGCGATGCATATGGAGAGGCTGCAATTGTAAAACCAGGACATGCCCAACAGATTGGTAAAGGAGCTTCTGGTGTTGTTTATTTAGACGATTTTGAATCTACTAGAACAAATATTGATTTAAGATTTCCATTTACTGCATGGACTTTAGCATCTACACCTTTAGATCGTTTTCCGGAAGGTGCTTTAGCAGATTCGGTAGATTATAACAAAAACAGAGCAAGATTAGCATGGTATACTATTGAGCCAAACTTGCAAGATCGAAATAGTTCCAATAACCCTCTATCTAATAATGTTGCTGCGTTGAGCGATCCTAGAATTCGTCAAGTATTTACCAATGAATTGTTTCCTCAAAAGACAACGAATATTACTGATGTTCAATTACCTACTTTTGATTTAAGTTATTATCCAAAAGAGCGTGGGCCGTACAACTACAATTATAAAGATTTAGATGCAACAGGTAAGGTTAAAAATCCATCAGATAAATGGGGTGGTATTATGCGCTCATTAGATCAAACAGATTTTGAAACGGGTATTATTGAATATGTAGAATTCTGGGTACAAGATCCATTCATTAAATCTGCTGCATCGAAAGGAAAATTGTATTTGAACTTAGGAAATGTGAGTGAGGATATTTTAAAAGACGGCAGACGCTTTTATGAAAATGGGATGCCAACGCCAACTATTCCAGCAAGTATCGATAGTTCAACTTGGGGAAGAGTACCTGTGAATCCAATTCAAGTTACCAATGCCTTTAGTAATAATCCAGAAGATAGAAAATTTCAGGATGTTGGTTTAGATGGATTGGGTGATGAGGACGAGCGTGCTAAGAAAGCTTACTTAATTAATCAAATAGGAAGTAGCGCAGTAGCACAGCAGTTTATAAAAGATCCTTCAGCAGATAACTACGTTTGGTATCGTGATGCAAGTTATGATGCAGCTGGTGCAAACATTTTAAATCGTTATAAATATTTTAATAATCCTCAAGGTAACTCTGCATTAGCTGGGAATAGTCAATTTAGTAGTGCTGCAACTTTACTTCCTGATAATGAAGATTTAAATAGAGATAATACACTTAATGAAACGGAAGCTTATTTTGAATATGAAATTGATTTGCAAAAAGGACGATTAGGTGTTAACTCGACAAGGTATGTGACGGATTCGAAAACGGTAAATGTGACTTTAGCTGATGGTTCTAGATCCATTGAGAATTGGTATTTATTTAGGGTGCCAATTAAATCTTTTTCAAATAGAATGGGGGGTATTCGTGATTTTAAATCGATTCGTTTTTTAAGAATGTATTTGACTGGTTTTGAGGACTCCATTACTTTACGCTTTGCAAAACTAGATTTAGTCCGTAACCAATGGAGACAGTTTGCATATGATATTGATAGCTCTGGAGACTACAAGCTAATTACGCCTGAAAATAATACGGCAACAGTAAATACAATTGCAGTTAGTTTGGAAGAGAATGGCAGCAGAACACCCGTCAATTATTTAGTACCTCCAGGCATTGAACGTGTACAATTATTAAGTAATAACGGTGTGAATCTATTGCAAAATGAACAAGCATTAAGTGTACAGTTAAATCGTTTACAAAAGAATACAACGCCTAGAGGGGTTTTCAAAACGATGAATATCGACATTCGTCGTTATGGCAGTCTATCAATGTTCTTGCATGCTGAAAATAAAAATCAGCCAGACATTATAGAAAAAGGAGTAATCACGGCCGTCTTGCGTATTGGACAAGATTTTCAAAACAACTATTATGAAATTCGAATACCATTGACCACTACAAAAAGAAAAATGTATTCAATTTCAGAAGCAAGAGATGTATGGCCTCTTGAAAATGAAATGAATTTGAGTTTGAACGACTTGGTAAAACTTAAAATTGATAGAGATAAGTTAAATTATAATTTCAATAGCAAGTATAGTAAAGTACAGTCTAACAACCACACTTATTCAGTGATGGGAAATCCCAACTTGGGTGAGATTCGTGGAATCTTAGTCGCTTTTGAAAATACTTCAAGTCAAAATTTCATAGATGCGGAAGTTTGGGTAAATGAGTTAAGATTATCAAATCTGGATGAGCGGGGGTCTTGGGCTGCATTAGGAAGAATGGACTTGATATTGGCAGATTTAGGTTCGATCGCCGTATCAGTCAATAATCGAACTGCAGGTTTTGGAAGCATTGAGCAAAAAATGAATGAGCGATCCAAGACTGGATTTACGCAATTAGATATTGCAACAAATATTGATGCTGGAAAATTATTACCAAAACAAACAATGATCTCATTACCTGTTTTTGCCGGAATCAATAAAACGCAAGAAAATCCAGAATTTGATCCATTTAACAAAGACATCCTTTATGCAGATAAAATAAAGTCTACTTCAGGGGCTATGAGGGATTCAATAAAGCGCGCTTCAATAGACGAAACGACAATCAAAACCATCAACTTTACCAATGTGCGCTTTATGCCTGGCAAAAGGAATACCATGTTGAGTATAAGTAATTTAGATTTTAGTTATTCTTATTCGCAATTGCAACAAACAAGTCCAGTGATAGAATTGAATCAAGTTGTGAAGCAACGTGGTTCAATAGGGTATACTTTT
>JACCDJ011254092.1_pt1 | contig 18731 bp, 18 predicted proteins | sample 7444481 | NCBI WGS metagenome assembly JACCDJ01 (sample SAMN15323435, study PRJNA562643) | freshwater metagenome | isolation source: river surface water | place: USA:Blue River Watershed | collected 2017-08-15 | reverse complement strand
TTGGTCCTCGACCGCGCCCCCGACCTCGCCGAGGGGGATCGTCGCACATTGGGCCAGCTGGCGGAGCGGATGAGCCGCCAAGAGACGCTCGCGCGGATGCTCACCGTGCTGGAGGACGCCGAGGTGCTCCCCTCGGAGGATGATCTCGTCGATCTCTTCGGGTACCTCAAGGTCGGCGCGATCGCGACGCTCCTCGACTTTACCGCGCGCACGCACAACAGCACCCTGCGGACGACCGTCGCGGGGGTCATCGAGCGGTTGGCCATCTCGCATACGGCCGACCTCGTGCGGCTCGTGGTCGATCCCCGTCCCTCCGTCGCCATCGAGGCGGCGCGGCTCGCGGGGCGGCTCGGCGTGACGGCGGCGGTCGCGCCACTCGCGGGCGTGGTGCAGTCGATGGTCGAGCAGGAGGTGCGGCTCGCCGCCTTGGCTGCGCTCACGACCATCGGGAGCGCGGATGCGATTGCCGCGTTGGAACCGCTGATCGCCGATCCGGTCCGCGAGCTGCGCGTGCCCGCGATCAAGACGCTCACCGCGCGCCGGGTCGTGTCGGTCCGGCCGCGGGTCGGCGCTCTCATCAAGGGGAAGGCGATCCGCGAGATGGACCGCTCGGAGCGGTTGGCCCTCTTTGAACTCTTCGGGAGCGTCTGCGGCGACGGTGGCGTGCCCGACCTGGAGGCGATGCTCACCACCTCGGGCGGCCTCTTCTCGCGCGGCGGTGATACCGAGCTCCGCGCGGCGGCGGCCATCGCGCTGGGGCAGGTGGGCACCCCGGCGGCGCGACGAGTGCTTGAGAGCCACGCCGCGGATAGGGACCCGGTGGTCAAGGCGGCGGTGGCGCGGAGCCTGCGCGCCCGCCCGGTTGACGCGGGGAGCGGCGCATGACGGGACCGAATCGGCCGCTCGACGGGGGGACGCTGGGGCGCGTCACCGGGAACATCGCGAAGGTGGGACTCGCCGAGAGCGACGTCCGGATGCTCGGTCGCCAGTTCCTCTTCTCGCTGTATGCGGCGATGCGCAACCTGCGCATCTATCCTGTCGACAATCCGACGGTGCAGAAGTCGATCGAGGACCTGTCGAAGACGGCGAACGAGCTCGTCTTGCGGGACGGCGAGGGCGAGTTCCGTGTGGCGGGCGAGTTCCTGTTCCTGAACGCCACGCGGATGAAGCTCGAGATGGACAACTACGAGAGCTTCAGTTTCGTCATCGCGCGCTTCCGGGAGAGCGACATCGAACGCCTCGGCTTCCGGCAACTCCCGGACCCGGCGGATTGGGCGGTGCTGCTCACCTGCCTGCTCGACCCGGTCGGGCCCTCGCCGCGCGCCCGCTACGATGCGCTCCGCGATGCCCTTGAGGTCAACGGGGTTGCCGCGTTTCGGCTGCGCCCATTCGAACAGGTTACCGAGGCGTTGGACGACGAGGCGGAGCAGCGCGCGCGCGCGCGTCGGGTCTACGAGCAGGCCGTGGTCGCGATCGTGGATGTGCAGTGGGCCGTTGGCCATGCGCACCCCGCGAACCTGAAACGCCTCAAGCGCGTGGTGCAGGGCCTAGTCGACCAGGTGCTGGTCTCCGAGGCGCCGCTCGTCGCGCTGACCTCGGTGCGCGGCTACGCCGCCGATGAGGTCACGCACGCGGTGGAGGTCGGCATCGTCGCTGTCGCGCTCGGTCGGCGCGTTGGGCTCAACCGCCTGGCGCTGTATCAGCTCGGATTCTCCGCGCTCTTCCACGACATCGGCTTGTCGCGCCTTCCGGAGGGGTTGTACGACGACGCGCAGGTGTCCGCACCGGAGCGCTGGCGGATGCTCCGACAGCATCCCTGGCTCGGGGTGCTCGCCCTGCTGCAGCTCCGCGACCAGGCCGACTTCGCGTATCGGTCGATGCTGGTCGCGTATCAGCACCACATGCGGCGTGATCTCTCCGGGTACCCGAGAAGCCGGCGCATCGGTGAGCTCACGTACTCGGCGCGCATCGTCGCGGTCGCCGATGCGTACGTCGCACTGACCTCGCGCCGGCTCGCGACGGGGGAGAGCCTCGATCCGTCGGCGGCGCTCGCGCTGCTCCTTGCGAATCCGGCCCGGGCCCTGGACCCGGTCCTCCTCAAGGCCTTGGCGCTGCTCCTCGGGGTGTATCCGGTGGGCACCGCTCTCGTGCTCTCGTCCGGTGAGGTGGGCGTGGTGGTGCGCGCCAATCCGCTGCGCGAGCTCGGGGACCGGCCCATCGTCCGCATCGCCAGGGACGCCGAGGGCGCGCACCAGTTCCCCGGGCGCGAGGTGAATCTCGCTGAGGTTGATGAGGCGGGGGCGTTCAGGAACACGATTGTCGGCACCTTCGACGCCGATCGCCACGGCCTTCGCGCCGGGGACTACGTCCTATGAGCCTGCCGTTGGTGCCGTCGTCCGCCGCCGGCGCGTCGCCGGTCCTTCCGCCGTGGGCGGAGGTCGGCGAGCGTCGCCTCGCGCACATTGGGCGCGTCACGGCCCTGCTCGATGCCTGGGCGCGTGCCCTGCGGCTCGACCCCGATGAGGCGCAGGCATGGCACGATGCGGGCCGCTGGCACGACGCGCTGCGAGACGCGAGCGAGGCGACCCTGCGGGCGTTGACGCCGGGTCTCGGTCGTCCCCTCGCGGTGCTGCACGGCCCCGCCGCCGCGGCGCGGTTGCTCGCGGAGGGGGAGCGGCGCGACGATGTCCTTGAGGCGGTGCGCTGGCACACCGTGGGGCACGGGGATTGGGCCCGCACCGGTCGCGCGCTGTACATGGCGGACTTCCTCGAACCCGGTCGGAACTTCCTGCAGGCTGATCGCGCCTTCCTCGCACACCATCTGCCCCACGATTTCGATGGCGTGTTCCGTCAGGTGGTGCGGATGCGCCTCGAGTGGACGCTACGAGAGGGCAAGGCGCTCTTCCCCGAGGCGGTCGACCTCTGGAACGCGGTCCGATGAGCCGCTGGCGCGGCACGGGGCGGTGGATCCTGCTCGTCGTCGTGGTGGGTACGTTCGGGGCGTGGGCGTGGTCGCGGCGCGGCGGCGCCGCGGGGCGACCGGTGTCGGCGGCCGCGGATCGACCATCGGCCGAGCGCCTCGTCCCTCCGGGGACGCGGATCGTCGTCGCGGCACTCAACGGCACGACAACGCGCGGACTGGCGCGTCGGGCGACCCGGGCGCTCCGTGACGCGGGGTTCGACGTCGTCGCATCTGGGAACGCCGAGTCGCCCACCGACTCATCGATCGTCTACCGGCACGCGGGGGATACCCTGTGGGCGCAGTGGGCTGCGCGGGCGATTGGCGGGGCGCGCATCGTGACGCGCCCCGATACGTCACGCGACCTGCACCTCACCGTGGTCGTCGGCCGGGCGTGGCGTCCGCCGCTCGATCCGTTCGACCCGTAGCTGGCCACAGGCGGCGGCGATGTCGGTCCCGCGGCTCTTCCGGATCGCCACCTCGACCCCGTGTCCGCGGATGCGGCGGGCGAACCGCGCGATCTCCTGCGGCGGGGTCGGAGTGAACCCCATCGAACCGCCGGGGTGCAGGGGGATGAGGTTCACGAACGCCTGACACTCCCGCGCGAGCGTCGCGAGGGCATCGGCGTGCGACGGCTGATCGTTGACGCTTCCGAGCATCACATACTCGAAGGTCACACGTCGGTCGAAGGCCGCCGCCGCCGCGATGACGTCCGCCAGCGGGTACTTCGTGTTCACCGGCATCAGCTGCTGCCGGAGCGCATCGCTCGGCGCGTGAATCGAAAGGGCGAGCCGGAACTGCTCCCGGCGTTCCCCGAGCGCGATGATGCCTGGGAGCACACCGACGGTGGACACCGTGATGTGGCGCGCCCCGATCCCGAAGCCCTTCGGATCGTTGAGGATGGTCAGGGCCTGCGAGACCGCCTTCCAGTTCATCAGCGGCTCACCCATCCCCATGAAGACGATGTTCGTCGCCCGGAGCGGGTCGGCCAGCAACGCGAGCTCGCGGACCTGTCCGGCGATCTCGTGGACGGTGAGGTTGCGTACGAATCCCATCGCCCCGGTGGCGCAGAAGGCGCATCGGAGCGCGCACCCGGCCTGCGACGAGATGCAGAACGTCAGACGCTCCCCATCCGGGATCGCGACCGTCTCGATCATCTGCCCGTCCGCGAGCTGGAAGAGGAACTTCTGCGTGCCGTCCCGCGACGCCTGCGAGGTCACGAGGGAGAGCCTGGGGAGGGTGAACGCCTCGGCGAGCCGGGAGCGGAGCCGCACCGGGAGGTCCGACATCTCGTCGAAGGTGGCCACCGGACGGGCCCAGAGGCGCGCCACGATCTGTCCCGCCCGGTATCCCGGCTCCCCCTCCGATGAGAGGAAAGCACGCAGTGCTGACTCGGCGTCCGCCGGGGCGAGATCCAGCAGATTGGTCATCCTGCAGAGTACCGGGGCCGACGGAGCGGGTCAACGGCCCTCAGCTACCACCAAGTGACGGCGCCCGTTAGGTTTACGTCGCTGATGCGTGCCGTGCTCCCCCCTCGCTGGTGGCCCCCCGTCCTCTGGATGGGTCTCATCCTCGTGATGACCTCGTGGCCGAAGCTCGACCTCCGCGTCCTCGCGACGTCCGGCGACAAGGTCGCGCACTTCGGCGCCTACCTGGTGCTCAGCCTGCTCAGTGCGCGGGCGGCGTTCCCCTCGCGTCGCCCCTGGCGAACGGCGGTGGCCATCATCGCGATGGTCGCGGTCCTCGCCCTGCTTGACGAATTGCATCAGGCATGGATCCCCGGGCGGTTTCCTGAGGTGCGCGATTGGATTGCGGACATCGGGGGAGCCATCGTCGGAATGCTCCTCGCCCCTCTCTTCTTCCAGCCGGCGCCTCGGCGCCCAAGGTCCGACTCGTGAGCACCAGCCCCTCCACCGCCCGCGCCACGACACTCCGTACGCACCTCGCCGGGGCCCTCCGTGCATCCGATGTCGGCGCCGAGGTCCGTCTTGGCGGCTGGGTCCACCGGACGCGGGACCTCGGTGGGCACGTCTTCCTTCACCTGCGGGATCGTGAAGGGGTTGTGCAGTGCTCCTTCAACGCGGACTGGGCACCGGCGGAGGTCGTCGCGGCCGCGGCGGCGGTCGGGGTCGAGACGGTTGTGCTCGTGGATGGGATCGTCACGGAGCGCCCGGCGGAGATGCGGAACCCCGAGATGGCGACGGGAGAGGTTGAGGTCCGCGCCACGGCGCTTCGGGTCGTCGGGCCGGCGGTGACCCCCGCGATCCCGGTCGCGCTCTCGAAGGAGGCGAAGCCGCCGGCGGAGGAGCTGCGCCTCCGGCATCGCGTGCTCGACCTGCGTCGCGAGGAGCTGCAGCAGGCGCTCGTACTCCGGCACCGGCTGATGCAGGTCACGCGGCAGGTGCTGAGCGATGACGGCTTCCTCGAGTTGGAGACGCCGATCCTCACGAAGCCGACGCCCGAGGGCGCCCGCGACTTCCTCGTGCCGAGCCGGATGCATCCCGGCGAGTTCTACGCGCTGCCGCAGTCCCCGCAGATCTACAAGCAGCTCTTCATGTGCTGTGGCTTCGACCGGTACTTCCAGATCGCGCGCTGCTTCCGCGACGAGGACCTCCGCGCGGACCGGCAGCTCGAATTCACGCAGATCGACATCGAGGCGTCCTTCATCTCGCAGGAGGACGTGATCGCCGTCGCCGAGCGTCTGGTGCGTGCCCTCTGGGCCGAAGGGGGCATCGAGGTCACGACGCCGTTCGAGCGGATGACGTACGCGGATGCGATGGAGCGGTACGGCTGCGACCGCCCGGACCTCCGGTATGGGCTCGCGATCGAGGATCTCACCGCAATCTTCCGTTCGAGCGAATCCGGGATCATCCAGGGCGCGCTCGCCTCGGGCGGACGCGTGCGCGGCATCCGGGTCCCCGGTGCGGCCGGGTGGAGCCGGAAGCAGGTCGACGAGCTCGAGGCGATCGCGAAGGGCGCGGGCGTCGGGGGCTTGATCCGCTTGAAGTCGGCGTCGGGGGGGCTCGAGGGGCCGTTGGCGAAGTTCGTCGGGCCGGAGGCCGTCGCCGCGCTCGCCTTGGCCGACGGCGATCTGCTGCTCGCGGTCGCGGCGGTCGATCGCGTCGCGAACCCCGCGCTCGATCGCGTGCGGCAGGAGTGCGCGGCGCGGCTCGGGCTGGCGGATCCGGCGGCACGGCGGTTCCTCTGGGTGGTCGACTTCCCGATGTTCGAGGCCGATCCGGAGACGGGGGCGCTCGCGGCGGTCCATCACCCGTTCACGTCGCCGAACGCCGACGACATGCGGGCGCGCCCCGATGCGCCGGCCACCTGGCGCGCGCTCGCCTACGATTGCGTGCTCAACGGCGTCGAGCTCGGGGGGGGGAGCATCCGCACCAGCGACCCGGCCGTCCAGGCGCGGATGTTTGAGCTGCTCGGGATCGGGGACGCGGCGGAGCAGGAGCGTCGCTTCGGCTTCCTCCTGGAGGGGCTGCGCGCGGGGGCGCCGCCGCACGGCGGCATCGCCTTCGGCTTCGACCGCATCGCGATGCTCCTCGCCGGCGCGACATCGCTCCGCGACGTCATCGCCTTCCCGAAGACGACCGCTGCGCGCGCCCTGTTCGAGGGGGCGCCCAGCCTCGTGCCGTCGCAGGATCTCGACGAGCTCCACATCCGACCGGTGGTCTCGGATGCCTGAGGCGTCAGGGACGGAGACGATCCAGCGGCTCTCGACGGAGGGGGCGGACCTTCTCACCCTTGCCGGGGCCGGGGACGTCAACCTCGCCGAACTCCAGAAGCTCTATCCGGTCCGTGTGACGCTCCGCGGCGAGGCGATGGCGATCGCGGGGGCGGCCGAGGCGGTGGATCGCGCCGCGGCGGTCGCGGGCCGGATGATTGATCAGGCACGGCAGCGGGTGCCGCTCGAACCGGATGACGTGCTCCGCTTCTCCCTCGAGGGCCCGGCGCGCGAGGCGGGGAGCCCGGGGCGGATCGTGTTGCCCGGGGTGCGGAAGGTCATCCAGCCGAAGACGCAGGGGCAGGCCGAGTACCTCCAGCAGCTGATGGACCACGAGATCGTGATCGGGATCGGCCCGGCCGGGACGGGGAAGACCTATCTCGCGGTGGCGGCGGCGGTCGATGCCCTCACGCGGAAGCGCGTCCGCCGCATCGTGCTGGCGCGGCCTGCGGTCGAGGCGGGCGAGTCACTGGGCTTCCTTCCGGGTGACATGCAGGCGAAGGTCGATCCGTACCTGCGTCCGTTGTACGATGCGCTGGACGACCTCATGCCGCCGGAGCGGGTCGCGCGGGCCCTCGAGACGCGGGTCATCGAGATCGCTCCGCTGGCGTACATGCGCGGACGAACCCTCGCCGACGCCTTCGTGATTCTCGATGAGGCGCAGAACGCGACGAGCGCGCAGATGAAGATGTTCCTCACGCGGCTCGGCGTGAACTCGCGGGCCGTCATCACGGGCGACAAGACCCAGGTCGACCTGCCGAAGCGCGAGGAGAGCGGGCTGCTGCAGGTCGAGCGGATCCTGCAGGGCATCGAGGGGATCGGCTTCCACTACTTCACCGAGGTGGATGTCGTCCGTCACCGGCTGGTCCGGGACATCGTGGCCGCGTACGCGCGGGAGGCCGAGGCATGAGCGCGTCGCGCGTGAGCGTGCAGGTCGAGGCGGTGCGGACCCCCGTGTCGCGGGCGCGCCTGTCGGCGGCGGTCGCTGCCGTCCTGCGGGCAGAGCGGGCCGGGCCGGCGCTCGTGTCGGTCACACTCGTCTCCCGTCGTCGGATTGCGGCGATGAACCGCCGACACCTCGGCCACGCGGGCCCGACCGACGTGATCTCCTTCGCCTTCAACGACCCAGCGGGCGCCGTCATCGGGGATGTGTACGTCTCCCCCGAGGTGGCTGCCGAGAACGCGAGGCGGTTCGGCCGGCCGGTGCGCGAGGAGCTCGTCCGACTCGTAGTACACGGCACCCTGCACGTCCTCGGGCACGATCACCCGGTCGATGCGGCGCGTGAGGGCTCGCCGATGTGGCGGCGCCAGGAGGCGCTCGTGCGGCGGGTGCTCGCGCGATGACGGTGCTCCTCCTCATCGTCGCGGCGTTCGCCTCCGCGGTGGCGGCCGCGAGCGCCTATGCCGACAGCGCGCTGCTCGCCGTCGAGGACGACGAACCTCCATCGAAAGTTGCGGACCTGATCGCACGGCGTGAGGCACTTCATCGTGCGTTGGTCTTCGGCCGGATTGTGGCACAGCTCCTGGCTGGTGCCGCCGTCTCGATGGCACTCTGGACGAGCGGCTGGGTGCCGGCGCGCTATCTGGTTCCGCTCGTGGTGAGTCTGGGTGTCGTCGCGGTCATCCTCAGTGAAGTGGCGGCGCGCGAGGCCGGGGATGCGGCCGCACTGGATGGCGTGCGGCGGACCCGGACGCTCATCGAAGGGGTTGAGACCCTCTGCGCACCCGTCGTGGCCTTCGGGCGATGGGCCGACCGGCTCCTCGAGCAGTGGTTGCCCGCGACACGTTCGGCGGACGAGGCGCAGCGTGAGGACGCGGTCGAGCGCTTCCGCGATGTGGTCGCGGCTGGGGTCGAGGCCGAGGGCGGCGACGGGGTCCTCGTGCACGGGGTCTTCTCGCTGGCGGAGACCAGGGTCGGGGAGATCATGGTCCCGCGTGTCGACATCGTCGGCATTGATGAGGACACCCCGTGGTCGGAGGTCGCGGATCGGATTCGCAGCGCGCGCCATTCGCGCCTCGTCGTGTTCCGTGAGACCATCGACGACGTGAGCGGAGTGCTCCACGCGAAGGATCTGCTCGGTGCGCTCGTCGCTGGCGAGGAGCCGAAAGGGGGGTGGCGTGCCGTGGTGCGGCCTGCGCTCTTCATCCCCGCGACGAACTCCGTTGAACGCCAGCTGAAGGACTTCCGCGCATCGCGCCGGCATTTGGCGGTCGTAATCGATGAATTCGGCGGGACCGCTGGCATCGTCACGCTCGAGGATGCCCTGGAACTGATCGTCGGGGACATCCAGGACGAGGGCGATGCGGAGCGGCCGGACGTCGAGCGGGCCGATGGCGGCCGGCTCTGGGTCGCGGCGGGAGTCTCCCTTGACACACTCTCCGAGCTGCTCGACGCGGATCTTACCCGCGATGACGTGGCGACGGTGGGCGGGCTCGTGATGGCGCTGCTCGGCCGTGTCCCGAAGCCGGGTGAGGCGCTCGAGGTGGCGGGCCATCGCCTTGTGGTCGAGCGCGTGGTGCGGCGCCGGATCGAGCGCGTCTATCTCGAGCCGGCCGAAGTGACGGTCGCAGCCGAGGGGTCATCGTGAGCGTCTATGTGCTGATGCTGCCGCTCGTGCTGGTCGTCGCGGTGCTCACCGGGGCGGCGACGGCGCTGCGGTCGGTCAGCCGGCTCTGGCTGCGGCATTGGGCGGAGCGGCGGCTGGCGGGGGCATCGACGGCGACGTTGTACCTCGAACGGCCGCATCAGCTCCTCGTCGCCGCCGGCACGGGGATCGTCGGCACGGTCTTCGCGCTCGGCGCGATCATCGGCGTCCACGTCGGCGCGGGCGCGCTCGCGACGTTGAACGCGCTGCTGACGGCGACGCTGCTTCTTTTGGTCGTCGGACAGCTCATCCCGCGGGCGCTCGCACGGCGCTGGCCGGCGCAGGCGCTGGCCCTCCTGCTTCCACCGTTGCAGATGGTTGAGCGCCTCACGGCGCCGCTCGTCGCCGTCGCCTCGCGGATGGTCGCGCGACGCCGGCCGCTCGTCCCCGTGCCGACGGCGCAGGAGACCGTCGAGGACCTTCTTCGGGAAGGGGAGGTGGAGGGGGTCGGTGCCGCGGCGGAGCGGGCGATCATCAGCGGGGTCCTCGAGTTCGGCACGCGGCAGGTCCGTGACGTGATGACCCGGCGTGCCGACGTCGTCGCCGTGGATCGCGCGCTTCCCGGCCCGGAGGCGGCGGCGTTCGTCGCACAGGCGCAGTTCAGTCGCGTCCCCGTCTTCGAGGGGACCGTCGTTCACATCGCCGGGCTTGTCACGAGCTGGGACGTCATCGCACGCCCAGCCGCGCCGCTCGCGACCGTCCGCCCGGTGGCGGTGGCGGCGCCGGAGGAGCTCTGCCAGTCCTTGATGCGCCGGATGCTGCGCGAACGTCGGCACCTCGCGGTGGTGCAGGGGCCCGCTGGCGAAACGCTGGGCATCGTCACCTTGGAGGACCTCGTCGAGGAAGTGGTCGGCGAGATCCAGGACGAGCACGACGAGATCGGGGGAGACCGATGACGGACGCCCTGCACGCCCTCCTCGACGGATTCGACGCCGGCCGGAAGGCGGCGTTGGCGCGCGCCGTGAGCATCGTGGAGGACCAACGGCCAGGGTGCGAGGCACTCGCGGCGCGACTGCATGCGCGCGTCGGTCGCGCCCGCCGGATCGGCATCACGGGGCCGCCGGGGGCGGGGAAGAGCACGCTCACCACGCTGCTGGCCGAGACGTACCTGGACGCCGGCCTGCGCGTGGGGGTGGTCGCGGTCGACCCGACCTCGCCCTTCACCGGCGGGGCGCTCCTCGGCGACCGCGTCCGCATGGAGCGCGTGGCCCTCCACCCGCAGGTCTTCATCCGGTCGATGGCGACCCGCGGGTCGCTCGGCGGGCTCGCCGCGATGACGCGGGATGTCTGCGACGTGCTCGACGCGTTCGGGATGGACCGCATCCTCGTGGAGACCGTCGGGGTCGGGCAGAGTGAGCTCGACATCGCGCGCTTGGCCGACACGAGCGCGGTGGTCCTCGTGCCGGAGTCCGGCGACGCGATCCAGACCCTCAAGGCGGGGGTGATGGAGATCGCCGACTGCTTCGTGGTGAACAAGGCGGACCGCCCCGGGGCGGATCGCTTGCGCAACGATATCGAGGTGATGCTGGGGCTCCGCGGCGGGGCCGCCGCGGCCGAGCATCCGGCCCACCACGGGGTGGACCTCAAGGCGCTCAATCCGAAGCGGGTCGCGCGGGAGGCCGCCGCGCGCGATGCGGACACCTGGACGCCGCCCGTGCTGCGCACCATCGGCGCGACGGGCGAGGGGCTCCCCGAGTTCGTCGCCGCGTTGGATCGGCACTTCGCCTATCTTGAGCGGAGCGGCACGTTGCAGGCGCGGCGCCGCGCCCGTCTGCGGGACCGCGTGATGGACCTGGTGGACCGGCTCGTCCGGCGGCGGCTCTGGCAGGATGCCGCGACGGCCGCGTGGCTGGATGGACAGCTCCCCGCGCTCGAGCGGGGAGAGAGCACGCCGCAGGCGGTGGCCACCGCGCTCCTGACGCGGAGCGTGGCGGCCGGCACCCTCAGTGGAGTGGACGCATGACGACCCCGACCGACCTCGATCCCACCGTCGCCGCGATGCAGCAGGAGCTCGCCGAGCTCCGCCGCGAAGTGGAGGCCTGGCGCGCCCGGTACGCCGCCGGTGCGGTACGTGATCTCGCCTACACCAACTCGGCGGCCGAGGTCGCGCCGCTGTACACCGCGCTCGATCTCGAAGGGTCGGCCGGGACGGCGTTCGAGGTGCCCGGCGAGTATCCCTACACGCGTGGCATCCATCCGACGGGGTACCGCGGCAAGCTCTGGACGATGCGGCAGTTCGCCGGGTTCGGGTCGGCGGCGGAGACGAACGCACGCTACAAGTTCCTACTGAAGAACGGGACGACCGGGCTCTCGGTCGCCTTCGACTTTCCGACGCTGATGGGCTACGACTCCGACCATCCCCGCTCCGAGGGCGAGGTGGGGAAGTGCGGCGTGGCCATCTCGTCGCTGGCGGATATGGAGCGGCTCTTCGAGGGGATTCCGCTGGACCAGGTCTCGACATCGATGACCATCAACGGGCCGGCGATCATCCTCTGGTGCTTCTACCTCGCGGCGGCGGAGAAGCAGGGCGTGGCGCCGGCGCAGCTCCGGGGAACGATCCAGAACGACATCCTCAAGGAGTACATGGCGCAGCACGCGTGGTGCTTCCCGATCGAGCCGGCGCTCCGGCTCATCGTGGACATGTTCGAGTACGGCGCGCGCCACGTCCCCCAGTGGAACACGATCTCCATCTCCGGCTACCACATTCGCGAGGCGGGGTCGACGGCGGCGCAGGAGCTCGCCTTCACGTTGGCCGATGGCTTCACGTATGTGGAGCGCGGGATCGCGCGGGGCCTGGACGTCGACGAGTTCGCCCCGCGCCTCTCATTCTTCTGGGACGTGCACAACGACTTCTTCGAGGAGATCGCGAAGCTGCGGGCCGCCCGGCGGATCTGGGCGCGGCACCTGCGGACGCGGTACGGTGCCAAGAGCCCGCGGTCGTGGGTGATGCGCTTCCACTCGCAGACGGCCGGGGTGACCCTCACCGCGCAGCAGCCGATGAACAACGTCGTGCGCGTGGCCTATCAGGCGCTCGCGGCCGTCCTCGGCGGCACGCAGTCGTTGCACACCAACTCGATGGACGAGACGCTGGCACTCCCCACGGAGCAGGCCGTCGAGGTCGCCCTGCGCACGCAGCAGGTGCTGGCCTATGAGACCGGGGTGCCCAATGTGATCGACCCGCTCGGCGGCTCGTACTATGTCGAGCGGCTGACGGACCAGCTCGAGGCGGAAGCTGAGGCGCTCTTCGAGGAGATCGCCGGCCAGGGTGGCGTGGTGGCCGGGCTCGAGACCGGTTGGTTCCAGAAGCGCATCGCGGAGTCCGCGGCCCGGCAGCAGTGGGAGATCGAACAGGAGCGCCGCCTGATCGTTGGCGTGAACGCGTTCTCGACCGAGGAACAGGCACTCGAGATCCCCTTGCTCAAGATCGACGAGCAGGCCGCGCGGGATCAGGCGGCGGCGCTCGGACGGCTCCGCGCCACGCGGGATGAGGCAGCGTGTCAGGCCCACCTCGACCGGCTTCGCGCCGCGGCGCGGGGCACTGAGAACGTGGTGCCGTTCATCCTAGAGTGCGCGCGGAGCTACTGCACGCTGTACGAAATCCGCGCGGCGCTCGAGGATGTCTTCGGCGCGTATCGGGAGCCGGTGTTCTTCTAGTGGCGGGTCGGCCGACGCGCCGTGGGGCCGAGGCGTCCGCGTGGTGGGCGACGTACTTCGACGCGGGATATCTGCGTGAGTACGCACCCCTCTTCGACGCGGGGGAGGCCCGCGCACAGGTCGGGCGCCTGCTCGAGCTGTTGGCGCTCCCCACTGGAGCGCGGGTGCTCGATCTCGCCTGCGGGCAGGGGCGCCATGCCCAACTGCTCGCGGAGGCTGGGCTGCGGGTGGATGGGCTCGATCTGTCACGAGACTTGCTCGCGGTGGCGACGCGCGAGGCGGCCGGGCGGTCGGTGCGCTATACCCGCGGCGACATGCGGCGTCTCCCCGCCCGTTGGTCGGGCCGATTCGACGCCGTCGTGAACCTCTTCACGAGCTTCGGCTTCTTCGATGAACCCGCAGACGATGCCGCCGTGATCCACGGGGTGGCCCGGGTGCTGCGACCCGGGGGGACCTTCGTCTGGCAGGGTGGGAGTCGGGACGGCGTGATGTCGCGATTCGTCGCCCGCGATGCCTGGGTGTCCATCGGGGGCATGACCGTTGAGCAAGAGCGCGACTTTGACCCCAGCTCCGGGTTCCTGACGATTCGCTCGGTCTGGACGCGGGGCCAGCGCGTGGAACGCCGCGCGCACCGGATCCGACTGTATTCCGCGGATCGACTCGCGGAGTTGTGCCGGTCGGCTGGGCTGCGCGTCGTGGCGGTTTATGACGGATTCTCCGACGAGGCGCTGCATCGCCGGTCGGCGGAGATGCTGCTCGTCTGCCGGAAGGCCTGACGCATTGGCGTGAAGCATCCCCAAGCGGTTCGGGGGCGACTGCCGTGCCGGGGCGGAGGTCGCTCTGATCGCAGGCTCGCGTTGTAGCGCCCGTGACCGCGCCTTACTTTTCCCCTATGTCCCGTCCAATTCGCGTGCTCGTCGCCAAGCCCGGTCTTGATGGTCATGATCGCGGCGCGAAAGTCGTCGCCGCCGCCCTCCGTGACGCCGGGATGGAGGTCATCTACACCGGCCTCCACCAGACGCCCGAGATGATCGCGTCGGCCGCCGTGCAGGAGGATGTTGATGTCGTCGGACTCTCCATCCTGTCCGGTGCGCACATGACCCTATTCCCCCGGGTGCGGCAGCTCCTCGCGGAGCAGGGCCGTGACGACATCCTGATCACGGGCGGTGGCATCATCCCCGCGGAGGATATGGCGGCACTCGAGGCGCTGGGGGTCGGCAAGCTCTTCGGTCCGGGAACACCGACCACCGCCCTCATCGACTACATCCGGAGCTGGTTCGCGGCTCAGGAACCGCAGGGCGCGTGAGCGCGAAGCCGTCCCGCCTGCGGGAGCTCGCGGAGGCGGCCCGGTCCCTCGAGGCGACCCTCCGTCTCGGAGGGGGGGCCGAAAAGGCAGCCAAGCAGCACGCGCAGGGAAAGCTCACCGCGCGTGAGCGCATTGCCGCGCTGCAGGACCCTGGTACGGCGTTCCTCGAGTTCGGTCTCTTGGTCGCGCACGATCGGTATGAGGGCGAGGCGCCTGCCGCTGGCGTCGTGACGGGGCTCATCGAGGTCGCTGGCCGCGAGTGCGTGGTGGTCGCGAATGACGCGACGGTGAAGGCAGGGTCCTGGTGGCCGGAGACGATTCCGAAGATCCTGCGAGCGCAGGAATGCGCGATGCGCTGTCGCATCCCGATCCTGTACCTCGTCGATTCCTCCGGCGTGAACCTCCCGTATCAGGGTGGCGTCTTCCCGGGGCAGTACGGCGCGGCGCGCATCTTCTACTACAACTCGCTGATGCGGCGCTATCTGCGTGTGCCGCAGCTCGCGGCCGTGATGGGGCCGTGCATCGCGGGCGGCGCCTACCTGCCCGCGTTGAGCGACGTGATCGTGATGGTCGAGGGGACCTCCTTCATGGGCCTGGGCGGACCCAACCTTGTGAAGGGGGCGACGGGGCAGAGCGTCGACGCCGAGACGTTGGGTGGCGCGCGGATGCACACCACGGTGAGTGGGGTCGCGCATCACGCCGTGCCCGATGATCGCGCCTGTCTCGCCCTGCTGCGCGAGGAGGTGGCACGCCTCTCGCCGCCCTCGCGTCGAGCCCCGTTCGTCTCGGAGGCGGCTTCGGCCACTCCGGCGGACCGTCTCTACGAGCTGCTCCCCGCCGACCATCGCATGCCGTACGACATGTCGGCTGTCCTTGACGCGGTCGTTGATGCGGGATCCCTCGTGCCGTTCCAGCCCGACCGCGCGCGCGAGATGCTCTGCGCCGACGCGCGCATCCACGGAATCCCGGTCGGGGTTATCGCCAACGCGCGTGGGCTTTTCAAGGGTGCGCCCGACACGCCGCCCCGGTTCGGTGGGATCATCTACCCGGAGAGCGCCGAGAAGGTGGCGTTCTTCATCGATCGGTGCGACCGGCAGGGCATCCCGCTCCTCTTTGTGCAGGATGTCTCCGGGTTCATGGTCGGCGTCGAGGCGGAGCAGGCGGGGATCATCCGCGCGGGTGCGCGCTGGGTGGAGGCGATGGCGACGGCCACCGTTCCCAAACTCGTCCTGACGATCAATCACGCCTCGGGCGCCGGCTACTACGCGATGGCGGGGCAGGGGTTCGATCCCGATTTCATCTTCTCGTGGCCCACCGGCCGGATGGGGGTGATGGAGGGCGAGTCCGCCGTCGCTGCCGTGCACGGGCCGGCCGTGGCGGCCGCGAAGGCGAAGGGGGAGGCGCCCGCGCCGGCCGTGCAGGCGGCGATCGCGGAGATGCGCGCCGATTACGAGACCCAACTCGATGCCCGGTTCGCCGGGGCGCGCGGGTACATCGACGCGATCCTCTACCCCGAGGACACCCGCGCCAGCCTCGCCTTCGCCCTGCGCGCCGCGTCGCAGCACGATGGTCCTCACCTTGGCCCTTACGTCCTCCCATGTCGCTCCTGATCTACGGCGCCAACGGCTATACCGGTCGCCTCATCGTGGCGGAGGCCGTCTCCCGTGGGCTTCGCCCCATCCTCTCCGGTCGGAGCGAATCGGCGGTGCGCGCCCTGGCGGAAACGCACGGGCTTGAGGCGCGACCGGCCTCCCTCGATGACCCGCGGGCGATGGATCAGGCCCTGCGCGGCGTCACGGTCGTCCTGCATTGCGCGGGGCCGTTCCACCGCACGGTGGAGGCGATGACGGAGGCCTGTCTTCGCAACGGCGCGAGCTACCTCGACATCACCGGGGAGATCGCGGTCTTCGAGCGGGTCTCGCGCCTCGACGCGCGGGCGAAGGCACGTGGCATCACGATGCTCCCCGGTGTCGGGTTCGACGTCGTCCCGACGGACTGCCTCGCGGCGCATCTGCACGCCCGGCTCCCCTCGGCGACGCATCTCGAGCTCGCGTTCTCCGGCGGGACGGGGCCCTCCCACGGGACCGCCCTCACCGTCATCGACGGGCTCGGCCTCCCGGGGGCGATCCGGCGAGACGGGCGCATCGTCCCGGTGCCGACGGCGTGGCGGACCCGGACGGTCGGGTTCTTCGACAAGGCGCGGCTCTGCGTCAGCATCCCGTGGGGTGACGTCTCGACCTCGTTCCACAGCACGGGAATCCCAAACATCGTCACGTACATGTCCAGCAGCGCCGGGGCGATCCGCTCCCTCCGATGGTCGCGGTGGCTCGCCCCGCTGCTTCGGACCGAGTTCGTACGCGGGTTCGCCCGCGCCCGGGTGCGGCAGGCACCGGCCGGGCCGAGCGCTGAGGCGCTCGCGCGGACGCGGAGCCAGGTCTGGGGCGAGGCGCGCGATGCGCAGGGTCGAACGGTCAGTGCCCGGCTGGAGGCACCCACGGGGTATGTGCTGACGGCCCAGGCTGCGGTGCGTGCCGCGGAGCGCGTGCTCGCCGGTGGTGTGCCATCCGGGTTCCTCACCCCCTCGAAGGCGTTCGGCGCGGAGTTCATCCTCTCGCTTCCGGATACCCGACGCGAGGATCTCGCGTGAGGGGTCAGCCGCTGCTGAAGTTGGGCCTCGCGGGTATCGGCGCCATCCTCTTCCTCGCCGGCGTCCGCCGGGACGATGCGACGCTCCGCTGGGTGGGAATCGGGTGGTTCGCGGCGGCGTTTCTGACTCGGTTTCTCGATCGATCGTCACGCCGCGACGTGCGCCCAGGCGTCGCGGCCACGTCTACGACGATCGGGACCGAGGAGACCTCCGCCGATGGGTGAGTCGAAAGTGTCAGCACAGGGGACGTTGCGCTACACCGTCCACAATCGCTTCCCGGGCGAGCAGCTCCTGCGCAGCCGCGGCAACCTGCTGCGCTCCGTCGAGCTCATGGCCGCCACGGATCGCGACCTCGCCGTGGCGAAGACCATCGTCGGCCGCACCGTGCTCGTGGCCTCACATCCCGACCTCGTGAAGGAGGTGCTCACGGGGCAGGCGCGCAGTCTCCGGAAGGGGTTGGGGCTCCAGCGCACACGATTCGTCCTCGGGAACGGGCTCCTCACGAGCGAGGGAGAATTCCATCTCCGGCAGCGCCGGCTCGCCCAACCGGCGTTCCATCGCGAGCGCATCGCGCGGTACGCGGATGTGATGGTGGCCCGTACCCTCGCGATGGTGGCGGGGTGGTCCGATGGGCAGCGCCTCGACATCGCTCGGGCGATGCACCACCTCACCCTCGATATCGTCGGGCGAACCCTCTTCGACGTCGACCTGCAGGGGAAAGCCGCCGTGATGGGGAAGGCGCTCACCGAGGTGCTCGGCTCCTTCTCGATCTGGCTCATCCTGCTCGGTGACCGGATGTACGACTGGCCGCTCCCGAGCATGCGTCGCGCGCGTCGCGCGCTGCCGGTCCTCGATGCGGCGATCTACGAGATCATCGCCGAACATCGGCGTGACGGACGCGATCGCGGCGACCTGCTCTCGATGCTGATGAGCGCGCGCGACGAAGAGGGTGATGGCTCCGGGATGTCCGACCAGCAGCTCCGTGACGAAGTGATGACTCTGGTCCTCGCCGGCCACGAGACGACGGCCAATGCGCTGGCCTGGACCTGGTGGTTCCTCGCCCAGCATCCCGAGGTGGACGCCCGCCTCGCCGCCGAGGTTCGCGGCCTCTGTGGGGATCGTCCGCCGACGATGGCCGACCTGCCGCAGTTGCCGTACGCCCGGGCGGTCTTCAGTGAGGCGATGCGGCTCCGGCCGCCGGCCTACGCGACTTCGCGTGAGGTGGTGGCCCCGATCACCCTCGGCGGGCAGACGGTCCCCGTCGGCGCGCAGGTCATCGTCAGCCCCTGGGTCACGCAGCGCGATCCCCGATGGTGGGATGATCCGCTGCGCTTCGATCCGGACCGCTGGCTCTCGCCGCGGAGCGAGCCGCGGCACAAGCAGGCCTACTTTCCGTTCGGCGGCGGGACGCGCCTCTGCATCGGCGAGCAGTTCGCCTGGACCGAGGGGATCCTCCTCATCGCCACGCTTGCGCGCGACTGGCGCTTCTCACTCGGCGTCCCGGCCGATGCCATTCGGCCGGAGGCGGCGGTCACGCTCCGTCCCTCCCCGGGTGTTCCTGTCGTCTGTCACCGCCGTCCCTGACCGTCGAGGCCTGCATGACCATCCCCGTCTTCCGTGATCCCCGCGTCGCCTCGCTCGAAGCCGAGCTGGGTCGCGTGATGGCCGCCTTCGACGCCGTGCTCGACGCGTTGCCTGCGGCGATGATTGACGCGGCGCCTGAGGGGCAGTGGAGCCCCGTGCAAATCGTCTGGCACCTGTCGAAGGTCCAGCACTGGGCGGTCGGG
>JACCDJ010328661.1_pt1 | contig 18758 bp, 17 predicted proteins | sample 7444481 | NCBI WGS metagenome assembly JACCDJ01 (sample SAMN15323435, study PRJNA562643) | freshwater metagenome | isolation source: river surface water | place: USA:Blue River Watershed | collected 2017-08-15 | reverse complement strand
GAGCCGGACGAGACCGGCTGCACGGCGCACCCAGCGCGGACCGTCTTCGCCGAGCCTCCGCCGCCGCTCTCCCACCCGGAGCCCACCGACACGTAGGCGTAACCGTTCTGGACCGTGACGCCGGCGGTGGCAGCCGTCGTGTTGCTGGCGACGAAGCCAGGGACGACGGTGGTCGTGAGCGCCGTGCCCGTCTTCGTGACGGTGCCGCTGAACGTCGTGTCGGGGGTGACAACGACCGACGTCGCCGTGCTCGGCGCGATGGCCAGCGCGCCCGCGGTCATGCGGTCGATGGACGACCCGACCGTGAGAGCGCCTGCGATCGACGTGGCCGGCGTGATCGCCACGCTCGTTGCGGTGAACGCGCCGATCGCGAGCGCGCCCGCCGTGGCCCTATCCAGCGAGGCGCCGATGAAGCCGGACGCGGCCGTCACGAGACCCGTCGCGCCGATCGTGGCGGAGAGCGTCGTGGTGCCGGATGACGCGGCGTAGAAGCGCCACTCAGCGCTGTGCGAGCCGCCGGTGGCGTCGGTCAGCACGACGTCGATCAGGCCAGCGTCGACCAGATCCTCCAAGTCGTCGGTGAGCCGGGCCATCACCGACGCGCCGATTCCAACGGCCCCCGGAGCGCTCGCGGAGCGCCGCAACTCCAACACCTCGAGCGAACTGTTCGTCGAGGCGTCGAGCCGCTGCAAGATCACGGGCTTGTCGCTCGTGTTGTAGAAGAGCAGCGGGTTCGTGAGCGCCTCGATCGGGATGTCGCCCGCGTTCACCACGACGGCAGCCTTCGTTAGGTTCGCCGCTGCGGGTGAGGCCGCCGCAAATCCCGCGCCGCTCACCACGCCGTTCGTGTCGACCTGGAGGGCCTGCACGCTGCCGGTGATGGCGGAGAGCGTGAGGTTCGCCACCGTGAGGCGGCCGTCGCCACCGAGCACGAGCTTCGTGGCGAGGCCGGCTCCACCGTTCCGGAGCTGGACCACCCACTCCGAAGTGGCGGTGAGGGCCGCCGCCGTGGACCACCGGGCGTACGTCCGCGCGATGTCTGCCTGGGAGCCGGCCGCGTCCTCCGCCTGCCAGAGGTCGCCCACGCCGAAGCCGTCCGTCGCCGTGCCCGCCGAGATGGCGGCGAGGCGCCGCACGTCCACCACGGTGTTCGTCGCGGCGTCCGTGCGCTTCACGGCGAGGGGAAGGACCGTCGTGGAGGCGAACTCGACGGACGACCCAATGGCCGTGACGTCCACCTCCGCCGACAGACCCGCCACGGCGCCCACGGTGAGGTAGGCGGCGTCCGCAGGGGCGCCTACCGAGCCCACGGTCACGTAGCCGGAGGCGTCGACCACGAGCCCACCCCCCGCGCCGGCGAGGGCAGGGAAGCCCACCGTCGTGCCCGAGATGAGCAGGGCATCGGCGAGGGCAGCGCCCGCCGTGCGCACCTGGACGATGAATTGCGAGTCCTCCGACGCGCCGGTGATGTCGGTGAAGATGAACTTGATCCGGCCGACGTCCTTCGTCGCGGCCTTGTAGAGGCACGCCACGCCGAAGTTGTTCGCCGCCGTGCCGGAGCAGACGGACGCCACCTCCATGGTGTCGATCGCTGCGTTCGTCGTGGCGCTCGTCCGGGTGAACGAGCAGGGGATGGTGGACGCCGAGGCGAAGCCCACCGTCGTGCCGATCGACGTCCAGACGACCTCGCTCGAGAGGGAGGCGTGCGCCGCCCCCACAAGGTACATGGCGTCCACCGGGGCGCCGCCCGAGAGCGCCCCGTCGAAGATCCGCAGGTTCTCCTGCTGGGGCCCGGCCCACGACCGCTCGACGCCACCGAACTCGGCCTCCTCCCCGTAGGCCAGGTCGTGGACGCCGTTCGGCGAGACGATCTCCACGCCGCACACGTCCGACACGATCGTCCCGTTCACGGTGAGCTGAAACCGCCACTTCCCCCTCTGCCCGGCGGTGATGGCCGCGGCGTTCGGAAGGTCGAAGTCCGGGGGCGTGACGCCGGTGATGCTGGACGCAAGGTAGTAGTACGCCCCGCTCGTCGCGTCGGTCGACCAGCCCGCCGGACACGCGAACCCGTCTGGGTAGGTGAGGATCTCCCACCGCGCCGCGGGCGCCTGCCACCCAGCGAACGACGTGGCCGTCAGCGAGATGGTGTCCTCCGCCACGACGGTGTCGTCCGTGCCGGACTGGAGAGCTCCGCCGTTGACTCGGAATCGAAGGGCTGCTGATGCCATTGTAGGTCTCTGGAAAGGTTCAGGTTAACGCGGCGGCGTGATCGCTTCGTGGTCGTGACGCATGCGCGTCAACGACTGGCATGCAATTCGCAATGCGGCCCTATTGCGCTGTGGGGCGTCGTGCGAAGCAGGCTGGTGTGCTGCAAGGTCCACTAGACCGTCTCTCCGCAGAGTAGCAGCCACTCGGTTCGCGCCCAGACGAGCTCCACGATCTTGTAGTCCCCACTGAGCGCGACGCGACTGAGTTGCACCGACAAGAAGCCAGGCGCCGTGATGGTGAGAACGTTGGAGGCGGGCGCGACGAAGACCACGCGGAGGGCTTTGCCCGTGGGTCCGTCGTTCAGCGTCCAGGTTCGGTTCGTGGTGATGGACGCCGTCCAGACGTCCTTGTCTTCGGCGGTGATCGTGACGTTCCCGTCGGTGCCGTTGGATGACCGGAGGGACTCGTAGGCGTCCACGCCGGAGCGAACGATCTCGTCGGTGAAAGTCGATACGCCGTTCGCCGTCAACGTGCCGTTGAGGGTCACGCCGGCGGTGCACGTGGTGGTCCCCGTGACAGCCAGGTTCCCGCTGACCGTCGCATTCGTGGCGACGGTCAGCGCGGAGTTGCAGACGACCGTGCTGCTGAACGTTGCCGCGCCCGTAACGTCCACCGTGCTGCCGAACGCCCACGCACCAGCCCACGTCCCTGTCACCGAAGACTGTGCGGTGAGACTGGAACCGGTCAGGAAGGTGACGGCACCCGTCCCGCTGACGTTCGTCGTCCCCGCGAGAGTCGTGGTGGAACCAGAGGCGTGGACGGCCGTGGAACCGCTCGCCCACGTCACAGTGACCCCGGTCTCGAAGGCGAGAGTTGCCGGGCCTGTGCTTTTGAACGTGACGTCCCCCTTGACGTTCGTGGTCCCGTCGAGGTTCACCACCGTGGCGCTCTGGGCCGTGAGGGTGGCGACGTTGGACAAGACCTCTAGTCGGATGTCCCCGACCGACCCGTCCGCCTTCAGCAGCGCCCCGTTCTTGAGCCGCACCTCCGCGGCGTTCTCGACGTTCAGGCGCGCGGAGGCCGCGAGGGAGTGACCCGTGCCGGTGAGCTCGAGCCCGCTCCCCCCGATCGTGATGAAGCTCGACGGCGCCCAGGTGCCGCCCTCGTCCCCGTTCACCGCCTTGAAGAGCTGGACGAGGGTGCTCGCCCACTCAGCGCTGGGGACGACGTACCCGAACGGGACCACGCCGAGCGGGGTGCCCGCCGGGTAGACGAAATGTGCCATGGTGGTTGTTGACCTACGGGACCGAGATGGTCCCCATCGGGTTCATGTCGAGCCGGCCGAGCAAGGCGCCGTCGAGCGTCCACGGGCCAGCCTGGTCGGTGATGCCGTCGCCCGTGTACGGGCAGATGCTCCACGTGGTCACGCCGGTGACCATCCTCGCCATGAGCTCGTGGACCTGCCGACGGCTCTCGGCGTCCACGGCTGCGGCGGCGGAGAGCACCACCCAGATGTGACGCTGGCTCGACCCCCACGCTGGGAAGGGCATCTGCGCCGCCAGCGAGGGGTTGTCGTGGGCGTTGTTGAAGGTCGCGCTGAAGGTGAGCGACCCCCCGGACGTCCCCAGCGCCGTGACGGTCACCGGCTCGGCGAGCCCGAGGTTCTCCGGCTGCACGATCAGCCTGTCCCCCACGGTCAGGGTGTGCTCGTCGTCCGAGGTCGGGTCGACGGGGGTGTACGTCACCGCTTGGGAGGACCCGAGGCCGACGGAGATGCTCTGGGTGATCCGCACGAGCGTGCGGGAGACGTCGTCCGCGAGGAGGAGCTGCGGGTCGTCCCCGAGCGACGTCGGCCAGTTGGACACCTCCGTGCTCGGGTCGGCGAGGTGGATGCCGATGTAGTCGTCCCCCATGAGGTCGGCGAGGGCCTGCTCGAGCGAGGGGCGCCGGCTCCCCTGCGCGGCCAGCATCCGAGCGAGGAGGGCGTCTCGCCGGTCTTGGATGGTGTCCTCCGGCCCCGGGCTGAGGCCGTGCTCCTCTTCGAGCTGCGCGAGGAGCTCGTAGGCGCCGGCGGCGAGCGTTTCCCGGTCGAGCTTCTGCTGTCGCCGCTGCGCGCGCGCGACCGTCAGGGCCAGCGCGAAGGAGAAGCAGTCGACGAAGCTGCCGAGCGTCTTGCTGATCGCCCCCACGCTCCCGTCGGTGAACAGCCGCACCACGGTCTCGTGGATGGCCTCCGCCGCAGGACGCCCCGCCTTGAGCTGAAGGAGGGCGCCGGGGGTGAAGAGCGACGGCTTCACTTGATGTCCACGCAGAAGTCGAGGTTGGCGGCCGTGTCCGTGTCGTCGTGGATCCGGACCACGATGCTGTTCGTCGTGACGACGGTGCCGTACACGGACCCGTATGCGCCGGTGAGCATGACGAGCGGGCGCCGCGCCATGGCTGGCAGGGTGCCGGCCGGCCACGAGATCGTGACGACCCCCGTGGCGTCGGGCGTGACGGTGAACATCGTGTCGTCGACCTTCGCCTCCGACCCCATCGCGTCCAGGCCGGTGATGGTCCAGGCCGCCCCCGTCCATTCCAGCCAGATCCGGCAGAAACAGATGATGCGGTTCACGCCCGCCAGGTTGCGGGAGTGCTCGGAGAACAGGCCCGCGTAGGGTTCGATCCCCTTCGTGGGCGGGTTCTCCGTGTCGTCCGCGAAGTCCTCGCCCCCGAGGTCGGCCAGGTCAGGCACGAACGGAGTGTCCGCGTCGTAGGTGTATTCGTCGTCTTCTGCGCCGGCCATGGGGTCCTCACGTCTGCGGGTAGACCGCGAAGTCGTCGAGCTGAAGGAGGTACACGCTCACCCCCGGCGTGCCCACCGTGGTGGCGTGGGGCGTGGCCGGGGAGAGCACCTCGGAGTCCGAGGTGGCCCGGCTCGCCTTCATGGCGTTCACGAGCCCGTCGTTCGTGATGATGTTGGGCCACGACTCGGGGGAGAGCGGCCAGCGCCTCTGCCTCCCGCCGGGGTCGGGGAAGGTGGCGAACTGCTCGCCCGGCCCGAGCGTCTTCATGTAGTCGAGGAGGGGCTGCACGAGCCGCACGAGGGACTGCGACCACGGCGACACGAGCGCTCCGTCCGCCGGCGTGAAGGTGTCGCTGGCACCCAGCGCCGTGACGAACGTCAGGTCCCAGCTCCGGTTGGCCACGACTACGCTCACCGTGTCGATGCGCTTCCGCATGAACTTCTTCGTGGTGAGGTCGAAGAGCGCGATCGTCTGGCCGGACTGCGGGGTGGCGATGTCGCTCGTCGTCGTCACCCGGAAGTAGGTGCTCGTGATCGACGTGACCCCGTCCACGTGGAGCGCGTCCCCCACCACGTACTCCGGGAAAGGGGTGGTGTCCGCCCACGCCTTGACCCCGGTGCTCCACGTGACGCTCATGTGGACGTCCACGTTCTGCGCCAGCACGGTGGGGACGGTGATCGAGTAGTCCGTGGGGAAGACGTTCGCGACCTGCGCCTGAACGAGCCCGCGCTGGGTGCTGTTCGGGATGCGGGTGACGGAGGCGTCCTCGCGCAGGATGAACGGGAGGCAAACCGAGCCGGGGCCGAACCACGCACTGATCGCGAAGGCCTTGGCCACGGGGACACCCCCCGTGCGCTGGGCCTCGATCACCAGCTCCGACCGGTTGCCGGCGGCGGGTGGGTCGCTCTGCGCCGCGATGATGCGGTCCTGAAGCTCCTCGTCCGTCTCGGCCTCTCGCCCCCCGGTGAGGCCGACGAGGTTGCCCGTCCCGTCGTTCTGGGCGAGCACGAGGCCGCCCGTGCTGACGCCGGCGGGGGGGCTGTCGAACACGAGCACCGTGTCCGCGTCCAGGTTGGTGTCCGGGCCCGTGTCGATGCCCACGATGGGCAGAGGGTCGCCGTCAGCGTAGGTGTCGGAGACCACGACCTGGAACTTGTACCCGGTCGCCTGGTTGAGCAGCACCGTGCCCTGTTCGATGTAGGCGCCGCCCGCCGCGATCTTGGTGGCCTCGAAGTAGCCGCTCCCGCCCGTTGCCGGGAGCCGGATGGACCCGTCGCTGTTCTCGGCGAGCACCTCCCGCGCGCGGCGCTCGAGCCGGTCGCCCGTCATGCCCCGGACGACGGCGCCCCGGGCGATCTTGTCGTGGTTCGCGTAGAGGGGGAGGATGACGTCCGCCACCACGTTGCTCGCGACGTAGGGGAGCGTCCCCGGGCCCACGTCCACGGGCTTGGTGGGGTCGGCCTGGTACGACCGGGCGTACCACCCATCCCGGAAGTTCTGGGCGATCTCCGGCAGCGTCGGGAGGATGAGGTCGATTTCAGCCATTGATGGTGATCGTCCGGTAGGGGTTGGCTGGCTTCCGCTGTGGGTCGCGCAGGTTCTCGTACTCCACGCGGACGAAGGCGCGCCCCTGCGGCCCGCGCGGCGTGGCGTACACGGTCACGCTCCCGATATCGCCGTTGGAGATCAGGCCGGCCCAGCGACCGAGGACGAGCTCCGTCGCCCTCGCCGTCATGCTGGCCTCGTCCGTCATGGGGAGGGAGAGCCACGGCGAGCCCTGGTCCGGCGCGCCCGCGATGCTCCCCTGGAGGGGGATGAGCAGCATGCTCGCCTTGTGGTCCACGGGGTGGACTTCGATGTACCGGCCGTTGTCGTCGATGGGGAAGTCCATCACGGAGGCGTCGAAGTAGAGCGCCTGCGGGGGGCGCACGACGCCCCGCCCGTCCTCGCTCGTGACCGCGATCGTCCCCGCCGCCCCCGAGCCGGAGCCGCCGATTCCTGCCCCGCCGCTCATGTCCCGTTGACCTTGGTAGTCGCCACGCCGGTGAGGGGTGGGACGGTGAGGCCGAGCGCCAGCGCGTTCGTGGTGAGCGTGCTCCACACGGCTGCGAACTCGGTGTACTTCACGAGGGGCCCGCCGCCGGAGGCTGCGCCGAGCTCGACGCTCGCTGCCTTCACGACCACGACCCCACCGCCTGGGTGCGTGATGGTGACGTCGCCGGTGGACGGACTGACCTCGATCGTCGTGGTGCCGGCGGTGCTCTGGACGGAGATCCGGAAGGTCCCCTCGTCGGCCGCGCCGCCCTCGCCGAAGAAGCCGATGTACGGGGTCTTCTTCGTGCCGGAGAGCTCCGTCGTGGCGTAGAGGGCTGCGCCCCCGTCGCCGAAGTCCGGGAGGACGGACATCCACCGCGGGTCCGTACCCACGAGCACGTTCCCCCGGGGCCCGTCCCGGAAGACGAGGACGTTGCCGCCGACCTCGTTCGTGGGGCTCTTCGGCCGGAAGACGACGCCCCCGTGCAGGAAGACCTCGTAGCTCGGCAAGGTGCCCTGCGCGCCGAAGGGGTCGGGCTGGACCTTGACGAAGCCGTCCTCGTCCCTCGTGCTGAGGCGGGCGGAGGCGTGTTCCCAGCGGATCATGTGGTCTTCTTCTTCCGGTGCTTCGTGCCGAGCACCGTCGGGGGGGCGCCGGGGAGGAACAGGCCGTCGCCGAACACGAGGTCTTCCGGCACCATGAGGGTGATGTCGGTGAAGGTGCCGCCGTTCGCGGTCGCGCGGTGGCGCACACGCTCCACCCAGAACACCCCCTCCAGGCCGTTCTCGTCGTCCTTCAGGGAGACGCAGATGTCCGGGGCGAGGATGGCGCGCTTCGCGGGGTCGGCGAGCATGGGGCCCGTGTGCCGGCCCATCATCGTGTAGGTGAAGGTTCGGTTCGCCCGCCGGGCCATCGCGCAGTCCCGGCGCGCGAGGTAGTTCGCCTGCGCGGTCGTCTGGACGTCGTTGTCGACCCGGACCTTCCGCTTGTTGAACCCCCAGCCCACCATCTCCTCGTCGGTGAAGCGGCCCTCGATCTGCTTCCGGCCGTCCTTGCCCCCGCCGGTGCGCCCGCGCACCACGTAGGTGGCGTGCCGGCCCGTGGTGACAGCGGAGATCGTGGGGGGACCGACGTTGATCACGTTGTCGGCCGGCTTCGGCTCCCGCGTGCTGACGAGCCCGAAGAGGGGTTGCTGCGCCGCGGACGGCTCCGAAAGGAGGAAGATGTTCTCGTCCTGCCCCTGCGGGTCCACGCCGGCGCGGAGGAAGAGGCCGGCGCGCGCGAGCTCCGTGTTGAGCGCGCTGTACCACGAGTTACCGGCCTTCCACTCGATCGGCTTCTCGGCTTTGTACCCCGTGATCCTGGTGACGACGTCCTCCACTTCCACTTCGTGGAAGGTGACCGTCTCCCCCGTCGTGGGGTCCACGCCGGTCGGGTCCATCGGGACGTAGTTGAGGTTCGTCCCGGGCGGGAAGCCCGACGTGTCGATGCCGTAGAGCTGGTTGAGGTCGAGCAAGACCTTCTTCTTGACCGTGTCCTTCTGGACGATCGGCGTGCCCACCACGGCTTTGCGGTGTGCCGCGGCGTCGTAGCGGAGGTCGAAGGTGGTGATCTGCGCGCCCGTGATCGCCGCCTTGGTGAGGTCGGCGAAGGTGGCGTTGGTGAAGCTCTTGTCGTGCTCGATGGTGTCGTCCACGAGCTGGGCCAGTCGGTCCCGCCCGGTGAAGCGGATCTCCGTGGCCTCGCCGGAGGGGCGCTCTGGGCCGTCGAGCCTGCCCATGAACTGGACGATCCCGTTGATCTTGACCGCGAACTTCGTGCCCGGCGGGTAGCGGCGCATGAGGTCGACGGCCGTGGTCCCCGACCCGATGACGATGCTGAACTGGTTGGGGACGAGCAGGTACGCGATGGAGACGTCGTATTCCTTCGCGATGTAGATCGTCTCGCCGTTCAGGACGAGCTCGATGACGTCCGCCATCACAGGGCCAGGTACCGCACGAGGGTGTTACGGGGGATGGAGAAGGCGTCGTCGAAGTCGTTGAGCCGGAGGATCTCGACGGCTTTCGTGGGGCTCGCGTAGAGGTCCATCGACAGGTCGATGACGGACATGCCCGCGCGCGGCGTGAGGTACCCGAGCAGGGGCCGAGACGCCGCCACCTGGGAGTTACGGATCTGGATCGCCACGGCCCACAGGCTGAGGAGCGCCGTGTTCGCCGTCGCGCTCGTCGACACCTGCATGCTCGGGACGCTGGCGAGCGTGTTGCACCGGGCCACCACGGAGTCGATGCGCGCCGTTTGGTACTCGGCCACGGCGAGCGCGTCGTCCTTCGCCGTGATGTACTCCGTGATGGCGTTCTGGAGCTTGTCGAAGGCGTCCAGCGCAGGCACGTCGTCGATGGCCTCGACCTCGACCTGGAGGTTGGCCGCCTTGGGCAGGAGAGACGCGCTCGTGGCCCCGATCAGGTTGAGCGTGGTGAAGGCCTCCGTGGAGTCCTCCAAGAACTGGAACTCCACGCTCTCGCCCGAGCGCTTCGCGGCGAAGATGCTCCGCGTCCAGTCCGTGGCCTTGCACCGGAGCACGCGCCCCTGGTTGGGCAGGCAGAGGTCCTGCGGGAGGCCCTGCTCGAACAGGGAGATCAGCGCGGACAAGGCCGATGGGTAGAGGTTCACCCACTGCTTGAAGGGCGTGATGGGGACGATGCTGTTCATCATCTCCGCCCGGACCGTCACGGTGTAGGCGCGCCGGGCGAGGCTCTCGACCTCGCCGCCCGGCCGCTTGATGTACTCGTGGATGTGGTGCCGGAGAGACCCCTTGATCGTGATCTCCGTGAAGGGGAACTCGATCCCGCCGTAGCTCAGGCGGTCCCACGACTCGAAGACGTCGCTCACGGGACCCCCTCACGCCCGTCCGTGGTGGGTCCACCGGTGGGCATGTTGGTGACCTCGACCTTGCCGACGATCTGCATCGTGCCGGACTTGAGCGCGGCCAACGCGGCGCTCTGCTCCGCGAACTTGGCCTCGAGCGAGGCGAGCTGCGGGATGTCCTTCTGGCCCTGTTCCAGCTTGGCCATGCCCGGCCCCTCGCCGGTGACGTAGTTCTCCCCGGCGCGCAGCATCGCCCCGAAGGACCCGCCCATGACCTGGTTCTTCTCGTTCTTGGCGATGGCGATGCGCTCGCGGAGCATCGAGACGTTGGCCTCGAGCTTCGCCTTGTCCTCGTCGCTGATCTGCCCCGTCTTCGCCGCGCCGCGGAGGATGGACTCCGACTCGCCCACGCGGAGCTCGTCGTTCATGTGGCCGGTGTCGGCCTGGTCCCCCGCCTCGACGATCTTGTCCACGAGCATGGAGCCCACGGTGAAGGTGGCGACGGCCACCGTCCCGATGGCCATGGCGGACCCGAGGACGTTGCTCGTCCCCGCCGGCATCCCGGCGATCTTGCCGCCGCCGCCCAGCGCCGTGCCGGGCTTGCCCGAGATGGTGTCCACGAGGGCCTTGGTGATCGACGGGCCGATCGCCGCCTTGGTGATGCTGCCCACGATCGCGAGGGTGATGGCCTGGCCCGTGTTGTTGGACACGTAGGCCACGAGGTCGGCGAACGCCGCTGCCACCTTCTCGGCGTTGGGGGCCATTTTCTCGAAGGCTGGGAGAACGCGGTCGGCGAGGGACGCCATCACCGCGTCGAGCTTGTTCTGGAAGAGCTGCGCCTTGCTCTCCGTGGTGCCCATGGCGCGGTTCGCGTTCTCCGCGATCGTGCCCTCGGTCACAGGCCGGTTGAACTTCGCGAGGAGCTTGTCCACCTCGGCGATGCCGCTCTCCCCGCCGCCACCCGAGCGGAACGCCTTCGTCAAGGCGTCCACCGGCTTCGTGCCGAGGGACGACTTGAACATCTCGTTCATCTTCTCCGTGTCGCCGCCCGTGGCGCGGAGAGCGTTCTTGACGATGGTCATGGGGTCCAGGAAGGACCCGTCGGCGTCGGTGAAGTCGACCTTGTTCTTCTTGAAGGCCTCGCGCCGTGCGGGCGTCTTGAGCGTCGTGACGAACGCCGCCACGGCGCGGGCGGAGTCCGCTGCACTGTTCGCGCCGCCGGTCTGCCGGGCGAGCTGCGCGAAGGCGCCGAGCTTGCCGATGGTCGAGCCGATGTCGCCCTTGAAGAAGCCGGCGCCACCGCCGAGGCGAGCGGTCTCCTTCGCGAGGTCGCTGATCTCGATCGCGCCCTCTTGGCCCTGTGCGGTGAGGAGCTTCAGCACCTCGTAGGTCTTGGCGGCGCGCTCCTCGCCGGGCTTGAAGCCGTCCTCGAGTTTGCTGCTGATCTCGCCGGCGGCGGAGATCATGTCGTCGAGCTCGACGTTGAAGGCCTTGGCGAGCTTGGCGAACCGTTCGAGACCCGCCCCGGCCGTGGCCATGTCGCCAGTCTTCGCCTGGAACTGCGCGAAGCCGCCGAGCATCTTGGCGGGGTCGAAGGCGTACTTGTTGCCGATCGCCCGCGCCTGCTCTTGCAGGCCCTTGACCTGCGCGTCGCGGTCGCCCGCGGAGCCGTCCCCGCGGTTGCCCGCGTTGACGATGCCGACCGCCATCTTCTGGAGCTGGACGGCCTTGGCGATGCCGGACCCGACGTCGAAGTTGACGCCGAAGCCCCCGGCGATCTGGCCGCCCACGCCGAGCGCGGTCCGGCCCATCCCCATGACGTCGCCGTAGGCGTCCCCGGCGATCTGGCGGGTGCGAGCCTTCCGCTTCTCGTAGGAGTCCTTCGCCTCCTTCTCCGCCCGGACGACTGCCCGCTTCGAGCGCTGGTCCTCCCGACGCTCTTCCTGCTCGGCGCGGCGCTGCTCGTCCCGGAAGTAGCGGTCCTTCACCCGGGCGACGTACGCCTGGGCGCGCTCCTGCTCCTTGGCGGCGCGGGACGCCTCACGGCTGGTCGCGTCCGCCGCCTGCTTCTGGGCGCGAGCGGCGGCCGTGGCGGACTTCTCCTGCGCCCGCTCGGTCTCCTTGGCGGCCTTCTCTTCGGCGCGCTGCTGTTCGCGGAAGTGCCGGTCTCGGATGCCGGCCACGTACCGGGAGGACCGCTCCTGGGACTTCTGGCCCGCCTGGGTGGTCCGCTCCTGCGCGCGGGTGACGCGGTCGTACTGCTGAACGAGGTCGCCCGCGGCCGCAGCGGTGCTCCTGTCGAGCACCGCGGACACGCGGATCAGGTACGTTCGCTCGCGGTCTGCCACTTACTTGCTCATGGGGAGAGGGGCCTCGCGCCCGTTCTCCATCACGTCCAGCATCGCCCCGGCCAGCATCCGGACGTGCTCGCCCACCGCGTGGGCCTCGCCCGTGTCGGCGGCCCGCAGGCGCGCGAAGAAGGTCCCGTCGGCGAGCACGGCGCCGAGCCGCGCGAGGTCTTCGTCCGTGGCCATGCGCCGGCCGATGGGGTCCAGCCGCGCGAGGATGTCGAGCTCGTCGAAGCACCTGGCGACGCCCGCCTCGCTGAAGCGCGCGCTCGCCACGGGGCACTCCCCGGGCTTGCCGCTGGTGACCTCGGTGAGCATCACCACGCCGTCCTGCGACGGCCACAGGGGCTTGTTTACGTCCTGGGGGTCGCAGAGCGAGAAGCCGAGGAGGTAGTGGATGAAGGTGATCTCGTAGATCCTTTGCCACATCGGATCCTCTGGGGTGCGCCGGTGGACGGGCATGAGCCTGTCCGCGCGCGCCACGGCCTCCGCGTCGCACCGGATGCGGTCCTCGGCGGGCGCGCGCTTCAGGCCCACCCGCTGGGGCGTGGTCGGGCGGTTCAGCCACGTGTCGGCGAAGGCCGCCGGCCCCAGCACGAAGGTGTGCGGGGGCGGCGTGAGCTTCGCCGCCTGCTGTTTGGCGACGTCAGCGGCTTTCATCGACGGTCTTTCTGGCGGCTTCGGCGACGGGTGGGTCTAGGAGTCCGCGCTCGCGGAGCCACTCGAGGAACTCGACGAATCGCTGGTACCGTCCTGTCCAGGCGGTGTCAGCGATCCAAACAGCAATTGCGGCAGCGTCGGCGCGGTAAGCGTGGACGCCGCATTCGCACAGAAGCTTGTCAGCTTCCTGTACGGCAAACCAACGAAAGGGCGCTCCGGGTCTCCACCCTTCTGCGCCTCCTTCGTCGCCGCCCACGTGAGCTGGATGAAGTCCTCGAAGTCGAGCTTCTCGGGCACGGGGGCGAACTCGCTCTGGTAGGCGCGCTGCTCCTGGTAGACGTGCGCGATGCGGGCGTCGTCGAGGAAGTGCCGCACCTCCGCAGCCGTCGAGAAGAACGGTTCCGGCTTGTCGAGCGGCGAGTCCGCGTCCGTGGCGGCGACGAGGATCGTCTCCACCATCAGGGCGCGCTTGTAGGTGGCGTTGTCCGGCTTCGGGTCCGCCCCGCCGGCGCCCTTGACGGACGCCAGGGCGCGGTCCTCGATCGCCGCCGTGTCCTCGCCGGGGAGGATGCGGAGCTCGAACGGGAGGATGGTCTCGCCGTCGAGCGCCGTCACCCGGACGGGCTTGCGCCGCGTCGGCTTGACGAGGATGTCTTTGATCTTGGCCATCGTCCCCTCAGAAGACCTGGACGGCGCCGGTGAACTTGTAGCTGCCGTCGGTCATCCCGCGCTCGGTCGTGCTCTTCTTGCTGAAGCTCTTGCCCGTGCCGGTGATGATGAAGGTCTTACCCCCCTGGGTGAACTCGACGCTCACGATCGTCTGGGAGGTGATGACGTCGATCACGTTGTTGGAACTGAGGCCGTCGACCGTCTCGAAGGTGGAGACGTTCACCTCGCCGAGCGGGAAGCCCTTGCTGATCCCGAGCCCGTCGGACATCGGGACGTCGACCGCGTTGGTGTTGTAGTTGACGTCGCTGGACGTGCAGTTGGCGATCTTGAGGCCGTCGACCTTCAGGATGGCCGAATTGCCCTTGAACGCCTGGGTGGGAGAGCTCATGGATTCCTCGCTTCAGGTGACTGCCAGGCTCAGACAGCCACGGCGATGGTGAACTTCTTGAGCGCCACCGTGCCCTCGATCTGGTGGAGCAGCGGCGTCGGGACGATCGGGGCGTAGAGGACCGGGCGCGGCGTGGCCGAGAGCGGGTGCAGCGCGCACTGCGGCGGGTTGTCCGCCACCTGGGTGATCCAGTTGTCGTTCTGGCAGTCGTACTCGAGCTTCGCGACCTCGTTCGCGATGTTGCGCGGGTACGTCACACCCGCCTTGATGTCGGGCTCGTCCCCCTCGTCCGGGTCGTCCACGATGTACGGGTGGTTCGTCATGTGGTCGGTGAGCATGAGCTTCAGCCGGCGCTGGAACTCCTTGGCCGTCCTGTCCTGCGCGACGTCGATCGTCCCGTCGTCGGCGTCGCCGCCGGCCGTCTGGGTGCGCGTCGTGACCGCCCGGACCACGAAGCACGCGTTGTTGCGCGTCTCGACGGGCGAGAGCCCGTAGTTGAGGGCGGAGACGAGCGTGGAGCGACTCGGCCGCTTGGAGGGGGCCTCCTGCGCCTGGACGTTGGGCAGGAGGAGCCCGTCGTAGCGCTGGTTGGGCATCTGGATCTCGAGCTGGTGACGCTGCGCCGCGTGGAGCGCCGCGATCTCCTCGCCGGGGGTCTCGGCCTCCTCCATCCACAACATCTGGAAGGACCGGTTGTTGAGGGTCGTCTGGGAGAGGGACCCCGACGCCGCGAGCGTGCCGACCGCACACGAGACGACGCATTCCAGCCGGCCCTCGAGCGGACCCAGCTTGTTGTCGATCTGGGTCTCCCAGAGACCCAAGTTCGTGGCGTCCCGCTGCGCGATGGCGGTCGTGAAGTATTCCGTCCCGTACGTGTTCGTGAGGACGTTCGCCACGCTCTCCGTCCCGGCCCCGCCCGTGAAGGGGACACCCCCGCTGGTGACGGCCGTGCCGCCGGCGATGACGGTGGTGAGGCCGCTCGGCTTGTTCGTGCTGTCCTGCCAGAGGATGTGGCCGTTGCCGCGCGCGCCGTACGAGCCGTCCGTGAGGGTGACCACCCACGTGCTGCCCGCGCCCGAGGCGGTCGCCGCGCTCGCGACCAGGTAGGGTCGCGCGTTGATGAACGCTGCGATGGCCTCCGCCACCGTCTGCACGGTGTCGGCCGTCGACACGCTGATGGGCCCGATGGGGTATCCGCCGAGCCGGTAGTAGACCGAGCCCGTCGTGGTCCACGTGCCACCGATCGTGATGGTGGCCGTCGCCGCCGCGGGCGTACCGCCGCTGATCGCTGCCGCCGTGTACTTGATCCGGACGCCGGGGACGGACAGCGCGCGGAGGAGCATGCGGTACCCCTCGCTGTTCGCGCCCGCCCAATACAGGGCGTCCGTGTCGGACAGGATGTCCACGACCTGGGTGTCGTCGGTGATGTTCGCGCCGCTCACCGACTTGGCGCCGACGACGAGGAGGTACTTCGTGCCGGCCGATGCGCCGACCTCGACCTTGTTCTTGAGATAGATCCCCGGGACCTTGTCGTCCGGGGCGAGCTCGGGCAGGTAGCCCACGGGCAGGTTCGCCATGGCTTGTTCTCCGCTTCAGGTTGTGGGTGGGATTACGCCGTGGGCGGCGCGGGGTGCTTCTTGCCGGCCGGCGCCGTGGGCGCCTTGGCGGTCTCTTTCGGGGCCTTCGGCGGCGGGCTCGCCCTGAAGACGGCGGCGACGTGGACGGGGCGCCCCTCCTTGACGTCGCCGGCCTCGATCGCGCCGTCCACACCGGGGAGGACGAAGTCGATCGTGAGGCCCTCGCCCTCGCCCCGCTGGACGATGGAGAACTCGGCGCACGCGGGCTCCTCGCCGTCGTGCTCGGCCAGCCACTCGTGGACGCGCTGGTCGCGCGCGGCAGCGAGCACCATGGCCGGCTGCAAGAAGTCCTTCGGCTTGCCACCGACCTTCTTCCACGTGTCCAGGTCGGCCGCGATCAGGTCGCCGCACAGGACCCGAGTCCGGTGGTACTCGGTCTTCTCCGCCCGGTGCGCCGCCAGGGTGACGACCGGACTGACCTTCACGCGGTCGTCCCGCACGTCGTCCGGACGCTTGTCCTTCGGGTCCTGCGGGGCGTCCTCGTGGGCGACGACGGACTTCACCAGCTTGCCGCCCACGACCTGATGCCGCCGGCCCTTGGCTGGGTCGGTGAAGCAGAAGCCGTCGGGCAGGCCCTTCGCGTTGATGAAGACGAACGGGTTGGGGACGACGAGGAGGAGGTGGTCGGGCGTGGTCATGATTCGAGCTCCAGGGATTGGTAGTCGGTCCCGTCGGTCCGCTGCACGTGGGCCTCGACGGTGTAGGGGGTGGTCGCGTGGACGTCGGGGTCCCAGAACTGGTCTTCCGCCACCTCGATCACGGCTTCGAGGCCGAGGAGCTTCACCGGGTCTTCGCCCTTGCTCCGCACGATCTCGAAGGGCTGGTAGCGGATGTCCGTGAGGTCCATCTTCGCGAACTGGCACGCGCGCTGGACGAGCGACCCGCCCCGCTTGTCGGGCGAGTCGTAGTAGCCGACCGTCATGCTCCCCGTGCCGAGCAGCATCGCGGGGAAGACGATGCTCGTCACCGTGGCGAAGCGCAGGATGGTCACGATCGTCTCGCCGCCGTTCGCGGTCGTGAACGCCAGGGTGGCCGTGAGGGCGCGGCCGCGGCTGTCCGTGCCCGTGACCACGATGTCCCCGGTGGCGTATGCCCCGGCGACGGCCGTGTTGGTGATCGCGACCGGGCGCGCCGCGCGCATCGTGGTGCTCGCCAGCGCGCCGTTGAACGACGTGATGGTGGCTTCGCTCGTGCTGGTCGCGAACGCCGTCTTGAGCCCGTCGAGGTCGCGGTCGTCCGCGGCGATGGTCCACGACGGGTCCTTCTTGAAGGTCAGGGCGTGGTGGACCACCCCATTGACCACGTTCATGAAGGGGTCGCGCTCCCCTCGCTGGCGCGTGAGGTCCGTCGGGGGGGCCACCCACGTGGCCACGATGGACTGCGTCCGACGGTGGGAGTCCTGCGCGTTCCGCTTGTACTTCGTCGGCGTCTTCGTCTGCCGGTAGACGAACAGGGCCGGCAGGTCCGGGGTCACGAAGTCCCCGTACTTCGGGTCGTGGTAGAAGACCCTCCGCACGATGCCCACGCCGTCCCTCGTGCCGTCGATCGTGCCGGGCAGGACGACCGAGCTCGACGTGTCCAGTATGGCCCACGCGTCGTTCAGGCGGTCCTGCATGACGGTGGCGAGGTAGCTCCCCAGCGTCACGAGCGCGGGGTCCCCGGGGGCGCGCGTGCTCATGATGGAGGTCGACCCTGCGGTGGCCATCGTCGGCACGAGGGCCGGGAGCCAGGCTGCGCCGATCGCGTCGCTCATTCGAGGCCGCTGAACATCTCGTCGAAGGTGTCGAAGAGCTCGTCTGCCGCGGCGTCCTCCGCTGCGGTCAGGAAGGGGTCGGGCGCCGTGCCAGGGTGGTTCACGCCCCGGCGGAAGATGGTCTGTCCGCCGCTCGTGAACCGGAGGGCCTTGCCGTTGCGGGCCTCGATCCGGTGGGGCCGAGTGCCGTCGTTCAACAGGATGGCGTTCGCACCGGCCCGGATGTGCCCGGTGGCGCCGAGCTTCGTCGCGAGGTAGGCGCCCTCGATCGTCTTGCGCGTGGCCCCGGTGACGTCTTTCCAGCGGTGCTCGTTCCGCACCTTGGCGGTGATCACCGTCACCGTGTGGGACACGGCGTAGGCCATCGCCGTCCCGATCTGCCGGTCGAACCGCTCGGCGTCGGGGACGATGTCCGCGAGCGTCTTCACGACGGGCCGAAGTCCCCCATGTCCTCGAACATGCTCTCGGGGGGGTTGTTCGGGGGGGCGTCGCCGATCGCGCCGACCACGCCGCCCGTGTTGTGGGCCGCGTCGGGGGGGCTCTCGCCGAGGACGTTGGTGCCTTCGCGTAGGCGCTTCATGTCGCCCTGGATCTTCGCCCAGAGCGCGCCCACGTCGATGTGGGCGAACGACTTGAACATCGTCGCCAGCCGGTGGAGGTACCAGTCGAGCGCGAGCTCCTTGATGCTGTTGGGGGTGTCCGGTGCCGCGGCGAACGGCACCTTCCCCTTGAAGACCCCCCCCAGCCAGCGGTCGATGTCCGTGCAGGCCGGCTCCGCAACGGCGCCGAGGAACACGTCGTCATCGACGACGCCGTCCCGGTCGAAGTCCAGCTCCGCCAGGAGGATCTCTTCTCGGACCCCCCGGCGTCGCAGGTCGTCGAGCGTCGCGTAGATGTCCCGCGCCACGGGTCAGACCTTCTCGAACTGGTCGGGGAGCTTCTCGACCATCCGCTTCGGGAAGAAGCCGACCATCTTCGCGGAGGCGCGCGGGAGGCGCTCCCCCTTCAGGGTGAAGCACAGGCCGGCGTAGACGCCGCCCTTCCACCCCACGAGGACGAAGTCCGCGGGGATATCGGCCGGGCGCTCGACGGGGGCGAGGGTCGGCGGCACGCCCGCCTTGGCGAGCTTGGCGGCCGCTTCGTCGAGCTTCTCGAGCAGCGCGGCCCGCTCCTCCTTCAGCGCGGCGACGTGGCGCTCGAGCCGCTTCACCTCGACGTCGGCCAGGCGGCTGATGCGGTCGAGCTCGTCCTTGGCGTGATCGAGGTCCCGGCGGAGACCGGCGACGAGGGCCGATTCCTCGGGCTGGACGGCGTCACCGTCGTCCTCGGCGGCGAGCTCCGCCAGGGTGGGCGCCACGACGGGCTCGGGCTCGACGGCGGGCGGGGGGACCGCCTCGGTCGCATCCGAG